>Ga0116226_10004732_pt1 | contig 12072 bp, 9 predicted proteins | sample S1TSphfallax_FD_89692 | JGI IMG/M metagenome (GOLD analysis project Ga0116226, IMG submission 89692) | Host-associated microbial communities from peat moss isolated from Minnesota, USA - S1T2_Fa - Sphagnum fallax MG | ecosystem: Host-associated > Plants > Peat moss > Unclassified | place: USA... | reverse complement strand
TTCAGCACGGTGCGGAACGCGGTGACCGAGGTGGTGTTGACGATCGCGCCGCCATCGCCCTGCCGCAGCATTTGCTGAATCTCTTGCTTCATGCAAAGAAAAACGCCTTTCAGGTTGACCGCGAGCACGCTGTCCCAGGCGGCCTCCGCCATCTGCGCGATCGCGACTTCCTGTACCAGCGTGCCGGCATTGTTATGCGCGCAGTCCAGCCGGCCGAACCAGGCGACGGTCTTTTCGACCATGTTTGCAACCGACGCGCTATCGGACACGTCGACGGCCACGAAACGCGCCTGGCCGCCGGCGGCCCGAATATCGGCGGCGGTAGCCTCCCCGGCATCCTCAGCAATATCCGCGACCACGACGGCAGCGCCGGCGCGGGCGAAGCCCAAGGCGGTCGCGCGGCCGATGCCGGTGGCCGCCCCCGTGACGAGGGCGACTTTTCCCGAAAATTCCCCCACCGCCGCGGTCATGAAAGTTTCAGCGGCATGGCGCGCAGGCCGCGTTCCTTCGGGCCGCCGATGATGTCGGGCCAGAAATCAGGATCATCCAAATGTAAGCCGGGGAATCGCGCCACGACCGACTGGACCGCGATTTTTGCGGTCATCTTCGCCAATAGGGAGCCGATGCAGTGATGAAAACCATGGCCGAAGGACACCAGTTCCTGCGGCTTGCGGGTGATGTCAAACCTGGTCGGGTTCGCGAACAGGGTTGGGTCGTAATTCGGCGCCGAGCTGATCAGGTGGATCGGCATGTTCGCAAAAAATTTCAACCCGGCATATTCAAAGTCCTGCGTCGCCCAGCGCAATGTCGTCCAGGCATTGGTGTCCAACCGGACCGACTCCGCGACCGCGGAGGCAACGAGCGAGAGGTCCTGCTGCAGGAGCGCAAGCTGGGCAGGGTCCCGGCAGAGGCGCCAGAGCGCGTAGGAGGCGGTGTTCTGGATGCCGCCGAAACCGGCGGTAAAGAGCACAAGCATGGTTGCGAACATCTCTTCCGGCGAAACCTTGCCTTCCTGCTCGCCGGCCGCGACGATCTTGCCGATCACGTCATCCTTCGGGGCGTGGCGCCGGGCCTCGATGAGATCGGCGCAGTATTTGTAGCCCTCGTCCCAGGCGTCCAGATAGTCCTGGGGCGGCGCAGCGCCTGGTGCTAGGCTGTTGAACGCCGCCATGCCGCGCGAAATGCGGATGAAGATCGGCCAGGACGCAACGTCCATGTCAAGGCAGAGGCCGAGAAGGATGTAGGCCGCGAGCGGATGCGTCAAATCGGCCACGACATCGAAGTCGGGGCCCTTTGCGGCGGCGATGTCCAGCCGGGCGGTGACAAAATCCTGAATCTGGGTTTCCATGGATGCCAGCTTGCGGGCGGAAAAGGCCGGCGCCATCAGGCGCCGCAGGCGGATCTGCGCCGGCGGATCGCTATCGGTGATGATCGGCAGCCCGCGATAGTAATAGAATTTTTCCATACCCGGCCATTTGCGCTTGCTGCTGGAGAAGCGCTCATAGTCTTCAAAGGCCGGCTTCTGGTCCTGGTAGCGCGTCATCACCGCCTGCGGCAGGCCGGCCACCATGACATAGAAGGGCGGCCGCTGCGACCAGTCGACCAGATAGGCTTCGGGGTGGCGCTTCACCTCGCCGAACAAATCGGCATCCACCACCTGGGTTCTGTCAAAGCTGAAGCCGTCGGGCATGTTTGCTGTTTCCTGTCTGGCCGCCGTCGAAGGTCATCGGCGCGATGTGCGATTTTGATCGGCTAGATAGCAGAGATTTCCGTTTCGGTGTTTGCGCGTCTCGCTATTTTTTCTCACGATGTCATGTGCGCCGCAGAGGCTATCGGCCCTATCATGCTGATAACATTGGGTGAACTGGTCTCTCCTTCCGGCGCCGGCGCGGCTTTGCCTTCGCCGCGCGAGTCTCTATCGAAGCGGACCCAGAGGAGCGGGATATGGAACTGATGAGAGCGTTGCTGGTTCAAGACTACGGCAATTCCGGCGCCATGCGGGTCGCGCGCATCGGCAGACCGGTGCCTCAGGCCGATGAAATTCTGGTCCGCGTGCACGCCGCCAGCGTCAATCCCGTGGACTGGAAACTATGCGACGGGCTGTTGAAAGACCGGCTGCCGATTTCGATGCCGTTGATTCCCGGCGGCGATTTCTCCGGCACGGTCGAAGCGGCCGGCCGCGAAACCACGGGGTTTTCCATCGGCATGGCGGTTTTCGGCATGACCAGCACGAAAGGCTACCGCGCCGGCGCCTTCGCCGAATTTGTCGCGGTCAAGGCCGGCCATATCGCCGCCAAGCCGGCCTGCCTGACGCATGAGGAAGCCGCCGCCGTGCCGCTCGCCGCGCTGACCGCCTGGCAGGCGGTGTTCGACCGCGCCGAATTGCGGGCCGGTCAAAGGATTTTGATTCATGCCGGCGCCGGCGGTGTCGGCGGTTTCGCGGTTCAGTTTGCGCGCGAGGCGGGGGCGATCGTGACCGCGACGGCATCGGCGGCGAATGCGGGTTACGTCCGCGGCCTCGGCGCCGCTGAAACGATCGACTACCGGGCTGAACCATTCGAAAATCTGCGGCAGGATTTCGACGCCGTCATCGACCTGATCGGCGGCGAGACGCAGGCGCGCTCCTACGCCGTGCTCAAGCGCGGCGGGGTGCTGGTGAATGCATGGGGCGCGATCATGCAGGACAAGGCCGATGCGGCCGGGGTGCGGGGCGTGAAGGTTGCGGTCGAGCCGGACGCCGCGCAACTGGCGCGGATCGCGGCGCTGATCGATGCGGGCAAGGTGCGCGTCTCGGTTGCGAAGTCGTTCGCGCTGGCCGATGGCGCCGCGGCGCTGGATGAGAGCCGGACAGGGCATGTGAGGGGGAAGATCGTGTTGAGGGTCGCAGAGGAACGCTAGGCAAAACATGTTTTGGGGTTCAGCCCCGCCTGCGTCTACAGCCCCGGCGCGAGCACGGCCCGCCCGCGCAGCTTGCCGCTATCCAAACGCCGATAGGCGTCCAGAACATTTTCGAAGCTGACTTTTTCCACATCCGGCTTGATCAGGCCGGAGCGCGCCAGGTCGAGCACCTCGTAGAGCTCGTCGAGCGTGCCGGCATAGGGAACCGTCACGGATGAATCGCGCGCCATTTCGTGAAACCGCACCTGCAGCGTGCCGCCGGCGACGCCGATGATTTTCAGCTCCCCGCGGCGCGCCAGTGTTTTCGAACCGAGCGCCAGCGTTGCGTCATTTCCCACCATATCCAGCACCAAGGCCGCGCCCAGGCCCCCGGTGATGGATTTGACGCGTTCGGCGGCCTCCGGCCCGGCCAGCACGATCTCATGCGCGCCCAGTTCGCGCGCATGCTCCAGCTTGTCCGGGTTGTTATCGATGGCGATGATCCTGGCCGGCGTCATCGCGCGCAGAATTTGGATCGCGATATGCCCGAGCCCGCCAATGCCGATCAGCACCGCCGAACTTCCCGGCGTCAGCCGCAATGTCGCATCCTTGATCGCGTGATAGGTCGTCAGCCCCGCGCACATCAGCGGCGCGGTCGTCACCGGGTCCAGGCTGCCGAGGGCGACGAGATGGCGCGGGTCGTCGACCAGGATGTAATCGGCCATGCCGCCGTCATGCCCGGCGCCAGGGCCTGCGAATTGCTGTTCGCAGATATTCTCATGCCCATGCGCGCAGCGCGCGCAATGGCCGCAGCCCCATGGAAAATACAGCGCATAGGCATCGCCCTCGCGCAGCCCGCTGACGCCGGTCCCCACCGCGTCGATCCAGCCGGTCGGTTCATGGCCCAGCGTCAGCGGCAGCGGAAAGTATGAGGGTTTGGCGTGAATGACCGAAAGATCGCTGTGGCAGAGCCCGGAACCCGCGGTGCGCAGCCTTACCTGGCCGGGGCCCGGTTCAGGCACCGGCACTTCGGTGATCACCGGCATCTCTCCGGCCGCCACCACCTGCAACGCGCGCATCGTTCTGCTCATTCCCGGAATCCCTTGGTTTTTGCTTGATCAATCGTCATCGGCGCTCAGCCGGTGATGTCCACATAGACTGACTTGGTCTGGGTATACGCATCCATCGAATGCGGCCCAAGCTCCCGCCCGTAGCCTGACTGCTTATAGCCGCCGAAGCCGGAAATCGGATCGACTTTCAGATACGTATTCACCCACACGGTGCCGGCCTTCAGGGCACGCGCGACGCGGTGCGCGCGGGCGATATCCTTCGTCCACACCGCCGCGGCCAGGCCGTAGACGGTGTCATTGCCCTGCAGCACCGCATCGTTCTCGTCCTTGAATGGAATCGCGGCGGCGACCGGCCCGAAAACCTCCTCCTGGGCGATGCGCATGCCATTCGTCACCCCGGTGTAGAGCGTGGGCTTTATGAAATAGCCTTTGCCGTCCAACGTGCCGGCGCCGACCGCGGCATGCGCGCCATCGGCCTTGGCGACGTCGAAATAGCTGGTGACGCGGTCGAACTGCTCCGCTGAAACCACCGGCCCCATGGTGGTCGTGGGGCTGAACGGATCACCGACGGTGAAATTCGCGGTATAGGCGGCGATTCTGGCGGCCACCTCTTCGTAGATTTTCTCCTGGATGAAAATCCGCGTGCCGGCCACGCAGATCTGGCCGGAGAGAAAACAGAACCCGCCGACGCTGGCGGCGACCGCCTTGTCGATATCGGCGTCCGCGAAGATCACATTGGGCGATTTCCCGCCCAGCTCCAGGCTCACCCGCTTCAGATTGCCCGCGGCGGCGCGTGTGATCATTTTGCCCACACTCGTCGAGCCGGTGAAGGCGACCTTGTCGATATCCGGATGCTCGGAAATCGCGGCACCCGCGGTCTCTCCGAATCCGGTGACGATATTCACCACGCCCGGTGGGAACCCCGCTTCCAGAATCAGCTCGCCCAGCCGGATCGTCGAGAGCGGCGTCTGCTCCGCCGGTTTCAGGATGCAGGTATTGCCGGCCGCCAGCGCAGGTGCGAGCTTCCAGCTGGCGCTCGAAATCGGCCCGTTCCACGGTACGATCAGCCCGCACACGCCCAGCGGCTCGCGCAGGGTGTAATTGAAAAACGCCGCGTCGGACGGGTTGGTCTCACCGTAAATCTTTGTCGCCCAGCCAGCGTAATATTCAAATGTCTGCGCGCTCGCCAGCATCTGTCCGCGGGTCATCGCCAGCGGCGTGCCGTTATTCAGCGTCTCGAGCTGCGCCAGCTCCTCGGCATTTTCCGCGATCAGCCGTGACAGTTTCAGCAGATAGGCGGCGCGCTGATGCGGGCTGATGCCGGCCCAGTTCGGGTTTTCGAAGGCGTTTCGCGCCGCCACCACCGCATCGTCGATATCGGCCTTGGCGCCGGCCGCCGCGTGGCACAGCACCTCCTCGGTCGCCGGGTTGACGGGCGCGAATGTTTCGCCCGAATGCGCCGGCACCCAATGCCCGCCGATCAGCAGAAGCTTCGGCCCGCTTGCCAGAAACGCGCGCGCCGGTGCGCCGAGTTGCACGGCAGTTCCGGGGTTTTTGCCAGCATCGCCAACCATGGTTCGTCTCGTCAGTTTTTTGTGCCGTGTTGGAAGCCGGCAAGACATTCGCGCTCACTACAAGCCCGGTCCGGCTGCACGTGCCAACGCATATTTTTGTATGCTCGGATGACGCGGCCTCATTCAAACAGTTTGATCACGCTGGAGGTATCCCAGCCGCCGCAGCCTTGCGCCTGCAGCGCCGCAAAGTCTCGGCCGGCCAGGCTGAGTACGGGCAGTCTCGCGCCCAACGCCGCGGCCTCCGCCAGCGCCTGGCTGATATTGCTGATCGCGAGATCGACCGTGAAACTTGCCGGCAGATGCGTGCCGGAGAGCATCGCCGGGCCCTTATGCTCCAGCAAATAGGACCGGCTGGAGCCCGCCATCAGCACCTCGATCAGCCGCTCCATGTCCAGCCCCGCGCGCCTGCCGAAGGCGAGCCCTTCGGCCAGCGCATGGCCCATGCCGATGCCGCAGATCACATTCACCAGCTTCGTCATATGCCCGGCGCCGGCCGGCCCCATGTGGCGGATGGTGGCGGCGTAGTTTTGCATCACCGGCGCGGCGCGCGCGAAAGTTTCGGCGTCGCCGCCGGCCATGATGCCGAGCGTGCCCGCAACGGCGCCCGGCACGCCGCCGGTGACCGGCGCGTCCAGAAAACCAATTTCGCGCGCCTGCGCCAAGGCCGCGAGCTCGCGGGCAAATTCCGGCGTCCCCGTGGCGTGATCGACCAGGATGGCGCCAACTTGCATCGGCGCCAGAATGCCCGCCGCGCCACAGAGGATTTCGCGGGTCATCGCAATATCGGCGAGACAGGTGAAAACCATTTCCGCGCCCGCGGCCGCTTCGGCGGCTGTCGCCGCCGCCTGGCCGCCATATTCGCGCTGCCAGCGCAAAGCGGTCTCATGCGTGCGGTTATAGACCGTGACGTCATGGCCGCTCCGCGCCAGGTGCCCGGCGATCGGATACCCCATCTTGCCCAGGCCGATGAAGGCGGCCTTCATCGCAACGTCCGGAAAAATGCCCGCACGTCCTTCACCAGAATGTCGGGCTCCTCCATCGGCACGAAATGCCCGCCGGTCAGCGAGACGTTCCAGCGTTGCAGATTATAGTAGGTTTGCGCCCATCGCCGCGGCAGTTTCACGATGTCCTTGTCGAACAGCAGCACCGCGGTAGGTGCTTCGACCACCGGCTGCCGGTCATGCGCCGCGCGCCACGGATGGCGTTTGGCCTCGGCATAGAACCGCGCCGACGTCCCGATGCTCTGCGTCACCCAGTACAAGGTCATCGTCGTGCACAAATCGTCCTTGCTGAACCGCCGTTCGACCTCGCCGCCGCAATCGCTCCAGCGCCGCCGTTTCTCCAGAATCCAGGCGCATAGCCCGGCAGGCGAATCATTGAGGCCATAGGCCAGGGATTGCGGTTTCGTGGCCTGCAGACGCGAATAGGCGCTTTCCTGCTCAAGGAACGCGGCGTTGCCCGCCGCCCAATCTTCCTCGCCCGGCCCGAACATCGACGCATCGGGCATATTGCCGCTGATCATGCCCAAGGGTCCGGCAAGATGGATATGAATGCCCAATGTTTTGCCGGCATATTTATGCCCGAGCTGCGCGGTCACGAACGCGCCGAAATCCCCGCCCTGCGCCGCGAAAGTTTCGTAACCCAGCCGCCCCATCAGCGTCACCCACATATCCGCCGTGCGCGAAAAATTTACGCCCGGCATCGCAAGCGGCGTGGAAAACCCAAAGCCGGGCAGAGAGGGTATAATGACGTCAAACGCATCGGCGGGGTCGCCGCCGAACGCCGCAGGGTCCGTCAGCTTCCGGATCACTTTTTGTAGATCCCAGAATGTCCAGGGCCAGCCATGCGACATGATAAGCGGCATCGGCTTCGGCCCAATGCCGCGCTCATGGATGAAATGGATGGGGATGTCTTCAATCAAAGTGCGAAAATGCGAAAACGCATTCATCGCCCGCTCATGCACGCGCCAGTCGTAATCTTCTGCCCAGTACCGCACCAGCTCGCGCAAATACGCGCCGTTGGTGCCGTAGTCCCAGTCATCATTGCCAAAATCCGCCGCGAAGCGCGTGCGCCGCAGCCGGGTCTTCAGATCATCGATCAGGTCATCCGCGATCGCGATTTCGAACGGCTCGATCATCGGGCCAGTGCCCGCAAAGGCCTGAAAAACGCCCTGATATCCTCGCTCAAAGCCTGCGGCTGCTCCATCGCCGCGAAATGCCCGCCGCGCGCCATCTCGGTCCAGCGCCGCACATCGTAAACCCGCGCCACCCATTCATGCGGCGGCACCGCCACCTCGCCGGGAAACGCCGCAAATCCCATCGGCGGCAAGACCCGCTCTCCGGGGCCGAATGTAAGCGGCACTGTTTGCGCTTCCTTGTAGAGCCGGATCGCCGAGGTGATGGTTTCCGTGAACCAATAAACCGAGACATTCGTGAGCAGCCAGTCAAGCGGTATCGCCGATTCGATGGCGCCGCCGCAATCGGCGAGCATCCGGATTTTATCGATCAGCCACGCCGCCAGGCCGGCGGGCGAGTCGTTGAGCCCGTACCCAAGCGTTTGCGGCCGCGACGCGTGAATGCCGGTATGCGTGCTCACCCCATGCGCGGCCTGCGCCGCCATTCGCGCGCAAAACGCCGCCTCCGCCGCGGACAAGGCCGGCGCCTCGCCCCCCAGCGCCGGCTGCAGGGAGCCAGGTATCCAGTTCAAATGAATGCCGGTCACCCGCTCTGGATAAAATCTCGCGAGCCAGGTGGAGATCGTCGCCCCCCAGTCACCACCTTGGACGCCGTATTGCGTGTAGCCCAGCCTTGTCATCAGGCCGGCAAAAATCTCGGCGATCGCCACCGGCGTCATCCCCGGCGCCTTCGGCCGGTCCGAAAACCCGTATCCCGGCAGCGACGGCACCACGACATCGAACGCATCCGCCGCATCGCCGCCAAACCGCGCCGGATCGGCCAGCAACGGCACCAACGCCAGCATCTCGACAAAAGACCCAGGCCAGCCATGCGAAATAATGATCGGCACCGGCGCCGGCCCGACGCCGCGTTCATGGATGAAATGGACGCCGCTTCCCGCAATCTCCGTCCTGAACTGCGCCAGCCGGTTGATCCCGGCCTCGGCCGCGCGCCAGTCAAAACCATCGCGCCAGTAATCCGTCATGCGCCGCAGCGTCGCCAGATCGGCGCCGTACGACCATGCCTCGCCCGTCAGCTCATCCGGCCAGCGCGTCGCCGCCAGGCGCCGCCGCAGATCGTCCAAAGCTGACTCTTCGACATGCACGGAGAATGGCTTGATGGGACCGTGTTCCTATGATGATTTTGCTTGCGCCGGACGATCCCCCCAAAGCGCAAAGTCAGCGCAGCATGGCAAACCATATTTTGGCATGCCGCCGTGACGGCGAATGCCGGGCCGCACTTCGCGTCATGCCGCGGGTAGAATAATTCGGTTGTGACGCGGGCGAACCTGGCCGAGGATAAAATAACGTTCATGTTCGATGTCACCGGAAAACGCGCGATCATCACCGGCGCCTGGGAGCGGGGACAATGATATTGACCCCCACCCGAACCATGGCGGCGCTGCACGATTGGCACGCTTCATACACCGAGGCGGCGCTGGAGCCCGAGCTGCCGATCATCGATGCGCACCACCACATGTGGGACAGGCCGCCCGAGCGCTACGCGCAGGATGAGCTGCTGGCGGATTTTTCAACCGGCCATGACATCCGCGCCAGCGTGTTCGTGGAGTGCACGGCGATGTTCCGCGCCGACGGGCCGGAGGCGCTGAAACCGGTTGGCGAGACCGAATATGTCAACGGCGTCGCCGCCGCCAGCGCCAGCGGCATCTATGGCCCCGCCCGCCTTTGCGCCGGCATCGTAAGCTATGCCGACCTCACCGCCGGCGACGCCGTGCGTCCGCTGCTCGAAGCCCATATCCGCGCCGGCGGCGAGCGTTTCCGCGGCATCCGCCAGCAAGCCCAGCATGACGCGGTGCTGGGCAGCCTGGCCCGCCGCGCGCCGCCGCCCGGCCTGCTGCTGAACCCCGAATTTCGTGCAGGCTTCGCCGCACTCGCCCCGCTCGGCCTGAGTTTCGATGCCTATCTGTATTTCACCCAACTCGGCGAGCTTCTCGATCTGGCCAAAACCTTCCCGGAAACGCGGATCATCCTGAACCACGCCGGCACCCCGCTTGGCATCGGCCCCTACGCGGCGCGGCGGCGGGAGGTTTTCAAAACCTGGTCCGAAAGCCTTCGCCGGCTGGCCGAATGCAAGAATGTCGGGCTGAAAATCGGCGGCCTCGGCATGGCTTTGTGCGGCTTCGAGCTGAACACGCGCGATGTGCCCGCAAGCTCCGACGATCTCGCGGACCTATGGCGGCCTTACGTCGATGTCTGCATCGACGCATTCGGCGCCGCGCGCTGCATGTTCGAGAGCAATTTCCCGGTGGACAAACAATCCTGCGGCTATCCCGTGCTCTGGAACGCCTTCAAAAAACTATCCGCGACGCGATCGCCCGCAGAGCGGACCGACTTGTTCAGCGGCACCGCCCGCCGCCTTTACCGGATTGCCGCGTAAGCGTTCAAAGCAGCGCGATGGGGCGGATCGGCGAGCCCGTCTCACCACCAAGCGGGGAGACTGAGCCTAATCCAATCGCGGCGGCGGCGCGGCTTCACGGCGGCCGGCGGCGCAGGAGAATTCCGCGCGGTGGCAATGAAGATTTCGCATGCGCGTTCCGGTTCTTGCAGCCCAGTATTGCGTAAATCGATTTGACCTGCTTTTTTGAATGCGATACGAAGCGCATGACCGGCATCGCAGCGCAAGCGGGGACTTGGGCGCCACAATCAGCAAAATCTAACTAAATGTTATGGAGCCTGCCCCCCCCGATGATGCTGCTGGAACATCACGCCAAGGAATTTCTAAGCCAAGCCGGTGTCGCCGTGCCCAACGGCGTTCTGGTCACCGACGCGCAGGACATCCGCTTCGATTTTCCCTGCATGGCCAAGGCGCAAGTGCCGGTCGGCGGCCGCGGCAAGGCCGGCGGCATTTTGAAAATCAATACCGCGTCCGATGCGCAAGCCACCATCGCGCGGATTCTCGGCCTCACGATTCGCAACCACCCGGTCCGCGCCTGCCGGCTGGAAGCGCTGGTGGACGAAGCGGCCGAAGCCTATTTCAGCCTGGCCTTCGACGCCGATAGCGGCACGATCCGGATTTTAATCGCGGCCGAGGGCGGCGTTGACATCGAATGCCCCGCAATGCGCGCCAAACTTCTGCAAGCCTCCGCACCTTGCGCCGTGGCGCCCGCGCAGGCGGCGCTGGAAACCCTGCTGCCAGCCTTGCCGCCCGCCTTGCGCGGCCCGATGCGCGACGTTGCGGCGCGGCTGATCCCGCTCTTCTTCGAAAGAGAGGCGGTTCTGATCGAAATCAATCCGCTCTTCATCCTGCCCGGCGGCGGCTGGATCGCGGGGGACGCCAAAATCCTCACCGACGACAACGCCTTGCCCCGCCAGCCCGAGCTGCGCGCCTTGATCGAGCAATTTCCAGGCCTCTACCCCGAAGCATCCCTCAAGCTCGCGCAGGGATTCGACTTCGTTCAGCTCGACCCGCAAGGCGATATCGGGCTCGTCACCACCGGCGCTGGCTTGAGCATGCAGCTTGTCGATGAAATCATCCAGCGCGGCCATCGTCCTTTCAATTTCTGCGACATCCGCACCGGCGGGTTCAAGGGCGATCCGTCGCGCCTGATTCAGGTGCTGAAATGGGTCGCCTCGGGCCCGAATGTCAGCGCCATCCTGATGAATTTCTTCGCAGGCAACACCAATCTTGCGGAATTGGTGCCGCTCATTCTGGTGGCGCTGGAAAACCTGCCCGGACTGCGGCAGAAAATCACGCTGCGCATGACCGGCAACGGCCTGGACGCCGCGCGACACATTCTGGCCGAGTCCGGCAACCCAATTCACGTCGAAACCGACCTCGAGCGCGCCATCGACCGCGCGCTCCAGGATGCGAAAGAATGGCGACATGCTTGATAAATTTCTTGCGCCGGACGTTGCGGTCGTCGTGCAGGGTGCCACCGGCCGCTCCGGCCGCAGCCAGACGGCGCAGATGGTCGCCTACGGCACCAACATCGTCGCGGGCGTCTCACGGCGCGACGACCCGGAGGCCACGATCCCGCTCTTCAAAACCTGCGCCGAGGCGGTGCGCGAGACCGGCGCCAAAGCCAGCGTCGTCTTCGTGCCGCCGCTCGACGTGCTCGCCGCCATCACGGAAGCGATCGAATCCGGCATCGAACTCATCGTCACCGTCGCCGAGGGCATGCCGGTCCACGACGCGCTGAAAGCCAAGGCCGCGTCGCGCGAGGCCGGCGTGCGGTGGGTCGGCGCCTCCACGCCTGGCCTCGCGATTCCAGGCAGAATGAAAATGGGCTTTCTGCCCAACGTCTCGCTCGCGCCAGGCGGCCTCGGCGTCATGTCAAAAAGCGGAACGCTCTCCTACGAAGTCTGCTACCGCCTAGTCGAACGCGGTTTCGGCCAGACCCTGTGGGTGGGCGTCGGC
>Ga0116226_10004731_pt1 | contig 12072 bp, 9 predicted proteins | sample S1TSphfallax_FD_89692 | JGI IMG/M metagenome (GOLD analysis project Ga0116226, IMG submission 89692) | Host-associated microbial communities from peat moss isolated from Minnesota, USA - S1T2_Fa - Sphagnum fallax MG | ecosystem: Host-associated > Plants > Peat moss > Unclassified | place: USA... | reverse complement strand
GCTGGCGCCTTGTTGCCATCGATCAGCGCGGCATCCGGCACCACGCCAAGCGCCGCCACCGCCCGACGCATCGCGAGCAGCGAGGCTTGCAGGATATTAAGCCGATCAATCTCATCGACGCTCGCCGCACCGATCCCGATCGTGGCGCAGCCGCGTAGGATCTCGGCATAATGCCGACGCGCCTCGGCCGAAAGCTGCTTGGAATCGTTTAGCCCGCCCAGCGCGGCATTGACGCAATCACGGTCCAGGATTACCGCAGCCGCAACCACCGGCCCGGCGAGAGGCCCGCGCCCAACCTCGTCCACGCCGCAGACAATACCGCCCAGGCGGGCTTCCCAGTCAAAATCCGGCATGGCTCCCCTGGCCGCTCGAACGATCTGATCAGCCTCCATCTAAGCTAAAATTTTCAACAGGGCAAATCAATGAAGTTTGTCTATATTGGCAAAGAGCGAAATAATTATTCCCGTTGCGCACTTAACAAAGAGAGCACCGCCCCATGCTAAGTCGTACTTTCCTGATTTTAGCTACAGTAGTTACTGCTTCAAACACGGCCGAAGCCGCTGATAGTTGGAGCGTGACCGGCAATGCCGGCACCACCAGTTCCGATTTCCTCGGCACAAGCGATGCCAAACCCCTATCGCTGCGGGCGGATAAGAAGGCCGCAATCACGATTTTGCCAAGCGGCGATGTCGGGATCGGCATCACTACTCCGACAACCACACTCGACGTGCTGGGTACCCTCAAAACCAGCGCGTTCTTGCTGCCGACCGCCGCCAAGGATGGCTATGTGTTAACCACCGACGCGAATGGCCGGGCGGCATGGAAGGCTGGTACTCCCGGTCCCCAAGGTGCGACCGGTGCCACGGGGCCGCAGGGACCGAGGGGAGAAACCGGTGCCACCGGGGAGACAGGGCCAGCAGGTCCCGCCGGCCCGAAGGGCGCAACCGGGGAGACGGGCGCAACAGGCGCCACCGGGGCTAAGGGTGCTACCGGCGCCCAGGGGCCGGCAGGCTTCGTCACCCTGCCTTATGCCGGTACCGGCGCTTCGGTTTCATCGGCGCCGCTCTTTAGCCTGACCAATACGGCAGTCGGCGACGGCATCGACATTACCACCAAGAGCTCTAGTCAAACCGGCAGTCAAAACACGCTTCTCGTAAGAAACGAAGGCGGCAGCACCAGTGCTGGAGGCGACTACGGCACTGCCGGTACGTTTGAAATTACCAATGCGATGAATCAAGGCCCCGCACTCTTTGCGACGACCAACGGGAGCTTGGGTAACGCAATCAATGCCTCGGAAAGCGGCGGCGGTAATGCGATCGCGGCCTACGATACCACACCGGCTTCCGTCAGCACGGCTGGCATTGCCGTCTTTGGGGACTCTCCGTCCGGAACCGCCATTGGCGGCATCAGCACGACGGGCTACTCAGCCTATTTCACGGGCGGTGGTAGCGGCACCTCAAGCTGTGACTTTGCCGGGGGCGCCGGCTGGAACTGTATCAGCGCGAGCAATCTTAGAAAGAATTTCAGCGAGATCGACCCGAAGGACATTCTGAACAAAGTCGCGTCTCTGCCGGAGTGGAAATATCAGGCGAAGCAGGGCCGGCCGGACGAATGGTTCGTGGGACCGACCGCCGAGGATTTCCACGCCGCTTTCGCACTCGGTACTGACGATACCAAGATCAACAGCGGCAGCGCGCAGGGCGTGGCCCTGACCGCGATCAAGGGCCTCAACCAAAAACTCGAAGACGAGATCAAGGCCAAAGACGCGGAAATTGCCGCGCTCAAACAAGAACTCGCCGACCAGAAATCGGCGACTGATAACCGCTTTGCGGCCATTGAGCGCAAGCTCGCCGCGCGGGACCAGCTCTCAATGCGTTAGGACGCGACGTGCCGGGGCGCAAAACACAGCGCCCCGGCAGACTCCCAGACACTCGCCGCTCCGATACCGGCCATGCCGCACCGCGTCCGACCTCGACGATGAGACCGCCCAAGCGGTTTTCCATTGGAAATCCTATAAGACGCCTGCGGCCAATACTCCAATCTTACCAAGATTAATTTCAGAAATTTTGAGAACGCAAAGCCATGCCGCTCGTCCATACTGGCCAATAGGACGAAATTGGTCGCGTTCCGTATCCCAATGAGAGAGTGCCACCCCATGCTGAGCCGCACCTGCCTAATTGTCGCGTTAGCCGCCACGTCGAGCACTGCGGAGGCCGCCGACTCCTGGAACGTGGCCGGCAATGCTGGCACAACGAGCGCAGATTTCCTCGGTACGACCGATGCGAAGCCACTGTCGCTGAGGGCAGACAGCAAGGCCGCGATCACGATCTTGCCAAGCGGCGATGTCGGGATCGGGATCGCCACGCCGACGACGACGCTTGACGTGCTTGGGACGCTCAAAACCAGTGAATTCCTGCTGCCGACGGGGGCCAAGGATGGCTATGTGCTGACCACAGACGCCAATGGTCGGGCAGCATGGAAGATCGGCACTCCAGGCCCCAAGGGCGATACCGGCGCGACCGGTCCCGCCGGTCCTATCGGCCTCACGGGCGCTACCGGCCCTGTTGGAGCGACAGGTGCAACTGGCCCCAGAGGTGCGACAGGGCCTACCGGGGCAACCGGCGCGCAGGGGCTTCCGGGCTTCGTGACCCTGCCCTATGCCGGAACCGGCGCTGCTGCATCGGGCGCGCTTTTCAATCTGATCAACACCGCAGCCGGAGACGCTGTCGATATCTTCAGCAACAGCAGCACTCAGAGCGGCAATCTCAACACGTTTCTCGCAGAGAATACCGGTGGCAGCAGCGCTACGTTCGGCAATTATGGCAGTGCCGGACGGTTTCAGACACTCAATCCAATGAATGAATCCACTGCTCTCATTGTCTCAACCAATGGGGCTGGCGATGCCGTCGACATTATCAGCAACAACGCCAGTCCAGTGTCAGGTCAAAGCACGCTAGATGTCGTGAACGAGGGTGGCGGTACCAGTATAGGCGGCGAATATGGCAGTGCCGGTAATTTTTCAATTGCTAACAAGATGAATTACTCGAGCGTACTTACCGCTTCAACCAACGGCGGCGGCGACGCTATCATTGCTTTCGCCAGCGGCGGTGCGGCGCTCGTCGGTAACGATAATGGTACCACTGGCGGGGTTGGGGTCTTGGGAACCAGTTCCCAGGGTCAATCGGCCCATTTTTTTGGCGGCAGCAGTGGCAACGGTTACTGCGCTTACGCCGGGGGCACCGGGTGGAATTGCACCAGCGATCGCAATCTGAAGGAACATTTCACTGAGATTGATCCGACGGCGGTTTTGGCACAGGTCGCGTCCCTGCCCGAGTGGAAATATCAGATGAAGCACGGTAAGCCCGCCGAGTGGTTCATGGGGCCAACGGCGCAGGATTTCCGCGCCGCCTTCGGCCTTGGGAGCAACGATACCACGATCAATACTGGGAACGCGCAGGGCGTAGCACTGAGCGCGATCAAGGGCCTCAATCAAAAACTCGAAGCCGAGATCAAGGCCAAGGACGCCGAGATCGCCGCGCTGAAACAGCGTGTCACGACTGAAGAGAAGGCAATGGCATCGCTTAAGACCGCGACCGACGCCAGCCTGTCGGCGACCAACGCCAGACTCTCGGCGATCGAACAGAAATTGGCGGCCAAAGACCGGGTGGCGATGCGATGAGCCGGACGGCCATCTTTATTGCCCGGCAAATCAAACGATAAATCACCGGAACAGGGTAAGATCATGGCACAGAGAATTATTGGTCTCTTGGGACTTCTAGCGCTATCGACGACGGCTGAGGCCGCCGACTCGTGGAGCGTGACCGGCAACGCCGGTACGACCAGCTCGGATTTCCTCGGCACAACCGATGGGAAGCCGCTGTCGCTCAGGGCCGACAGCAAGGCCGCAATCACGATCTTGCCGAGCGGTGATGTCGGGATCGGTATTGCCACGCCGACGACGACGCTCGACGTGCTGGGCACGCTAAAGACCAGCGATTTCCTGCTGCCGACTGGCGCGAAGGATGGTTATGTGCTGACCAGTGACGCCGCTGGCCAAGCGACATGGAAAGCCGGCACGCCAGGCCCAAAGGGCGCCACCGGCGCGACCGGTCCGGAGGGACCGAAGGGCGAGACCGGCGCAACAGGGCCAACCGGGGCGACAGGGGCAATCGGAGCGACGGGTGCTCGGGGACCCGCGGGCTTTGTCACGCTGCCCTATGCCGGCTCCGGTGCCTCGCCCGGATCGAACCCGCTCTTTAGCCTGACCAACACGACCGGCGGCGACACGGCTGCCATCGTCAGCACCAGCCCCGCTGAGGGAGACAATCAAACCACGCTTTTCGTGGCGAACGCCGGTGGCAGCACAGCTGCCATGGGCAACTATGGTAATGCCGGTGTCTTCTCGATCACCAACGCAATGAATGAACAGACCGCACTCACCGTATCAACGCTCGGAGGCGGCAACGCTGTCGATATTACCAGCAACAACCCTAGCCCGTCATCAGGTCAAAGCACACTGAATGTCGTGAACGAGAGTGGGAGTACCACTTCTTTCGGCAACTATGGCAATGCCGGCGCATTTTCGATTGTCAATGCAATGAATTACGCGTCGGCACTAACTGTTTCAACCAACGGAGGCGGTACCGCGCTATACGCTTCAGTATCGGCCGGCGGCAGCGCGGTTGTTGGCGAAGATACTTCACCTTTCACAGCCAAAGGTGTCAAAATCGGTGTCGAGGGATCCTCTCAGGTGGGCGTAGCAATTTTTGGCTCCAGCACCAGCGGGACCTCAGGCTCTTTTGATGGAGGCAATAGTGGCGTGGGAGTGTGCACCTTCACCGGCGGCATCGGTTGGAATTGCACCAGCGACCGCAACTTGAAGGAACATTTCACCGAAATCGATCCCACAGCGGTGCTGGACAAACTCGCGTCTCTGCCCGAGTGGAAATATCAGATGAAACACGGCAAGCCGGCTGAATGGTTCATGGGGCCAACCGCCCAGGATTTCCGCGCCGCCTTTGGCCTTGGCAGCGACGACACCACGATCAATACCGGCAACGCCCAGGGCGTGGCCCTAACCGCGATCAAGGGCCTGAACCAAAGGCTCGAAGCCGAGATCAAGAATAGAGAGGCGGAAATCAGGGCGAACCAAGCCGACCTCAAGGCCAAAGATGCCGAGATCACAGCACTAAAACAACGCATCGTCGCTGAAGATAAATCCATGGCGTCACTGAAAGCCGTAACCGATACCAGACTATCCGCGATCGAACAGAAACTATCAGTAAGGGACCGACTGGCGATGCGATAATCCCGTCAGAAAGATCAACTTAAACGTGACGACCCGATATAGATCATTGGAACGGAATTGGCTCATGGCACCTCATATTATCGTTCTACTTGGACTTCTGGCGGTGTCCACCTCTGCCGAGGCAGCAGAGTCCTGGAGCGTCACCGGCAATTCCGGCACCACCAGCGCAGATTTCCTGGGCACGACCGATGCGAAACCGCTGTCCCTGAGGGTCGACAGCAAAGCGGCAATCACGATTTTGCCGAGCGGTGATGTCGGGATCGGCATCGCCACACCGACGACGACACTCGATGTTCTGGGCACGCTGAAAACCAGCGAATTCCTACTGCCGAACGGAGCCAAGGATGGCTATGTCCTGACCAGCGACGCCAGTGGGCGGGCACTCTGGAAGGTCGGCACTCCAGGCCCTAAGGGCGCCAAAGGTCCGCAGGGACCGATGGGCGAAACAGGGGCCACTGGGGCTACGGGTCCCTCCGGCGCGACAGGCCCCGCTGGCCCAACCGGTGCGACGGGGGCGACCGGCCCCCAAGGGCCAGCCGGCTTCATCACGTTGCCCTATAGCGGATCCGGCGCCGCGGCCGCATCAGTGCCGCTGTTCAGCCTGACCAACACCGCCGCAGGCGACACTGTCGACATCTTCAGCCAAGGTCTGACGCAGAATATCGGAACCACGCTTCGGGTCGTGAACAGCGCCGGCAGCGCCACTGCCAGCGGTAATTATGGTGGTGCCGGAGAGTTTGATATTATCAATCCAAGGAATGGACAGTCCGCCCTCTTTGTTTCAACCAATGGCACCGGCACCGCTCTGGAGGTTTTGACCGAAGGAGCCGGCAACGCTGTAGAGGGTACGGTAAGCGGCGGCGGCGTTGCGGTCTACGGCGTTGATAACACTGATTCACTGGGCAAAACGCCGAATGGCGCAGTTGGTGTCGAGGGATATTCTTACGGCGGGATTGGCGTTGATGGCGTAAGCGAATATGGGCTTTCGGCTGATTTTTTCTATGGCGGTAGCGGGAGAGGAACCTGCTCGTTCGCCGGCGGTATCGGCTGGAATTGCACCAGCGATCGCAATCTGAAGGAGCATTTCACCGAAATAGATGCGACGGCGGTGCTGGACAAAGTGGCATCTATGCCCGAGTGGAAATATCAGATGAAGCGCGGCAAACCTACCGAATGGTTCATGGGGCCAACTGCGCAGGATTTCCGCGCCGCCTTTGGCCTTGGCAGTGACGATGTCACGATCAATACCGGCAATGCGCAGGGCGTCGCCCTGACCGCGATCAAGGGCCTAAACCAAAGGCTCGAAGCGGAGATCAAGGCCAAAGACGCCGAGATTGCCGCGCTTAAGCAGCGCGCTGCCGCTCAAGACAAGGCGATGGCATCGCTGAACGCCACAACCGACGCCAGACTATCCGCCATTGAGCAGAAATTATCGACAAAAGACCGGCTCGCGATGAAATAAGGTGAGCGCGCCGACGATGTATGTCGGTCGGCAATCGACATTGATCGGGCGAAGGGGATGAACTGATGGCCGGGAAATCTATTATTTTGTTGGGACTGCTGGTGGTGTCGACGGCGGCTGAAGCTGCCGATTCCTGGAGCCTAACCGGCAATGCCGGCACCACCAGTGCAGATTTCCTTGGTACCACCGATGCCAAACCGCTGTCGCTGCGGTCAGATAGCAAAGCCGCGATCACGATTTTGCCGAGCGGTGATGTCGGGATCGGTATCGCAACGCCGACGACGACGCTTGACGTGCTTGGCACGCTCAAAACCAGCGAATTCCTGCTGACGACGGGGGCCAAGGATGGCTATGTGCTGACGACAGACGCCAATGGCCGAGGAAGATGGGCCGCCGGAACGCCGGGTCCAAAGGGTGCCACAGGTACAACCGGTCCGCAGGGACCGAAGGGCGAGACCGGCGCAACGGGCGCGCCGGGGCCGACCGGCGCAACCGGAGCCAAGGGCGCAACCGGGGCGACTGGGACAACCGGACCTCAAGGACCGGCGGGCTTCGTGACCTTACCTTACTCTGGCGCGGGCGCCTCGGTCGCAGCAGCGCCACTCTTTAACCTCACCAATACGGCAGCCGGCGACGGCATGGACATTACCAGCAACAGCACCAGCCAGGCCGGAACGCAAAACACGCTGCTGGTAACGAACAATGGCGGCAGCACGACCACTGAGGGCACTTATGGCGTCGCTGGTTCGTTTCGGATCACAAATGCCATGAATCACTCGCCCGTGCTGAATGTTTACACCAACGGGAGCGGCGCTGATGCGGTCTATGCCACGGAATCTGGCGGCGGCATTGCGGTAGCAGGTTATGACACTATTACAGAACCGTCGGCCGGAAGTGGCTATGGCGTCTATGGGGAGTCGTACGAGGGCACGGGCGTTGGCGGATCCAGCTCGACCGGGCTCTCCGCCTATTTTTTGGGTGGTGGTAGCGGCCCCGGAGTCTGCGCCTACTCCGGCGCTAGCGGCTGGAATTGCACCAGTGATCGCAATCTCAAAGAGCATTTCACCGAAATCGATCCGATTGCAGTTCTGGCGAAACTGGCATCAATGCCCGAGTGGAAATACCAGATGAAGCATGGCAAGCCGGCCGAATGGTACATGGGACCGACGGCGCAGGATTTCCGCGCTGCGTTCGGCCTCGGTAGCGACGATGTCACGATCAACACGGGCAATGCCCAGGGCGTGGCCTTCACCGCGATCAAGGGCCTCAACCAAAAGCTCGAAGCCGAGATCAAGACCAAAGATGCGGAGATCGCCGCACTGAAACGCCAACTCGCGGATCAGAAATCGACGATCGACAACCGGCTGGCCGCGATCGAACGCAAGCTCGCCGCGCGGGATCAGTTCTCGATGCGGTAAGGGTTAAGCTCCCCGCCCCGGCAGATCGAAGCGCTGCGTGAAATCCGCGTTCGTGCTGTCATGGACCGCGACATCGATCGGTGCGGAACTGCCCGGCTTCACCGCGAAGGTGATTGCCGGGTCTTCGCTGAGCGAGATATCGGCGTCGAGTTTGAAGATTTCCGTGCCGGCGGTGGACACGGTCACGGTCTGGATGAAGCGCGCCGGGGTGTAGTTGCGCGTCACCTGATCCATCTGCATGCCGTTGAAATTCGGGTGGCTGATCAGGAGTTCAAGTTCGGTCATCCCGGCCGGCGCATCGGCGACCGATTTCAGCTTCATCTTGCCGAGCCGTTCCAGCGCAACCTTCATATCGCCGCCCGAGGGCGCGGAACAGCCGCCCGCGGCTTTGACGAACACGGCGGTCTCGTAAAGCTGACCATCCTCGGTTTCAGCGACGGCATGCATGTAAGTATAGGAATCAACCCGTACCCGGGTCTTGATCTCGCGCGGATCAGCGGCCGGGCCGAAATGGAAGATGCCGGCGAGCGGCGACGGGTTCTCGTCGATCAGCAGATAGACCGATTTCACCTTGGGACCGGTCATGGACAGCGTGATCGGCACCAAGGCCGCATCGAGCGCGCGCACCGGCGCGGTGAGCGCCACAACACCGCCGCCATCTTTGACCGCGCGGTCACCGAAGACCGATTGCCGCAACTCGTGCCAGCGCTTGACGCGCGCGGCATCTTCGTCATCGCCAAAGGCTTGGGTCGTGGCGAGCAATGTTCCGATAAAAACCAGCGCAAGCCGTTTCATCAGCATTTCCTCCGATTGGCCTATTCCCATTCGAGTTCTTTGAAGGCCTCCGTTACGTTACGCCCGTTATAATCATCGAACAATAGCCACTTGCTGCGCTCGCTCTGGCCCGCAGTCTTAACGGCGGTTTCGATGTCGGCGCCCTTGGCTTGCAGCGCGCGGATGTCATGGTCGAGCACCTGGAAATAGGCGATCTCCGGATCTGCGCCGTGCGGCCAGGGCACCGAGGCTGGCCCATGGCCGGGCACCGCGCGCACCGCGTCGATTTTGGTCAGGTGGCCAAGCGTGCGCTGCCATCCCGCAAGATTGCCGTCGAGCGCCGGGATGCGCCGGACGAACAGCAGATCGCCAGCCCACAGCGTCTTAGTCTCGGGATCGACAATCACCAGATCCGCATCGGAATGGGCAGGACCAAACGCAGTGAGACGCAGCACGCGGCCGCCAAGATCGATCTCCGCCTGATCGGTGACCAGCATAGTTGGGCTTACGAAATCGCCGACCCGATCGGCACCAATGATCCGCGCCAGAGTCTGGCGATAGAAACCGCCGCGGTCGGTCAATTGCTGCGGCAGATGGGCGTTTCCGACAAAGACCGGATGATCCGGCGCGAAGGCGCTTCCACCGAACACATGGTCGGGATGGGCATGGGTCATCACGACATAGCGGATCGGCAGGTTCGTCTTGGCGTGGATCGCCGCGCGCAGTCGAGCTCCATCGTCGAGGCTGCCGCCGGGATCGATCACCGCAACCGAATCATGCCCGACGATGAAGCCGATATTGGCGATCGCATCGTCGTTTGCCGGGTTCGCATCCTCGTCAACGCCGACGCGGACGAAGATGCCGGGCGCGACTTCATCGACGGGGAATGGCGCGGGATCGGCGCGTGCCGTGCCCACACAAAGGAATAGCGCCGCAAGCAGCACCCTAAAATTCCCTCTCTGCCCTTCAGGGCGGAGAGGGTTAGGGTGAGGGGGGCCGTGCCGACGCGAAATCGGCGTGACTACGCGAGCGTCAACACCCCCCCTCACCCCGACCCTCTCCGCCCCAGAGGGGCAGAGAGGGAGATACTGTCTACGGCTCGACATGTTCCTTTGTCGGGGCAATGGTCGCGCCGATGCGGCGATACTGGAAGGCTGGCGCCTCGCCTTCCGTCTCGCCGATCGCGTCGAGCATCACCTGATGGTCCGGCGCCAGTGCGCAGGCCGGATCGGTGCGGGCGGCATCGCCGGTGAGCGCGAAGGCCTGACAGCGGCAGCCGCCCCAATCGATCTCCTTCCGCTCGCAGGATTGGCACGGCTCCGGCATCCAATCGGTGCCGCGGAACCGCTCGAACGCGGGCGAGTGCAGCCAGATTGCTTCGAGCGACTGGGTCTTTACCGACGGAAAATCGAACCCGGGCAGGCTCTCCGCGGCATGGCACGGCAAAGCCCGTCCGGCCGGCGAAATATTGATGAAGCGCCGTGCCCAGCCACCCATGCACGCCTTCGGCCGCAGCGCGTAATAATCCGGCACGACGTAATCGATGACCAGCCGACCCTTCAGGCGAACCCGTTCCGCCTCGACCAGCTCAGTGGCGGCTTCGAGCTGCGCACGGCTCGGCAGCAGCGCTCGGCGATTAGCGAGGCCCCAGCCATAATACTGCACATGGGCGACCTCGATCCGCTCCGCCCCGAGATCAAGCCCGGTCTGAATCATCTGCGGCAGATGCTCCAGATTCTGACGATGCACGACGAAATTGAGGGTGAGCGGCAGGCCCGCCGCATCGACCAGCCGGGCCGCCGCCATCTTCTTGACGTGGCCGCCGGCATAATTACCGATCCGGTCGGCATTGGCGGCATCGACATCCTGAAAACTGATCTGCACATGATCGAGCCCGGCCTCGACGAGAATCGGGAGCGTCCGCTCATCCAGCAGCACGGCCGACGTGATAAGGTTGCTGTAGAGCCCGAGGTCCGCCGCATGGCGGATCAGAATCGGCAGATCCTTCCGCGCCATCGGTTCGCCGCCGGAAAAATGAATCTGTAAGACGCCAAGCGCCATCGCCTGATCCAGCACGCGCTGCCACTCTGCCGTCGACAGCTCGTCCGACACACGCTCCAGATGGAGCGGATTCGAACAATAAGGGCATTGCAGCGGACAGCGATGAGTGAGCTCAGCCAGCATTGCCAAGGGCGGTTCAGGACGGCTCATAGGGCGATTGCTCCTTTATCGGCCAAATCGCGCAGCATATTCAAAACATCTGTGGCAATGATCTCGCGCGGTGCCGCGAAGCGGGCTGCCAGATCGTCGATCATTGATCCGATATGGCGTTTGCCATCGACCAGTTTCAAGATCTCCACGGCCGGCGCATCAGGGACGAAGAGCCGCTCCGGCGCCAACACGACCCATGATTCGCGTACAGAGTCGAACCGGAACTTGACGCCACGACTGAAATTCGGGACCGTTTCTTCGTTCACTGACGATCGTCCGGGACAAAGGCGCCGGGCGGGATCAGCCCGGGCTCGAGATAGGCGAAATAGAGCGCATCAAGCTGCGCCCATAAGACGTCGCATTTGAAGGTGAGCGCGGCTTGCACGGATTTTTGCTGCTCTGCCGTCACCGCATGCTCTTTCACATAGGCCAACGCGAAATCGGCATCGCGCGGGGCTTGCGTGAGCCGCGGCGTGAAATAGGCGAGCGTGTCACGCGTGATGAAATCATAATGGGTCAGCATGCCCGAGACGCGTTCTGCGATGATGGTCGGTGAGAACATCTCGGTGAGGGAGGATGCGATCGCCTCCAGAACACTGCGCTCGCGCACGAAATTGACATAGGCATCAACAGCAAAGCGCGTCGTCGGCAGGATGCCCACGGTCGATTCGACATAATCGTGGTCGAGCCCGACCCCCTCAGCGAGCTTCATCCACCGTACAATGCCGCCAGTGCCGGGCGCATCGCCATCATGATCGACCAGTCGGCTGCGCCAAGCGCGTCGCAAATCCGCGGTCGGCAGGCGCGCCAGCAAAGTCGCATCCTTCACCGGGATTTGCCGCTGATAATAATAGCGATTGAGCGCCCAAGCCTGGACCTGACCACGGCTCAAGCGACCG
>Ga0116226_10004730_pt1 | contig 12072 bp, 10 predicted proteins | sample S1TSphfallax_FD_89692 | JGI IMG/M metagenome (GOLD analysis project Ga0116226, IMG submission 89692) | Host-associated microbial communities from peat moss isolated from Minnesota, USA - S1T2_Fa - Sphagnum fallax MG | ecosystem: Host-associated > Plants > Peat moss > Unclassified | place: USA... | reverse complement strand
TATGCGTAAAGGTTTTTTGGTTCTTTTTTTCAAAAAAGAACTGCTTTCTTCCTTAAACCGGCGGCAAAACCAGCCGCAATGACGCCGGCAGCAAATCCACGGTCTCGCGCCGCGCCCGCTGCCAAAGGGCGGAGAGCAGCAGCAGGCAGCAGCCAATGACCAGTGCGGCAAACGCCAGCGCGTAGCTTACCGAGCCGGCGCCGCGCAGCAGCGTCGTGATGGCGTAAATCACATAGGCGAGGGCTGACACCAGCAGGGCGCGGCGGTCCACCGCAAGCGCGATCACGGCGAGACCGAGATAGAGCAGCACCGCAACCACCGCGTTGGAGAGCGCTGGCGTTCCTTGGCCGAGCAGCCCCAGAAGGCGGAAGGTGGGGTGCACAATCATCGGCGCCGCGGCGAGGTGAAGCCAGAAGGCGACGTCGGCGCGGCGGGTGATGCGCTGGCGGTCGCTCGCGTCCCACCACATCGCCAGGGCGAAGATGGCGAGGCCGGCGAGCAGCGTGCCCACACGCAGCAGCGGCAGGAGCGACGGGAACAGGCCGGCCAGCAGGAGAAGGATGGCGCCGGCCCCGGCGGCGGCCCCGGCCGCGACAGTGATCGGCACGCGGAAGCGGCGCCAATGGCCGTATGAAGCGGCGGCGGCGCCGGCAACGCAGGCACCGATCGAGAGCGTTTTGGCCGGGTCCGGCAAATGGCGCAGCGTTTCGCCGTTGAAGAACAGGGCGAACAGGGTGGCGAACACGCCGGCGACAAAAGTGAGAAGCAGCAGGATGCTGGGCAGCGCCATGCGGCGGCGGCGGGTGAAATATTCCGCCAGGCCCCAGCTTGCCGCGGCGACCAGTGCCGCGCCGAGGCCCGGTGCGATCTGGGCGCCGAGCCAGGCGATGGCGATCAGGATGAGCGCCGCGGCGATGGTGACAAAGATGTCGTTGAAGCCGGAGAGCAGGCGGAAATGTTCCTCGTCGACACCGGGGGCGGCGTGGCTGCGGGCGACGAAGTCGCGGAAGTCGGTGGCGGCTTGGGCCGGGAGGATGCCGGCCTTCACCGCGGCATCGAGTTCGGCGTCGCTATACATGGCAGATCCTCGGTTTCATCGCGTTTCGAGGCGAATATAGCATCCGCCGTGCCATCGTATCGATTGTCGTTTTGGGCGCCCATTTCGCCGATTGGCGGCAAGCGCCTGCTCTTCTGCGCCAAAAATTGGCCAATCGCGCCAAGGCGGGCCGCCCGTCACAGATAAACGTTTTTGGTTCTTGTTTTCAAAGAAGAACTACTTTCTTTCCTTTCTTTTCTAAATTGAACTGATAAAGATTACTTCCCCGCATAATCTGCCGCAGCGCCGTGCCGTAATGCGGATCGGTCGCATAAGTGCCGGTCAGGCGCTGGGCAAAGAGGTCCGGGTCGTCTGTGGCTTCCATGGCCGCGCGATAAGGGCCAAACGTCGCCAGCAGCCGTCCATGCGCGGCGAAGGCGTCGGCGACGGACGCGAACTTTCGAAACCGGGCGTCGATCACAATGGTCTGTCCGTCAGACACCTCATGGGTGCTGGCGATTACGTATGGCTCGCTGCCGGACGCCTTGATGCCGAACGGATTGTTGCTGCCGGGGGGAATGTGGGCGCCGCGGTCGCTCTCCAGGATCCATTGGGCAATGCTGATGCAGGCGGGCACACGGTATTGCTTCTCCGCGCCTTGTGCCGCGGTCACGATCTGGCCGGGGATCTGCTCGCGCGGCACCGATGCGGGGGTGCGCGGCGTTACCGGCGCCAGTGCACGCAGCGTCAGGCTGCCAGGTTCCACACGTCCGTCCGGCGACGACATGCCCACGGCCTGGCGCTGAAAGCGACGGATGTCGCTCAGGGTGAAAGGGCCGCACAATCCGTCCAGGTCGAGCGGAAAACCGTTGGTGCGACGCGCGTTCAGCAGGGCCTGCACCAGGCGGACATCGTCCGGCTTGTTCTGGCCATCCTGGCCGACAGAGGCTTGGAGCATCTTGGAATCCTTGTTGGCTGCGAGGAGATTTCGCTAAAAAGTCAGCTTTGCTAATGTTCGACGGCGGCCTCGTTCTGCGGCTCCGGGTCGAACCAGGCAGGCATCGATTTCAGCAGGCGAACCGCCGCGCCGTCCGGCGTCAGGCGGTCGCCCGGGTATTTGCGGCCCAGGGCCTCGCCTTCGAACTTGCGGATCGCGGCTAATGTTGCCGCACCACAACGGCCGTTCACGGGCAGCGGGCGGCGACCATCGAGAAAGCGCCAGCGGTTAAGCCAGGTTTGCACGAGGCGGACGTCGTCCGGCCGGTTTGCACCACCGTTGCCGACACTTGACTGAAGCATGACTGCGTTACCCATGTGATTTCGTCACTTTTAATAACACGTAAAGTTAGATCGTGGCAAGCGGAAATTCCTGGTCAGAAGAGGCAGTTCTTTTTTGAAAAAAAGAACCAAAAAACTTTTATCTATTGGCATACGTGGCCGATTTGAATTGGATCGCGTATGCGATGAGCAAATGTTTTTTGGTTCTCTTTTTCAAAAAAGAACTGCTTCGTTCCATGATTTTTTGATTTTGATCCGCATCAAAAACCGAAATAAATCTATCACAATAACTTCACCCACTTCGCATTGTCGCGGCGCGGCGCCGCGCCTAACCGTGCCCTGGGCTTAATTATCAAGGGAAACCAGAAACATGCGCTCGCTCCATGCCAGGCTGCTGTCCAGCGCCGCCGGCGTCATAACCATCATCGCCGCCGGCCAGGCCGCCGCCGCCAAGCCTGCGAACCCCCCGACATACCAGCACGTGCTGCTGATCAGCGTGGACGGCTTGCACGCAATCGATCTGGCCAACTATGTCCAGAATAATCCAGGCAGCAATTTGGCCCAGCTTGCCAATCACGGCGTTGTCTATCCAAACGCGTTCACCACGGCGCCGTCCGATAGCTACCCGGGCATGCTGGCACAGGTGACCGGCGCGTCGCCGAAGGCCGCCGGGCTATTCTACGACGACAGTTATGACCGCAAGGAGTATCCCTCGGTCAACTATTACGTGAGCCAGGGCCTGCCAGACCCGGGCTGCACCGGCAATCCGGGCACCGAGGTCACCAACTTCGAAGAGCTGGACAAGGGTTATAACTTCCAGACGGCGCTGGTGTCCGACCTTACCGGCGGCGGCACGCTCGACCAGGTATATACCCAACTCGATACGGACAATATGCAGCGGCATATCGTCAGCGGAAAGTGTGTGCCGGTGTTTCCGCATGAGTATGTCCGCGCCAACACGATTTTCGAAATCGCCAAGGCGGCCGGCCTGTACACCGCCTGGTCCGACAAGCACCCGGCCTACGAGGATCTGAGCGGCCCCTCCGGCAAGGGCCTCGACGAGTTGTTTGCGCCGGAGATCAATTCCCAGGATACAATCGACGAAGGCGCGCAGGTGGGTGACGACTACACCACCGCCTACAAGGCCGTGCGCACCTATGACAGCATCAAGGTTCGGGCTGTGCTGAACTGGATCGACGGATTCAATGCCGTCGGCACCACGAGGCTTGCCGGCGCGCCGGCAATATTCGGCATGAATTTCCAGTCTGTCAGCGTGGGCCAGAAACTCGCCAAAGCCGGTGATGCGGACTACCAAACGCCGAATCTGACCGGCGGTTATCTCGACAGCAACGCGACACCGGGCAGCGCGCTGACCATTCAGTTGAAGTTCGTCGATAACGCGCTCGGCCAGTTCCGCGCGGAACTCGCGGCCGAGGGTCTGAGCAAATCGACGCTGATCATTGTCAGCGCGAAGCATGGGCAGTCGCCGATCGACGTGCGAGACCGTGTCGCGATCAGCGACGCGCCGTTCCAGGGCACGCCTGGATTTGGCACGCATGGCTTCGAGATTTGCGACGACGAAGGGCTGATCTGGCTCGAGCCGGATCTGCAGCAAGCCAATTATCAGGCCGCCAAGGGATATCTGGAAGCGCACGCCGGCGAACTGCATATCCTGCAACTGCTTACCCGTGACTCGCTGGCACCACTCTACGGAGATCCCTTCTTCAACAGCCGCGTGCCCGATTTCATTGCGGTAACCGACCACGGTGTCATTTGCACCGGCGGCACGAAGCTTGCCGAGCATGGCGGTTTCTCCGACGACGACCGCAACGTGGCGCTGGTGGTGTCCGCCCCGGGAATTGCGCCGCAAATCGTGGAGTCCCTGGTTTACACCACCCAGATCGCGCCCACGATCCTGAGCGCGCTTGGGCTCAACCCGTCGCTGTTGCAGGGCGTGCAGAAGGAAGGCACGCAGGTTCTGCCCTACTACTAGAGCATTTTCAGCCTGACTGGAATCGGCCTTCATGAACCGGCGGTTTGAGGCTGATACAAATGCTCTGCAAACAACTGGCTGGAGCGGCCCGTCGGATGCCGATGATTTTCCAGTCAGGATGAAGCCGCTCTAATGCCTCGTAAAAACCGACGCACCAATGAAGAAAAGGGAGTATTTCAAATAGGCCGATCAGGTGGTGCCCTTAATTAATAAAAGTTTTTTGGTTCTTTTTTCAAAAAAGAACCGCTTCCTTTGCGCTTGCCTGCCTTTCTTCGGTGGTTCGCTCTCAACGCGGGCTCGTATAAAAAGACGTATAAAAAAGACTGGCACCTCCCCCTTTCGATACGTATGTCAACGGCCAGGGGCATCGCTCCTGGCCTTGTTTTGGCATCGCAGGTTCATCCCAGGCGATGGTTTGCCTGGCCCGTCGCTTGATCGAGGCGCGCCAGGTTGGCGAAACGAAATTGCAGGATGTCGGCCGGAGCATTTGACGAGACCGCGCCGACGATCGCAGCGTGGGTAGCGCGGACTTCTACGCGCATCGCGTTGACGTACGCGAAATCCTCCGCGTCGGCCGGGTCCTGGCGCGGGCCGACGCAGAGGAGAACGATGCAGTTTCGATCCTTGCGCACCACGAGTTTGACGCGGCCTCGCTCGGTGACCGCCGAGTTGTCGACGCGCCAGCCGCCCAGGCGAAGGAACATGGCAAGGCGAACGCGAAAGAATTCGGGGGATGCGCGTCGCGGCCAGCGCCACGTCGCGTGGGTTGCCGCGATCAAGCGGTGTTCGGCCTGCTCGCGCCGCAGGCCGCGGACCCAGAAGATCAGGAGGACAACAAGGAACGCGCCGTAAATGCTCGCCAGCAGCGGGTGCCAGCGGGGTGCCGACAAAATCCACAGGAAGATCGGCGCGAGAATTTCCAGTCCCCCGAAGGGAAGTAGAAACAACAGCATGAACATGTGTTCGTGCCTCACCCGGTTGCGCGCCGGGTGCCTTATGCCAGCAAATGCCGCAAGCAAGCAGTTCTTTCTTGAAAAAAGAACCAAAAAACTTTTGTCTACTGCAAGCAGCACCGAGGTGGCCCTTTTTGAACCCACTGCTGGACGCAATGAGTAAAGGTTTCTTGCTTCCTTTTTTCAAAAAAGAAGAACTTCGTTCCTCCCGTCAAAAAGAAAACCCCACGATCTCATCAAGCCGCGCCAGATCGGCATACCGCAGCAACAGCAGATCGGGCCGCTGGATGGCGGCCAGCGCCTCCGGCCCGCACGGCACCGCGGTGACCAGGGCGGCGAACAGCGCGCGCGCCTCGTTGCTGGCCGCGTGCAGCAGGCGCACGTCATCGGCAACCGCACCTGGCGGCGATGGGCCGACGAACAGCAGCACGATGCTGCATCGCTCCTTGTGGATAATGACCTGCACGCGGTCGCCGGCAACGAGGCACGAGGACTCCACGCGCCAGCCGCGCATGGACAGAAACAAAGTGATATTCCTGCGAAACATTTCCGGGTTGGTGCGTCGCGCCCAGCGCCAATGTGCACTGGCCGCGGGGTTCCTCGCGAGTTCAGCCCGCTCACGAACAATTCCGCGCGCCCACACGGCAAGCCCGGCGACGGCGATCATGGCATAGGAAATAGCCAGCGTGCGGTGCCAGCGCGGCGCCGCCATTTTCCATAGCATCACCGGGCTGAACAGCAGGATGATGCCAAAAAATATCGCCAGGAACGGAAACAGCAGCACCGGCCCCGGCCTTCGCTCGCGCGGGCGCCGCTTCTATTTCAGATATTTCGCCAGGAAATCCACCCTTGCCTGATTGACCCGCGTGCGCAACAATGGGTCCGTCAGCAGATGCGTGCCGGGCAGCAGCAGCAGATCGTACGGCTTGCCGGCGCGCAGCAGCGCCTGAGTCAGTTTTACACTATTTTCAAAATAAACATTGTCGTCGGTGAGGCCATGCATGATGAGCAGCGGGCGGGCCAGCCCGCCAGCATAGGTCAGCACGTTGCTGCGCGCATAGGCATCCGCGTCGGTTGCCGGCAGTCCGAGATACCGCTCGGTGTAGGCGGTGTCGTAATCCGCGAAATCCACCACCGGCGCGCCGGCGACACCCACGCGGAATATGTCCGGCCGGCGGATCGTCGCCATGGCGGTGAAATAACCACCGAACGACCAGCCGGTGACGCCCACGCGCGTGGCGTCCAGCTCGGGGAAACGTTTCGCCAACGATTGCAGGCCCGCGACGTGATCGGCCAGCGGCGGATCGATCAGGTCGAATTTCGTCGCGCGCTCGAAATCGCGGTCGCGGCCGGGGGTGCCGCGGCCGTCCAGTTCGACCACGACAAAACCCTGGTCGGCGATGCACTGATCCTCGAAATAGGGCCGCGGCGTGTGGAAAACGGTTTTGACACCGGGGCCGCCGTAAACCGACATCACCACCGGATAGCGCGTGCCGGAATGAAAACCGCGCGGACGAATGATGGCCGTGTCGAAGTTTTCCGTGCCGGACAGGGTGAACTGCACGTTCGGCAGACGCGGCGGATTTTCGGCCCGGCTCGGCAGGCTCGCCAGCGTCTTGCCGGCCGCATCGAGAATGGCGGTGCCGGCCGTGCCGTCGGCATTGGCGAACGTGTCCGCAATGAGCGCGTGCTGGTTATGCCCCGCCTGGCCGCGGTTCACGCCAGCCGCCGGGGTCAGCCGAACCGGATCGCCGCCCGCAAGCGGCACGCGGTAGAGGGCCGCCTCGATATGATTCGGGCGGGCACCGAATATCACCGTGCCCGTTGCGGAATCGACATCGACGAGCGCCAGGAACGGCAGGTTTTTCGGCGTCACCGCATGGTCGAGCGTGCCATCCGCATGATGCAGCTCGAGCTGCCAGAACCCGCCGCGCTCGCCGGCCCAGAGGAATTCCTGGCCGCCCTTCAGCCAGTACGGCAGCGTTTTCGCGTCGCCGCCGGAAAGATCATACTCGGGAGATACGTTCAGCCAGGCGCTGTCGGTTTCGCGCAGCAGCGGCGCCGTCTTGCCGGTGGCCGGATCGGCGCTGACAACCAGCTCCTGCGTTTGCAGCCGGTTCAGCAGAACCAGCGTCAGCTTGCCATCCTTCTGCCACACCACGCGGGCGACGTAGGGGTAGGCGGCGTGGTCCCAGTCGAGCCACGTGGTCGGGCCGCCGGTGCGGGCGACGATGCCAAGTCGGATCTTTGCATTATCGGTGCCAGCCCGCGGATAGCGGAACTCCACCGGCGGCGTTTGCGGATTTCCGGGATCGGCGATGAAGTGCTTCTCGACGGCGCTGCTGTCGGCGTGTTCGTAAACCAGGCGCGTGCTGTCGGGGCTCCACCACAGGCCGGTGGCGCGTTCCAGTTCCTCGGCGGCGGCGAAATCGACCAGGCCGTTGGTGATGATTTCGGTGCCGCCGGTGGTGAGCGCGCGGTCGGCCCCGGTCGCGAGGTCGATCACATGCACATCGTTGTCGCGCACGCCGGCGATCGCGCTGCCATCCGGGGACAGCTCGGGGGCGATCCAGCCATCCCCCGGAACCGGCGTCGAAGTGCCTACGGGCAGCGCGATGGTGGCGAGTTTGGGACCCTGGGCGACCAGGATCTTGCTGCCGTCATCGCTCAGCGCGAAATCGGTAATGCCGGTCAGCGTCATGCGGGTACGCTCGCGCAGCGCCTTCTCCTGCACGCTGAGGTGCTCCTGGCCGGTGGCCGGCAGCGCAAGGGCGCGCTCCGCATGGCTGTCGAGACTATATTGATAGAGTCCGAGCTTCGTGTCGCGCGGTCCGCTCCGCAGGAACAACACCGACTTGCCGTCCGGCATGGGGGTGGCCTGGCGCGGCGCCCCGAGCCCGAAATTGCGCGTGGCGGCCAGGGTCGCGAAGCAGCTTTCGGGCGCGGCCGGGGGCGGCCCGGCCTGGGCGGTGCCGCCGGCCAGTGCCATGAGCAGGACAGCCGGCGCAAAAAAGTAGTTGGTCGTTGATTTTTGGATCATATGTAAACACAGATTAGTTATGGCAAACATGAGCGAAACACTCCCGGCGCGAACGCGCAAGCCACGGGGCCAAGGGGCCTCGCGCCGCGGCGAGATTCTGGATGCGGCCAAGCGGCTGTTTACCGAGGAGGGCTTCGCGCAGGCGACGATGCGGCGGATTGCCGCCGAGGTAGGTGTGTCACCGACCGCGATCTATCTGCACTTCGCCGACAAGGAGGCGATCCTGAAGGCGATCGCCGAGGATTTCTTCGGCGAGTTGCTGGTGGTGTTGCAGGAACGCCAGAAGCCGGGCGGCCCACCCCTGGCGCGGCTGCGGGAGGGCATGCGGGCCTACGTGGATATCTCGCTCGAGCGCGCCGACGAGTACCGGCTGACGTTCCAGACGCGCAAGGTGCGGGCACCGGACCCGTGCCAGGCGCCGGACGTGGCGGACCAGTCGTTCGCCGTATTGGAGCATATTGTCGAGGAACTGTTGGCCGGTGGCGTATTCCGGCCGGGCGATCCGGTGGTGATTGCGGAAAGCATATGGTGCGCGCTGCACGGTGTGACCTCGGTGGTCATGGACATGATGCCAAGAGTGCAAGCATCGAAGGAAGCGCTGATCTCCTCGGTAATCGACGCGGTCATCACGGGCTTCACCTGCCGCACGCCCTAAACAGACAAAATTTTTTTGCTTCTTTTTTCAAAAACGAAGAACTTACTTCTGCTTCGAAAGTCTGGACGCATGGACCCGCCTCACGCCCCCCGCGGCGATTTAGCCCTGCGGATTTCCGCCATGCCCGCCAACACCAACGCATCGGGCGATATTTTTGGCGGCTGGATCATGGGCCTGATGGACATGGCCGCCGGCACCACCGCGCATGCCCGCGCGGGCGGCCGGGTGGCAACCGTTGCGGTGTCGAACCTCATGTTCGTGCGCCCGGTGAAGGTGGGAAACCTGGTTTCCTGCTACACCGAAATCGTGCAGGTCGGGCGCACGTCGATTACGGTCGATGTGGATGTGTGGGCACTGCGCGGCGCCACCCATTTGAGCGAGCAGGTGACGAAGGCGCGATTCGTGATGGTCGCGGTGGACGCGGAGGGGAGGCCTCGGGCGGTTGACGAGGGCTAGGAAGTAAGCAGTTGTTTTTTGAAAAAAAGGAACCAGAAAACTTTTATTAGTTGCGTCAAGCCGATCGTCTAAAAGGGCCAATACGGTGCCGCCCGCAACAGGCAAAAGTTTCTTGGTTTTTTTTCAAAAAAGAACTGCTTACTTCCTTTCTTGTCTAATCCTTTGAGGGCTTCAGGGAAAATACGACACCGTATTGAGCTGTGCCGCCATATTGCGTGGTGCCGTAGAGCGTGCCGCCCTGTTCGGTGAGGGCGGCGTAAGGATTGGCGCCGTCGCGGCCGTTGAGGAAACTGTAAAGCACGGTCTCGGTCGCCGTTGCGGGATCGACGCGGAACACCGTGCCATGGCCGGGAGCACCGCCGTAATAGGTAGTGCCGTAAAGCATGCCACGCATGAATACCAGGCCGCCAAATGGGTCGGCCCCATCGACGCCATTGGCGAAGCTATGCAGAATCGTTTCGGCACCCGTCTTGATGTCGAGCTTGTACACGGTGCCGTTGCCGGATGCGCCACCGTAAAGAGTGGTGCCGTACAGGCTGCCGGCATGGGCAACAACGCCGGCATAGGGGTTCTGGCCGTCCGTTCCACTAGCAAAACTGTAGAGCACGGTCTCGCCGCCGGTCTTCGCATCGATTTTGAACACCGTGCCGTTGCCGGAAGCGCCGCCACCCGTTGTGGTACCGTAAAGAGCGCCCGCCAAGTAGGTCAGGCCGGAGAGCGGATTGCCGCCATCGGCGCCGCCGGTGAACGTGTAAAGAACGGTTTCCGCGCCGGTTGTAGCCTTAACCGCAAAAACGGTGCCGGCCGCCTCGCCTCCGCCCGCGTCCGTGGTCCCATACAGGTAGCCGCCGTGGTAAATCAGCCCAGCCGCGGGAAAGGCGCCGTCGCTGCCGCCGCCAAAACTGTATAGCACCGATTGCGCACCGGTTTTTGCTTTCACCGCGAAGACGGTGCCGCTGCCGGAAGCGCCGCCCGCCGTCGTCGTGCCGCACAGGTCGGCACCATGCAGGATAACACCGCCGAACGGCGCCTGGCCGCCGGTGCCATCAAACTGGTCGAGCAGGGTTTCTGCGCCGGTCGCCGGATCAAGCTTGAACACCGTGCCGCACCCGGCGCCGTTGCACCCCGAGCCACCGCCAACCGGGGTGGTGCCGTACAACGTGCCCGCCTGCCACGTCACGCCGGCGTAGGGGCTGGCGCCGTCGGCACCGCCAAGAAAACTGTAAAGCGTGGTCGGTTTTTGCGCCTGGGCCGCGAACGCAGGCATCGCCGCGCAGGCAAATGCCGCGATCCGATGGAGGGGGGTCATGCTAAACTCCTGTTGGCGGGAGGGGCGGCTGTATCGTGAAAGGAAGAGGTTCTTCTTTTTTGAAAAAAAGAAGCAAAAAACTTTGCTAATTTAGGGAGGCGTATAGGGCAACGTCCGTGGCGTAGCGGCGGGTCAGCAAATCCGTCAATTCCCGGGTCAGGAAAAGTTCTGGCATCGGCAAGCCGTCTGGCAGCGCGGCGAGCGCGGCCGGCACGGCGCGGTGCGGCGCGGGCAACGCGGCGGACTCGCTGAACCTTGCCGCATGAGGGTCATGCACGTCCAGGTTCGGATCCCCATCCGCCGGCCCGACATAGCCAAAACGCGACGCCAGCAAATCGAGCGTATCCGCCAGATGCTCCACGCGGCCGACATGCTCGTACCGTCCAAGATCCGTGCCGACCAACTGAGCCTGCGGCATCCAATGCAAGTCGCACGCAACATCTTCCGCGGTTGCCAGATAACGCACAAATTCCTCGAACGTGATCGAACGGTCCGGATCGTCCGTCAATCCCAGCGCCGCCTGCGCCGCACGCACCGTGCGGGCGACCTGCAGGCGCATGTAATGATCCGTCTCCTGCCGCCCATCCACGATCTTGTCCAAATAGGCGCTGAGAATGCGGCGCATCGGCTCGCGCAGGACGGTGAACCTGAAATAGGCGGGGTCGCTGGCCACCTCCGGCGCGGTGGCGCCCATCGAAAGTCCCGTGCAAAACACATGAATGTTGTCGCCGCTGGCAATATAAGCGTCGCGGTGCCGGCTGCTCAGAACAAAGCCGGCCTTCAGCAGGCTGCACGCGTTCTTCGGCACCGATACATACGCCAGATGGCGGTCCGGATCGACCAGGGTCAGGTTGCGCGCGAATCTTGTATCGAGACGTTCCGCATTGCCGGCCTGCGCCCGGTAGGCATTCGTCGAAATAACCAATTCAACACGGTGCAACACCGCGCCGGCACGCACCGCGAGGTCAAGCTCCCGCCCGGCCTCGGCGACGCGACCCACGTCGAACAAGGCCGTGCCGAGCGTCTGGCGCATTCCGGCCGGCGCATCGTCGCCGCTCGCGTCACGCGCGCGCGTCAGATGCTCGATCGCGGCCTCGCGTTCGCCGCACCGTAACAATATCCGGCCGAGAACCGCATCGAACGCGGCAGGCAAAGGTGACCATTCCCGGCCGTGCAACTCCAGCGCGGCCATCAGAAGATTCCGCGCGGCCGGGAAATCCTTTGCGTCCGACAGGGCCTCCGCCTGCGCGATCACTCGGTATGGCGTCGGTGGCCCGCGATCCAGGTCGTCGCTGAGGCGATTTGAATAGGCCTCGATCGCCGCACGGTAGGCGGGCCGCGCAACGCCGGCG
>Ga0116226_10004729_pt1 | contig 12073 bp, 5 predicted proteins | sample S1TSphfallax_FD_89692 | JGI IMG/M metagenome (GOLD analysis project Ga0116226, IMG submission 89692) | Host-associated microbial communities from peat moss isolated from Minnesota, USA - S1T2_Fa - Sphagnum fallax MG | ecosystem: Host-associated > Plants > Peat moss > Unclassified | place: USA... | reverse complement strand
CCTATGATAGAATAGCCAACAATAGTTTATGATAGAATAACCAATAATAGCCAACAATAATCAACAATGACTTATGGTAAAATATCCAAAAATAGCTCATGATAGAATAACCAAAAATAGCTAAAAGTAACTTATGGTAAAATAATTTATAATAACTAACAATTACCTATAATAAAATAGCTTAAAATAACCTAAGAACCCTATAATTGAATATCAAAAACCTATGGTAAAATACTTTATAATAGCCAACAATAACCTATGGTAAAATATCCAAAAATAGCCTATAATAGAATAGCCTATGATAAAATAACATAAAAATCCAATAATAACCTATGATAAAAGAACAAAAAATGACCAATGGTAAAATAACGTAGAAATGCCAACAATGGCTTATGATGGAATAACCTATGATAAAATACTTTAAAATAACCAACAATGGTTTACAATAGAATAACCTATGGTTGAATAACAATAATTGTTAATAATTGTTTAGAGTAAAAAATAATGTGCATAAAATATGTGATGACAAAAAAATGTCCTTCATTTTATGGTGAAAATACCCTAGGTTGGTGGGCAAGGTGTTTAAGTGGGCTAAGTAGCAAGGTTCTTAGGTGCCTAGCCTAGGTTCATAATTAACTAGTAGTGAATTTATTATTGATGATTTAACTATTAATCAATTTGATTAATATTCGTGAATTCATCTATCCATAGCAACTTGTCTTCATTTATTAAGTGATTACCCATTTTCACCATGGTAAATTTGTTCAATTTCATTCAAAATCTAATGAAACACAGAATGTACTTGGACACATATTGGGGTAGTGTGTGATATTACAATTTGACATCCATGTTTGGAAATACCATCATGTGGAAAACGATCTACAAGCTAGGCATGCCTCCATGCATCATGTCATGATGTAATTGCAACAATATCCCAATTTGTTACCAACATTTATGAAACAAGGTTACCAACGTTATTTACCAAACAACATCACATTATTAAGGGTCCCAAATTTGGACAAATTTGGGCCAATTGATTTAATCATTTCAAAGTAGTCATGCTAGAGTTTTTCACACATTGATATTAGCCAAGGGATTTTGGACCCCATATTAACATTATTTTGGGAATTTATTTGAATTTTGTAATATTTGCAAGCCACATAGATGCACATGTAGGCATATTTGTTGGAACATGTTTTGTCATTGTGAGATTATTGACTAACTGATTTGGTGGCACGGAAAAAAAATAGGCTTGGATTAAAGAACCAATGTAGGTGGATGTTGTAATAGTTGGTTCACATGCCCATCACTTCCAATGACTATGGAGTAATTTAACACAATTAAATCGATTTTTAATGTATCCCAAGGTCACCCACATGTTTGGTCAATGCTTATTAGATTTGCAAATTTTGGGGAAGGTCATGGATTTTAATTGTTTCACATGCATTTTTTATTTGGTATTAGTAAAATAGAAATGTTTTGCCCAATCACACCCACATTCCACCCCATCTTCCACATGTTGCACCTTTAGCTAAGACAACCATCTTAACGCAAGGAGGGGGTTCATGTTATGACAAATCAAATTGGACATCCTTGTAAATTATGGGATCATGATTGCCAAGAGGGATTTTTGGTTGTTATGTAAAAAAGAAGTTAGTGAGGTGGGGGCACTATGATAATGTGGCACCTCCCAACATTTTGTGTAATAATCATAGGCCATGTTCTTAGCCTCAGGTGATGGGGACAATTTGTCATCCTAGTCCAAAATACATGTGACAATAAAAATATGGGAACTAGAGATTAATCTAGCAATTATAGAAGGTGAAATGCATTAGGCATGATGATTATTAAAGGATTGCACTAAATGATTTGCATTTAGTTTGAAAGAATTTGGCCAATTGAAAGGATAAGAGTTTATATCATATTAGAAGATGATAATCCAATTTTTGGGCAACCTTATAGGTTTAATGAGGTAGAGAAAGCCTTAGTTCAAGCTTGGATGATATGAGAGGCAATTGCTATAAATAAGGTCTTAACAAAATTGTTGTGAGAATGAAACTATCCAAAAATTAACTATACAATGTTGGATGATGGTTTGGAGGAACTATGTAAGAATGAGTACGCCCTAACAACAATGATGTCAATACAAATTGAAAAATTGGACTAAGTGCTTCCACTAGTAGAAATTAGCCAAAATGTAAGCACTCCATTTACAACTACATGTGATTTGTGGTCGTTTGCGACTAGATTTGATAACATTGCAACTATAACACCAAATTTCAATTATTTTGGTCATTCTCACAACTATGATGCAATAATTAGAAATTTCATCCTATTGCTTGGATCGATTTTACATTTATTTTCATCCATTAATAGATTGATATGTCCCATTATTCGTAATAGTCACCAAATTAGTTGCATCCTAAAGGTATTTTATAATGACATAAGGGGGTATTTTAATGTATGAACTAAAATTATATATATATACTATTCATATAATGAATCTCAAAATTAATATTTCAACTTTCTGTTTTTTAATTCAAATCTAAAATTTGATGTTTCAATTCTGAAAACTACTATTATAAATTTAAAAATATATATTAGTATTTGAAACTTGATATTTGAGTTGAAAATTGTTATTTCAATTGTTTAAAACATTATCTAAATTTCAAATTTTTTATTTGAATATGATATTTTCAATTTAAATTCAAAAAGGCTTATCCGATCTAAAAATTGATATTTGATTTCTAAATTAATATTTTTGAATCCAAAAATTATTATTTCAATTTAGAAAATTATCAGTTGATGTGAAAATAGACATTTTAATTTTAAATATTTTAATATGAAAATGAAAATTTATTTATCAACTTTGAAAATTTTCATTTAAATTTGAAATAATCATTTGATTTGAACTTGAAATTTCAATTCTAAATTATTATTTTCGATTCTCAAAATTAATACTTCCAGCTTGAAAATTATTGATTGAGTCTAACAATGGACATTTCAATTTTGAATATTGTTATTTGAATCTGAAAATTGACATTTCAATTCTGGAAATTTTTATTTAAATTCAAAAAACTTATTTCATCTAAAATTTGATATTTGATTTCTAAATTATTATTTTCGAATCTAAAAATTAATATTTCAATTCAAAAAAATTCATTGAGTTTAAAAATTGACATTTTTATTTTAAATATTTTTAATTGAACTTGAAATTTGATATTTGAATTCTGAGTTTTTAAATTTAAATTTAAAGAAATTATTGGATTTGAAAGTTGAAATTTGAATTCCAAATTATTATTTTGGATTCCCAAAATTAATATTTAAATTCAGAAAATTATCAATTGAGTCTTAAAATGGACATTTTCATTTTGAATATTATTATTTGAATCTGAAAATTGACATTTCAATTCTGAAATTTGTTATTTAACTTTAGAAAACTTATTTGATCTAAAATTTTATATTTGAATTTTAAATTACTATTTGAATTCAAGAAAATTATTGATTGAGTTTTAAGGGTTTTTTCTACTAGTGTTATCCATAATAAATCACTTTAATAAATAATTATAAATAATTATGTTTATTAAATCTTAAGTTACACATAATAATAATTGTTATAACAAAGATTTGTATATTTTTAAATTTATATTCTTATATTAGAAGAAATTAATTAATGTAATCAATGTGACATAATTATTCAGATTCTGTAATTTATAACTTCAAACTTGAATTAAAAATTTGGAAAAATTATAGTGTAGTTAAAATAATTATTTTACTGATTAATTTCAGGAATTATTATATATTATTATTATTAGTAAAAATTCTTTGATTAATCATCTATGATAAATATTTTATAATAATTATGAAAATTAATTTTATGTTGAACAAACTATTGCATTTATAGGTAATAATTACCAAGAGAAAAAAATTACTTGAACTTTGATAAATTTTTAAACAATAAATGTAATTATACAATAAGTAATGTAATTAGTTGAATCATATATTTTAAAAAATTGTGCAAGAATTTACTTTTTAATAATAATTGTTAATTCATTACTTATAATTTAAAAAAAAATTAAAATAGTTAAAATTATAATTATAATCATTAAATTATTTTGACATTAATTATATTATATATAGTTCAATCAGATTCTAAAAAGTAATAAATTATTTAAAATTATTTTAGTTATTTAATTATTTATGAGTTATGTATTAATAAGTTGTGAGTAATTAGATAGCTAATTTGGGAAATACTAAGAAGTTATTGCTTATTTAAATAATTGATAATGAATATTGAATATTTGTAGTGTATAATTTATAATTCAAATATATGTAAATTTAATCATTATTAATTAAATATTACTGAATTATATAGTACTTGAATTGTTTATAAATATAAAAATTAAGAAAGTAAGACATGAAAAAAGTTTTGGAATTACAACTTAGTTTGTGAGGAAGTTTTAACTTCAAAATTTATCCCATATTGTTTATTCTTCAATCCTATTTTAAACACTATATAAACAAGGGGGTGTGGTCATCTAATTTCACATTAATAAATTTGTGCATAAGGGATGAACTTATCAAAAGGCTCAACCTGAAACAAAAAAACAAATTATGCATATTTTTAAAATATTTACCTTCCCAACTACTTGTTTACCTAGCTAAGTAGGTACTTAGTTTGAGCTACCCACCTAGGTCAACCTATGTACCTACTTACTTATATGAGTAGGTATTTAACCTAGAAAGGTAGAACCTACCTACATACTTATTTTTTTACCTAAGTAGGTACGTTGGTATGTAGCCTAGGTTTGTAGGTACCTACCTAAGTGCTTACGAACTTAATATTAATATTTTTATTAAATTATTTTAATGTCATGTGGCATACTTACATTGGGTCGCGTGTCATAATATAAAATCATCCAGGTATTTGAATTGAACGTCTTAGATTATTTCAAAATAATAATAATAATAATAATCAATTATTAAAACACGTGGCAACACATCATTTGCCTTTAATTATGACCAAAATAGTTGCATTTTAGTCGCATGTGACAATACATATACAATGGAATCAAAGGATGAAATGTATTTGTTGACTTTTTTTTCATATAATACCTTTTGTCATTTGCGACTAATTTATCACATGCGACTTGTCTTAAGCAATTAAGAGGATTTTAGTTGCAAAATGTTTATTGCAACTAAATTTTAGTCACAAAGACTAGTAAAAAATACACAGTTTTCTTCTAGTGTTCATGTGTGGGGATTACCATCCTATGAATAAACCAACTTGCTTGGACAAATATGCCATGTGGTTGAAGGTTATTATTGGTTGCCATTGAAGGAGGGTGGCAAGGTCAAAACAAGATTTTGGGGGATGAATGTTTAAGGGAAGGACCAAGGCAAAGACCATCAAATGTGTTCCCAAACCATTGGATGTTAATTAGTTATGAGCCATTTTGGGTCCAAGTAATTATTATTGAAGATTCATCAAAAGATTTAACAACATTATTAAACCTTTGACATAATTGATGAAAATCAATTTGGAATACATATGGGGTGGGGCACAATAGTAAGCCTTTTAGGAATTGAAAGCTTGATTCACTACTGTTCTTATTTTGCATTCATTGATACGAGGATGACCTTTTTAATTACACATTCATTGGAATAATTTCGGGTTGGGAGCCATGCTCATTTAATTGGATAATGATAATCAAAATTTTGTTGTGGCTTATGCCAATCAATCGAACAACAAAATAAAAACCAATTAGTAAAACTTTTATGAAGGGGAATGCCTTATTGTTGTTTGGGCAATTGGGTGCAATCACAGTCAAACAAACCAAAAACCATGTTGAACGATCGAAAAATTATTAATTTTTTCAAATATATTTATGCAATGCCATTTTAATGTCATGTTGATCAAGGAAATTTGTGCTAAATGATTTATATGAATGTGGAAGAATTTTCAAAAAATTAATTCAATAAATTGAGTTTTGGCTTTAGTAAAAGACTTTTGAACTTTAACACCCCAAAATCAAAATTTATAAAACATTAGGCTAAGTACTCTTTTAATAAATAAAATTGATATGAGAAAAAAATTGAAATGATGATAACCTACCATTCACATATGTAAAACATTCATAATTAAAAAAATGGTATTTCAAATTTTTAGAAATTCAAAATAAAATTTTAAAATGTTCAAATTTCAAGAATCATTTGCTAGATGTAAATTGGTCATAATGTGTATGCCATATGAACAAAGTTGTGGCTTATGACATAATAAACTAAAGCTTAAAACAATTATCAAATTTTAACATGATTTGAAATTATGATCATTTTTCAAAAGAAAACATAGAATCTAGCAAAATTTATACACTTTTTAAAAATTCATTTTTATTCAAAAATAGTTAACACAAGTAATGTAATTTATTGGGGGAACTGTAAATATGTTTTACAACATGTTGGAAAAAAATCCCTTTTATCAAAATGTTAAAAAAAAACCCATTTGTGGTTGAATCTTGTGTCACCATTGGCTCATTTGATTATCAATGCATGAAGTGAAAATCCATTAAGGTGTACCACATAGGACGAAAAGGACCTAGTATTTATTATTGTCCTTTTTTGCCCTATACTTTGATCCCCATAAAAAAAATAATGAATCAAAAGTTGTTAAATATTTCAAAAGAAACATATTTAAACCATTGCAATTCTAGATTCCATCATAATCATTTATAAATGTGTTTTTACATGGTGTCTTAGGATTAGGTAAAAAAGTGATGTGACAAGATTTTGGTACACCTTAAATGAATTTGGACCCACCCAATTTCATCATTTTAGTGTTATTTTTATGGTAGCCATTTGCTTTCATTACAAATAATTAGCTTTTAAAGTTCCTAAATGGAATAAAATCAATTCATAGGAAAATTGGATAGGTGGGCACTTAGTGGTGGAGATGACAATTTGGAAGTTTTTAATGCTAGGACGACATGTTTCAACATACTTATGTACCTTGTTGGGATGTTGTGGGGATGTACCCCAAATTAACATGGGTGATGGAAATGTTCGTGATGTAGATAATGAATTAAAAGGTGATGGTGCCTTGTACATACATGAAGATGCACATGTTATTACATATTTGTAATTAAGTGAAAACCTAATTGAATTGACACCCAAGAAACATGATTGAATTATGCATAAGGCCAAATGGTTTAAGTGGGAAAGTAATTCCCTCTTGTGGGTGTGGCCAAATGGACAAATGTGGGTAATGTTTTGCCTATAACAACATGAAGACATTATATGGCATGCTTTTGAAGAGTTGGGCCATTTTGGGGTCCAACATATTTATAATTTAAAATAAGCACAATATTGATGGTGAGGGATGCATTTGTTGGTTCAACAATTTGTTTCATTACAACAAAATGTGTTTATGTCTGCTCGTTAAGTGTTTTCATTGGATTTTGAGTGAATTAAATTTTCCCACTAAACAAGACCTAGTAGGGATCAAATGGATTCATTAGTCCATTGAACAAGGACTACTGATTTACACCCACATTTTGTAATGGTGTGTGATTGAATGTTGGCATTATTCAATGCACTTACATTGCGTTTACAACCATTGCCCATCATGGGGCTTGGTTATAAGTGGAATTGTTTTTTCAACCCATTAAGTTTGATGGGTTGACATGATCGATACATTTTGGTTATGATCAAACACTTTTCGAAATGGTTAGAGTTCCAATGCCATTACTGCATATGTAATTATAGGCATTGCTTTCATCATTTTCACCTTACTTTTTATTATTTGGCTTTGAGTTTGAAACACTAATTATATTTCAATAAGGCATGTGAACAATGAGCATCTATGTTTTAATGTGTAATGCCAATTGGTAATGGAAAGTTTGGTAATCACTCAACATTGGGATATGTTGCATATTGCCATTATCACTACTATAAATTGTTGGTTTTGTAACTATTGTTTGCAACTAAAATTTAGTTGCATGTGACATATGCAACCACAAATTTGTGTAGTTGCTTAAGACAAGTTGCATGCGACATTACGTATGCAACATATATATACGGTGTTAATATACATGTTCATCCATACATACAAATCCAAATGTAGTTGCACCTTATGTGCAATTCTCCTTGCAACTACAACGTAACTAATCAAAATATGATACATGTTTAAAAATTGCATAACTTGCAGTTGGACAAGTGTCACTTTTTAATTATTTTTGTGTTTTTAAAATTCAAAATTCATTGGATTAATCTCAATCGTAAATTTTTTTGCCATTAAAATGATGACACGTGGCACACCATGGAACATTCATTGACCATTTAACATGTGTTCATTTTAAAACACCAATTATATGGTGACACGTGATAATTAAGGCCCACATATTTTTTTAAAAAAATATTAATTAATAAAATCTAAGTCATCCAATTTAAGGCTAATAAGATGTTGACATGTGGTGCTTAGGTATGTAGGTAATTATTAAACCTTACTAGGTAGTTAAGTTTACTTAGGTATGTAAGTAGGTTGAAAAAGTAGTTAGGCTTAGGCTATATATGTAGGTTTAAAATAATCCAATTTTATTTTTAGGTTTAGCCATTTTATAAAGGTCAAGATTTTTATTATTCATTCATGTCCAATGGCATTTGGTTAGTATATAGCTATTGCCCTTAGTTATATATTATGTGAATTTGAATTGGAATCAAAAGGATATGGGATAAAAAATTCCATTTTAAACATCATTAACCAACTTAGTTGCACATTAGATGCAATTACTTTATTAGAGTATACAAGCTCGGGGAAGGCTTTGTTGCTTCTGGTGTCCAAACAAAACTTAAAGCCCTCCTCTTAACACATGTGTAACATACCACGAATCGTAAAAAATGGATTACAAATGAGAAAGTTATGACCCCCCAAAGTGAAGGGGGTTAAGAACTCAAAAAAACAAACCATTGAAAATTATGAAGGCTGATTCTTAAACACCCAAGAAGTTCCTTTTATGTTGTTTTGATGGTATTAAACTTGAAAGATGATTTGAAGAATTTCAAGTGGCGTTCCTATAGCACTTTAAATTGTTTAAAATGAATAAGAAATAAAAAAGTGACGAGGTTTCAAGGTAGGAGGGGTCCAAAGAGAAAAAAAAAGGAGAAAAAAACATTTTGTAACTGGAAAAGCTTATTTATTTTTATTTTTGTTCTTGTTAATTTTTCATTACTCCTTTTCCTTTGCATTTCAATAATTTAGTTTCACATAATTTAGTTTAGCCTAACTTAATTTAACCACATTTAATTTTAGCCTAATTTAATTTAACCATATATAATTTGGCATAATTTAATTTAACCATAGTTGTTTTAGCCTAATCTAGTTTAACCATGATTAATGTAAATTTATTTATTTTAACCATAAATATTTTAACTTAACTTAATTTAGCCATAATTAATTTGACCTAACTTAATTAAGTCATAGTTAGTTTAGCCTAATTTAATTTATATTAATACAATTATCCATAATTAATTGAACCAAACTTAATTTAGCCATGGTTAGTTTTAATTAATTTTAGTCTTCTTTAAATTAACCATAATTAATTGAGCCAAACTTAATTTAACCATGGTTGGTTTTAATTATTTTAGCCTTCTTTAAATTAGCCATAATTAATTGAGCCAAACTTAATTTAACCATAATTAGTTTTAGCACAATTTGATTTAATTTAGCTTAATTTGGTTCATCCATGGTTAATTTTAACCTAATTTAATTTAACTTGATTTAATTTAGCCATAAATGGTTTAGCCTAACCTAATTTAGCCATAATTAATTTGGCCTAGAAAAGAGATTTATTTTCTTCTCCATTTACCCACTTACTTTTTTTTTGACAGGCCTAGCAAAGTGCGTGGAAGCAAGAAAAGCGCTATGTAGGACAAGAAATCCTGCTACACAATTTCATCTTTTCTATGGTTAACTTGGAAGATTGCAAACAAATGGTCTTGGACTTGAGACCTCCGGCCTCAATGCATTTTCTTCCTTTCTGCACATCTCTTCAAGTTAAAATCACTTTATTTGCATTGCAAATAAATTGTAAGTTGTGCCTAGAAAAAATAAATGTATCAAGGCAATGTAGTAACTTAGAGAAGAAAATGAGTCGCCATGCCACCACCTTTAATTTATCCATAATGATTTTAGCCTAGCTTAATTTATCGATGGTTAGTTTAGCTTAATTTAATTTAATTTGGTTTAATTTGGTTTACCCATAATTAATTTAGTTCAATTTAATTTCACCACAATTAATTTAACTTAATTTAGATTAGCCATAACTAGTTTAACCATGGTTAATTTAAGCTTTTAGTTAATTTAGCCTAGGTAGTTTAGGCTAGCCTTAGTTAGCACATGTTTAACCTTAATACTAGAGGTACATAATATTATTATACATAGCATGTGTAGATATATTAAGTATATTAATTTAAGTATGTATAAGTTTAGGCCAATATTTTTATGACATGTGTTCATGCTATGCACAGTTAATTACACATTAATTGCACACACAACTGAATGGCTCAAAAGTTATACAATATCAAATTTGTAGTTGCAAACATGACCAAGATAGTTGTAAACAACAACTAGTTGCATGCTAGTTGCATAATGACTGGTTGCAAACGAGAGGATTTCTAGTAGTGTATTTGAGGAGGTGGTTATTGGCATTGAGTTCATAAATTTGGGTTGGCAAATTATGTGTACCTATGGTAAATAATGATTACATTGGATGTGATTATGAGATATATTATTTTTTGTGTGGAACTATCATTTTCTAAAATGTTATTGTTAGAGGGCCAAAATGGTCAAACATGTAAGGACCACATGCATTATATTGCACACTATGTGATCTTCCTAATGTGGATGGCCAAATTGACCCATCCTTATATGTTGCCCCTACCAATCTTTGATGTATGTTGTACACAAAATCTTCAAGGGCATTGATTATGTTGGTGTGTCATTGGTATTCTAGAGGTTGGCATATGGGATGCTTAATGTACTTTTGGATGAAGTACATGTTGGAAAATGATTTTGCCCTTGGTGCACAAAATAACTCTAGAGATTTCTATAGTTAAATGGTAGGAATATTTTAAGTTTTTTGCCATTGTGATGCACATTTGATTATGGTTTGGGTATTACAATTAATTGAGTAATGATGGGACTCACATTTGCACCAACTTATTAAAGCTTCCATTTTAGAACTAAGGTGTTCATTTTGGTGCATTCATACAAGGAATTTCTTACATTATTATTTGGTTTAAAAGGACCTTAACTTTAAATAGGGGGGTGGTTTAAGTGTGATGACCATTTAGGTGGTTCGTGTCATTTATTTGATGTGTGTGTGTACAATAATAGTTGTAGGCATCGACATGATAACATATGACAACTATTAATAATATTATGTTAAGTAATTATTTACATTGCATTTATATTAGCCTAAGCTTGGTTAATTTAAATAAATAATTTAATGGTTGATTGTCTTGGAATAATTCATGTGTGAATGGGGTTTGGGATATTTTGTGGATTGTGTATTAAAACCCCAGACTCCAACACACATAATGTTGTTTCTTTGCAAGTTTTTTTGTGTTTTGGGCAAGTTTTGTTTATGTGGATTCTACTATGTGTTTTGGGCTTGAATTCTTGTGTATTATAATTGAGTAATTTTTTGGTTTAGATGCTATGCACCATTTAGGGTGGTTTATGTCAATTGTTTGATGTGCGTATGGACAATGATAAATGTAAGTGCCAATATGATACATGATAACACATGGCATATATAAATAGGTACTATGTGGAGCTTAGGGTTTAATGCAAAACATTTGGTGGTTTTTTGGTAGGTAGGTGCATGTAGATGGTTAATACACAACTTATTACCATGGTTGGCTATAGAACTAAAATAAAATGGAAAAATGTTTGTTGTTCACATGACATCCGTCTTGCATGGTGTGTTAGTGGATGCTTGTTCAGTTTGACCAAAAACTTGATTCTTTCATGGTCTTACATGTGAATCAATTAAAGACAAATATATTGTAGTACCTT
>Ga0116226_10004728_pt1 | contig 12073 bp, 9 predicted proteins | sample S1TSphfallax_FD_89692 | JGI IMG/M metagenome (GOLD analysis project Ga0116226, IMG submission 89692) | Host-associated microbial communities from peat moss isolated from Minnesota, USA - S1T2_Fa - Sphagnum fallax MG | ecosystem: Host-associated > Plants > Peat moss > Unclassified | place: USA... | reverse complement strand
CGCGAGACATCGGCGTCATCAGCGATGATCACCGGCGCATGACCGCCAAGTTCCAGGGTCACGCGCTTGGCGCCCGTAGCCGCGAGGGCGGCCAAATGTTTGCCGACCTGGGGCGAGCCAGTGAAGGACACCTTCTTGATCACAGGCGAAGCGATGAGCAGGCTGCTGATATAAGCAGGATCGCCGTAGACGAGGTTGAGCACGCCTTCAGGCAGACCCGCCTCAGCAAACGCCTCGATCAGGAGTTGGCACGATGCCGGTGTGGTCTCTGCGGGCTTGATGATGCAGGAGCATCCAGCAGCCAAAGCACCGCCGATCTTGCGCCCTGGGAGATTGGCAGGGAAATTCCACGGCGTAAGAGCAAGCACGGGCCCAACCGGCACCTTTTGTACCTGCTGCAAAAGGATGGCTGAACTTCGTGGAGGCACGGTTCTGCCATAGGCCCTTTTGCCCTCCTCTGCCAGGAAGTCGATGATGTCCGCCGTCAGCACAAATTCACGGGTTGCCTCTGCAACTGGCTTGCCCTGCTCAAGCGTCATGACTCTGGCGGAGTGGGCCGCTCGGGCGCGGATGAGATCAGCTGCCTTGCGAAGCACTTTGAAGCGCTCGTAGGCTGGCTTCTGCGACCATACTTCAAAGCCCTGCTGCGCGGCCTCGAGAGCCAACTGCAGTTCCCCTTCGCCTGCCATCGGCAGGTGTGCGAGCACTTGGCCGTCGGCGGGATTATACACGGGGCGCCCGCCCGCGGATCCAGATCCTATCCACTGACCGGCGATATACATCTTAAGCTGGGGGTACATGTCAGGCGCCTCCGGCGATTTCACTCCAGCATATAGAAAGATACTTTCATTGGCAACGAAATTGTCAGCGTAACTTGGCTTTGACTATGCGCAATTCACGCGCCTGCCATCAGTCTCAAAGCTTGGTCTGGTCACAGACAACTCTTACTTCACCCGAAGTGGCGCAGTATGTGTGCGGCCATCGCGACCTACAATTCGCTGCATGCATTATCTGCTGTTCCGGTCCAGTTAACCAAAAATATACTTGAGGACAGCGTCACCCATCAAGGCGATGCCGGCCGGCGATGCGAAACAACTATAACTTGTCCGCCAACATAGCCCTGAGGGTCCACAATGAGCGACGGATATGCACAATGGATTTAGGACTGCAAGGAGCGTGCGTGGTCATTTCGGGCGGCACCCGGGGCATTGGCTTTGCGACTGCAAGGCGAATGCTTGATGAAGGTGCACAGGTCAGCATTACCGGAACCACGGAAGCCGGCGTCGGCGACGCGCTCGTTCGCCTGAATGCGCATAACCGCGCCCATGGCTTTGTATGCAATGTCGCCGCCGAGGCCGACGTGGAGGAGGCGTTCGCGAGGGCCGTCAATCAGATGGGCGCCCTCGATGTCTTCGTCGCCAATGCCGGTATCACTGGCATCGCGGGCAACCTCATAGATATGTCATCGGAACATTGGGACCAGGTTCAAAGCGTAGACTATCGAGGCGCATTCCTCACTTGCCGTGAGGCGGCCAGGCATATGCGGCGTCATGAAACACGCGGTCGCATCGTGCTCGTGTCATCCGCCCTCGCGGAAGTCGTCGAGCCGCTGCTGGGCCACTACAACGCTGCCAAGGCAGGAGTGCTTGGGTTGATGCGATCGTTTGCGGTGGACCTCGCACCATTTGGCATACGGGTTAACGCTATTTCCCCGGGGCTTGTGGCTACGGATCAAGCAGTTGAATACCTGGAGGCTGGTATTGTGCCTGGCGTGCTCGGAAGAGCCGGAGAAAGCTCAGAAATCGCCGCGAGTATCGCTTTTCTTGCCAGCGACGTCTGCGCTTTCACGACGGGCGCAAGCTTCATCGTGGACGGGGGAGCCTCAATCGTTATGTCGGCATCACCCTTTGGCTCCTCGACGTAGGCAACCGCGGGCGACTTGCCCGTCACCCTTTAAGGGTAGCCTGTAGCAGTATCCATCTATTGCCGGTGCGCCGGCGCTCATGCAATCTGAACCTCCATTCTCGGAAGTTGATCCCGCGCACATGGCCAACGGTCACCCGTTGGAGAGCTATGACGCAGATAACCTTGCCTCCTAAGCGAACAGGATCCCCGTATGTTGAACACTGTCGGCACGGCGTCGCCAAAGCGTCTTGCCGACGCGCCCATGGCGATCATAGGTGCCATAGTCGTCGCCGCCCTTACGCCTGTTATAATGACTATGACGCCCGTGATCGTTGAAGCGTTCATGAGTGGCGCATATCTTTCTAATCAGCAGGCAGGCATCACCGCTTCGGTGGAAACAGGTGGGATCTTGATCGCCACTCTCTGCTTCGCTATTCTGAGCACACGTGTTCGATATTCGCGCTTGGCGATGATCGGTTTGGTTCTCTTCGCGTCGGCCAATCTTGTGTCGATAAAAATGGCGTCCTTCGGCGCGCTTACTGGCGTTCGATTTGTTGCAGGATTTGGTGCAGGGCTTGCAATATCTGCGGGCTTCGGCGCCCTGGCGCTCACCAAATCCCCTGACAGGTGGTTCGGCTGGCTGAATGCCGCGGTTCTAGGTTATGCCAGTGTCGGGCTTTGGCTCGCTCCCTCGATGGGTAAAGCTGACAGCTATTCTGCTTTGATGCTTTTGTTTGCCGCCGCTGGCATCGCGGCGCTTTTTGGCGCTTGCTACATGGTTGACGGCGCAGTTGAGTACGCCTGTCACGCTGATGAGACTTCTGCAGTTCCACTTATGGTAAGACTCTCCGCAATTGGATGCATCTTTCTATTTTCTTTGGGTTTTTCGACGTCCTTCACGTATATGGCTCTGGTTGGCGAGGCTTCCGGGCTCAGCGATAATCAAAACGCTATCGCCCTTACCTCTGCTGAACTTGTCGGTATCGTCGCCTCGGTGTTGGTTGCGGTGTTTGCCACACCTATCGAGCATAAGCTCGGCCGACGTTTGGTGATCGGAGCAATAGTTGTAATGGGCACAGGAGGGACAGCCCTACTAGTCCTTCACCAGTCGTTTTGGCTCTTCTGCGTGTTGAATGGCGTATTTCAGTTCTCTTGGAACGCGGGTCAACCAGCCTTGATGGGAGCGCTTTCCGGTGCTGATCAATCGGGTCGGTTGGTAGTTGTCTCAACACCATTCCAATTCGCAGCGCTGGCACTTGGCCCGATGCTCGCCGCGCTGCTGATTATAGGCGGCTATGCGGCGGTTTCGCTTGTCTCTGCGGCTATCATCGCAACGACGCTTCTGCCCTTATGGTGTCTGACAAGGCCACGGCACGCGTCGTAGCCTTCTGTTGTCGCCCGGCCGGCCTGATTTCCCGAGTAAAGCCGCCCATCAGGTTATACCAAGCACTTCACAACGGAAAGTAATGAGAAGAACCGGAAGAGAAGTGGTTCTTAATTGAAACTCAAAAGTCTTTCCGTCTTGGGGAACATTGACGAAGACAACTACGGCAGCGATGTAGGAGCATCTTGCTTCTTTTCTCGAGACAAGAAGCCTTCCCTTCCTAGGCGTCGCGCTCCTCGACATTTTGCGAATATTGCAAGAGGCGCGCTCCGCAAGGAACGCACCTCCGCCGTTGCATCACTTTCCCAACTTCACTTTCCGCTTTGTCGCTCGAGAATAGCTCGTACACGGGGTCCATAGATATTCATGCTCGATTCGGCGCTTGCCTTCATGCCCGGTTGCTTTTCAAACGTGGCGATACATTGAATTCGAGGTGTCTCGCCCTTTACAGGCGCGACCCGATGCAGCGAAAATCCGCCGCGAAAAAGCGCAAGCATTCCGAATTCGGGTGGCTCCTGGAGAACTCTTTCGCGTTGTCCTTCGAGGACATCTGCAACCGCCCGGTAGTTCTCGTCCCAAGCAGAGCGAATGTCAGGTACATATTCGAACTCGCCACCTGACTCCGGTGGCTGCATCATAATTGTGATGGTGAATTCGTTTTCGTCGAAGTGCCATCCCATTCCGACCTCTTCCTCATTCTCTTTGATGACCATGAGATTGAGTCCCTGAAACTGATCTTCAAAGGGATAAAGGGCTGGCTTCTCGAATACCCGCGCCAAGAACTCGGCTAGGGGCTGCCAGTTATAAAGCTTGCGTAACAATGAGTCGAGTGGGAACTGATCGTAGGCAACGACGCCCTCTTTGACGTCATAGAAGCGGCGGCGTGGATGCTCAAGTGGGTAGCGGGCATCGTCCGCCGTGCGATAGCAGTTTAGACCAAACTTCTCGTAGAAGAAGGCCTTGCTTGCCAGCGTTGCTGCCTCGTCAGCAAGCACTGGCCTAAGAGACTGTTTGATAAAACCCCTCAATACGCAGGAGTTCGTGCCACTCATTTCCAACCGGCACCTGGTGATCAATGCCTCACCTTCCGGAGAGTCGAGCTTGTCGAGCGGATATTTGTCCAAATCGATGAGATCTCTTGCCTCAAAGTTCGTTGCCATTTTGGGTGCCTATTATGGGTTGTTGCGCGCCGACATCGTCGGCGCTCCTGCACAGCGCCGGAGCGATCACGACGACTAGCAGGCTTAATCCTAGAGCGTCGTCGCCGCGTTAGGTGACAGGGCAAGCCGGTCAGTCCGAAAGCGGCTCCTTGGTGCTGGCCCGCCTGAGCGATTGTAAGGAGGAAGGCTGGCGACCTCGCTGGCAGGGCGCGAACAGCTTTGGGTTGCTTCCAAATATCGCAAAAAAAGCTCGCTCTGACTACAAACGCGAAGCTTGGTGTAAGCACGCTTCCGATGTGTCGCGACAGTATTCAGGGAGATACCGAGATTGAGGCTAAGCCCGAGCGTTGTATAGCCGAGGATGATGCCCGCACAAATCTCTGCTTCCCTGGCGCTGAGCTTGCCGGGTTCAAGAAGAAGGCGCTCCTTGAGATGATGCAGCATCCGAGGGCGGTCTGCAGCACTGCTGCTCGGCGAACTACATGTGCCCAACGCGAGCCTGCTATGCTTGTGAAGTATCCGAAAGGTAAAGTCAGCGAGGTTCGTCATCCTTCGACAATCCTCGCCTGAGAATGGCCGCTTATTTTGGCCACGACTCAACGATACATAATAGACGGTTTTGTCAATTTCGCCGAGCGCTATAAGCTCGGAGGCCAGACCAGGCTGCTCATAGAAGAAGGAGCGGTAACTTCCCTGTGGATAATCACAGACTTGCTTAGTGACCACAGAGAGTGCGTCCACTGGAGCGGCGGGTCCGAAATTAGGGTCCTCCGCGTAGGCTCCAGCCACGTAGGTTGCCGCAAGATGTTGCGCCAAGTCCCGGCCGCAATCTGTACTTGCCTCGGCTACGACGGTGCGTGGAACATAATCGCACTTCGCTGAAAAAACTGCGCAGTGCTCAACGTCCAGCATTTCCTGGAAGAGAAGGAAAAAGCGCCTGTCGAACTGAGCAGTACCAAGCTGTTCGATCAATCCCGCGACGGCGTCGATTGGAAGAGAGACTTGGTCACCATCCATCAGCGTTTTCACCCTGTGCAAGACCAGCCTGTCGGCAGGCATTTCAAAGAACATCGGCAGCATTTTCAAAGGCTTCCCAGACTTCACACGCCTCATTATCTGGGTCTCGGTCAGCTTCGGCGGGGCACGCTACCTGTGAAGGCCGCTCCGAAGCTACTCGGAAGATAATAGCATCATAAGTTTCGTCTGCAACGAAATTATGCTCTCCAGCCGATGTTTTTGCATGTGAGTCCTTTGGCCTTTAAGCATCCCGGCTCCAGGCACGGGGACGACACCGAAAAAAGAGCTTGATAGTTTCGTTTGCAATGATACTAGATGCCCCGGCGCCGGGAACAAAATGGCCGGAGGGGTCGCTGGGGAGCGCGTGAGCCCACCCCGCACGACAGAATTGCGATGGAGACGTAGCTATGGACCAACTTCCGCAGCCGAACCATGCACCTGAGCCGCCCTTGATCCAAAATAGAACCAGAGCGTATTTGTCGGGTTTCGGAAATGCTTTGGAGAGCGAAGCACTGGCAGGCGCGTTGCCTCTCGGTCGTAATTCACCGCAGCGCTGTGCCTATGGCCTTTATGCGGAACAGCTCAGCGGCACTGCCTTCACAGCGCCCCGTGCAAGCAATAAGCGCAGCTGGCTCTATCGGATTCGCCCCTCCGTGCGACATTGGGGTGATTTCCGAAAGGCTGATATCGGCTTTTGGCGAACCGCGCCGTGTCGGGAAGTAGATATGCCTGTCTCGCCGCTTCGCTGGGATCCTATTCCGGTCGGCGAGGAGAGTTTGTCCTTCATCGAGGGCATTCGGACAGTTTCCACCGCTGGCGATGCCTCGCTGCAGTGCGGCGTGGCGGCCCATGTCTATGTTGCAACGCGATCGATGGGTCTAGACTACTTCTATAACGCCGACGGCGAAATGTTGATTGTACCGCAACAGGGTGCGTTATCCCTGCGGACGGAGTTCGGCGTCATCGACGTGACGCCGGGTGAGATTGCCGTTGTTCCCCGCGGGGTTAAGTTCGCGGTTGATATCGTCGAATCGCTTGCGCGCGGCTACGTGTGTGAAAATTACGGATCACCGCTCACGCTTCCTGAACGCGGGCCGATTGGCGCCAATTGTCTTGCCAATTCACGCGATTTCCTGGCGCCATCGGCCGCATATGAGACGCTCGATGGCCCTTGCAATCTCTTCGTTAAATGGGACGGTGGCCTGTGGGTAGCGGAGCTGGATCACGCGCCACTGGATGTCGTAGCATGGCATGGCAACTACGTGCCCTACAAATATGATCTGCGGCGTTTCTCGCCGGTTGGCCCGGTGCTGTTCGATCATGCCGATCCGTCGATCTTCACAGTGCTTACCTCGGCGTCAGATACCCCGGGTACGCCGAATATGGATTTCGTGATTTTCCCGGATCGGTGGGTGGTCACAGAAAACACGTTTCGCCCGCCCTGGTACCATATGAACGTCATGAGCGAGTTCATGGGTCTGATCTATGGAGTCTACGATGCCAAGCCAGGTGGTGGGTTTGCGCCAGGCGGCTTCAGTCTGCACAACTCCATGCTTCCACACGGACCGGACGCCGAGGCATTCATCGCCGCGAGCGCGGCAGCGCTGGAGCCTGTGAAATTGCAGGGAACAATGGCCTTCATGTTTGAGACACGGCATATCCAGCGCGTCACAGCCTATGCAGCGGCGCTACCGGAACGGCAGGCAAATTATATGGCTTGCTGGCGCAATTTGGCTGCACATTTTGATCCGAAACGTCCATGACAAGCAATTCAAAGGCGCTGGACGAAACGCACGACCCTAGCCTTTTTAGCTGGGTTACCTCGGCGAATGGCCATGCAAACTTCCCAATCCAGAATCTGCCTTTCGGCCTCTTCAGTCCGCCGGGCGGCGACTCGCGCGCCGGCATTGCGATCGGCGACAGCATTCTGGAATTGTCCGCCCTGCTAGAATACAGGCTGCTCAACGGTCTTGCCCGGCAGGCGGCGGCTGCAGCGTGCGGCGGCGCCGCGCTCAACGCCCTTCTGGGGCTCGGGGCAGCGCCACGACGCGCGCTTCGCCAGCAAGTATCGGCGTTGCTGGCCGATCCCGCGCGGCAGGGGCTGGTTGCGCCCGCCTTGCATCCGGCGGAGGCGTGCAAGCTTCATCTGCCAGTAAAGATCGGCGATTATACTGATTTTTATGCCGGAATTCATCATGCCACGCATGTTGGCAGGCTGTTCCGCCCGGATCATCCGCTCCTCCCGAACTACAAGTATGTTCCGGTCGGCTATCACGGACGTGCATCCTCCGTACAGGCGTCCGGCATGCCGGTGCGCCGACCGTGGGGCCAAGTCAAACGCGTCGATTGGGAAAGCCCAGAATACCAGCCTGCGGAGCGGCTAGATTACGAACTGGAACTGGGTGTATTTGTCGGCTTGGGAAATGACGTCGGCACACCCATCCCCGTCAGCGACGCAGCGGACCATATCGGGGGCTATTGCCTGCTGAATGACTGGTCGGCCCGCGACATTCAGGCGTGGGAATATCAACCTCTCGGCCCGTTCCTTGCCAAGAATTTTGCCACAACGATCTCGCCCTGGATCGTAACCCCAGAGGCGCTGGCCCCTTTCGGGCAACCGCAGGTGCCACGCCCAGAGGCAGACCCCCATCCGCTGCCCTATCTGTGGGATGAGGTTGACCAAAGACAGGGGGCTCTGGGCATCTCCATGCAGATTGAATTGTTGACCCCAGGCCTACGTGAAAAAGGACTGGCACCGTATCGCTTGGCGGTATCCGACACGCGTCATTTATATTGGACTATCGCCCAGATGGTGGCTCATCACACGAGCGGCGGCTGCAATCTATGCCCGGGCGATCTGCTAGGGAGCGGAACAATCTCATCATCCACGCCCGAAGGATTTGGAAGTTTACTTGAAACGACGGAAGGAGGGCGGGTGGCCATTGTCCTTGAGTCCGGTGAGGAACGAAGATTTCTCGAAGATGGAGATGAAGTTATCATCACTGCGCAGGCAGCGCGGCCGGGCGCGGTCACCATCGGTTTCGGCGAAAACCGCGCTGTCATACTGCCCGCGAACAAAGCGTAACGCATGTCGATGCTGCGCCTATACACCCATTACCGGTCCAGTGCCGCCTACCGGGTGCGCATTGCCCTCGCCCTTAAAGGCCTGGCTTATGACAGTCTGCCGGTGCACCTTCTGAATAATGGTGGTGAGCAGCACAAACCCGAGTATCGTTCCATAAATCCACAGGGCCGCGTTCCGACATTCTTGACGGGCGCGGGAGATAGAATCATTCAATCGCTGGCGGTTATCGAGTATTTGGAAGAAATCGCGCCCCATCCGCCGCTCCTGCCGGGAGACCCAGCAAAGCGCGGCGAGATCCGGGGAGTCGCCGCGCTCATTGCTTGCGATGTTCATCCGCTCACTAATCTGTCAGTCTTAAATCGTTTAAGGTCCAATTTTCTTGCATCGGATCAGCAGGTCGCTGATTGGATAGCCACCTGGATTCATGCGGGTTTCACGGCTGTCGAGCAATTGATCGGTTCAACAGATTTTTGTTTTGGGCCTCAACCGACTCTTGCGGATGTGGTTCTTGTTCCACAGATTTTCTCTGCCCGTCGCTTCAAAGTAGAACTTGAAAACTACCCCCGCATCTGCCGTGTCGAGGCTGAAGCTGCGCGGCATCCGGCGTTCATTGATGCCGCACCTGAAAGCCAGCCTGACTCGCCAACGCACAACGCCAGCCATCTTCCCGCCTAGCCCCTTATACCTGCCAACACACTGAATGGTTTTTTGACCATGATCGGAGATCCAAATGCCTAAACCATTCGCCTCATCGGCAGACCTTACGCCGAAGAAAGAGACACTCGAGGTCCTCGGAGAGGGCATCTACGCCCTATCGGCGGAAGGAGATCCTAATGTCGGTGCTATCGAAGGAGAAGATTTCCTCGTGTGCTTTGAAGCACGCGCGACGCCAGCGGCAGCGCGTGACATGCTTCATCAACTGCGCAAGCATACTGACAAACCGGTCAAGTATCTCGTGCTGAGCCACTACCACGCAGTGCGTGTGCTGGGGGCAAGTGCGTTCGGTGCAGAACACATATTGGCTAGTCGGACAACCCGCGATCTGATCGAGGAACGCGGCAAGCAGGATTGGGATAGCGAATTCGGCCGTATGCCGCGCTTGTTCAAGAATCCCGAGGAAATACCAGGCCTGACGTGGCCAACCGACGCATTCGATCAGGATTTTGATATAGAGTTAGGCGGTGACCGCGGTCGAATAGAACTGCGTTTCTGCGGTCGCGGCCACACGGCCGGCGATATCGTAGCATGGCATGAAAAATCCAGGACGCTTTTCGCCGGAGATTTAGTTGAGGCGGAAGCCGCACTTTACACCGGTGACGCCTACCACTTTGAATGGGCATCAGGAACCTTGGACAAAATAAAAGCGTTCCGGTCTGAGAACCTGATTGGCGGCCGTGGCGCCGTAGCACGCGGCCTACAGGCCACCGATGCCGCAATCGAACAGACGCGTCGGTTTCTTGGCGTAATGGTCGATAATGTCGGCGCAGTTCATCGGAAAAATGGGACACTCAAGGAAGCATTTGAAGCCACTCATCAAGCCTTGGCACCCGACTTTGGGAAATGGCCCATATTTGAACACTGCCTTCCTTTTGACGTGCAACGCGTTTGGGATGAGTACGACGGCATTGAACATCCGCGCGTCTGGACGATGGAGCGGGACAGGGAGGTATGGGCAGAATTGCAAAGCTGACTGTGCGGCCCGAAGCCCCCGATGCAAAGTTGAACCGTGATTCCGCAGACGGAATATTCCGTGACCCTGGACAGAGACGAGCTTGGACGAAGGAGGAGAGATGGCCAGAAATTTTGACACCCCTCTCTATCCTTACAGCCGCTCGCCGGATCAGGACAAAGAAGAGCCACCGCGGCACAAGGTAATCATAGTGGGTGCTGGGCCAGTAGGCTTGGCCGCAGCCATCGACTTGGCGTTGCACAATGTCCCGGTCGTGGTTCTCGATGAGAACGACAAGGTTAGTTTTGGCTCCCGCGCGATCTGCTTTGCCAAGCGGTCCCTGGAGATCCTTGACCGGCTCGGCTGCGGCGATGACGCAGTGGACAAGGGCGTGGAGTGGAAGGTAGGGAAAGTCTACTTTGAAAAGCGGCTCGTTTACAGTTTTGACTTGCTGCCGGAAGCCGGGCATAAACGGCCAGCATTCATAAACCTCCAACAATATTATCTTGAACGCTTCCTGGTGAACCGGATACGCGCCCTGCAGGCACAAGGGTCGTGCATCGAACTGCGGGGCCGCAATAGGGTTACAGGCGTCACGGATCTGGGTGGCCACGCCATGGTATCGGTTGTGACGCCGGACGGGCAATATCAAGTAAGTGCGGATTACGTGGTCGCTTGCGATGGGGCGGCATCACCCGTGCGGCGCATGCTCGGCCTGCAGTTCGAAGGGCGCTATTTCGAGGACAATTTTCTGATCGCGGACATCAAGATTGATGGCGATGTGCAGTTTCCTGCCGAGAGACGGTTCTGGTTTGATCCTCCTTTCAATCCTGGACAGTCGGCTCTTCTCCATAAACAGCCCGATGGCCTCTGGCGCATTGACCTCCAGCTCGGATGGGATATCAACAAGGAATATGAATCCCGGCCAGAAAACGTCGTTGCCCGCATTAAGGCTTTCCTTGGCGCAGATATACAATTCGAGCTTGAATGGCTCTCCATTTACACATTCCAGTGCCGCCGGATGCAGGAATTCCGTCACGGCCGAATCTTTTTTGCAGGCGATTCTGCTCATCAGGTCTCACCATTCGGTGCCAGAGGCGCTAACTCAGGATTGCAGGACGTCGATAATCTAATCTGGAAACTGAGTATGGTGATCCAGGGGGAGGCGCCCGAATCGCTGCTGGAGACTTACAACATCGAAAGAATTTATGCGGCGGACGAAAACATTCTGAATTCAACACGCAGCACGGATTTCATCACCCCGAAGTCCGAGATCAGCAGGTTGTTCCGGGATGCGGTTCTAGTTCTCGCTGAGCAATACAGCTTTGCCCGACCTATGATCAATTCAGGACGGCTTTCCCTTCCAACCACATATTATGACCCTTTGTTGGCGGCATTTGACACGCCACTATTGCCTCCTGTCACCCGCCCTGGCGCGCCCGCAATCGACGCGCCACTCGGGAAGGGCTGGTTGATTGACAGGCTGGGTAATGGTTTCCAACTCCTCTCAATCAATACTAATTTGCCAGGCTCGTTTTGCGGCGGAGGCATTACTGTCGCATGCTCTGAAATATCGACTGATGACGATCCGACCGGCCTCTTGAAAGATCGCTATCTAGGAAACTCGGCGTCAGCAATTTACCTAGTGAGGCCGGACCAGCATATCGCTGCGCGTTGGACGAGGTTCGACGCCGACCAGGTGGGAAAGGCTATAGAAATAGCAAGGGGTGCCGGTTCATGACACACCTCAATCTTGTTCCCAACATCTCTGAGCCCGACGAATTTTACGCGGCTCTTCTGCAGGCTCACGAAGACTGCGGCAAGACCGAGAGCGACGCCATCAATGCGAGACT
>Ga0116226_10004727_pt1 | contig 12074 bp, 11 predicted proteins | sample S1TSphfallax_FD_89692 | JGI IMG/M metagenome (GOLD analysis project Ga0116226, IMG submission 89692) | Host-associated microbial communities from peat moss isolated from Minnesota, USA - S1T2_Fa - Sphagnum fallax MG | ecosystem: Host-associated > Plants > Peat moss > Unclassified | place: USA... | reverse complement strand
GCCTCCGGCCAGGAATTCGCCCTGCTCCCACCCGATAACGCCACCGGAAACTTCACCAAAATCGTCCAACGAATCCCCATCAAAATCGACATCAACCTAACCCCCGCTTTGATCGGCAAACTCCTCCCCGGCCTCTCCGTGGAACCCTCCATCGACACCCGAACGGGACCTTGATGTTGGACGTCTTAAGTAAGGCCAAGGGGCTCCGCCCCCTGGACCCCCGCTGGGGCCATAGGCCCCAGACCCCATTTAGTTTTTTAAGGGATTTGAGGGGGGTGCGCCTGAGTTGTTTCAAAATCCCGGAGCGCACCCCCCTCAAATCCCTTAACTATAGGGGTCTGGGGCCCGCGGCCCCAGCGGGGGGTCCAGGGGGGCGGCGCCCCCCTGGCCTTGCTTAAGAATGCCCGACACCAAGGTCCCACTCCGGACGCGGGTTGCCGTTGGGGGTGCCCTGCTCGGGGCGTTTATGTCGATTTTGAATATTCAGGTCGTCAATACTTCGCTGCCTGATATTCAGGGGGGGATTGGGACGGGGCTGGACAATGGCGGCTGGATTTCGACTGCGTATTTGATTGGCGAGATTATTGTCATTCCATTGTCGGGTTGGCTGAGCCAGGTGTTTTCCATCCGGCGGTATTTTATCGGCAGCACGGTGTTGTTTCTGTTGTTTTCGGTGGCGTGTGGCCTGGCGACGAATTTCCCGGAGATGGTCAGCCTGCGGTTTTTGCAGGGGTTTTCGGGTGGCGTGCTGATTCCGCTGGCGCTGACTTGCGTGATTACCTTGCTGCCGGAGCGGGCGCGGCCGATTGGTTTTGCCGGCAACGCGCTCTCCGCGACCTTTGCGCCGGCGATTGGCCCGACGATTGGCGGCTGGATTACCGATGAGTTTGGCTGGCGCTATATTTTTTTCCTGAACCTGGTGCCGGGCGTGGTGATGCTTTCCGCGCTGTTATGGGGGCTCAAGCCGGCGCCGATGCAGCTCAAGAAATTCGCCGAGGGTGACTGGCTTGGCATTGCCACCATGGCGGTGGGGCTGGGCGCGCTGCAGATTGTGCTGGAGGAGGGCAACAAGGATGACTGGTTCGGCTCGCCCTTCATCCTGCGGCTTTCGATTATTTCCGCGCTCTGCCTGGGCGGATTTCTGTTTCAGGAGTTGCGGCCGGGCAACAAGACGCCGCTGGTGAATTTGCGGCTCTTCAAGCGGCGCAATTTCGCTTTCGCCAGCATCGCCAACACGCTGCTCGGCTTCGTGCTCTATTCCTCGGTTTATCTGCTCCCGGTCTATCTCGCCGTCACCCATGGCTACAGCGCGCGCCAGTCCGGCCTGGTGCTCGCCTGGGTCGGCCTGCCGCAGCTCCTCATCATCCCGCTCAGCCCCTGGTTGATGCGCAAGTTCGACCCGCGGATGCTGCTTGGCATCGGGTTTTTCCTTTTCGGCCTCAGCGCCTTCATGAACATGCGGCTTGGCCCCGATGTCAGCGGGCCGGAATTCTTCCTGCCCAACATCATCCGCGCGCTCGGCCAGTCCATCGTCTTCCCGCCGATCACGCTGATCGTCGCCACCGGCATTCCGCTGAAGGACACCGGCTCCGGCTCCTCGCTCTTCAACATGATGCGCAATCTCGGCGGCGCCATCGGCATCGCCGTGGTGCAGACGTTTGTCTCCAACCGCGAGCAGTTCCACGCCAGCATCATGAACGGCCAGGTCAGCCTGCTGGACCCGGCGACGCGCCAGCGCCTGGCGCTGCTGCAGCATTTCTTCATGGCGCATGGCATCAACACCGCGGCCGCCGCGCGGCACGAGGCGATCGTTGCTGTTGGCCGGATTGTGCAGGCGCAGGCGACGTATATGGCTTATGGCGATGCTTTCGGGCTGCTCGGGTGCTTCATGATGGTGGCGTTGGGGGCGAGCTTTTTTCTGGAGAAGCCGGCGGGGCGGGGGCATTAAAGGCAAGTAAAAGGAAGCAAGGGCTTCTTTTTTGAAAAAAAGAAGCAAAAAACTTTTCTGTAAGTTTTTACACGGGGTGTTGCACCGTCCCCCGGACCCCAGGCGCAGAAAAGTTTTTTTGCTTCTTTTTTTTCAAAAAAAGAAGTCCTTGCTTTTACTTACTTTCCGTCCGGGAAAATATGTTCTAACCTCCGATGAAAACCGGAGGAACGAAAAATGGCTCGCATCGCATTGGTTACCGGCGGCACGCGCGGCATTGGTGCGGCCATCAGCGTCGCACTCCAGCAGGCCGGCCGGCACGTTATCGCCAGCTATGCCGGCAACGTCGAGGCCGCGGAGGCCTTCACCCGTGAGACCGGCATCGAGACCCTGAAATTCGACGCCGGCAATTACGAGGAATGCATCGCCGCCGTCGGCAAAATCGCCGCCGAGCATGGGCCGATCCAGATTCTCGTCAACAATGCCGGCATCACCCGCGACACCACCATTTCCAAAATGACGCGCGACATGTGGGACGCGGTGATCGACACCAATCTCGGCGGCTGTTTCAACCTCTCGAAAGCCTGTTTCGATGGCATGAAGGGGCTTAAATTCGGCCGCATCGTCAATATCGGGTCGATCAACGGCCAGGCCGGCCAGTATGGCCAGGTGAACTACGCCGCCGCCAAATCCGGCATTCACGGCTTCACCAAGGCGCTGGCGCAGGAGGGGGCGCGATTTTCGATCACGGTGAACGCGATTGCGCCGGGCTATGTGGACACCGAGATGGTGCGCGCGGTGCCGCCGGACGTGCTGGAGAAGATCATCGCCAAAATCCCCCGCGGCCGCCTTGGCACGGCGGAGGACATCGCCCGCGGCGTGGTGTTTCTCACCGCCGACGATGCGGATTTTGTCACCGGGAGCACGCTCTCGATCAACGGCGGGCAGCATATGTATTGAGCGCCGGCCCTGGCAGGATGGCGTCGTGTTAACCCTCCGCGCCGCGACACCTCACGACCATCCAGCCATCTGGTCCATCCTGGAACCCGTCATCCGCGCCGGCGAGACCTATGCGCTGCCGCGGGACATGACGCGGGAAGCCGCGCTCGCCTATTGGGCCGGCCCGGATCGCGAAACCTTTGTGGCGGTGGAGGGCGGCGAGGTTCTCGGCACCTATTACCTGCGGGCCAACCAGCAGGGCGGCGGCGCGCATGTCGCCAATTGCGGCTATATCACCGCGGCGCATGCCACTGGCCGCGGCATCGCGCGGGCCATGGCGGCGCATTCCCTGGCGCATGCGCGGGCGCGCGGCTTTACCGCCATGCAGTTCAATTTTGTCATCAGCACCAACACGCGTGCCATCGCGCTTTGGGAGCAGCTTGGCTTTGCCACGCTCTGCCGTCTGCCTGGGGCCTACCTGCACCCCAAAGCGGGTCTGGTCGACGCGCTGGTCATGTTCCGCGAGGTTTGAAGGAAGGAAGAACTTCTTTTTGTGAACAAAAAGAAGCAAAAAAACTTTATTAGTTTTGGTGCCGGGCTGTTTCAGCACCGCGCGAAGCGGAGCAAAAAAGTTTTTGGTTCTTTTTTTCAAAAAAGAACTTCTTTGATCTTTTCTTACCCGAGTTTCACCGGAAACCGCAGCGTCAGCCGGTTGCGGCCCTCCCGGCGCTCATATTCCAGCGCCCGGCAATGGTGGCGCATCAGTACCAGGCCCAGCCCCCCGGGCTGCGCCGTCTCCAGGCTCTCCAGCTTCTTGCGCGGAGGTGCCGCGACCGGGTCAAACGCCTTGCCCTCATCCTCCACCACCAGCACCGCCTCCGCCTCGCCCAGGGTCAGCGCAATCGCCACCTCGCCGGCCTCGTCCGGCCCATAGGCGTGGAAGGCGACGTTCATCACCGCCTCCTCCAGCGCCACATGCATGTCATTGCGCAACTGCGCCGGCAGCGCCGCGATGGCGGCATCCAGCCACGGGTAGAGCCGTTGCACCTCGGCCGCCCGCGCCCCGATCCGTAATTCGATGCCCCTGTCCAAGAATTTACGGCAGCACCGCGATCACCGCCGAGGATTGATCGCGGTAGATCGGCATCAACATGTCCAGCCCGGCGGTGATCAGCACCTCCTCCACCGCCGGCGAGGGCGAGAGCAGCACGATCTTGCCTTTCTTCTTGATCACGGCCTTGGCGAGCGAGACCAGGTTGCGCAGCGCCAGCGAGGCGATGAAGGTCACCCGGGCCAGGTCGACGATCACCGAATCGCGCGATTCGCCCACGTAGTACATTTCCATCGAGGTCTCGACGGCGCCGGCGACGTCCAGCCGGTCCGAGAGGATCACTCGCGTCACCCCCCCGTCGAGTTCGGTAACCATGATCCCCATAAACTTCCCCCTGGATTGGCCGGGCGGCCGTAAACTGGGTTATTGCCAGAGCGGTCCTGAATTTTCAAGCAAAAGCAGTATTGTCGCAAAAAGCGAAGAAAGCGCTTCTTTTTTGAAAAAAAGAAGCAAAAAACTTCTATCCTGGGGGCTGGGGCGTTTGAAACCCCCAGGATCCTAGGAGCAAAAGTTTTTTGCCGAGCTTTTTTACAAAAAAGCGACCACTTGCTTCCTTAAAATGCGCCCGACACCCGCGACGGAAAAACTGGATTCCCCTCACGTTTTCGTGCGAAAGAACGTTGTATGACCGAACGGACCAAAAAATGACACCGCCGGATGAAGATGTCTCCGAACAGACCATGGTCGGCCGCACGCTCAACGTGGCGGCGCCGGCCGCGCTGCCCGAGACCGGGTACTTCCTCACCTACGCCCAGGGCTCCGTCCCTAAGCGCGTGCGCGTCGGCCCTGGCGGCCTGGTCATCGGCCGCGCCGCCCCCAGCGACGTGCAGATCCCCGAGCCCAACATCTCCCGCAAGCATTGCCGCGTGGAGCCGCATGGCGAATCCCTGCTCGTCACCGACCTCACCTCCACCAACGGCACCTTCCTGAACGGCAAGCGGCTGGAGGAACCCACCAGCGTGCCGGCCGGCAGCATCTTCTGCCTGGGCAGCTTCACCATCCGTTTTGAGCGCAGGGACCTCGCCGAGATCGCCGAGGAGGAGTCGCTCACCGCCGAGATCAAGCGCGCCGAGGAATATGTCCGCGCCATTCTGCCGCCGCCCATCCTCTCCGGCCCGGTGCGGGCGGAGGGCTGGTTCGTGCCCTCCTCGCAGCTCGGCGGCGATGCCTATGGCTACCAGTATCTCGACGCGAACAGTTTTATCGGCTTCGTGCTCGATGTTTCGGGCCACGGCATCGGCTCGGCCATGCACGCCGCCAACGCGGCCAATTCGCTGCGCCGCTGCACGCTGCCGAACACGGATTTCCACGACCCCGCCCAAGTCGCCGCGGCGCTGAACACGGCGCTGCCGATGGAAGAGCATAACGGGCTGATGCTCACGCTGTGGTATTTCTGTTATGACCTGCCAAGCCGGATGCTGAAATTCTGCGCCGCGGGCCACCATGCGGCCTATCTCGCCTCGCCGGAGGACCCGGACCCGGCACCGCTTTGGCTGCGCAGCCCCGCCATCGGCATGCTGCCGAGCGCGCGCTGGGCGGTGGGCGCGATGCAGATGCCCGCACAGGCCCGCCTTTACGTGTTCAGCGATGGCTGCTTCGAGATTGCGCTGGCCGATGGGTCGTATTGGACGCAGGAGGGCCTGCGCCGCGTGATCAAGCAGCCGGCCGAGGATGGGGTGCCGGAATCGCAGCGGATCTACCAGGTGGTCCGCGCCGCGGCCCGGCCGGGGCCGTTGGATGATGATTTTTCCATGCTGGTGATGACGTTCGAGTAGTAGGACAGAAAGAAAGCGGTCGCTTTTGAAAAAGCTCCGCAAAACTTTTTTGGCGGTTGGTGCCCTTGGCTCGGCCTAAGCCCGGCCGCCCTTGAGGCGGCCCGCATGGACCATGTTGTTGAGGCGTCGCTGGTTCAAACGCCCGTCCCCCAGGATAAAAAGTCTTTTGCGGAGCTTTTCTTCAGAAAAGCGACCTCTTTCTTTCACTTCCCCTTCCGCTTCCTCCCCAAATTCGTAAAAAACGCCTCGCTCCCGTCAACATCCTCCCGCACCACCGGCGCCCGCCCGTCCCGCGTCTGCAGCAGCGCCGCCGCCGCCGCGTTGCCCGACCGTATCGCCCCCTCAATCGTCGCCGGCAGCCCGGTATTCGTCCAATCCCCCGCCAGCACCAGGTTGCGATGCTCCGTCTCCGTCCCCGGGCGCCGCGCCAGCTGCTCGGGCGTGGACATGAACGTCGCCCGCTTCTCCCACAACACGCGGTAGCGCGGAATCTCCGCGCTCAGCCCAAACGCCTTGCCCAGCTCCGCCCAGACGCGCGCCGCAATCGCATCCGCATCCAGCGCGATATACCGGTTCGCCGCCGAAATCGTGACCGACAGCACCTCCGGCCGCGCGAACACCCATTCCGCCATGCCGCCGATCAGCCCCCAGAACCCGGCCTCGCCGGGGGGGAGCGTGTAGCGGTAATGCACGTTGCAGATCGCCTCGAACTTGTCGGGCACCACCAGCCCCGGCACCAGATTCGCCGCCACCCAGGGCGGCACGGCCAGCACCGTCGGCTGCGTCCAGTCCAGCGACGCCACCCGCCGCCCGAACCGCATCTCCGCACCTTTATAGCGCAGCCACTCAATCGCCGGATCAATAAAGCTCTCCGAGAGCCCGATCCGCGCATAGCGCGGCACCGACGCGAACCCGCCGCGCTCGATCGTCTCGCTCAGCACCACCCGCAGCGGCGCCGCGGCGGCGATATCGGGCATGGTGTTCAGGGTCGAGATCGCCAGCGGCTCCATCAGGTTGCGGTAGAGCGGGCCAATGCCGCCCAGCATCTCCCCCACCAGATCGTTTGGCCCCGCCTTGCGCAGTTTCAACAGCGCCCGGTAGTCCAGCAATTTCGTCCCCGGCACACGCTGCGCGCGCGAGAAGATCCACCAGGGGAACTTCCCCTGGTTCAGCCGCAGGGTCCAGTGGCGCCCGGTTTCCAGGTCCACGAAGGGGAAGATCGGCTCTGCCGGGCCAGAGAGGGAATGCCGCGCCCCCACCCGGCGCAGGAACACCATCGCCGCGGTATTGCCCGAGAGCAGCAGATGGTTGCCGTTATCGATGCGGCAGCCCAGCGCCTTGTCGAAATAGGAGCGTGCCCGCCCGCCCGGCGCCTTGGCGGAGTCGTGCAGGATCACGTGCCGCCCGGATTCCGTGAGCTGGCATGCCGCGGCGATGCCCGCGAGGCCGGCGCCGATGACATGAATGCTCAACGGATCAGCAGCCTCCCCGCGAGCACCAGCTTCCGCCATTTCGGCAGTTTCACCGGCGGCTGGGTGTAGTCGTATTTGCGCTCGCGCAGGAGTTTGAGCAGTGGCCGGTAGCTTTCCGCCATCAGCCGCGCCGGGCGCATGGCGCGCGGGTCGCACAGCGCCATCGCCGCCTCGGCCGCGACGAATTTCTGCTCCGCCATCTCCGCAACGCGCGCGCAAACCGCCGGCAGGTTGGGTGAGGCGAGCGCTCCGGCCGGGTCCGCCGGCACGCCAGCCTCGGCCAGGTATTCGGCCGGCAGATAGAGCCGCCCCTGCGCCGCATCCACCCCCACATCGCGCAGGATATTGGTGAGCTGCAGCGCGCGGCCCAGCGCATGCGCCACATCCTGTGCCGCCGCCCCCGGATCGCCGAAAATCCGCACCGAGAGCCGGCCGACCGCGGCCGCCACCCGGTCGCAATACAAATCCAGCACCGCCAGGCTAGGCGCCACGATCGGCGCGCCCGCATCCATCTCCATGCCATCGATGATCGCCAGAAAATCCGCCGCCCGCAGATCATAGGTGCGGATCGCGCGCTGCAGCGTGCGGGTGATCGCATCGAAGGTCTGGCCAAGAAACACCGCGCCGATGCGGCTGCGCCAGGCATCCAGCGCGGCGCGCTTGGCCTCGAACGGGCCGGCTTCATCGGCGATGTCATCCACCACCCGGCAGAAGGCGTAGACGCCATACATCGCATCCCGCCGCGGCGCGGGCAGGATTTTCATCCCGTAATAGAACGAGGTGCCGGCCTGTTTCACCATGGCCGTGACCTGCGCGATATCGGCCTCGGTCACAATAGGCGCCCGAGCGAGACAAGGGTGGCCGCGAAAAAATCCGATTTGCGAAGTTTGACGCGGGTGGCGAGCGGATCGCCTTGCAGCCGCGCCGTCAGCCGGCGGGCAAGGGCGGCGATCACCGCCGTCTCCACCCGCAGCCGGCGCGCTTGCACCAGGCCGGGCAGGGCACGCGCCGATTGGTTCAGAATTTGCGTTTCCGCCAGCATCCGGTCGAACACCGCGCGCAGGCCGGGCATCGTCTCGCCGCGCGCCAGATCATCCGTCGTGGCGCCGGCCTCCGCCATCCAGTCCTGCGGCAGATAGCAGCGGTCCAGGTCGCGCAGATCGCCGGCGCAATCCTGCAAATGGTTGAGCACCTGCAAGGCCGCGCACAGCGCATCCGATGCCGGCCAGGTCGCGGTGGATTCGCCATGCAGGTCCAGCACATGCCGCCCGACGGGCGCTGCCGAATACCGGCAATATTCCATCAGCTCGGCCCAGCTGGCATAACGGTTCTTCAGCGCATCCTGCCGGAAGGCGATCAGCAGCTCGCGCGCATGGATGGAAGAGACCCCGCATTCCGCCAGGCTGGCGCGCAGGCCCGCCGCACTCGGCGCATCGGCGTCGCTCGCCCCCGTCAGCACCGCCTCCATCACATCCAGCCGCGCGATCTTCTCGGCCGGCGCCAGCGCCGCGCTGTCCGCAATGTCATCGGCATTGCGCGCGAATTTGTAAAACGCATGCACATGCGCGCGCAGCTCCGGGCGGATCGCCCAGGAGCCGACAGGGAAATTCTCCTCACCCCGGTCCTTCCCGGACCAGGCCTCGATGCTCTGCGGTGCCGCCGGCGGGGCCACCGCCGCCAGCACCTCGTTGTCATTGGCGCTCATGCATTGGCACCATAGGCGCGGTTCTTCCATTTCGCACCCGTCCCGCGCCAATAATGTAGCGCGGAGGCCAAAGTCGCGGCCATGTAGAACAAAGCGATGAACGGCAAGGCGAGCGCGAAGGCCTTTGGCTGGCCATAGCGCTTTAATGTCGGGAAGTAGCTGAGGATGGCCAGGACGGATGCCGCCAGCCCGGCGCAAAACCGCCAGCCATGGCCGAATGCCACCTCATACGGCGCCACCAGCCAGACCAGCGCCAGGCCAAGGATTGTGCCCACGAGGATGAATGCCGAGTAGTTGAGCTGGGTGAACGCCGTGCGGGTGATCATGGCCCAAATATCCGAGGGGTTCGGATACGGCCGGATCGAGGTCGCCAGCCCCGAATGGCCGAGATAAATCGGGCCATATTTCTTCGCTTCCCGCGCCAGCGACACATCATCGATCAGCGCGGACTTGATCTTCTCCAGCCCGCCCAGCCGCGCCAAAGCCTCGCGCCGGATCAGCACCGTCCCGCCGGCCGCCGCCGCCGTCGCGCTCAGCGAATCATTCACCTTGGAAAACGGATAAAGCATCTGAAAGAAATACACGAAAGCCGGGATCAGGAAACGTTCAGAGAATGACATGCAGTTCAGCCGGACCATCTCCGAAACCATGTCGACCCGCGGATGAATCAACCGCGCCACAAGTGCCGAGAGATGCCGCGGATCATGCGTGATATCGGCATCGGCGAACAGAATGACCTCGGCATTGCTGGCCGCAACCCCCTGCGCCAGCGCCCATAGCTTGCCCGACCAGCCCGCCGGCTTTGGAGCGCCGGTGAGAATGGTGAGGTTCGGCGCCACGCCGGCCCGCGCCGCCGTGCCATCCGTGGAGTTGTCGTCCACCAGAATAACCCGGAAATTGCCGGCGTAATCCTGCGCCAGCAGCGAGGCAATCACGGGACCAATCGTCGCCGCCTCATCGCGGGCGGGGATGATGATGTCGACATCCGGGAAGGCGGAGGGCACCGCCGGCGGGAGCTCGGGCGTGGACTCCCAGAACCTGCCATGGGCGAAAAACAGGTAGAGCCAGGTTAGAAGGGCAAGGAAGGCAATCAAAGGAAGAGGTCGCTTTTCTGAAGAAAAGCTCCGCAAAAGACTTTTGACGGTTGGTGCGTGTGGCGCGGTTCCGTTGCGGCCGCCCTTGAGGCGGCCCCATTGAAACCCGTCATGCCGGACTTGGTCCGGCATCCACGACTTTCTGGCGTTGCCCTTTCCAACGCCCATGCCCCCAGGAGCAGAAAAGTTTTTTGGTTACTTTTTTTCAAAAAAGTAACTGCTTCCCTTGTCTTCACTAAATCATCCCTTCCTTGCGAAACCACCCCAACGCATCGGCCACCGCCTCCGCCGCCGGGCGCGGCGCGTAGCCCAGTGCGCGTTTCGCCTTCCCCGACCCAAAAAACATCTTCTTCCGCGCCATCGTCAAAATCTCCGGCGTCATCACCGGCGTCCGCCCCGTCACCTCCGCCACCCGCTCCATCGCCCAGGCGAGCGGCACCAGCGGCCCGATCGGCAGCTTCACCCGCGGCGCCCGCCGCCCCGTCTGCGCCGCGATCAGCCCAAACAAATCCCCCAGCATCATATCCTCGCCGCCCAGAATATACGCCTCGCCGGAAACGCCCTTCTCCAGCGCCAGCAAATGCCCGGCCGCCACGTCATCCGCATGCACGATGTTCAGCCCGGTCTCGACATAGGCCGGCATTTTCCCGCGCGCCGCGTCCAGCACCATTTTGCCCGTCGGCGTCGGCTTCACATCCCCCGGCCCCACCGGCGTGGACGGATTCACGATCACGATATCCTGCTCGCGCGCCAGCGCCCGCACGGCCTGCTCCGCATCATATTTAGAGCGCTTATACGCCCCCACATGATGCGCCGGCTTCACCGGCGTCGTCTCATCCGCCGGCGACCCATCCTCCGTCAGCCCCAGCGCTGCCACGGAACTCGTATAAACCGACCGCTCCACCCCCGCCGCCGCCGCCGCGCGCAGCAGCGCCACGCTGCCATCGATGTTCACCCGCCGCATCGCCGCCTCGTCGGGCACCCAGAGCCGGTAATCCGCCGCCACATGAAACAGATACCGGCAGCCCGCCAGCGCCGCCGCAAACCCCGCCGGCCTTGCCAAATCCAGCTCGACGACCGGCGCCGCCAGCCCCGCCAGATTGCGCAAATCGCTCCCCGGCCGCGCCGTCACCCGCACGGCAAACCCCGCGCCCAGCAGCGCGCGCGCCACCGCGGCGCCCAAAAACCCGGTCGCCCCCGTCACCAGCGCTACATCCCCCTGCCCCAACCCGCCTCCAGCCGCTTCAAATCCTTAAGGTACCGCCATATACCCGAGCAGGATATGGTGCTGTAAAACGCATTGCAGCATTGGGCGCAACAAAGAGAGGCAGGGGTATGGACGAGTCAGCCGTCGCGACCGCGGATTTTAACGCCAGGCATTGGAATTATCCTGCCGCCGGGCCGATCAAGCCGGGGGCGGACGCGCATTTTGCAATGCTCACGCAACTGCTGAAGGCAACCTACAACCCCTACAAGCCCGCCGTGCTGGACTGGCCCAAATTGGAGCCCGAGACGCTCGCGCGCATCACCTCCCTGCCGATCTGGGACATCGCCGTGCAGACCGAAATCAAAGCCGCCATGCGCATCCGCGGCTTCGCCGCCACGGTGAAAAACCCGGCGCTGCGCGAGGCGCTGCTGCACATGGCCAATGAGGAAGCCCGCCACCGGGACGTGCTCTCCCGCCTGGTCGCGGCCTATGACATCAAAATGCAGCCCGAGCCGGAATACACGCTCCCGCGGGACGCCGAATGGGGCTTCATGGTCACCGGATATTCCGAATGCGTGGATAGTTTCTTCGCCTACGGGCTGTTCGAAATGGCCAAACGCTCCGGCTACTTTCCGCCCGCGCTGGTTGATACCTTCGAGCCCGTGGTGCAGGAGGAAGGCCGGCATATCCTGTTCTTCACCAACTGGATCGCCTGGCACCGCGCCACCATGCCGCTCTGGCGCCGCCCCTATTTCGCGCTGAAAACCGCCGCCGTCTGGGTATTCCTGCTGTGGGAGCGTATCGGCATGGCCCGCGGCGTGGACGGGCTGGACGGCGCGGATGC
>Ga0116226_10004726_pt1 | contig 12075 bp, 11 predicted proteins | sample S1TSphfallax_FD_89692 | JGI IMG/M metagenome (GOLD analysis project Ga0116226, IMG submission 89692) | Host-associated microbial communities from peat moss isolated from Minnesota, USA - S1T2_Fa - Sphagnum fallax MG | ecosystem: Host-associated > Plants > Peat moss > Unclassified | place: USA... | reverse complement strand
GCAGGAAGTAGAAAGCGCCGGGCAGCAATACCGCGACCGTGCCTGCTTCTTTCATCGCAATCACGTCGGCCTCGTTCAGGTATTCGAGATGATCGGTTGATAGCGCCTTGTAGCGCGTCGCCAGTTGCGTGCCTCCGAGATTCGATAACTGCTCCGCATGCATCTTCACCGGTAGCTTGCGCTTGGTAGCAGCTTCAAACACGCGCTCGCTTTGCGTCAGCGAAAAGCCAATGTTTTCGCAGAATACATCAACGGCATCGACCAATCCTTCGTCATGCAGAGCGGGCAGCATGCTGTTGCAAACCAGATCGATGTAGTCATCCGGCCTGCCTTTGTATTCCGTCGGCAATGCATGCGCACCGAGGAAGGTGGTGTATACGGTCACAGGAAATTCTTTGCCGAGGCGGCGCGCAACGCGCAGAATCTTGCGCTCACTATCGAGATCGAGACCGTAGCCGGATTTGATCTCCACAGTCGTCACACCTTCAGCCAGCAGCTTTTGCAGGCGCTTTGCTGATTGTGCAAACAGGCTGTCCTCATCGGCATTACGTGTATTGCTGACGGTGGAGACAATGCCGCCACCGCGCTTGGCGATTTCTTCGTAGCTCGCGCCAGCCAAGCGCAATGCAAATTCATCGGCGCGATTGCCGCCATATACTAAATGCGTATGGCAATCGATCAAGCCGGGGGTGATCCATTGATTGCCAACGTCATGCTTCGGCAAGTTGGCGAATTCCGCGGGCAATGCTGCCGTATCACCGATCCATGCGATGACGCCATCGCGTACAGCAAGTGCTGCGTGTTCAAGTGTTTGGTCAGGATTGCCGGTCGCCGCAATCCGCGCATTGATCCAGACGCTATCCTTGATTGCAGTATGCATGGAGTTCCCGTTATCTAGTTGTCGTTTAACGCGATGCGAACGTACAGCAATGCGCTATTCGCCTGTTGTGCCGTAAGTGCGATATTGCTTGCATTCGCATCAATGAACAATGTATCGCCTTGCGTCAAACGATGTTCGCCTGCCCGCCATTCGCCTGTTGCGCAGAAGAGCAGCGTTGTTGCATCAGCGGCGATGGATGTCGATTCGTGCAAGACTTCGACGCTGCCATGCGCCGCATCGCGACGCCACATCAGATTGAAGTCGCGCGATGCTGAACCTGCTAGTTCCGCATGCAACGCATCTTCTCCACGAAATGCATAGGGCGCAAGTGTCGTGGTCAGATCATGCCGCGTACCGTTTTCAAACTGCAATTGCATGCCATCGCCATCGAGCAAGGTGATGATGCGGGCAATGCCGGGAAAGCTGGAAAACGGCCCCGATTGCCCGACATCGGCGATGCTGACCCGCCAGACGAAATCCTGCATGTTTGCGCCTGCAGGATAGCATGCGAGTTCGCGCGTGATGCCACCACCGTTTTTCCACGGCGTGGCAGTCAATGCGTCGTAACGAATCAGTTTCATTCGCGACTCGTGTTATGCGCGATACAGGGGTGCAAACAATTCCTTGCAGCTTGCGCTGATGTCACCATTCAACACCAGTTGCTTCGCTGCTTCAATGTCCGGTGCGAACAGGCGATCCTTGTCGAAGAAGCTGACCTTGGCGCGTACGCATTTGTGCACAGTCGTCAGCAATGGCGATGTCGTCAATGGTTGATGGAAATCGACACCTTGCGCAGCCGCCAGCAATTCGATACCGACGATGGTCGCCGTGTTGTGCGCCATGTCGTGCAGACGACGACCCGCGAAGGTCGCCATACTCACGTGGTCTTCCTGATTTGCCGACGTCGGCAGGCTGTCCACGCTGGCTGGATGCGCGAGCGACTTGTTTTCCGATGCTAACGCAGCAGCCGTCACGTGGGCAATCATGAAGCCGGAATTCAAACCAGACGATGCGACCAGGAATGGTGGCAGGCCGGAGCAGGACGAGTCGATCAACAACGCGATGCGGCGTTCAGCCAATGCGCCGATTTCAGCAATCGCCAGCGCCAATGTGTCGGCTGCAAACGCAACCGGTTCAGCATGGAAATTACCGCCGGAGATGACTTCATCTTTTTCGATATAGACCAGCGGATTGTCGGTCACTGCATTCGCTTCGGTCAGCAATGTACGCGTGGCGTTGGCGATGATGTCGGCGCAAGCACCCATCACTTGCGGTTGGCAGCGTAGGCTGTATGGGTCTTGCACGCGTTCGTCGTTGACCAGATGTGACTTGCGGATTTCACTGCCATCCAACAGTTGGCGATAGATCGCTGCGAGAGCGATCTGGCCTGGTTGACCGCGCACGGTGTGCAGGCGTGGATCGAACGGCGCATCGCTACCCTTGGCTGCATCGACGGACAAGGCACCTGCAATAGCGGCGGCTTCCAATACACGTTCTGTCAGGAACAGGCCATGCAGCGACAATGCTGTCGAAGCTTGCGTACCGTTGATCAGCGCCAAACCTTCCTTCGCAGCCAGCACGACAGGCTTGATACCAGCCGCTTCCAGTGCTTGCGCAGCGGGAATGATCTCGCCATTTACGCGCACATCACCTTCGCCCAGAATCGCCAGCGTCATGTGCGACAGCGGTGCCAGATCGCCCGATGCGCCGACCGAACCCTTGGCCGGTATGCAAGGCATGATGCCTGCGTTGTACAGCGCGATCAGTGTATCGATGACCGACGCGCGAATACCGGAGAAGCCACGTGCGAGACTGCCAATTTTCGTGATCATGATCAGGCGCACGACTGCATCATCCATCAACTCGCCGGTACCGACAGAATGCGATAGGATCAGGTTGCGTTGCAGCGTTTCCAGTTGCTCGTCCGGGATACGTGTCTTCGCCAGTTTGCCGAAACCGGTGTTGATGCCGTAGGCAGCGTCGCCGCGTTCGACGATGCGGTGGATCGTTGCTGCCGAAGCTTCGATGGTCGGATAAGCAGCAGGATCGAGGGTGATCGCGCCAGCTTCCAGCCAGATACCGCGCAGTTCTGACAACGTCAGCGCGCCGGGATGGATTACGAGTGTTGGTTTCATCAAATCGTTCTTTCTCTATTCAATACTTCGGTTGATCGTTGCGCGATCAGCCTGTGATCATTGGCAGGTGCAAATTGTTACGCTTCGCACATTCGACAGCTTGTTCGTATCCAGCATCTGCATGACGCATGACACCGGAACCGCTGTCATTGATCAGTACGCGTGCCAAACGCTTGGCAGCTGCTTCGCTGCCGTCGGCGACGATCACCATGCCAGCATGTTGCGAGTAACCCATGCCGACGCCGCCGCCGTGGTGCAGCGACACCCACGATGCGCCGCCAGCGGTGTTCAGCAGTGCGTTCAGCAAAGGCCAGTCGGAGACGGCATCGGTGCCATCGCGCATACCTTCGGTTTCACGGTTCGGGCTGGCGACCGAGCCAGTATCCAAGTGATCGCGACCAATGACAATCGGTGCTTTCAACTCGCCATTCTTGACCATTTCATTGAACGCCAGACCAGCAAGGTGACGCTCACCCAGGCCAAGCCAGCAGATACGTGCAGGCAAACCCTGGAACGAGATGCGTTCACGCGCCATATCCAGCCAGTGATGCACGGATTTATTTTGCGGGAACAGTTCCTTGATCTTGGCATCGGTCTTGTAGATATCTTCTGGATCGCCAGACAATGCCACCCAGCGGAACGGGCCTTTGCCGTCGCAGAACAGTGGGCGGATGTAAGCAGGGACGAAGCCTGGGAAATCGAACGCATTCTTCACTCCATCGTCATATGCAACCTGACGGATGTTGTTACCGTAATCGACGGTTGGGATGCCCATTGCGTGGAAGTCCAGCATCGCTTGCACGTGTTGTGCGCAGGACTTTGCCGCGGCAGCTTTCAGTTCTGCGTGTTTGCTGACGTCTTGCATCGCGCTCTTCCATTGCGGCACTGTCCAGCCGATTGGCAGGTAGCCGTTGATCAGGTCGTGCGAGGAAGTCTGATCCGTCACCAGATCAGGCTTCATGCCGCCAGCCTTGGCGCGCTTGACCAGTTCCGGCAATATTTCGGCGGCATTGCCGAGCAGGCCGATGGAAATCGCTTCCTTGCGTTCTGTGTGGTACTTGACCAGCGCCAGCGCGTCGTCCAAGTCCTTCGCTTGCTTATCAACGTAGCGGGTACGCAGGCGGAAATCGATGCTGGTTTGCTGGCATTCGATGGTCAGTGATACTGCGCCTGCCATGGTTGCAGCCAATGGTTGTGCGCCGCCCATGCCGCCCAGACCGGCGGTCAGAATCCAGCGGCCTGCCCAGTCGCCGTTGTAGTGCTGGCGACCAGCTTCGACGAAGGTTTCATACGTACCTTGTACGATGCCCTGGCTGCCTATGTAAATCCAGCTACCGGCTGTCATCTGGCCGTACATGAACAAGCCCTTGCGGTCGAGTTCGTTGAAGTGATCCCAATTGCCCCACTTCGGCACCAGGTTGGAATTCGCCAGCAATACGCGCGGTGCATCAGGATGGGTCTTGAACACGCCGACTGGCTTGCCGGACTGGATCAGCAGCGATTCATCGTCGTTCAAATCTTTCAGCGTTTCCAGAATCTTGTCGAAGCAAGCCCAGTCACGTGCGGCACGGCCAATGCCGCCATACACCACCAAGTGCTTTGGATTTTCCGCTACTGCAGGATCGAGATTGTTCTGGATCATGCGGTAAGCCGCTTCCGTCACCCAGCTTTTGCAGGTGCGTTCACTGCCACGTGGTGCGCGGATTTCGCGGCTGGGGTCGAGTCGTGGATCGGCGTTTGGTGTCGATGTTGTCGAAAAATCATTCATGGCGAAATCCTTCCAAAGTGGTGTGCGGATAGATTTGCTAAGTTTAAGTTGTATATACAACTTGTGCAATAACTTTCAATCTTGCTTATACAAGATGGTAGTATTTGACTTGTCCAAGAGGGGCATCAGGTTCATTAAAGGGGAAGGTTTGTGGAAGTCAAGCAGGATACGGCGGTGCCGGTATTCCAACGCATCAAGGATCATTTACTGGAGGAAATTCAGTCCGGTACATGGCGCGAGGGCGATGTGATTCCGTCGGAGCAGGAGCTGGCAAAGCAATTCAACGTATCACGCATGACTGTGAACCGCGCCGTGCGGGAGCTTACGACTGAGCAAGTACTCACTCGTGTGCAAGGTTCCGGCACCTATGTTGCGCAACGCAAGTACCAGGCGACGCTGGTCGAAATCAAGAGCATCGCTGAAGAAGTCCGCGCACGCGGTCACGTGCATCGTAGCGAATTGCATAAACTGGAGCGCAGCAAGGCGTCCGAATTATTGGCTGGCGAATTTGGCGTCGCGGTCGGACACCTACTGTTCCACTCGGTGATTGTGCATCTGGAAAATGGCTTGCCGATCCAGGTTGAGGATCGCTGGGTGAATTCGACGCTGGTGCCGGATTATCTGCAGCAGGATTTCTCGGTGCTGACGCCGAATGAATACCTGATGGCCGTCGCGCCGCTGCAAAGCGTGAATTACAGCATCGAGGCATTGAGCCCGCCGCGTGATATCGCCGACATGCTGCATATCCAGCAAAAGGAGCCTTGCCTGGTACTGCATCGCCGTACCTTATCGCAAGGGGCGGTCGCGTCTGTCGTGACGATGTGGCACCCAGGTAGTCGTTATCAATTCGCTGGTGGATTTTGATGAGCTGCAGCAAAACTAGCGTGGGTTGCGACTCCTTCGTACTGCTGTACTGTCTGTGTCGTCGCGCCTAGCCGCGTTAGTTTTGCTGCAGTTTCTATGCGGGAGCTTGCGGCGGCGGTATCAATCCCCAATCCTGCAGCGCGATATACCCATCCTGGGCGGCGATCACCATGGTCTGATTATCGACATGCGCGACCGTGGCTGGCTTCAAGTTGTGTGCTTCGGGCCAACCGACGGCGCGTCGTACATAGATCGGTTCACCATTTGCATAGGCAAAACATTCGAGCGAACCGAATGCCCGTAGTGTCCGTTTGATAGCTTCGACGGGCTTGGAAAAATCCAGTGTGCGCTCGGATGGGTGAAATAAAGGCCAATACTCGCCATTGACCTGTGGTGTCGCGTGATTCCACAAATCGACAAAGTTCGTTGCCACCTTTTGCGCCAAGCGCCCGGATGCCATTTGCAGTTTCAGGTTCAGGCTGTCGTGGGTTTCGTCGGCGTCCAGCGCGAAGTTTTCTGCGCACAGGATGTCGCCACTGTCGAATTCTGCTGCCACCTTATGACAAGTGATGGCCCACTCCTTGTGTCCATCGAGAATCGCCTTGATCAACGGATAAGGTCCACGCCCAAGCGGCAAGGGCGATGGATGGAAATTGATCGCATACGGAAAATACTCCTGCCAGTTGCCGATGCGCCAGTCATAGCTGGCAATGATGAGGGCTTCGCAGCCGCGATCCCGCAAATCGCGCAGATCGTCATCGGTCATCCTGACCTGCTGGACGAGGACGTTGCGGCGTACCGCCATTTTCGTGATGCGCGAGTTGGAACTGAGTTGGTCCGTGGAAGGGCAGGTGAATAGTTTGACTGGCTCCCAACCGACGCGCAGGAATTCTTCGAAGACTCGGATATACCTGTCACAACCGGTGATGGCGAAGCGCATGGCGTGGCCTGGGAAGAATGGGAGTGCTGCCAGTATAACGCGGGCCTTTACGGATGGAGAAGGCCCGCGCTGCTTCTTACACTATCTATTGCAATCTCTTGCAACATCACTGGGACGATATTGCTATTGTCCCGATTCCTACTCTTATTGCTGCGGTGGTGTTGGGGTCACTTGTTGCCATGAATCGCAATTTTGCACGTACGGATAGTAACCCGCCGGATTCTGGCAGTAGTACCAGTAATTCGGGTCCATACCCTGTGGCGGCGCTACCTGTGGTTGCTGGACATACTCGGTAGGTTGCTGCTGCACCACCACTGGTGCCGGTTGCACTATGACAGGTGCAGGAGCAACTGGCGCCCAGTAAGCGGAGGTGAATACCCACTCGCCACCGACGAATGCCCAGTTCGGCCCGATGTAACGGTAGCCCGGACGCTCAGGTACCCATTGACCTGGATACCAGACGTGGGCGCCACCATTCCAGCCCCAGTAACCACCCGCCCATACGTGGCCCGGGCGCGCCACAGGAACACGCTCGATACGCGGTGCTGGTGGATGCACGCCGATATGTACCGACGGGCCTGGTGGCCCAGGTGGTTGCGCATGCACGGCAACAGTAGCTGTACCAAGCATGAGCAGGCCAACGAGATGAGCAAGTGTGTTGCGTAGTAATTGCGATTTCATGATCGTATTCCAGATTTCAGATTTTAAAACGCGAAGTAAGGGCCGGTACCCCCAGGGGTGGCAGCGCCGTCCATGGCGACATACACGCTACGTCCATAGAAGAATGGGAAGCCCCAGTCGAAGCTGTCGGTAAAGCCCGTATTGGTGCCAGCCAGATTCGTAAACACGGCATCACCTGGATAATTGCTGCTGAAGGTTTGCACATTGCCGACAGAGAAGCTGATTTGGCTGCTTGCATTATTGGTGCCGATGATGGTTGCCGACAGGTTCAGCGTGCTGGCAGGGCAATAGAATCCAGAGCTGTCACCGCACAAGGTGATTGAATTGTCGCTGAAGAAGTTACCGTTGGAGCCGCTATCGATGAAGCTTTCATTGAGGCTGTTGCCGTTGTAGGTGGTCGTCAGGAGGTTGTAGGTATTCGTGTCTGACGGATTATTATCGACGGTATATACCTTGGCGCTACCTAAACCATTATTCGATTGGGTGCCAATACCGAAGGTCAAGGTGCCGGTCGTTGTTGCTGCTACACTGTTTGGAATCGATGGCATGGCCAGTATGACGCCATTCTTGTCGCTGGCAAATTGGGATACAGGGTTTTGCACCTGATTCGCCACGCTCATCTCAGTTTGTTGGCAAGAATTTGGTGACGCGCAAATATAGTAGGTTCCGTTTTCCGTGTTTTCTGCGCAGAACGAGCCGCAGTCCTGTGGCAGCAGGCCAACGCCGATGACGCCGTTCGAGCCAAAAGAGGCCACAGTATCTTCCGAAACTAGGCCAAATCCGCTGCAAGATTGTGGGACGTTCGGATAATTGGGATCACCGATGATATGCACGGTCAGATTATTCGCAGTTTCGCCGCCGATTTGCAGATTGGCGGTTCTCAGTGAGCCCCAGGTATAACCATCGGCAAAGGTCAAGCATTCCGCCAGGGCCTCGCCACTTGCGGAATCAGTTTTTTGGGGCAGGCTCAAGTTTAGTGCCGACGCCACGATACGCAGGCCAGACGAACCGGTATCGACCAGAATATGGTCAATAGTCTGGCAGCTGGTCGGATTGGTTGGTGAGCATAGCGTCACACTGACAAACGGCTCATTCAACGCATTGCCGACACCCGCTGGGCCAGTATCAACGACCATCTGAACTGTGTTGACAACTGATGTCGAGCCGCCACCGGAAGAGCCTCCCGATGAGCCCCCTGAAGAGCCGCCGGAGGAACTGCCGCCAGAACCGCTACTGCCACCGCCGCCGCAACCAGCAAGTGCCAAGGTGCATGCAGCCAATAATACGATCAAGAGAGATTTACGCATGTTTGTCCTCGTGCACTTATAGGATGTGGTTGCTGGTCACACCCTCAGGCAACAACGAGGGATCGTAGGCATTACCATGGAATGCGCGCATATGACCGGCAGAGTGCACAACCAGGTTGGATTCGCGCACCATCATATGGGTGTGTCCATTTTTGGTGACGTTGGATGATTGGGTGAAGGTATCGAAATAGCTGCCCAATACCTGACGGAAATCAGGCATTGTCGGGCCGCTCCAGGCGACGCCGAATACCTTACCGTTGGTGCCAACGTATTCACGCACCAAGGTGCCAGAAGTCATTTCGATTTCGTGCACCGTATATTGGGCCGACTTGCTGGCCACATGCATCGTCGCCTTCATTTTGACCTGATCGGCCTGCACGGAACTGACGGTGCCACCCAAGCTGGCGAAAGCGAGCGTGGGTAAAGCCATGGCCGCTGCCATCAGTAATTTAACAGTGGTTTTGTGATGTTTCATATTGGTTACTCCCGGTTTGGATAGAGCATTGCTGCCCCCCAAGGTTCCAGTGAAATTGCAACAAGAGTTGTCGCGGCTTGCCCTACATTGCCATTTTTCGGATTGCTCAACTTGTGCGGTTTGTGCCAACTCTACAGTCCAGGTTAACAAGCTCAATCTGCATGCTATAGCCAATTTAATAACAATGATAATCTCTTTCAGCTGTGATTGTCATTCTGCATAGGATTGCCTGCCTGAAAAGCGGACGCACTTACTATGGCAATATAGGCATGCGCCGATGCCGGTCGCATACTTATTACAAATTTTTACGCGAATTTACACGCAAGCATCAAGCGACAAGTTGTCACGACCAGGAAGGAGTCAGCACCCTGCCGCAACGCGTCGCCCACATAGTCGTTAACGAGGAACCCTGATCTTGGATTACACGATAGTCAAACATTTGCACATGAGTTGTGCCGCATTGAGCGGCATTTTCTTTGTTGTACGCGGTGCCTGGATGCTAAAGGAGTCGCCGATGCTGCAAGCGAAATTCGTCAAAGTCGCGCCGCATGTGATCGATACCTTGCTGCTGGTTAGCGCATTGACACTGGTGTTGATGAGCGGGCAATATCCGTTCGTGCAAGGATGGCTGACGGCGAAGTTGCTGGCCCTGATCGCCTATGTCGTGCTCGGTACACTTGCGCTCAAACGTGGCAAGACCAAGGTCATACGCAGTGCTGCTTTCGTCGCTGCGCTGCTGGTGTTTGGCTATATTGGAATGGTCGCCGTCACGAAACAACCGTGGCCGTTTGCGTGACCTTGGTGGCGACTACACGAGGATGATGTCGTATTGTTCCTGCGGGTACAAATTCTCGACCTGCAGCGAAATCGGCTTGCCGATGAAATCCCCCAGCATCGCCAGATGCTGCGATTCTTCCTCAAGGAACATATCGACCACCACTTGCGACGCGAGGATGCGGAATTCGCGTGGATTGAACTGTTTTGCTTCGCGCAGCAATTCACGCAGGATTTCGTAGCACACCGTGCGCGCAGTCTTGACCTGACCTTTGCCCTGGCAGGCAGGGCATTGCTCGCACAGGATATGCGCCAACGATTCGCGTGTGCGCTTGCGGGTGGTTTCCACCAACCCAAGAGCAGAAAAGCCGGACACCGAAATCTTGGTGCGGTCGCGCGCAATCGCCTTGTTCAATTCTGCCAGCACGGCTTGTCGATGATCGGCATTCTCCATGTCGATGAAATCGAGAATGATGATGCCGCCCAGATTGCGTAACCGCAATTGGCGGGCAATCGCATGCGCTGCTTCCAGGTTGGTTTTGAAGATCGTATCGTCGAAATTGCGGCCGGTGACGAAGCTGCCGGTGTTGACGTCAATCGTCGTCATCGCTTCTGTCTGATCGACGATCAGGTAGCCGCCGGACTTCAGATCGACGCGACGGCCGAGTGCGCGTTCGATTTCTTCCTCGACCCCATACAAATCGAACAGTGGGCGTTCACCCATGTAATGCATCAGGCGCGGCAATACCGACGGCGTGAATGCTTGTGCAAACTGTTGCAACATCAGGAAATTCTCGCGCGAATCGATCTGGATGCTTGAAGTATCGTCATTGACGAAGTCGCGCAGCACACGTTGCGCCAGACTCAGGTCCTGATACAACAAGGACGGAGCAGGGCGGGTCTTGGCCTGCTGTGTAATAGTGGACCAGGTCTTGCGCAGGTATTCCACGTCCATCGCCAGATCTGCATCGGATGCGTCTTCGGCCATCGTACGGATGATGAAGCCACCTTTTTCATCTGGGGCCATCAATTTTTGCACTTTACTGCGTAGGGCTTCGCGTTCTGCCTCGTTTTCGATGCGCTGCGAGATACCAATGTGCGAATCCTGCGGCAGATAGACCAGCATGCGACCAGCGATCGAAATTTGCGTCGAGAGGCGTGCGCCCTTGGTACCGATCGGGTCTTTGATGACCTGCACCATCAGAGACTGGCCGTCGAACAGCAGCCGTTCGATAGGCAATGGCGTGTTGGACTGGCCTTCATGTCCGCGCGCTTCCCAAATATCGGCGACGTGCAAGAACGCTGCGCGTTCCAGCCCGATATCGATGAAAGCCGATTGCATACCCGGCAGCACGCGTACCACCTTGCCGAGATAAATATTGCCCGCCATACCGCGTGACAGCGTGCGTTCTATGTGAAGTTCCTGAACTGAACCCTGCAAAATGAGGGCGACTCGTGTTTCCTGCGGGGTGATATTGATCAGTATGTCTTCGCTCATAGAATCCGTACACCTGCCTGCCGGAGCAATTGTGCAGTCTCAAATAATGGAAGACCCATGATACCTGTATAACTGCCCGCGATGTGCTGAATAAATGCGGCAGCACTACCCTGGATGCCATATGCCCCTGCTTTATCGTAGGGTTCAGGACTTGCGCAGTAGGTTTGGATGGCTTCTGGCGTCAGTTCGCTGAAGATGACGTCGGAAGATTGCGTCACCTGCCATACTTGTTCGCCATGTTGTACCGCGATGCTGGTCAATACCTGATGTGCGCGACCGGACAACGAAGTCAGCATATCAACCGCTTCAGTCAGATCGGCCGGTTTGCCGAGAATGCGGTCATCAACCACGACAGTGGTGTCGGCAGCGAGGATCGCATGCGGCACCAGTTTGCGTGCTTGCATGATTTGTTGTGCGCAGGCGGCTTTTTCGCGGGTGACGCGGGCCACATAATCGGCAGCATGTTCGCCCGGTAGCACCTCTTCGGTGACGTCCGGGCCGCGTGGTGCCTGCTCACGTAGTAATAGCAACTCGAAATTGACGCCGATTTGCCGCAGCAATTCGCGGCGGCGCGGGCTTTTCGAGGCGAGGTAGATTTTTTGTTCGGTGGCTGGCATCGCTTACATCCTTTGCTCTAAACCCGATGATAAGGATGATTTTGCGTGATCGACCATGCACGATATAGCTGTTCAGCCAACAGCACCCGCACCATGCCGTGCGGCAGGGTAAGGCTGGAGATGCGGATCAACATAT
>Ga0116226_10004725_pt1 | contig 12077 bp, 12 predicted proteins | sample S1TSphfallax_FD_89692 | JGI IMG/M metagenome (GOLD analysis project Ga0116226, IMG submission 89692) | Host-associated microbial communities from peat moss isolated from Minnesota, USA - S1T2_Fa - Sphagnum fallax MG | ecosystem: Host-associated > Plants > Peat moss > Unclassified | place: USA... | reverse complement strand
CTTACCAAAGGTGCGCGAACGGTATTCGCCGCACCGGCGGTGACCACCGTAGCGTTGTAGACTAGATCCGAATAAAAAGTCGTCATCGTGCCCGAAAAGGCCCATTTCCATGAAGCACCGGCACTTGTTGCCGATAGGCTATATGGCACCATGCAATGGATAGAAATGGCGTAGCCCGTAGGTAGGGCGAACTGTAGCGTGTGCGTCCCGTCGCCTACATTATTGTATGTCCCATTGCTTGAGTTTGTAAAGGCGGTGCCAATGCCGTTGGCGCCGAGCTGCACAACATTGTAGGGCCGCTGAAATACGTAGTTCGCTATGGCAATACTGTTTACAACAGTAGCTGCCACCGACGTAGTCACGGGCGGGCCGGACGGAACCTGCGCGAGCGCAGAGCCTATTGCCGCTAGAGCAACTGCGCTTAGGAGAAGTTTTTTCATGTCAATTCCCCGCCGCGCCGATGTTGTAGCCCGTGCCGGTGCTGTTCGGAACCGTGGTGCCATAGTAGTCATACGGCGGAACAAAAACGTTATATGGCGCGAGGCTTAGGTTTGTGCCGGTTCCGCGATTGCCCGAGCCATTCGCAAGCGTGAGCTGCGTCGGGCAAGGCTGCGGTCCTACGCCGGCTGTGACGGTGCAGTTCGCCAAAGTTGGCGTGCCGCTAAATCCGGGTATCGTCAGCACCGTGCCGGCTTCGCCGCCGGGAACAAGCTTGCTGCAAGTCGAGAGGTAATAGCAGGCCGATTGTCCGCCGATGGAGTAATAGGTTAAAACACCCACGTCGTTCGTGTTGTAATAGTCGTTTGAGAGGAAGTAAAATGTTGCCGGAATGGCTTGCCCGCCGCCGTCGATGAACACAGCTTGCGAGCCGCCATATAGCTGGCAAATGTTATTAGCGTAAACTCCGCGCAGCGGGGCGGTGTAGAAGCCGGCGCAAGAGCCGACGTAGGTTGACTGAATGTTGTAAACGGTGTTGTTAAAGGCGTAAGAGCCGCCGACGAGACCATTTCCGGTTCCGGCGTAGGCGATAATGCCAAGGTTCTGGCCGAGAGCGTGGCTATTCGTGCTTATATCGAGGTTGTTGTCTTGAACCGAAATGTTGCCGAAGGCTCCATTTGGTCCCCAAACGCCACGGCCGCCACCGTCTTCGTAAAATTCTTCTCCAGGCCCGCCGTTGTTATAGGACCAATTCTCAGCCATGACGCTATTCGTCACACCGCCGTCAAGGTCGTAGGCTAGCCAATCGCAAGCGCCCGAAGGTTGCACGCCGCCAGTCGGTCCCATGCCGCTTGTAGCGTTGTTATGTATTGCCACGTTGTCGGAATTGTAGACCCAATTTGCGCCAGGGCCGCCGCAGGTGGTTGTGTTCGCGCCGCTGTTTAGGACGGTGTTAAACTCGTCGTTAACGTAGCGACAAGCGTTGCAGAGAATACCGTTGCCGCTGCCGCCGCCATATACGCCGCTCGCTCTGCCGCCGATATTTGAAATCGTGGCGCCCGAGATTGTAACATTCGTTATGTTCAATCCGGTCGTGCCGTTTGTGCAACCGCGAAGGTTTATACCCATATCGTCGGTTGACGTTTGGGCGGTGCCACTTGCAGTGACGTTTTCGATCAGGATTTGGTCGACGGGAACACAGTTCGCCGTCGTGGTGTAGCCGAGGATTTCGATTTCGGCGGCGTAATCTAGCGTGGCCGAGGTCGAAATATTGTGCCCACTTACGGTCGGGCCGTTTATCGTAATGCCTGCAATGGTATTTGAGTTTTGGGAATTTTGAACCAAAACGCCATATTGCGTTCCGTTGTTGTTGCCCGAGATACTTCCGCTGCCAATTAGCGCAGCGCCGTTAATGCCATCAAACTTAACCGTAGCGGACTTTGGCCCTTGAGTTCCCGAACCCGTGCCGGGGCAATTACTCGTTATGCTAGAGCCCGACGGCAGACTTACCGTAATGCCGGCGGTGTATGTCGTGCTCGTGCTGACGTTTGTGCCGGCAATAAGTGCGAGGCACCCGGTAAATGCGCCCGAGAAATTGATTTGCGTGCCAGGAGCGAAAGTGGTAAAGCCATTGACTTTGGTAATGGTCTGCCACGCCTGGGCGGGCGAAAGCCCGGTGTTGGTATCGCTTCCGGTGGAGGCGTTTACGTAGTATTGGTAAAGCGGCGTCGTCGGCACCGGCGGCGGAAGGACCGGGAGTATAGTATTCCAGGGCGAGTAATATTTGCCCGTATTCGCCACACCCCAGGCGGCGGTATTGCCGCTAGCATTCGCGCTGACCAAAAGCTGTAGGCTTGTGTTTTGCGCGTAGGGGGCGTTATACGGTCCGGCGAGTGTGGCGCCAGCGCCAGTGTAGTTAAATATCGTCCCCGTGCCGTATTGTAGCTCCGTCACCACGCAGCCGGGCGAAAGCGTGCCAGGGAGCGTAACCGTAACCAAGTGGCTGCTGGTGAACGGAATTGCCGTATTGCAATCAGAAGCCGCTAGCGTTCGCGAAGTCGCCGCCGTGGCCGCCTGGACCGTTAAGCTCCCTCCGCCCGAACCGCTTGGGAAACTAAACGTAATTGGCAAAATATCAGGCGGCGCGAGCGGGCCAAGACGGACTTCGCTCGCGTGCGCTGCCAGCGGCGCTAGAGCAAAAACTGCGGCGAGAATTTCTTTTCGCAACATTAGCGTTGATCCGCTGCTACTTGGTCCGAGGAGCTGGGAGCGTAAATGCTGATCCGGCCCAGGAATACCGTATCGGACCAACTGCCGCCCTGATTGCCGGTGGCGCTGGCGGCGGTTAGAACGAAGCTCGTCTGATTATTCCCATTCCCATCGTCGAGAATGATTTGAATAAGATCCGTGGATTGATTTTGTATCTCAACCTCGTGGCGGGCGAATGCGGGTATTGTAGCAATGAGCACATAGCCGGAGATCGGAATTGCCGCCGGATTGGCGCTATAGTCCAAGCCGCACTTGGGGTAATTCGCGCTGACGCATGGGCTTGTCTGCGCCGCTGCCGCTTGTGGCAACAGTAGCGCCAGCAAGAGGGCGAAATACTTCACGGCACACCTCGGGATTATGGGCTCAAGCCGGTGCTAAGAAGTTGCAACAACGTGGTTAGCTGCAACTGCCCATCGACGTGGAGATTGCCGCTTGAGGAAAACGTCAGTGTTCGGCCACCGCCATAGCTCTGCGTCGCAACCACGGTGACACTCGCACCCTCCACGTCGGTGATGACGTAGGTTGTAACTTGTCCCGAAACCGTCTTTGTCTGGGCCATTTGCTTACTCCTTTGGGTAGGTATATGTTGAGCAGTGACTGCACGGCATATGCTTATTCAAACGCTGTTTCAGCCACCTTCGAGTATTTAACCGCCATCCTTATCGCCTTTTCCATCGCGGCGGTCCATGTGCCGTCTTCGCTTTGGTAGAGGATTTTCATACCCTCATACCAAGGCCAGCCTTCGGTCTTTCCCCACCAGCGCCAGCAGCGAGAAAAGGGCGAGAGCATAAGCACGGGCTTGCCCATAGCGCCGGCGAGATGCGCTACGGCGCTATCGACGCTGATGACGAGATCGAGCGAAGCGATGACGCTTGCGGTGTCGGCAAAGTTGTCAACACGCGGGGCGATGTCGAAGACCAAGCCTTCAAGGCCGTGGGTGACGATGTCTTTGACGGCTTCGCCCATTTGAAGCGAGACGAGGGCAATGTCCGGGTCTTTTAGCAAAGGTAAGAACGAAACGAGTGGCACTAGCCGGCGGCGCTCGTTAAGCAATTTGCCGTGGTGGCCGGAAGCCCAGCAAATGCCGACTTTGAAGCCGCTCGGAAGCTTAAGCGGAAATTTGCCCTTGGACTTTAGATAAGGCTTCGGATCAATTTCGCCGGGTTTTGTCAGCCCCAAGTGACGCATGGTGGACAAAAGCGGGCTATGATAATCATAAGTCCCTGTGGTTAGCAAATTCTCATCGTCCATGGAAACAACGTCGGCGAAAAGAAAGTTTTGCGCAAAGAGCTTTATCAAACCGTCGGGGACGGCGAGAGTGACTTTGGCGCCGAGGGCTTGCACCGCAGGGACGAAACGCGAGAGCATAATGCTGTCGCCGAAGCCTTGTTCGTGATGAAGAAGTATCCTACAGCCTTTGAGGGGTTCGCCTTGCCATTCGGGAAAGGGGCAAGTCCAGATTTTGCTTTTGTTCAAGACGCCCCAACGGGCTTCGTAAGCAGCAAGACCTTCACCCAATTCGCCCATCGAAAGCAACGCCAGCGCCACGTCACTTTTGAACTGTGGGTCTTCGTAGCCAAGGGCAACTGCGTTGTTAAATGCGTTGATGGCTTCTTTATATCGGCCGAGGAGATAAAGAGATAGGCCGTAGTTGTGGTGAGAATGAGGCGAGGCGGGCGTTTCAAGCGCCACTTGGCGAAGTATGGGCAGAGCTTCGGCGTATTTTTTCAGCGAAACCTTAGCTACGCCGAGATTTGAGCGGCAAAAGACGTTGTTGTTCGAGACGATAACGCTTCGGTGGGAAATGACCTCGCCGGCCGCATGATGTCCGAGCATACGCAACGTGGCGCTGAGGTTTAGCAAGGCTTGGGGGTGGGCCGGTTCGAGTGAAAGCGCGGCAAGAAAGTGCAGCCGGGCGGGTTCGTATTCTTTGTCGCGAAAAAGTTGCGCGCCAACCGCATTGATATGGCTGGCGCGAGAGATTTGGTTTTCCGCTTGTGACATTGGGAAATGGGCTTTCAGATATCGGGCGAAGCGTAGGCGTAGCCGAAGGAATAGGTCGCCGTGCCATTCGGCGGGGTGGTGGGGTAGATGGAGCCGATGGAAACGCCGAGCGAACCAACGGCGATTGTAGCGCCGGCGTCATATTCGCGTGTGACGACGATGTCAACGCCAGCAACGCCGATGGGCAGAGACAACGCTGCCGTTGTGCTGGAGCGGAACCAAGGCGATGTGCCCCCGACGACGCCGGCAATGACGATGGACGAAACCGTCACGACACCATAGGACGTAGTCTGGGTCGTCGATGCGTTCGCTGCACAAACGGCGGTAAAGACATCGACGTGGGTCTGGCTGTCATTGCCGATGTAGGTCACGGTGGCCGTGCCGGCGGTGATAGCCGAAGCGCCGGCGCCGAACTCGACCGTAATCGGCCGCATGACATCAGGCTGGGCGGCGATAACCGATGTGCCGTTGCTGAGGGCGCCGCTTGCGACGACTTTGCCGACGGTGGCCGCAAGCGGCACGATCGGGGTGGCGTAGAAGTCCAGGGACTTGTTCAGGTAGGTAAAGCCCAAGGGGAGGAAGTTGATTGCATCGCGAGTATCGACGGTAAAGCTCCCGTCGCTCGCGGCCTGGTAGTTGCCGTAAAGCCCCTGGATCAAACCGCCGAAACCGTTTCCGGCCATTTGCACTGTAGGCATTTCATGCTCCTTTCGTTATGCGGAAAGACTTAACCAACGTGGGCCGGCGGCGGGGCGTTTTTTCTTTCGCTTTTTCTTTGCGCCTACTGTCGCCGACGCTTGATCGTAGGACAGGATATTCGTGCTTTGGCCGATAGTGTCGGCTTTACTGAAGGGTGTGTTCTTCCCCCTGCGAGCGACGACGTGGCCGATGCCTTGTTCGGCTATCGGCTTGCGCATATTCCCGTCTTTTAACCACGCCTTTAGCTCGTCGTAGTTTAGTTGGGTCATGGCCGAAAGCCTTTCGCGGCCGAGGCCGTCGTAGTGGCTTTTGACGTAGTCTTTTATGGCCTTTTCGGGGTTTTGATAGCAGAGCATCACCTTATGCTCGTCAAAGCCCTTGTCTGTTCCGTCGAGGTCAAATTTATCTTGGTCAATGACCCAGGCGATAAGTGACTCGGGATGTTTGCCCAAGTAGCAATCTACTTGCATATTGTCAGCACCTACGGTGCCGCGAATATAGCCGTAGGCGGCGGGCATCTTTACGCTCAGCTTGCGACCGAAAGCATCGCGCTCGGCGCGCTTGGAGCCTTTGGCGTTTTCGATTGAAATGTTCATGCCGCGATAGGATAGGTGGCCCTTCGGATAGTTGCCTATCTTTCGCTTTATGCCCGAAGGATGCCGGTCGGCGTCTTTGGCGGCGTCTTTTATGTCGCCCGACGAAAGCTTGTGGACAGGGGTGGGCGCTGTGGTTGAGGCCGAATTGGGTCTAGCTGGACCTCGCACAGGTCCAACCGAACGACCCGAGGGGGCGGCGGGTTTCGGTTCGGTCCCTGCGGGAGCGGCCGGTGCGCCGGGATTCAGCGCCGTGCCGTCAACGACTTGATCGAGGCGAAGCACGGCCGACGCCGTGTAGATCAAATGCACATCGCCGTCGGGCACGGGTTCAAGGCCGATTTCTTCCCTCGCTTCGTTTATCGTCATCAACCCATCATGCACCCTGACTTGGTGGATTTTTGCTTGTTTTTCCTGATCGGGTTCGGGGCGCGGGAGGTAGACAAATTCAATATCATCATAGCCGAAATGCTGCTGGATTATCGTATCCATGATGTCGTCCTTGTGGTAGGACATCAAGGGATACAAGCCTTCTTCGGCGGCAGCTTCGCTCGCGGCGTTTGCAGTGGCGCGGTTTGTTTGGTGAACGAAGGGGGTAGGCGAAACGCTGAAGGCATAGCAGCATAGGCGGACTAAAAGTTCATCCCGTTGGCTCCAGAGGCTTTCGCCACTAGCGTTCTTAATGTCAAAAGGCTTCATCCCACCAGGGACGAAGCGGACTTTTGACTTAAGCGTAAGTTGGCCCGACAGGAGCGCGTCGAAATGGGCCTGGAATGTGGCGATTTGCCGAGGGCTCCAGGCGTCGGGGACGGTGATTATCATTTCGGGCATAGAGCCCGAGCGCCAAAATTCGAGCTGATAGAAGGTCTTGCGAATAGCTTCCGTCGCTTCGGTCATGATCTGTTCGACTTGCGAATAGCCAAAGATGGGCAAGTCGGGTCTCGGGCGCATCATGCCGTAGATTATTTCATCTTCCGAGAGGTTAATCATCGGAAGGCCGTAGATAATCTGTTGAAATGCTGGCTGGCGGCGAATGTAGTCGATACTTCCGTCGTCAAGGCGAAGGTCAGTGTCGGGTCGGCGGCCAGTGTCGTCGATGAGCGGAAAAATAGTTGCGCCGTCGAGGACCTGGGCTTGGCGAAGCTTGCCGCCTATTGTTCGGTCCATGTAGAGCGTTGGGGCGTCAATGACAAAGAGGTCGTCGAGCCACTTTCGCGTCCATTGGCTATAGGATAATTTGCCGTCGGGGCGGCGGAAGAAGTTGCGAATTTCGTCGACGAACTTCGAGTTTTTTCTCGGTTTGCCTTTGACCTGAATGGTCCAGGGAATGCGAAGGAGCTGGTCCTTTCGGGTTTCGATCACGGTGGAAAGGACGCCCCAGCTTTGGCGCATACCGCGAAGTGTGCCCATAAGCTCAAGTCGGGCGGGGACGTAGTTTAGGTTATAGCCGACGGGAAAGTCCCATTCGCGAGGAACGGTGTAATACGGCGGGCCGAAAGGCCAGACGGGTTCCATCGGGCTATACCAGACAGAGGCCATATTAACATCATCCACCCAAGGGGGCGGCTGATTAGGGCGCGCGTTGTCGTATTTGCTTTGGCCTTGTTGGCCGTTTATGCCCGAGGGAACGCCAAATTGCTGTGGAAACTGCTTAAGCCCCACGGCGTTGTTGCCCGAAGGTCTATTCGGCGGTCCTGCCGGGGCGCGGGAGGATGTGTTTAAGTGGCCCATTAGGCCAAAGCCGGGACCGAAACCGCCACGAACGCCTGCGGGAGCGGTTTTGTATATTCGGCGCTCTTGCAGCCATTCGGCGTAATTCGCCGGCCCTTGGGGGCGCGCAGAGTCCTGGGCTTCGCGAAGGGCGGAAAGAAAATCGTCGTTGGTGAAGTCTTCAGTCACTCGGCTTTACCGCGTAGTAGCGTTGGCCGGCGAGACGCAAGTCTTTGGGCGCGAAGACTTCTTCGACGGCGCGCTTGGCGCCGAGGAGATAGGGATAATCGTCGAAGATCATAATGCCGCCCGGCACGAGCAAGGGCCACATATGGTCGATCACGGCCTTGACACTAAGGTATTGGTCGCAATCACAGTGGACAAAGGCCAGGGGAGGAAGGTTCTCGGGGTGCGTTTGCGGATAAATGCCGATGTAGAATTTGGCCATCGGCATGACTTGGCGCAAACGTTGCGGGGCTTCTTCGGCGGCGAACTCGCGGTCGATCTTGTGCTTGTCGAGACCTTCGGTAAAAACCGGGGTGCCGGAAAAAGTATCAAAAAGATGCAGGTCGCTGCCGCGAGTTATAGCGATCTTGTATAGCACATAGGCACTACCGCCTTGATAGACGCCGACTTCGGCAAAGTCGCCCTCCGGGGCGCGGCGCGCAAGTGCGGCGAGAGCATCGAGTTGGGCGGCGCTGACGATGCTCGGTGGTTGGTAGGTCACTTGTGTTTTCTTTCCTTCAGCGGGATTACGGTCTTTTCCAAACCTTCGGGGATGTTGATTAGTTCAACATCCTTTAACCTGACGGAGCGAAGTTCGCCGCAGGTTATCACTATGGCGAGTATCTTGCCCCCTTTTCCCTGGGCATAGCCCACGATGAGGGCGTCTTTCTTATTCACCTTGCAGGCAAGTTTCATGCCTTATGCTCGGGCCAACGCCAGCCGGAATTGGTGCAGTGAACGCCTTCGGCAAAAACTGCGTCTGGCAAGAGCGTCATTGACGTGCGAACGATGGGGCCTTGGGCGTCCATGAAGACGATAAGGTTCACGCACTCGTCGCTCCAAACGCGGGTAATCATGGCCGGGTGAAAGCGAGTTCCGTTTGTGCCGGACCACGAATGGCCTTCGCCGATCATACCTTTGGGCATTTCATAATCGCCCTGGTAGTAGTGGACAATACGGCCGATGGATGCTTTGTGCGTCATTGTCTTCACCTTTCGTTTCAGGTTGCAGGCAAGATTTTGGCGGGCTTCGCAGTTCGCCCGCCAGGTCCGGCGCATTGGGGGTGCCAGTAGAATTCGCCGTCGGATATGCGCCAGGGGCCGGTTACGTCTTCGCCGCAGAGGAAGCAAACGCGCTTTGCCGAAGGCAAAGATTTGGCCAGCGTTTCGTTGTAGATTTCTTCCAATTCGTTTCCCAAGATGTCCGAGACGATAATTGCGTTGGCGTCTTGCGAAACGAAAGGGCCTTCAAGCACCGGCAGCGATTTGCGGGCGGCGAGCTTCGCGCTTGTTGCGGCGTAGAACTTCATGACATTGTCGCCGGGGGCAACTTCGGTCCACATTTGGCGGGCTAACGCTAGCGCAGCGACGCAGTCATCGTGTTTGCCTTCGGGAGCAGAGTAGCGGACGCCTGTAGGTTTTTCCACGTATTCAAAGAGTTCGAGTTCGTAGCGAATTAAGCCCTCGGGAAAGGTAATCTCCTCGCTTTGTATCGAAACCGCCAAGCCTTCCATTAGCTTTTGCTTCGAGACCGAGGAGAAATGATAACCGTAGAAGTTCCCATGCTCGAACTGAAGTTCTTCCAAAACCGGATCACCCAACCCGGTTGAGTCAACCAGGGCGGGCGTGTCTTCGCCAACAAGGCGCCAGACCCTTTGGATGGAATTGCGCCAAGGAACGCCACGCCAGCGATGAAAAGCGGCTACGCCACCGGAGGCGTTTAGGCCGATGCAGACGAAATAGTCCTGCCGCTTCGCGAGGTCGATGCCCCAGGCAACCACCGGGCCGTCGGCAAGCCCCTCTCGGGTGCAAGCGGCGATGTGCGCAAGGCCGAAGGGGTTTCCGGTGTCGTCGCCGGGCTCGGCGTAATACAGCTCCCGGAAGACGTTTTCGGGCAGATCTCGCCGGGCTTCGTCAATCGCGTCTTGGTCGATAACGCCAGCTTCGCGAGCGTCGTCGGCGGTGATTTTCGCATACCGCATCGTGGCGGGGCGATTGGCGACGGCGGCTTCGCGCATTTCCGCCTCAGCCCGCCGGCTGAGTTCGTAGAACCAGTTCTTTCGGCCCTTGACGTTACCTATTGCGCGAAGTTTTCCTCGCGTGGCCGTTAGGGTTGAATAAAGGGCGTGGTAGCTTTCGGTCGATGTGCGCGAGGCTTCATCGGCCACGGCGCCGTAGACATCTTCGCCATATAGGGCATCGGGATTATCGGCGGACTTAAACCAAATCCATGTGCCGACGATAGTCTTGATGCGGGGCGTCGGCGTGTCGATCGCCGTAAAGCTGCCTTTGGTCAGGCCCATTTTAATGCGGCGGTAGGCGATCTCGGCCTGGTTATACCCTGGCGCTACCCACCAATAATTCCAGCCCTCTTTACCCTTTAGGGCTTCTTCGACAATCCAGGCAATAGCCCCGACGGTTTTGCCGCTTTTGGTCGACGCTTCGATTGTGGCAATACGTTCGGAACAAAAGAGCGCCTGCTCTTGCTTAGGATATAAGTAGGGGCGCTGATAGTCGAGAATTGCCTTGGCTCCCTCGGGAAGTAGGCAAAAAAGAACCGATTACCCGGCGCCTGATACGCCTCCGGTAATCGGCTCTAAAGTTTCCCGCGCAGAACACACGAAGCCTTGTGACGCCGGGAAGGGGTGGGGGCGACGGCACAAGCTATGGGCAGAGTGATAATATAAGGCAACGAAAGGCAAGAACTATTTTGTGAGGGAGGCAAAAGAATTGCGTATAGCACATGCTTGCGCCTGGGGCGTCTTTTTGGCTATTGTTTCAAGCCCCTTTTTGTAAAGACAACTGACAGTCCGGGCGTCGGAGTGGATGGTTTTGGCAATGGTTACGAACGAATATAGGTGCTTGTTGCCCACGGGCGAGACGAGGGAGCGTGAGTGTATTATGCGGCGAACGACAGGATCTGGGACGACACTAGGCAAGAGAAGGATTTTGTCCATTAGGGTTATTTCGTATTTGTTCGGCAAACCGGCGCGAAGCGCACTACCTCCGGTGGAGGACGTGGTGACATATTCGGGCCAAAAGCCCTGCGGTTCCTTTGGCTTGGGGGAAGATAGGCGCATGGCGAGCAGCTTACTACAGGCCCATTCCAGAAGGGCTTGAGCTTCCTCCGGGGTAAGGTGCGAGTTTTGGCCTAAGTCTTTCGCTTGCGCTACCAAGTTATTCCTCCGATTTCCGGCCAATGTAAAAGGCGATAGGGGGAGACCAGGGCTTCGCTAAGTCTATGCACCGCCGGCGGGCTAGACTTCGTCAGGTTGCGGCAGATTAGGAGGGGCATAGCCACTCGGCCCAGTGCGGTGGATATAACCGGATTATACAAATCATTTATCTTATGAATAGCCGCTTCAACCCAGGTTAGCTTAACCTCGACGATGGTCAGTTCGGTTTCGCCGAATAGCAGGAAGTCGGGCGAGCATTGACTCGCCCCATAGGTATCCTCGAATTGAAACCACGGATTGTGTTCGAGCCTAATGAAGTGCCCCGCCCCGACGTGTTTTGCCAGTTCTTTCCCGACCTTCTTTTCATAACGTAGACCGTCTTTTTGTGCGAGCGTAGTGCCCCTGGCTTTAGCGAAAGTTGGGGTGGTCCGGGCCGCCCAGCGAAGCCCTACGGCCATGCGGAAGTCGTTTACAGACATGGCGAAGGGCGAAAGCCGTAGGGATATGCAGTGCAGTCGCTGCTCAGCATATGCTTATTCATCCGGCAAAAGGTCGGCCGTGAGGCGGGGCGGTATGGGCTTCGCCTCAATGGTTGGCGCAGCCGGGGGCGGCTTGACGGGTGTGCCGAAGTTAATCGTAATGGCGGCCGGGGGTGTTGCTGCGGGCGCGACTTGTTTGGGCGGGGCGACGGTGCGGTCCATGGCAAATTCGGCGATTTGCCTCACGTCGGCAACACGCATGGCCGCTCGTTTGGCGTCGTCTTCAAGGCGTTCGCGAAGCTCGTCAACGGCCATTTCGCCCAGGTCGACGATTTTGTCGGCGAGACGGGCGGCGTCGGTTAACATGAGGGCCATTTGCTGGTCGCGGTAGTAGGAGATTAGTTCCACAAAAGCCGGGTCGACTTGGAGTTGGGTCAGGCGTTGGGGCGTGCAGCCGACGATGGCGGCGACTTCCTTAACGCTTTT
>Ga0116226_10004724_pt1 | contig 12078 bp, 9 predicted proteins | sample S1TSphfallax_FD_89692 | JGI IMG/M metagenome (GOLD analysis project Ga0116226, IMG submission 89692) | Host-associated microbial communities from peat moss isolated from Minnesota, USA - S1T2_Fa - Sphagnum fallax MG | ecosystem: Host-associated > Plants > Peat moss > Unclassified | place: USA... | reverse complement strand
TGAGGTGTTCTTGGTGTCATTGGAAAGGTCTTGAAGCGTAGATATCTAAAATGGCCTCGCATTGGCCATTTGGACATCTGTCGCCCAAGTTATGGGCAAAAGAAGGGCCGAGAGTCAAATTGCCAATTTGACTCCCGACCACTAAAAGTCGGGAATCGACCTCTTCCCGACCTCCGAATGGAGAGTGCGACATGGCGTTAGAAAGATCTCGACAAGGGCTACAAATTTGGTTTAGACCTCGTTGCGATCAGATCTGACAGTCGGGAGTTATGAGCGCCCAAAGTCCCGGGACTCCACCCGAGACAGTTTCGAGACAAATTCGGGACTCCAACTTGGGAGTCCCGGGAAAAAGAGCCATTTGGATGTAGTCCCCGAAATGTGGCGCAGAGAATACTATATGGGGAAGGTGATGGCTTCCCCCGAGTCCGGGCTGTGGTGTGTCTCGTGGTCCAAAGTGCCCGTGGCTTGTCCCAACACCCAAGGGTGTCCCGGAAATGTGAACTAACCACCTTGTGGTTTGTTTTGATGCAGATTCAAGCTTGATCTACTAAACCTTCTTCCTATTCTAATCCCTGGGCTTCCAACTCGACCCTCTACCCCCTTCTAGAGTTAGAAGTCGGGAGCGTGCCTCCAAATCTCAACTTTCCGCAACTTGACTTTGTGAAACCCCCAAGTGGGTTTCACCCCGTGACTTGGGAGCGCGTCAAGTGTAAGTCATTGAGTTTAACCACTAGGTTGAGCCATTTGTTTAAATCATTGAGTTTAACCACTAAGTTGAGCCATTAATGTAAGTCATTGAGTTTAACCACTAGGTTGAACCACTAGTGTAAGTCATTGAGTTTAACCACTAAGTTGAGCCATTAATGTAAGTCATTGAATTTAACCACTAAGTTGAGCCATTAGTTTAAATCATTGAGTTTAACCACTAGGTTTAACCATTAGTTTAAATCATTGAGTTTAGCCATTAAATTTAATCATTAATTTAAGTCGATGAGTTTAGCCACTAGGTTTAACCATCAATTTTAATCATTGAGTTTAGCCACTAGTTGTCACCTAAATTTAACCATTATATTTAATGATGTGAAAAAAAAAGTTGATAAAAGTTGAACACCTTTGGTGGTGTAGTCCATTGGTAAGCATTTGGTATATCATTGTGAAGGTTTGGGGTTCAATTCTTTATACTTACAACCTATGTGCATGCTTAGAAGGCTAAAGTAGCTAGGTTAAACTAAGGTAAGGTTAGGTTTGGTGGGCTAGGCACCTACCTACTTAAGTGCCTTTTTTCAACATGCCTAAACTTATTTACTACCTACTACCTATTAATTTTTAAAATAATAATCCAACAAATGATTTTAAATTAGGTATAAAATTGACCTAGTCAAATGGTCCACTATCTACTAGTCAAATGTTCAATCATTTTGTTAGTCACTTTGTTAGTCAAAATAACAAGGTTCATTTTGACTGCTTAGTCATGATAGACATGGCCAAAACGACTTGTCTAGATTGACAAGGTGGTTTTTTTAACACTTATCACTTTTGGGTATATTCTGACTAGAAAACCAAGTAAAAAAAACCATGAATTGTAATAATGATAATACATTAATCAATTATTTTGGAAGGGTAACATAAGAAAATATGAACCATAATTTGGGAAGCTCTTGCATTATTTAATGTCAAGTGTGTAGGTCAAAAGAACATACTGCCTCTGCATTCCTAAACTTTTTAATCTAAGGCCAAAATGCGCCAAATGTGGTGGGGGGCATAAAATAGAATTTTTTTGTTTGAAATGGTTTTTTTGTTCAAGCATTGGGCATGCTGAAAACATGTGTTGGAAAAAGAATGGTGAAGGTCCATCTACATTTGCTAATTTCTTGGAAGTTTTTGTCAATGATGAAGAAGTTACACTAGCAAAGTTAAACTACCTATGTGGAATCAAACACAATGTATTTTTTGGTGTTAGGATGCCCAAGAAAAGGATGCATTTACAAGCTTCCACTTTTGGAGGAGTAACAAAGGAATTACCTAAGAATGAAGGTGGGGAAGCAAGAAACTTGGGACTTGGTGGAAACATCAAGTCCAAAATGTTGTCACATTTTGTTAGGGGTAATTTTTTTTGACACCCATGGAGACTATTTGAATAGTTCCAAAAGAGCTAGAATATTGGGAGGATTTGATCAAGCTAGCCAAAAATAAATAAAAATACAAAAATAACTTAATTACAGGTTATTGTTGTCATACTGACACCTACCATTAGGAAGGTTTGCATCAACAAGACTAACCACAATAAGATGTTGCATCTAGTAGTTGAAATAAAAAAGGCCTTGCTTGAAGGTTTGGTTGATATTGGGGCATAAATGTTTATTATGGTCACAAGTGTGGTCAGAGAACTCAAAATCATGCATCTAGTTTCAAGGCATGAAACCTACAAGACTACTTCTAACATGATTACACAAGCTTTTGGAAGAATCATTGATATACCTATGATGATGGGCAAGGTGGTTTGCCAAATGATTTTCCTAATTGTTGAGATTAACAATTATGGCCTACTTTTAAGGTTGGATTTTTTGATGAAAATCGAAGTTGTGGTTGATGTTGAAAAGGGGGTTATACAAGTTTGAAATGGGCTAAGAATGGCAATTGAAGTTCTATCTCTGAATGAACTATCAACATGTTATAAACGGTTACAAAAAAAAGGATGCATGTGTTGATAGATTGGGTAGGAATTTCAACCACATTCAATTGGAGCAATTATTTAAAGAATAAGCAAAGGCGGTACAACACCATTCAACATACCTTGGTTCTAATGGTTGCAATGATGATTATATGTCCAATGAATGAATGAATGAATAAGATGAAAAGGCAAGTGATAATCTATTGTGGATTCTGCCAATAGAAAATATTATGGTAGAAAAATTAAGCGATCATGGGGTGAACCAAGTTGTGGACAATGAGGCTCCAATGCAAATGTTAAATATGGTGTTACAGGAATAATAATAGAAGCTATTAAAAGGACAGTTCACCAAGGATGATGATTATGTAAACTAGATTCAACATGTTCAAAAGGAAGAAGACCAAATAATCAAGCAATTTACAAACAAACCTATTAAACTTGCATCCTTCCTTTTTCATGTTCAGGTTGAGGAAGAAAGACAACTTGAAGAAGGAGAGAAGAGGTGCACAAAGATCAAGGCAAAAATCAAGCTCAATGTTAATCTTCATATGGAACAAACTAAGGCATTATGGTTCTTGTTGGAGGAATTTCAGGACATTTTTGCATGGTGTGAGCCATGGATTATAGTTCAACAAATAGTTAAGCTTTAGTTCCTTAAATTTCCTTAACACTAATGATTTGAATGCTTATAAACCTTCAAGTAGTAATTATTAATAGTTGAATTAGCTTTTGTGATATTTCTAGGCATAGAGTACTCTTTATTTCAGTTAATGTAACGCTTAATTAGTTTAGGACCTAGTAAACCTTTAAAAGTGCATTATCTTTTTTTATATTATGGAGAAGGGAAAAGGGATGTAAAATTAGATGGGATTTATTGATATATTAGGAATACAAGCCCATAATTAACAATAACATTTCACCATGACAATGTTAAGTTAGTCGGTAGAATGACCTTCAAGCACTAATGATGTACTTGTAAGATTTTAGGATGTAGTCTTATTACATCTTTATTTAGTTCTCACTCTATCATATTTTTAAATACAATCAAAATCAAGCTTAAGTATTAACATTTCCGCCTGAGTAGCCTCAGGTGAATTACAACTGAATAACTGACTTAAAGGATAGATCACAGTTGTAAAAAGTCTAGGATGCGGTAAATGGTGCGAGCGAGGTACTTGGCTCGATGCTCCAGGGGAAGTGGGTTGATCGGGCCTCGTAGCCAACGATAATGGCCATCACCGGGAACCCACGTTCGACAATGGAGACGGACATCATCATTTTCGCACTGGCACTTTTCAAACCTTTATGGCGCGGCTCCACGAGCAGGAACAAACTCTAAATAAATCGTTAAAACATGTGGGTTAGGAGACAATCGATGATCCCATACCGAACGATCGATTCGAGTGCGCACCACTTTCCTGGGCGGTTCTTCTTTGCGCGACCGTTGGGAAACATTCAAGTCGAACGGTGCTTTTTCAAGCTCTTCTTGTTATACGGGTGTGACTAGAGGATTTGAAGGCGTGGCGTCATCGTCTGCCATGACTAGTTGCACTTGCATCAACAAAAACCAAGAAGGTAGTACAAACAAGGTGGTACTTGCGTTCAAAAAGGGTCGATGCCTTTTTATTTTACAAATTAGGGTAGGCGTAAGGTGTGGGAGTGACGACGGAACGTCATGAAAACTCGAACACCCTAGATCTAAGGGATTCATCAAACCGTAAATTCAACGGTGGATCTAGAAGTATGTGAAAGTTTTTTTTTTGTGATGCAAATTGTAATTCCAATTTACTATGTATTACATAGTAAATTAGTGCATAGTAAAGTAAATAGGTAGGGAATATCAAAGGAGTAAATGTTACACGGAAATGTTACTTCAACCATTGAATTAGTCAAGTAAAAACTCAAGGACTCTTCCTTGTTACTATCGATAAATTATCCTAGTAGTTAGTTACTTGAAGTAATTAGGATGAAGAAGTAGGATGTGAGGGTCAACGGACGGAAAAGATAAGGATCAAGCTCAAGAGACCTCATCAAGATATCCAAGATAAGGGGGAGGTTGGATCCTCCAATTAGTCACGAGGATTGTCATCCTCTTTGATTGGAGGATGGAATATCTCTTGTGTTTCATTAGGCCCAAGGATTCTCATCCTAATTTCAATTGGATGGCATCTCATTCTCAAATTCTCATTGGCCCTTGAAGGATGAGGAGGCGATTGATTGGTGCAAAAGGATTTCGAAACTTTCATTGGACAAGGGGAACAAGCTCAAGGAAGGTCATGGAGGCTTACCAAGAGAGAGGTTTTTTTGTGTGTATGAAAAGAAGAAATAAAGAGGAGGAGGAAGTGTGAGGAAGGAGTTAGTTCTTATGTGTGGAGAGGTGCTCATGGGAAGTGTGTGTGTAAGGATTAAGCATGAAAGGAAGTTGTGTAGCAAGCACTTGTGGCAAAGCCTCTGGACTTTTTTTTAAATTAGTTTTTCCTCACAAATCCACCGTTGGATTTGTGTCAAATTTGAATCAATTTTAATTTGGAAGGTGTAGAAGGCCCTCCCCGAAATTCAGCTTGATCGGGCTTTCTATAAGGGAGCTACGTGGGTTGGAAGTAGAGGAGGTTGTAGTGGGGTTCATGGAAGGATTTCCATGGCAAAGCCTCTGGACTTTTGGTTCAATTAGTTGTTTCTCTCAAATTCATCATTGGATTTGGGTCAAATTTGAATCAGTTTTAGCTTAGAAGGTGTAAAAGACCCTCTCAAAAATTCAGCTTGATCGGGCCTTTTATAAGGGAACTACGTTAGTGGGAAGTAGAGGGGGTTGAATTATCTGTGTTTTCCCTCAACTAGGCAAGTGGCTCCTAGCTCCGAGGCTTAACTCTTGATCAAAAACATAAAATAAAAAACTTATGAGATTTGTTAAACCATGGCTCCTTTTATATTAACTTCCAACTCCAATGCATGTTAGATTATGATGTTGTATGTAGTTGTTATGACGAACGGAATGGAAGGTTTCAACCATCGAACATGACATTGAAATGAACATCAACATACAGCTCCTCAATATTCCATCATGGTGAGTTACAATTCTCTCACAATGTTTTGTAGCTTTAATTTGGACACAACACATTAGATTTTTTGTGAATTTCATTACTTACCTCGAACCACCTTACTTGTTAGACTACATTACATAGTAGTTCCACTTCCAACCCGGTTTTTATTGTGAGTGCATATCTTAGTGGTGAAGGTGTGCAATAATTCTTCACACATGGCAAAAAGGTGAGTTGGGCAAGTCCAACATTGGTGAACATACCATCGACACCCAAAGATTACCACCTTGTCGAATGAGTTCCAGAAGACTATCTTGTTGGGAGGAGGTTGAAGTACACATGCAAATACAAGCCTTGGTTGATATTGGCAAAATGTGTAAAAAATCATCAAAATATGCATGTAGAGTAACATTGCTAATGAAAAAGGACCACATTAGGTGATTTTGTGGTGACTACAAGCCATTAAATGTGCAAACATGGTAGGACTCATTCGTCATGCCATTGGTTAATGATGTGTTGGACAAATTGGGTGAATTAGCTTTGTTTCTTGCTCTAAATCCTCAATCTAGGTTTTGGTAGATCCCAATGGCATTAAAACACATAAAAAAGATAGCGATTATTTCCAAGTCAAGGTTATTTGAATGGAATGTCATGCCATTTGGTTTGAAAAATGCCATTGCCACTTTTTGATAAACTATGGCTAAAGTGTTTAAAAATTAGTATATCTTTTAAAAGGTGTTTGTTGATGATGTGAACATCCATAGTTTGAATTGGAAGGAACATTTGCAACACATCCAAATGGTGCTACAACAACTCAGAAAGGTTAGTTTAAAGTTAAACCTTAGCGAATGTTATTTTGGAGCCCAAAACATTACTTTTATAAGGCATGTAGTCAACATTGAAGGTTCTTATTTGGATCCCAAGAAAATAGATGTTGTGGAGAGCTTTCTAATCCTTAAAATAATGACCAATGTGAAGGCTTTTCTTGGACTCATTGGTTACTATCGTAAATTCATCTACGGATACTCAAGAATTACAAAACCATTGTTTGGTTTGACCAAAAAAGATAGTAAGTTTTTATGGACACCTATTTGCCAAGGAACATTTGTGACTCTGAAGAAATGTTTGGTAGCATCTTTAATTTTGACAAGACCAGATTTTTCACAACCATTCATTCTAGACATAGATTGGTCCATAAGAGGGGTGGGAACTATCTTATTGCAAAAAATTGAAAGACATGATTAGGTTATCGCATATGTTAGTAAAGGATTGTTTCCTATCCAATAGCACTTCCATCCTATGGAAGGAGTATATTATGCCTTTATATGGGGCATAATGCATTTCTAACAATATCTATACCATACTTTCTTTTTTGGGGGGATTTAACCACAAGCCTTTGGAATGGTTGGCAACTGTTTATAACATGTATGAGCACATGGGAAAATGGATCTCTATGCTTTAGGATTTCCATTTTAAAATTGTTCGTTGTCTAGGAACTAAACATGCCAATGTAGATGCCTTAAGCATAAACCTAGTTGGCAAATCCAAAGTAGATGAAGATTTTGGCAATGATATCCAAGATTTAAAAACAATTACTCTAGAAGGCTCCAAATTTCATCCTACCAAAGGAAGTGAGATTGTCATTAACATGTTTACTGTGTTGATCAATGATGAAGAGAAGCACGACGGTGAACACCACATAAAGGAAGGGGAATTCATTGTTTACAAGATTGAGGCACAACTTTGAATTGATGTTGTATAACAACTTGTAGTAGAGGAAAACCAATAAAGTCATTGGTAGTTGGCCTATGAGGCACAAGTTTTCATTGATAAGGCTAGAAAAAAAATTTATAATTGAACAAGGTATTGATGAAGATGTACAAAAAAACCATTTAGACATTTGGGAAGATGAATTGAGTATGAAGTTGCTCATTGGTGGCTTGTTGGGACAAAGTGGTTGTGATGTTGATGACATTGAGAAAGTAAAGAGGAGAGTTATGTGATACCATTGGTAGGAATATACATTGTATTTCCAAGATTTAGTAATGTTTAAATTTTATAAAAAAAACACAAATAATCAACAAAATGCATGATGAGATAAGCCATTTTGGAAAAGCAAGAACATTCTTTGAAATCAAATGACAATTTTTCTAGCATGATAGGATAGAGTGCATCAAAGAATTTATCAAAGCCTATGACAAGTGCCAACTAGTTAGACAAATTGGTAATTTAAGGTCTAGTGTGGAAGGTATGAAAAGTATACCAATGTGTGATATATTGTATTGTGTTGCATTGGACATTACAAGACCTTTACCTGAGACATTTAATGGCAACAAATACATTATTGTTGCTATTGACCACTATTCAAAGTGGTGTGAAATGCATCTTGTAAAGGAGCATGATGTGGCTATTACAACCATATTTCTTGAAGAGGAAGTCATATGTTGATTTGGAGTGCCCAAATAAATCCTCATTAATAATGGCAGTGAATGGATGAAGGAGTTTGACGCCTTATGTCAAGACTACAACAATATGCATCAATTCATTGCACTAGCCTAACTAAAATGCAATGGGATGGTGAGTGACTGATACAAACTATCAAACATGGGTTGATTGTTTTGTCTTCAATGCACATACAAGGATGAGATGTTCAACTTCCAAGAATACTATTTGAATACCATTGTGGTGTGTAAGCCAATACAAGATATTCACCTTACATGGTGTTGACAGAGCATAGTCCACGGCTTATTGTTGATAACAATTTAAATGGATTATGTGATGTAGTTGATGAATAGGTGGGACCAAAGGCAATGGCTAAGCAAATGATGTGGAAGATGTAGCTTGTTTCATGCATTCACAAATATTTGCTTGAAAATGTTGATTAGGTTCAAAAGAGATAACGCAAAGTTGTGCTTCTTGAAAAGGGTTGCAGATGTTTGAAGGTTTTGAAGGGGAAGGCATTAAGGTCAATATGTGTAAACTTGGCATTAAAAAGAAATCTACTGGGTAGTTGGGAAGGACCCTATGTCTTTGTTGCATATAAAGATGGGAAGGGTTTTCAAGAACAAAATGAAGGAGGCAAAACTTGTACAATAAAAGACATGGACAATAAACATTGGAAGTGGGTAAAAAAGGATCTGCAGATCTACCATTACGTGGGTTGATGATGAAATCTACGAGGTTGTAGATTTTTAAAAAAAGAATGGTGACACATGTGACAAAAAAATGTGTCTGCATTTTTCAGTGTGAACTTAGGTCGAATGAGCATCTTGATGATACAATGACTTAATGGATGAAAGGTTGTGTGGATTTGGACTGGCAAAAAGTGCCAAAACAATGCATGAAGCTTTGAGGGCGCTTCTATCATTTTGCTATGTTTTTTACTTTCTTGTGTTATTTGTTGTTTGTAGGTGATGCATGGTTTTTTGCATTCTTCATAGAATGGGCTGCGGTTGGCATTGATCTACTTGGAGTGTTGTGTCCTATCCTTGGATGAGATGCGTAATGGAAGATGGTGGATGGCAAATATAAAACATAATCTCCATTTTGGAAAAACTAAGTTTTTTGCTAGCTAAAAGTTTTGAGTTTCAAAAAGAAGGAAGGATGTGACCAGGATATATGTGTGTTTAAATGTTTTGATTTTTGGAATGCAATTTGTCAACAATTGTGTTAAGGGATGAATGCCCTTACCGTTGTTTGAAACTGTCGATGGTCACGAACATGATGTTAAGGGTGAATTGTGTTTTCTTTTTGTTGCGCCATAACATTTTTTCAAAGTTTAGATAAACTAGATGGAAAAATGTAGTGACCAAATGACGAAAGTAATGAAGGTATGAGGGATTTTGAGAGTAGTTTACATGGAAAATGGGTCTATGGTTAGGAATATTGTTGTCGCAACCCTAACATTAGGTATGCAACTAAGTGTGTAGTGCAAGGGCCCATGAGGCCAAGAGAGTATGATAAGGTGTGAAAAACACTCTCACAAATGGGGGAGCATGTAAGAAATGGAGCCCAATGACTCCCAAGTGCACTCCCATTTTGGGAGTTGCATTCATTTAATAGTTTTGAATGTTTAAAACCTTGGTTGAAAACGAAAAAAACACCAAAGAAAGCCCTCATAATATCATTGGAAAGGTCTTGAAATGTTGATGCCAAAACTGGCTTGCATTGTTCATTTATACTTGATATGCATGAATTATGATCATAAGAAAGGTCAATAGTCAAATTGGGAATTTGATTCTTGACCACAAATCCCTTTATAGTATGGGTGAAATGATCTCTAATTCAAGCATACAATACATTGTTGGAAAGATCTTTTCAAGGGTTATAAGATATTTCCATTGCATGTTCTAAATAGTTGAAGAAAATATGAGTGTCCAAAGTTTCAGAATAACAAAAGTCCCAATTTTGGGACTACATTTGGGAGTATCGGGAAAAAATGCCATTTGGATGTAACCCCCATGGAAAGTCACAAAGTAAATTATAGGGTGGGGAGTGGTGTTTTTCCTCCAAAGGTTCAAGCCATGTAAAGCTTGTATTTTAGGTTATCATTATTGAGTCCGTCACACCATTTGTGTTCAATTTACATTAATCGCCCTTTTTTTTTGGTTGTGTAGGTTGATTTCATTTTGAACTCTTGCTTGTGAGTTCATCCTAGTCCCATCCTAGAGCCCCAACACACCTTCCTACCCCAAAAGTGTTGCGAGTTAAGGAGTGCGTCTTGACATTTTTTTTTCCCGTTATTTCACCTTGGGACCCACATTTGGGCCTCTCAAAGATTTTCGGGGCACGTTAATTGTCATTTGTTTTGGGATGTAATAAACTTTAGTGTTCATGAAAGGAGTACCCATAATTGTGGGAGCTTTAAAGAGGAATATTGGGAGATTAGACAACTTTGGGGTTTGTCAAGTCTTTTTATCAAAGAGATTTGGGTTCTTGTTTCCTTTTTGTCCAACTTCCTTCAAATCATATGTTGTATTTGGGTGGGTTTCATTATGAAAGATTAGGATTTGTTGGTGGAATTGCCATGCTAGACTATTTGGGCTCAAGAAAGTGGAGCTGGAGAGACCTGATTCCTCATGATCAATAGTTCAATTTGATTAATAACTTAATTTGATTAGGGTAGACTGAAGGATTATTGATTTTAACTTTGTTTTTCCATTTTTTGTTAATTCAAAATTTTTTATAACCACATTTCTTCATTGTTTTCTTAATAGTAGAGACAACATTAAGTAGCCTTCTTTGTGATAATACCACATTTTGGGAACAACGCTTGCATGTGGGCTTTACCCATCATAAATGATGAAGGTTATCAAGGTGCTTCAAGTTAATATTATGTTTTAAAAAATGTTTTCTCATCATTCCAGGTTCTCTTAGGTGTGAATGAATAGAAAAAAGTTTTAGGTCAATAATAACTAAATTAAGTTAAAATAAAATAAAATGATGTCTAAATGTTAGTTTACTTAACATTGTGGGCATAGATATGAGCATAACAAGGAGAGGGTTTTTATACATCTATATATGAAGTAAGTAGTTTGTTTTGTTTTGTTACATTGAAATCTCCCAAATCATGGTGCTTCATGCCATGCTCTTGGTATCTTTGAAAAGCTCTGAATGAGTACGGGTGCATTGACTTGGTTTGAGATTGTTTGGAGCTACGATGTGAAAGCTATTGATTATTGAACCATTTTTTCAAAGGAATATGGGGATGTTCTTGGTGTTGTTGGAAAGCCTTCAGCCATCAGATTTAATAGAGTTTATTTCAAAAAATTCAGAGCTAAGCTGTGATTTTTGAGTGGATTTTGTTGTTGTAAAATTCAAACAAATTGCAAAAGTTGGAAATAGGAGGAAAAATTAGTTGAGCCCTCAATGTGTTCACACTTGGGCCAACAGCATCTGCTACACTAGTATTATTTAAGAGTGGGAGGGATTAACGCCTAAAAGCATGTGCAAGATCCCTTCCATTTTAAGGAGTAAGCGTAATAGGGTAAACTGGCCCATCACCAAACACTAGCCTATCACCGAACACTTTGGCGGATCTTTCTCGATTCTTCTCCATTTTGAGTGATTTAAAATGGTATAGGAGCGCCTTCTCAAGCTTTACAAATCATCTTTGAAATGCAAAGCCAAAGAAGCAGCAGCCAAAAAGGAGCAAAAACAACACATCAGGTGTGAAGGATAAAAACATTACACAACAAGCCCCTTGTTTCTAAATTTTCACAAGCCACTTTGGGAATTATGTGCTGGACATTGAACTTGAATGAACTATGTGGATGGATAATGAATGAACATGAAACATTATTTTTAGTATTGGGGTCTGTCCCATAAATAACCATGGTGATTAGATATATACCAACCATCCATATGTAT
>Ga0116226_10004723_pt1 | contig 12082 bp, 9 predicted proteins | sample S1TSphfallax_FD_89692 | JGI IMG/M metagenome (GOLD analysis project Ga0116226, IMG submission 89692) | Host-associated microbial communities from peat moss isolated from Minnesota, USA - S1T2_Fa - Sphagnum fallax MG | ecosystem: Host-associated > Plants > Peat moss > Unclassified | place: USA... | reverse complement strand
TTCCTGCTGCTATTCGTCTTCGGCTACTGGTACACCGGCCTGCTCAGCCTCTTTCAGGGCATCTTCGACCGCCAAAAGCCCGAAACCGAACCCCACGAAAAGCCCTACCCCGTCGGCATCTGATTCAGCTAACCTAGAAACAGCTACAATCGGACATGGAGGCCTCAACATGGGAAACGTCGAGGATGTACGCAAGGTCATTCAGGATTTCGTCGCGCCCGATATGAAAGCGATCGCTGCACGAATTGAAGCTCTTGAAAAAGAGATGGGGATTCAATTCAAAGCACTCCGGTCCGAGTTCGATGTGCGCTTTACGGCTGCAGATCACAAGGTCGATTCACTCAAAAATGAGATGAATGTTCGATTTACTTCGACCGAACAAAGGATCGCATCGCTTGAGAAAGAGATGAACCTGCGCTTCACCGCAGCTGAGCAGCTTGCCGCCAGCCGCCACGAAAACTTGATGAATGCCATGTCCTCCCATCACTCCAGCATCATGAATTCCCTCGAAATGGAAAAGCGCCTCGCACGCCTCGAAAGCGATCGTTCACGCCTCCCCGCACTCGCCCACGAGCAGTAGCGGAAGACCTCACCCCCCGATGCCCATTTGCTATCAAAAATGTCGGATGCTATCATACCGAATCGGAGGTATTGCATGGGAGCTGTGATTATTCGCAATTTGTCCGATGAGACCCGCAGAGCATTGAAGTCCCGCGCTTTGGCGAAGGGACACAGCACAGAAGCCGAGATGCGAGCCATTCTGGAAGAGGCTGTCTTCCCCAAAAAGAGAATCCTGCTCGGAGACGAGTTGGCAGAGCTAGGGCGAAGGCTCGGTGGAATCGACTTATCATTCGAGCGTGACAAAACACCAGCAACCGGTGCAAGTTTTGAATGATTATCCTCGACACCAACGTAGTTTCTGAACCGACAAAACCCCTTGCAGACGACAGAGTGAGGATTTGGCTCAACAGCCAGTCAGTAGAAACTCTCTTCCTCACCTCAACCAGCTTGGCCGAACTCTTACTCGGGGTTGAACTTTTACCAGTAGGAAGACGACGGGCCGTCTTGGATTTCGTGCTGCATGAGAACATTTCGCAACTTTTCGGACCGCGAATCTTACCCTTCGACCATCGAGCCGCAGCAGCCTATGCCACCATCGTCTCAAAATCCCGGGCATCTGGGATTGCCATAGCGATTCTGGACGCACAGATCGCAGCAGTTGCAATCGTCCATGGCTTCACAGTAGCCACCCGAGATACCGCCCCATTCATCGCAGCAGGAGTCCCAGTACTCAATCCTTGGCTAGAACCATAGACCATACCAAAACGGAACAGCCCGACATCTCTGCCGGGCCATTCGATCAAAATCACAATCCAGTTAGAACCGAATCCCAAACTTGATCGGAATATAGCTCGTCCGGTTGCTGTTCGCGGGAAACAGGTTATTCGGGTCAGGGTTGGTTCCCGTAGTCGTATAACCATTCGAGTTATTCGCATAGACGTACCCGTAACGCTGCGAATTCACCAGATACACATACCGCGCCTCAACAAAGAAGCGCTCGTCAGCAAACCGCGAGAACTTGTACGTCAAGCCCAATCCACCGCTGAATCCAGGAGCATTCGAGGAGTAGTGGTCGATCACCGCATTCTCCTGCACGGTATAGCAGTAGTAGTAGCATTCTTCGCCAGTCTCGGGCGTCGTAAAGTTGGTCACTTTATGGTAGTAACCAACCCCGCCTACCACATAGACACCTACTTTATCGCCTTCGAGGAAGGTATAGGTTGGGTCCACCGTAAACGACCAGATATGGTTGTTGCCGTCGACTGTAGTAAGACAGCTACTGGTGGCCGAGCATCCTTCATCATAAAGCGCCAACTGATTCTGTAGCGTAAGCCCATTCACACCAAAGTGGTCATAATCAAACTGCACCGGCACCGCAAACTTCTTGCTAAACTGCCGCCCAAATCCTACACCGAAACCCCAACTTGTATTGAAATAGTGGTACGTATCCCCAGTCGGAAGCGTAAATCCAACCCCAACCTCACCCGTCCACTTGCTCGATCCATCCGGGTTATGCGACCTATCGTTGTACCGTGGACGCCCATACCTGCGCCGAGGCGGCGGCTGAATCCCAGCGCCGGCAAAGTCCATCACGCTGCCCGCGCTCGCCAAATCCACCGGCTGCGCAACATCCGAGTACGAAGAGCTATAGTTCACCCCCGCAACCGTCGCCAAATCCAAATGGTGATCCGTGTCGCTAGCGACCAGGTTACTGCTTTGAGCTCCAGCCGCCACAGCCAATCCACTCGCTAATGCCACCACCGCCATACTGCGGCTCAACCCTGCCATCGAACGATACGATTCAAACGAAATCATTGGCATCCTCTTCAACTCCTAAAACTAAATTCTGACCAATCAAACACAGAGAAAACTCTCTTGTTGCGGTTAGACGCTAAAACGCGCCCCACAGATACACCAAACAATGAACCCCCGGCCCGGCTTTAGTGGATGTCAAACTGCTCCGGATGCAGACTCGGATCACTCTTCACCAGCACCGTCTTGCCGCACATCTCTTCCAGTTCCTGCAGCCAGTGCGTGCTCGGTGCCTTCAGCGCCTTCACCACCTCCGGATGCACCCGCAGCATCACATCGCCACGGTCCAGATGCTTCGCCATCTTCTTCATCTCCACGTAGATGTCGTTGCACACGGTCACTGGCGACTTCACCATCCCGGTCCCCTGGCACACGCCGCACGTGGTCGAAAGCGTCCGCTCCAGCGACTGCTTCACGCGCTTGCGCGTAATCGCAACCAAGCCGAAGTCATTGAACTGCAATACCTTAGACGGCGCCCGATCCAGCTTCAGCTCGTCCTCCAGCGCCTGCATCACCTTATTGCGATTGCGCCGCTCGTCCATATCGATAAAGTCGATAATGATGATCCCGCCCAGATCCCGCAGCCGAATCTGCCGCACAATCTCCGGAATCGCATCCAGATTCGTCTTCACAATCGTGTCTTCAAGCCGCGCCGTCTTCCCGACAAACTTGCCCGTGTTGATGTCGATCGCCACCAGCGCCTCCGTCTGGTTGATCACAATCGACCCGCCCGACTTCAGCCACACCTTCGACCGCAGCGCCTTGTTGATCTCCTCCGTAATGCCAAACTGCTCAAACAGCGGAGTCTCCTTCGTATACAGCTTCACCCGCCGAATCAAGCTCGGCTGGAACCGCTGCAGGAACCGCAACACCCGCTCGTACTCGGTCTCCGAATCCACCCAAATGGCCGAAAAGTTGTCCGTCACCTGATCGCGCAGCACCCGCTCAATCAAATTCAAATCGTGGTAAATCAGCGCCGGCGACTTCGACGACTCCGACCGCGCCTTGATATCCGACCACAGATTCAGCAGGAACCGCAGGTCCGACCGCAACTCCTCTTCGCTCGCGCCAGCCGCCGCCGTCCGCACAATGAACCCGCCCGTCGCCTCGCCCCGCTCCGAAAGCAGAATCTCCTTCAGCCGCCGCCGCTCCGCATCCGACTCAATCTTGCGCGAAACCCCGGTGTGCGAAACCGTCGGCATAAACACCAGGAAACGCCCCGGCAGCGCGATATGCGACGTAATCCGGGCACCCTTCTTGGCAATCGGCTCCTTCGCAATCTGCACCAGAATCTCCTGCCCAGGCTTCAGCAGGTCCGAAATCGCCGGCAAATTCGTCGCCTGCGCCGTCTGACGACCCCGCCCGCCATCGCGTCCACCGCCGTCCCGACCACCCGAGCTCCGCTCCCGACCGCCCGAACTCGACCGGCCACCACGATCCCGGTCCCGACCGCGTCCATCGCGTCCACGCCCGTCGCGCCCCCTGCCATCGCGGCCACGCTCCCGATCCCGCCGTGGCTCACGCTGTCCTTCCGCTGGCTGCGCGGCAACCACGCCACCCTCGGCGATCTCAACTTCGTCTTCGCCGCCAATCTCCTCCAGCGATTCCTCTTCGCCGTCTTCTTCCTCGTCCAGATCGTCCGCCCCGCCAAAGTCCTGGCCTTCTTCCAGCAGATCCTCTTCAAAATCCTCGTCGTCGTCCTCATCCAGCAGCCGCTGCCCGCTCGCCAACTCATCCAGCGAGATATCCTCCAGCATCAGCCCCAAATCCGGAGCATCCACCAGCACGTCGTCCTCCACTAACCCACGCGCCTGAAGCGATTCCAACACCAGCGGCTCGTCGTCCTCTTCGAGCAGCTCTTCTTCCAGCACGCCCATCCCCGGCTCAAACGTCGGCACGCCAGCCCGAAACTCCTCGACCGCACCTTCCTCATGCTCCTCAGCGGCAGCCTCAGCATCCGCCACAATCGGCTCGCTCTCCATCACGCCATCTGCGTGAATCTCCGTCACCTCATGCGCCTCTTCCACAACCTCGACCTCAGGCTCAACCGGCGCAGCCTGACGAAACTCCTGCGGCGGCACCGGATCAATCCGGAACGACGCCGAAGCCTCCTCCGGCTCGTACTCCTTCACAATCTCTTCCAGCTCCGGCTCGGCCACCACCTCATGCACCACCGGAATCGGCGGTGGAGGCACAAACGTCGAATGAACCACCGGAACTTCACTCTCCGCCTGAACCAGATCCTCAGCAGGAGCAGCCTCAACCACTGGCAGCACCGTCGCACGCTCCGCATCCCGCCGGAACCCATCCCGCCGACCAGAATCACGCCCGCCACGACCACGATCCCGTCCATCCCGAGCGCCGCGATCCTCCCGCGGCCGATCAAACGACGCACCAGAACCGGCAACCGGACCACGTGGCCGAATCGTCTCCCCCGGCAGCACCAGTCCGCCGTCCCAGCCTGCCGCCACAAAGTCGCTCACCGGCGCAGCCTCAGCCTTCACCTCGGTCGCTTCCACCTCACTCGCTGGCCGATACTTCCGCAGCGACTCGCCCGGCAAAATAATCGGCTCCATCGGAGCCTCAACCTCAGTCTCCACCCCATACGGTGCATCCGTCGAATCCACCTGATACAGCGCCGTCTTCGGCGCAAAACCACGCGGAACCCGCGCCGGACCGCGTTCACCCCCACGATCCCGTCCGCCCCGACCACCCCGATCTCGACCGTTACGGTCACGCCCGCCGCGATCCCGATTCCCGTTCGGGACAGCGGCCGCACTCATCTCAAATCCTTCGGGTTCTGAGGACTGACCAGCATAAATATCCGGCTGCCGCTCCACAAACGGCTCATCCGCATCGCCATACGCGTTCTCAATCGGCCCAACATGCGACACCGGCGCGGCAGCCTCAGCACCCGGCCCGCGCCCACCACGACGCCCTCTGCGCCCGCGCCAACGGCGGCTGCCATCAGCTCCCGGCAGTCCTTCGCCCACCTCGTCCGTCTCTTCCGGAATCGAAATATTCCCTGCCAGCTCAACCGGCGGCACCACAGCCTGCTCCACACGCGGCGAATCCCCGCGCCCACCGCGATCCCGACCGCCACGATTCCGCCCGCCGCGCCGGCCGCGATCCCGATCTCCGTCCGTACGCTCCCCTTCAATCACCGGACGCCCCGGCTCCAGCCCAGCAACTGCGCTCGTAAACAGCTCCGCATCACTCGGCTCACGGCGCACGGGCGCACCGCCATCCCGCCCACCACGCTCACGACCGCCCCGATCCGAACGCTCAGAACGCTCCGATCGCTCAGGCCGCTCCCCCCGCGAAGCCCCACCAGCGCTCGCATCAAACTCGGCCGGATCCTCGGCCTCTTCCATAAAGTCCGTAATGTAAAGAAACGCGTCGCGTTCCAGCCCAATATCCACAAACGACGACTGCATCCCGGGCAGCACCCGCGTCACGCGTCCGTTATAGATCGACCCAGCAAGCGTGTACTCATTCTCACGCTCGTAGTAAATCTCGGCTAATCCGTCGTTCTCAACAATGGCAAGCCGCGTCTCATGCGGCGTGGACGAAATATAAATCTCTTTGGACATTCTCTTCTGCTCTTTCTGCCGACGCTGTCTCTCAGCGCGGGCGGCAGACAAGGAACAGACAAGACAAAAATTCGCAGATTCCCGCAGCGCGTCCTAATCCTACGCGCAGGAACCCACCGCTAGCTCGGATAGGTGGAATTTGGATATTGCACGATCGATACCAGTCAACTCGTAAACACTCTCTGCTCTCCGGGTACGCGCGCGTCGCAGCCAGCCAACGCATCCATACAAAGGTACGGAACCCAAAACAAAATCCAGAACATCGAAAACACGAAGACTTGCTTCCAACCGGCGAACCCATGCGCGAAAGGTGACCGAAACAACCTCTACAAGAGGCGGGGCCGTTTGCCTTTCGGGTGCGTTCATTCCTTTGCCTGTCCGGCCAGCGGAGTCGAACTCAAGCCTGGCCAGCCTTATCTAAAAATTTTGAAAATCTAACACGCAACTCGACCCAGCGCCTCGCGCCAAATCTTGAAGCTCAAAAACTCTCTCTGTCCCGAAACCAAAAGCGCCTCGCGCTCGACCGCCTCGGGAAACTCTGCTGAACGGCATCAGGCCGCTCAAAGAAACTTCGTTTGCTCTCTTGCACTTCGACCAGAAACCCGGTCTGCCTCCATTGTAACCGACATTTCATACCAGGCACCCATCCACCTGCAATCAAACCGCTCCCTCACGCCGATCCAAAAATCAATCCGCCCTTCAATCCGTCCAATCCGTTTCATCCGTGCTAAGTTTTAGTCTCAGTTCACAAACCGACGCATCCGGATATTCATCACAATCCCCAGCGACAAAAACGAAAACAGCACCGAACTCCCCCCATAGCTCAGCAAAGGCAGCGGAATCCCGGTCACCGGCATCATCCCCACCACCATCCCCACGTTCACCGTAATCTGAAACATCATCACCGCCACCACGCCCATCACGATAAAGCTGCCCGGCGCATCCTTCGCCGTCTGCGCATCCTGAATCAGCCGCATCAAAATCAAAAAGTACAGCAGCAAAACCCCCACCGCGCCAATGAATCCGTGCTCCTCGCTCAACGCGGCAAAGATAAAGTCCGTATACGGAATCGGCAGAAAGTCGCCCTGCGTCTGCGTCCCCTGGTTCGTCCCCTTGCCCCACACTCCGCCCGAGCCCACCGCAATCTTCGACTGCAATATCTGATACCCCGCCCCGCTCGGGTCATCCCCAGGATTGGTAAAGATCGTCAGCCGCTTCACCTGATACGGCTTCAGCACCTTCCCCGACTTCACCGCCGCCACACCCACCACAGAGAACGCTACCAGCAGCACCAGCGTCTGCTTCCAGCTAATCCCGCCAAAAAACAGCCCCACCAGCAAAATCGGAACATACGTCAAACTCGTCCCTAAATCCGGCTGCGAAAGCACCAGCAGCATCGGCACCCCAATCATCGCAAACACCTTCCCAATATCCAGCCAGCTCAGCGGACGCCCCACCCGTGACCAGAAGAACCGCGCCACCATCAAAATCAGCACCAGCTTCACCCACTCCGACGGCTGAAAATGCCCCCCACCCGGCAGCTTGATCCAACGCCGCGCACCCAGCACCTTCGTCCCCACCACCTTCACCGCCACCAGCGAAACCAGCGAAATCCCATACGCCCACGGCACAATCTCCAGCAACTGGTGATAGTCAATCAACGAAATCACAAACATCACCACCAGCCCAGCTATCAGAAACTTCACCTGCTGCGCGTCGAACCCATGGAACTTCGTCATCGCCGTCGCCGACTTGATCTCCAGCACACTCACCACCGACAACACGGCCAGCAGCCCCAGCAGCACCCAGTCAAAATCCCGATATTTGCGAAACCATCCCATCAATCACTCACCCACCGCACTGACCACTGACCACTTTAAGGAGTAGTCGTAACCTTCCCATCACTTCCCGCCTCAACCGTCGTACCGTCACCAGAGATCTTCACATCCGCCACCTGCAAATTCCCATCCCGCTTTCGCTGTTTCGTCACAAACGCGTCAATCACCTGCGACGCCAGCTTCGCCGAATTATTCCCCCAGTTTCCATGCTCCCAAAGCACCGCCACCACAATATCCGGGTTCCGCCGCGGAGTCATCCCGACAAACCACGCATTCGGCAGCGTGTTGTGGCCCTTGCTGGTCCGAGCCAGCGCCGCATGGCTCATCACCTGCGCGGTCCCGGTCTTGCCCGCAAAGTCCACACCATCCAGATGCGCCGCATACGCCGTCCCACCGGGACTGCTGGTCACCGCCGCCATCCCGTCCGTAATAATCTGCCAGTTGTCCGTCGCCAGCGCAATCTGCGCATCGCCCGACCCCGGAAACGAGTCCGTCACCGCGTGCTCTTCATCCTTGGAAATCTGCCCCGGCAGCAGCACATGCGGCCGCCGAAACACTCCACCGCTCGCAATCCCGCTCAGCGCCCGCGCCAGTTGCAGCGGAGTCGCCTCCACCGCGCCCTGCCCAATCCCCACGCTCACCACCTCGCCCGCATACCATGGCTGGTGCATCGTCTTCATCTTCCACATCGTCGAAGGCATCAGCCCAGCCGCCTCATCCGGCAGGTCGATCCCCGTCTTCTGACCAATCCCCACCGAAGTCGCATACTTTGCAATCGTATCGATCCCCAGCTTCGCCGCCAGCGTGTAGTAAAACGTATCGCACGAGTACGGAATCGCATTATGAATCGTCACCTCGCCGTGGTGCCGGTCGCACGCATGAAACTGCCCAAAAAAGATCCCGCCCCCCTGGCAGTTCACCTTCAAATCCTCGGCCACGCCCTCCTGCAACCCGGCCACGCTCATAATAATCTTGAACGTACTCCCTGGCGCCAACTGCGCCTGAATCGCCTTATTCAACAGCGGATGGTCCGGGTTCTCCATAATCGACTGCCAATAAGCCTTCGTCAGCTTCACCGCAAACTGGTTCGGGTCATAGTTCGGCCGCGAAGCCATCGCCAGAATCTCCCCCGTATGCGGGTCCATCGCCACAATCGCACCGTTCTTGCCTTCCAGAGCCTGCTCCGCCACCCGCTGCAAGTCCAGATCAATCGTCAGATACAGGTCTTCGCCAGCCTTCGCCGGCTCCTGCCCCATCACGCCCAGCTCCTTGCCGTGCGAGTTCACAATCACATCCCGCGACCCATTCACCCCCCGCAACTGCGCATCGTACGTCTCTTCCACACCCGACTGCCCCACCACATCGCCCGGCTCATACGCGGCATACTTCACATCCGTCGCCAGCTTGGCCTCACTCACCTCGCCCACATACCCAATCAGGTGCGACGCAAACCCGTCCTTCGGATACAGCCGCCGCTCAATCTCGGCCATCTCCAGCTCCGGCAGCTCATTCTTGTGCGCCTCCACAAACGCCTGCTCATCCGGAGTAATATCCTGCTTCAGCGGAACCCGCGCATACCGTGGCCCCGGCCCAAAGTGCTTCAACATCCCCTCAAGCTGCTCCATCGGAATATGCAGCCCCTGCGAGATCAGCGGCAAATCCACCGCCGCATCCTTAATCTGGTCACGCAGCAAAAAGCACGTCGTCGAAGGATAGTTATCCACCAGCAACCGCCCTTCGCGGTCAAAGATTCGCCCCCGCGGTGCCACAATGGGCTCTTTCCTGATTCGGTTCGCCAGCGCCTGCGACCGATAGCTATCCGCCCCCAGAACCTGCAAATTCCACAGCCCAACCGTCAAAACACCCAAAATCCCCACAATTAAATACTGCGCCGCAGCCAGCTTTCCCGGCGACATCTTCTCTTCCCGCCCAAACACCGCACTCGGATTCCGCATCCCAACACCTCCAACAACGCCAACTCTCTTCAGTCTACGTCCGCAAGCCCAAAACCTTTACGCCCGCTGTTTGAACCGATCCAAAAACCAAAACAGAGGAATCGCCACAACCGTATTCACCACCGCCCGCAACAGCTCATGCAGCCACAGCACATGGAACCCCGGCTCCCCCAGCAGCACGTGATGGATCAGCCCCAGCATCCCAGACTGCGCCAGCAAAGACCCAAAAATAATCACCACCCGCGTCAACAAGCTCTCCACATCCACCTGCACCCCAATGCTCGACCCCACATACCCGATCACTGCCTTCGCCATCCCATTGATCCCAATCGGCAGCCCAGTCGCCGCATCCTGCACCAGCCCAATCACCGTCCCCGTCAGCGCCCCCGCAATCGGATTCCGCCGCGCCACCGCAAAAAATATCACCGCCAGCAACGGCAGATCCAAAATCAACGTCTGCGGAAAAATCTTCGGCAAATACCGTTGCACCCCCAGCAGCACCAGCGGAACCCCCACCGTCACTACCGCGCTAAAACGGTACTCCTCCAGCTCTCTCCGACTTGTATACGAATGGTCCGGCATCAGTCCCTGTTCCCTCTTGCTCTCATCGCGTCCCTACTTCGGCGCCCCCGGCTTCCCAACCGGCACCGACTGCTCCACCGACTTCCCGCCCCCCGGCACCAAATCGCTCGCCGCCGGAACCGTCCCCATCGTGTACTTATCCGGATGCAGCACCGGCTTCGTCTTCGGAACCAGATCCCGCGAATTATCCGGCGGCGGCATCGCCGCATCCGTCGCGCTCACCGGCTCATCCCCATTGCCCTCATGCAGACTCGGCAGCTTACTCTCATCCGCTGCATGAATCTGCGACTCCTTCAACAGCTCTTCTTCCGACTTCGGGTCCAGATGGTCGCTCATATCCACCACCACCAGAACCGTCTCCAACTGGTCCAGCTTCGCCGCCGGCTTCACCACAATCTTCGTATACTGCAGGCGCTCCGGGTCAGGCGCGACGCTCTCAATCGTCCCCACCGCAATCCCCCGCGGATACACCTGATCCCCACCCGACGTCAGCACCCGATCCCCCACCTTGATCCGCAAATCCGGTGTCAGATTCAAAATCTCCAGCTTCCCCGTCGCCGACCCCTTCACAATCGCCCGAATCCGCGTCGTCTCCAGCACCACCCCCGCCCCACTCGTCGCATCCGACAGCAGCAGCAACTGCGACGTACTCCCAAACACATCCCGCAGCTTCCCCACCACGCCATCCGGCGTAATCACCGGCATCCCCGGCCGCAACCCATCCTTCGCGCCCTTATCCAAAATCAGCAGCCGCGACTGGTCAGACCCCGAAGTCCCAATCACCTGCGCCGCCACCGTCTTCTGCAAATACCCCTGCCGAAAATCCAGCAACGCCCGCAGCTTCTGCGTCTGCACCGCGTCATCGGCCAACGCCGCCCGCTCCAGCTTCAACTGGTCCACCTGCTGCTTCAGCGCGACATTGTCCTCCTGCACCCGCCGAAACCCCGCATACCGCTCCGAAGCCGCTCGTATCGCCTGCCCGCTATAGGTCAGCACCCGTTCAAACGGAGAAATCACCGCATCCACCCACAAACGCAGCAGCCGAACCTCCTCAGCGTCTGGGCGCGACGCATCCGCCACACGCCGCACCTGCGTCGCCAGACCAATCGTCTGCGCCAGCAGCAGCGCAATCAAAACCAACGGATTCTTAAACCGACTCAAAAACGATTCCATGCACCCAACCGACCTCTAACAGTATGGCCGATTCCCCACCAAATCCCCTAACCCACACACCACCAACCCGAACCACACCCGACACCCCGCCGCCTGTCTCCGTGCCCTCCGTAAAACCTCCGCGACCACTGTGCTAACGCTATTGCCTTTGCTTCCCTCTTCCCTCTTCCCTGACCCCTGACCCCTAATCCCTAATCCCTATCCTCTACCGAAACAGCAAAGGCGCAAACGCCACCAGATTATCCCGCCAAACCAACCACGTATGCCGCCCCTCGGTCTCCACCGCTGTCACCGGCAACCCTTTCTCCTTCAACCACTTCGCCAGCTTCCGGTTCGGATCGATCAAACCATCCCCGGTCCCGCAAGCCACCCAAAGCACCTTCAAATCTGCCGTCTTCGCATCCAGCCGCGCCAAATCCACCTCTGGCTTCAGCAGATGCACCGCCGCGCTAAACCCTCCCACATACGCAAAACGCCCGGTATTGTTCAGCCCGACCTCCAGCGCCTCCAGCCCGCCCATACTCAACCCCGCAATCGCAGTATTCTCACGCCCCGCCGCCACCCGATA
>Ga0116226_10004722_pt1 | contig 12082 bp, 8 predicted proteins | sample S1TSphfallax_FD_89692 | JGI IMG/M metagenome (GOLD analysis project Ga0116226, IMG submission 89692) | Host-associated microbial communities from peat moss isolated from Minnesota, USA - S1T2_Fa - Sphagnum fallax MG | ecosystem: Host-associated > Plants > Peat moss > Unclassified | place: USA... | reverse complement strand
CAAATGTTTGATTATTTTACATCATTCATTTAATTTGGATGTCTTCTTTAAGAAATTTACTTTAAATCATACAAAGAAGCAAAATTTTGAATCTTGATCAACCTTGGAAATTACATATGTCTAGGAATTTTTCATGTGTGATAGTCCTTTTGTGGTCCTTGATCTTGAATATACCCAATTTTTTGGGTGGATTAATGGAACACATTTGTTATTGGTTTCATTGTTGTTGTTGTTGGGTTTGAATCAAACATAAAGAAAGGGGCACAACCATTAAGGTCACAACACATTTAGTTGTTTGCAATATAAGTTTCAAACCATCTTATGGACTTTTTGTTTTTGTTAAGGCAAGTTCAACGAAAGGAAATAAGTGAAGGAATACAAAGGGTTTCAATTCAAACCTTGTTGTAAAACTTTGCTACATTAAAGTGAGAAAACCTTATTTCCTTAGGGGTACATTTCCTTAGGGCAACTAAGGTCAAAATCCTTGCCAAGGATTACATTTTACATGTGTCCTACATGTATTGGTGTATTAAATATCAAAACTATATTTTAAATGTAATTTTTGGGACTAGATATTAATATTGAGACCAAACATGACTTGTATTATAATAATTAAAAAAAAATTTGGCATGAAGACCTAGATTATAGTCAAATGTATAATTTTTTTTTGACCATGATGACAAATTTTGAACTTTTTTTACCATTAAGGATGTTCAAAATGAAAATCAACAATATCCGTTAAAAGGATTCAATACATGTGCATTTAAAATATAAACACAAGCAGCCCTTCTTATAAAGTATATTAAATCCCATGATAAATTTGAGAATATTTGATGAGGGTTTGAGTAACAAAAAACACGTTCAAATTTTAGAATCTTTAAAAGGACCTTGTCGACAAGTGCTTTGTGTATGACAAAGGACTCTAATAACATAGTGAAATGACTCCAAATTCATAGGAGTCCAATTTCATGAACACCAAAACACAATTACAAATTATGGATAAATAATTCATTAAATACAATTAATGGTGGTTTTTCAAAGTAATGTAAGTGTAGTTTTAAGGACTGTCAACAACTTCCATGGTTCCTTTTATTGTGTTTTTACCTTTTTCATGTCACTATTACAAAATGTGCGTGTAGTTCATTAGTCCCTAGTCATTAGGCTAGTGAATTCACTATTTCCCCATTAGGTCATGTTCAATATGACTAGTGAATTCACTCAACATCTAGTGAAATCATTTGGCGTACAAGGACACCTTTTGTTTAATGTGTTGCAACTATTGTTTTGCAACAACTATCATATTTTATAAACTTGAAAAAACCCACAGTTGCATGTAGACCTCTTGTACATACTACTTACCCTTTATAGTCTAAGAAATCAATAACTAGCTTCAATTGCTGCCTTTTTAAAACAACTACCATCTTGCAAAAACCTAAAATCTTAATCCAATAAATAGTACAAATAATATTTTTAATTGTAAAACAAAAAACCCCACATTAAAGGAATAATATTGTATATCAACTAAAAAGAAGTTACTCATTGCATCTAAGAAATTAAGGAAAGAAACCTAAAAAAAGATATCACAAGATGGCCTTCAATGATAATCCATTGTTTATATTTTTTCTTCACACAAGTACAACCTTCTTCCATTTCACACACACTAATCTTCCTAGAATAACATACACACAATGATGGAATGAGAAAGAGAGAATCTTGTAAAAAACCAAAAGTGAAAATGAAAGAATGGAATGAACCCAAGAGATACTAAAAAACCAAAAGTGGTTCCCTACCACACATGGGTTCCCTTATCCTTCTAGATTTTTTCACCTTGTTTTAATCTCTTACACAATCTTAGTTAAAGGAAACCATTCATCCTCTATCCACTTTCTACTTGGACTAATTAATTTAGATAGTTTCAACCCCTAATAAATAAAAGACTATAAATGAACATCGAATATTTATCACTAATAAAAAAATTACTAGGATGCCTTTTTAAGTCAATTAGACTAAGAAATTATTTCCATTAACAAGTACTCTTTTATTGGAATTCGTCCTCATAATTATTTTATGGTTATTCTGCCATGTGAAGGTAATTCACTACACTTACAGTATTATAGTCATGGAACATTTTCACTATCAATTTTTGCTACATTTATTTTTTCATTTGATGGTACTACCATCTAGTGATAATAACTATTTTCTTTTAACAAAGGGGAATTCAATTCAAGAATGGAATTTTGGGTTGAGGTTGGTTACAATGGTTTAAAAAACACAACCTGGAATAATCATTATGTGTTGCACATGGACTTGAAATCGGGTGTGTAAAAAGGTTATGACCCACCCAACAATGTCATTACATTATATGAAAACCTATAATAAGCTTATGGCACACACAACTATAATGTTTCCAAGATTTGGAATTGTGACAAATTTGGTGTGCAAGCAAGTCATAATGGTGGTGCTCTTATGTTTGCCAAGATTAGATTGAAAACAATGCATTCAAGTATTCTAGATGAAATAAAATGGTTGTTTATATTTTTTTGCATCAACATGCAAAGTGTTTCAATCCCCAACTTTTACATCTTCAAAGGTAAACAATATATATGTAATTACATTAAACGTTGTGAATTTGGATCTACCGTGGCTATGTGACCCTAGTGATGACATTCTTCATTTTGCACATTAAAATTATTTAAAATTCTTCATTTAACACCTTGTCAAAACATTCTTCGGCGCAAATTTTAACGAATTTTAACGAATTTTATGAATTTTTTGGGCTTCCATAACATTCCCGCACCAAGAATGTCATAACTATGTATGTGACCTAAGGCATGGATGACTATTTGTTTGTTTTCCACATGAATTTTTCATTTCATAGTAGCAATGTAAGCATGTGGAGGCAACATGTCAATGAAAAATAAAAAATTCTTGATTCTTGACAATCACAATTCCCATGTCATTATTGATGTAATCTAAATAGTAAGAAGAATGAGACTAAACTTAATCATGTTGTTGTCACACACATCCCACACACTATAACCATTAAATGTTTCCTATTTTAGGCCATTGGGTGCAATCACAATCAAATGAACCAAGAATGACAAAAGATTCAATCACAAATGGACCTTTTGTGGTTATTTTGAATTTTCCATAAAAAGAAAAATTTGAAGGAATTTTCTTTAAACATTTTTAAAAAAAAAATTCCCCCAATAAATTATATGATTAATGTTGACTCCTTTTGAATAAATATGAATTGTCTAAAAGTGTATAAATTCTACTAGATTTTATGTTTCATTGTAAAAATGATCATAATTTCAAATCATGTTAAAATATGCAAATTAATTTGAAGTTTAGTTTTTTGTATCATAATCCACTATAATTTTGCTCATATGTCATACACATTATGACCCACTTACATCTTGCAAATGATTCTTGAAATTTGAACATTTTGAAATTATGTTTTGAATTTCTAAAAATTTCATATACCACAATTTTTAAATTATGAATGTTTTTCAAATGTGGATGGTAAGTTATCATCATTTCAATTTTTTTCCCATCAAAATTTCTTTATTAGAAGAATCCTTAGCCTAATGTTTTATAAATTGACTTCTTTCAATGTTAAATTTTTTAAAAAATTTACTAAAAAAATCAATTTATTAAATTGAATAATTGATTTTGAATTTTTCAACACTCATATAAATCATTTATCACAAATTTCTTTGATCAACATGACATTACATAAATATATGTGACAAAATTGACAATTTTTCAATCATCTGACATAGTTTTTGGTTCATTTGATTGTGATTGCACCTTGTTCAAAATGACTTTTTGGGCATATAAAGATGTTTAGATTTTAGCAAACAAAGGGAAAGGTGTGAAGGAATGATTTATGTAGTAGGTTTCACTGACCCTCAAAAAAGCTCTAATCCCTCACAACATTCAAAAGGGTTTTGAAATGATGAACATATGGCCATTGAGTCCTGACACCATGGCAAGTGAGATTACCCTTTAGAAAACTTTATGGAAATGTAAGAATTAGTTAACGTAATGGATGTTGTTGAAGATTTGCAAATATAAAAGGTTATGGGAGAAGGTGCAAAAGTAATGCGAGAAGATTTTGTGTGCCATTATTTCATTGATTTGGATAAAACAAGGGTAGGTCGACCCATGTCTTGCAAAGGATGATGCATTAGACTCAGTAGGTAGTGGAAATCAAAGGTCATCAAAATCGACAAGTAGGGACAATCAAGGGTCACCAAGAATGCATGACTATCAAGCATGACATGTTGCAATAGTGCCATCCATCACCTAGTTTCTTATTCTTCCTAAGGTTGAGATTGTTCTATTTTCAAGGGAGCCATGCAAAGAACCTTTAATTGATGACTACACAAAATCAATCATGATGATTTTAGAACATTACTTAACAACTTTCTAAAACAAAAGGCAACTAGGAAGTAAGTAACAACCATGTAAATAAAATATGTAGGAGACAAAAACAACTTGCAAACAAGGGAAAGAGGGTGTTTGAGAAAGTTGATAAAAATAAAAACAAACAATGACAACTTTTGGACATAGAGGAAAAGAGAAGGTTCAAGGAAGCTTGGTTTGTGAAAAACATTACAACTCAAGGTGATGCACTCCACATAACAATTCAAGCCAAAGTCCCCATCACAACATATTCAACTCCATTCTATGGCATTCCACCTCTAGTGTGCCACCACAACATGAAGGTGGCAATGGAAAGAATAAAAGCTAAACTAGCAAGAGTAAATGGGTATGGTTTGTAGTTGGTAAATCCTCCATGGGTGTACAAGCCCATGCCACATTGCATGCCAATTTTGTGAGTCATAAAGCTTTGCCAAGACTATTGAACCCAAAATAACATTATAACTTCATGTTGTGATTGTTTTCGTCATCACAATCTAAATGTTCGCCACCATTGTCAAAATCATTTTTCATCCCATTGCTAAGAGAAAATTTCACGGGAACAAAGGCATAATGTAAGAAGTTTGTATTTGTTGGGTGTTTCCATGGTATGATGTACACAAAAAGGAGTTATAGTTTGACAATTTTCACTGCAACAAATTTTTTATGTGTATTTTCTAAATATTTGGAAAAAACTTTGTGATAGAATTATGCAACTAAAGGTGGATAACATCTTAAAATTTCATTATGTTGTGAAATTGATGTACATTTAAACAATGCAATGGTTGATTGGAGTACATTTCTAACTTGCAAGAGCTTGTCACAAAGACTATAACATAATAAAAGGACTAAGAAGTACTAGTTTTAATGGGAATTTGTTCATGAAATTTTTCGCATACAAAGAAACAGACATAATGAATAATCTTTTCCATGAAAACTTTCAATTTGTTTTAAAGACATGATGTTCATATTAAATGATAAATTAATGTTTTCTAATACATTATGTCATGATAATGTTGATGATTATGATCCTTTTAAATTGTAAAATATTTTCCCATTAAAGATGTAGTTGGGTCAAGCGTTGTTTTTATCATTTTACAATGATAAAATGAAATTTTAAAATGAATGAAAAATGGTAAATTGTTGTTAAACACTTGGTGTTTTAAATATTTTGTATCAAATTATTGGTGTTCAATTACATAAAGACAAACATATGAATCAATTTCATATTCATGGTTTATATAACTTGTCTTTTTGTTAGGTCCAAATTAATTATGTGTGATCTTTAAAAGAATTCAAAGTGAGTGAAATTTTATGTGTGAGTACTTTTGATATTATAACATTACTTCCAATTTCAACACAATGTGTCTACACATTACACTGATTAAAGGTGATTAACATTAAATTACATTTGTATCAAAATTGGATTTCTCATGTATCCATTCATGACAATTGCCATGTTGTAATTTTGATAAAATGTAAATCATTAAAAAACTTAATTGAATCAATTTCCAAAGCACCCAATGTCACTCTTTTGTGCACTTGATTACAACATGTAGGTGTTTATGTGTTTCCATTTTTGGGAATTCATAATTATTATTTTTCCTCTTTGAGAATGTTGGTTCCAATTTGGTTGGGATTTTCATCCATTTGCTAATTGCTGAAAATTTTATAAATATTTTACTTTTGAAAAATGATGGTACAACTCAACAAATTTTCCATTTAAAGTTCAATTGCCTTACTACATTAAAAAAATCTAACAATTCTTTCTGATGTGATAAACCTTACATGCCGAATCCTTAGGCCAAAATGAACCAACAATCACAAGCACACATGAGGGATGGATGATTGGGTGGACATGAAACACTTTTCCATTAGATGATTGGGTAAATAGGAAACATTGACACTTTTCCAATTGGTTCCAATTCATTAACTAACCATGGTGGTTAGCTAAATTGATATGTTTACTATCTACCTCTTAAAAACTTGTTAGCCCATACCTACTTACTCACTAATTGATGGATTTTCCCATGTTTTTTAAAAATAAATTTTAAAATGTGCATGAGTGGCATCACTCTTGCCCTTTTGTTTGCCAAAGTGGCTTCCATGATAATTTTGGCATAGAAATAGGTGGGCCCTTGATCACTTGGTAAAGTTTTTTTGGCATACATAAAATTTTCAAAATAAGTTTAAAGTGACAAATCTAATTTTTAAAAACCTAACTCCAATTAGCATTTATAAAAAAACTAATTCATGTATGTGGCTATTCATTCATCACAAAGGCCTAATCTAGCTACATAAATGGCATAGAAGTAACATCCTTTCTAATTTGCACATAACACACCAAAACTTTGATGAGGAGTTGAACCCTAGTCTAATAACATAGTTTGCCCAATGCAACTCAAAGTCCCACCCTCCACACCCAAATGTCAATACATCTCATCATGAAGTTTGAAGACAACATCACCATTTTTGTCTAGATTGTACAAATAAAAGCATTAAAACATAAAAAGACTAATCAAGGGCCAACACCCATTCTTAAGTGGTTCCAATTCATTAACTAACCATGGTGGTTAGTAGCACCATAGCACCATGGTGGTTAGCTAAATCGATATGTTTACTATCTACCTCTTAACAATTTGCTAGCCCATACTTATTTACTCATTAATTGATGGTTTTGCCTTTTTTTTTTTAAAATAAATTTTAAAATGTGCATGAGTGGCATCACTCTTGTCCTTTTGTTTGCCAAAGTGGTTTCCATGACAATTTTGGCATAGAAATAGGTGGGCCCTTGATCACTTGGTAAGTGTTTTTTGGCATACATAAGTTTTTAAAAATAAGTTTAAAGTGATAAATCCAATTTTTTAAAACCTAAGTCCAATGGCACTTATAAAAAACTAATGCATGTATGTGGTTACTTTGTTCATCACAAAGGCCTAATATGGCTACACAAATGACATAATAGTAACACCCTTTCTAATTTGCACATAACACACCAAAATTTTGATGAGGAGTTGAACCCTAGTTTAATAACATACTTTGCCTAATGCAACTCAAAGTCCCACCCACCACACCCAAATGTTAGTACATCTCATGATGAAATTTGAACATGACATCATCATGCTTGTCTAGATTGTAGAAACAAAAACATTAAAACATAAAAAAACTCATCAAGGCCCAACACCCATTTTTAAGTGGTAGCACCAATTTGCATTTTTTGTTCTTCCCAACTAGTAATGGCTTGATGATAAGGGAAGTTCTCTTGAGTAAAAAATCTTGTGCAAACATAACAAAAAAACAATTGTTATTTTTGCTAGCTTCATATATTCATTTAAACGTTGACATAATAATGAATTATTGGTTATTTTCATCCACAACTTTATAATTGGATTCATATCAAATGGCTCAACCATAGCCTTTGTTGCTTGTGCTTTCATAGTGAATTTAAACATGGATTATTACATGTCAAGGATATTAACATTCAAAGGTTCAACAACTTGATCTAGTGAAGGTTTTACCCATTTCAATTCACAATAATTTTTTTTGATAACACTAAGATGCAAAGAAAAAGAAAATTTTGCATATGGTTGCATCCAAAATTGAAGATGCACATTGCCAAGGCATGCATCAACTTCGAATCCATAAAACGCCTCTCTAATTTTATCACAAACATTTTAGTCGCAACAAAACATTGGAATTTCATTTGAGTAATGGACATAAAAAAAAAGTCCTTACACATAGGTTGATTAACCCCAACGATTGCATGAAAAATGTGAACTTGATAGGAGGGACCAACAATATGAAAATATAAGTTTTCATACCACTATTGAGGTCAATAACCCAATCTTGCATGATGGTGGTAGAACTATTATCCATAATGTCATAAAAAACTTGGAAATGTTCATGTTGGTAGCTTGTGAATGGATCAGAATACATCATGAAAATGTCAACTTAACAAATCTTTGATTATTGTTACAAAATTGCAAATGAAAATAATATTTCCTTGAGCAAACTTGATCAAAATGTTAATTACCTACAATAATGGTAACAAATAAAACAAGGCTAGCAATGTGTGAAAATCACAAAGGAGGTTGAGATTCAACCTTGTTTGAACAACATTAATGTTATATTGTGATATCTTCATAATCACCATCTTGTATTCCATTAGAATGTTGTTCAAAGGTTCTAGCATTGAAATCCACTAAGTTTTAACATTTTTCAAATCTTAAGTCCTTTTGTGATGTGTTCCCAAGCTCCTTGATAGATTCAAAAGTGAGTCTGAAGTAAAAACAACGAAGGAGTAAAAAGTTAGGGCGCACTTCTTGATTTGTAGCATTTTGGGGGTAGAGGGGTGTGCTGAAGTTCCGGGATGGGATTACGAAGATTGACAAGCATTTCATTTACTCACACGGACTTGCACAAACCAAATAACAAGTTGGTTAATGCGTAATTGTAGCATTTTGGTGCACGGACGAGCCACGGGTAAACACAAACTCACAAAACTCACCATGGCCTGGACTTGGGGGAAGCCACCACCTTCCCCCTTATGGTATATTCTATGCTTGGCCATGGGACCAGCACCCAAATGTCATTTTGTCTCAGGACTCCCAAATGTCTCGAAATTCTCACATCTTAGACTCTTGCAATTTTGGGGGCCCATAACTTTGCGTGTAGACTTTCGATTGAGATGAGGTCTGAAGCAAAGTTGTAGCCCTTGTCGAGATCTTTTTAACGGTATGTCGCACACCACCTACAAACAAGGAAATTGGGGTGATTCCCAACTTTTAGTGGTCGAGAGTCAAATTGGAAATTTGACTCCTGACCCTTCTTTTGGCTATAATTTCTGTGTTAAGTGTTTAAATGGGTCATGTAAGCCCATTTTAGACATCTAAGGTCCAAGATATTTTTAATGATATAAGAAACTTTTCAATCCAATGGGTTTTGACCTTTGCAATTGCTCTTTGAAGATTCGGGAGTCCATTAGGACTCCAACTCCCAAAGAGGGAGTTCACTAGTGTGAGGGTTCATTCCTTCACACTCTCTTACATCCCCGAGATTCATATTTAGCCCACACCTTTGCAAGCCCTTGCCTTGGTTGCAAGCCCAAGGCTAGGGTTGTGAAATTTTGTTTTTGTGATCTTGGTAAGCTCAATGAATTCCAAATGGCATTTAAGGGAGGTCAAAAAATAAGCATACAAAATTGGAGCAAATCCTCCAATTCAAACACCATTGAAAGGTTTGACAAAACTTTCATTATAAGATTTGTTATATGGGCCATAAAATCTTGCCCCATCATGTAAGGATAATGCTTTTCCTTTAGTTGAGATGTCATTTTAGTGTGGCATCACTAAAAACAAAAAGCTCCATCTACACTAAAGCAAATGAACCTTTCATTGACCTCCTTTCTAATTAACTGTCCTTACTACATCAAGGATTGTGTAATGACAAAGGTTAAATTGTCTATAGTACACCCTCAACAATGCATTGAAGTGTGAGGAAGACATGCACCCTTCTCCATGTTTGCATCACATACACATGGATTGAGATCTAAGACTGGTTATCAATAGTATTAACTTCATTTACAATTAAAGAAAGAAACCTCCCATCACCCACAAAATTCTTTCTTTGAGAATTTGTTCGCACATAGATCTACCATTTTCCCACCTACCCCATTAGACCAATGTTTCATTGAATTAGGAACATTTAACTAAACAAACAATTTTTGCATTGTTGTATAATTTGTCATGGGACGACCAATGATTAAACAAGTGGAAAATTAAAGCAAATTGCACAAGTTTTTTTTTTATCAACTTGAGTTACACCATGAGTTATTTATTGCAACATTGTTTCAAAACCTTTAGAAAAATAAAGCTTTTCATTTGCCACATGAATTTTTTTTTTCAATAAATAATGATCCCACATTTTTACTTCAAGCATGGCAACTAAAGCTTTATGATGACAAAAATGTTTTGATAAAAAATCCAACTTTCCCTACAACAAAAGGTGTCCCTGTATGCCAAGTGGTTTCATTAGATTTTGAATGAATTCATTGGTTATAGTGGATGGGGATTAGTAAAGAAGCAATGAATTCAATGGTCTAGTGAACGAGGACTAATGAACTGCACCCACATTTTGTAGTAGTAATTTGGAACCAAGAGTTTATTTATGTCCTTAATTTGTGTGTAAATCTTGCATCACATTTGAACAACTCTCCCATCAAAACTTAATTTAGATTTAACCCACAAAAGCTTCATTACCTAATTATCTTGGAAGTGCCTATTCAACTCATAGGCCTTTTTTCCTTTTCTTTGTAATTTCAATGTTCTCAACTACCATTATTGGATCCACAATCATGCATTTATACTCACTAATATCAATTGTAAGAATATCATTGGGTGGATAATTATTAGAAGAAGCAATGTTGGTGACAAGAATTCTATCACCATAAAGGTATTTATTTGAAGTTCTTATGGGGTTGTATTTTTGACATGTCAATGAATAAAATGATTACCAAGAGCATGATCAATTTTTTTAAAATGCTGATGGATCATGGATTATTGATACTTAGAGTACTTTGCAAGGAGCAAGACCAACAAAAAATAGAAACCAACAAGATAATCATGAGATGGCCACAGATTCTAGTAGCATGACAATGAACTTCAAATGGATAAAAAAAAAAGATTAAATCACAAATGGCAATTGCAATGGTCTACAATGTGCACAACACCACCATGATTAGGTATGGTTTTAAAAAAACATGACCAGAAATACCCTTATTTTCAAGGGTGGGGTCTAGTCCCTCCATCACAAACCATCTATGGTGGAGGTGGCATCCAAGTGGCAGAGGTGGGAGCCATAGATGCGAACAAAACCCAACGACTTTGGTCCATTTGATGGCACAACTTAAAAATTTAATTTTTTTCCCCCTTTCCTATTCACATGCACCTTTTTTTGATTCACCTTATGTGAAAATTCACACCCAAAAAAAATGCTGATTTGCCCAGTAACCACCTATTTGCTTACCTAGTTACCTACTTGTAAGACCTAAAATTTAGGTACAAGATAGGTTACCAGGGTGAAATCCAACATCAACTCAGTTGGGGTTCATGCACTACTAACCTACAAAAGACCTAATATTTCCATAGAGGATAGGTTCAATGTTTTTTCCCCAAGTTGGTGACATAATTTCAAGAAACTCTTAAAACTGTAACCCATAGACATAAATATTGACATCCTCCAAAAAAAACAGTTTTTGGCCACTTTTAGGCCCTTTTAAAATGGAAAACCCCCTCTTTTTCCCTTTGTAATGATGCTTGCCCTTTAAAAAAAGGAGAAATCTGACCATAATTCACCAGGAAAAAAAGAACATTAGATAGGTTATGAACAACATGGTGGGGGTTCATTCAAAAAGTTGAGTTACTATAGACATTTGGTGGATGATGTGTTGGTGACTATTGGTTCATTGTGGCCCCAAATTTTATTTCATGAAAGCATTTCCACAAGGAAGAATTAGAGATGGAAAAAGAAATGACAAGTCATATTTCCATTGCCAAATACGCAATAGCAAAAAACCAACAAGAGGATTGAGAGTACAAGAGACCATGCAAGGTGTCCATGCATTGGGTGAGAGTGTCAGCCAAGTTGGGGTGTGCAT
>Ga0116226_10004720_pt1 | contig 12085 bp, 9 predicted proteins | sample S1TSphfallax_FD_89692 | JGI IMG/M metagenome (GOLD analysis project Ga0116226, IMG submission 89692) | Host-associated microbial communities from peat moss isolated from Minnesota, USA - S1T2_Fa - Sphagnum fallax MG | ecosystem: Host-associated > Plants > Peat moss > Unclassified | place: USA... | reverse complement strand
CTCGAACAGCAGGCTGCTCTGATCCCCGCTGCGGATGGCGATATCGACCGTAAAGTCGCCGGTCGCCACTCTCTTCATCACGTCCGCGGCATAGTCCGGTTCGCCGCCCAAGACTTTCTGCAGATTGCGAATGATGACGAACGCCACCACGAGCATCAGGAGGCTGGCGAGCACGCCGAGCGTGATCTCGATTCGCGTGGCCAGTGCATGGATCCGCCGTCCCTCGACCGCGCCCGCATCGCCCAACTCCTTGTTGTACTCGATATGTGCGTCGATGGCGTCCTGCGCGGCTTTCGCGATGCTTGCATTGTTCATGATCAGGTCGCGGGCCTCGACCCGCTTGTTGCGGCTCGCCAGATCCAAGGCTTGATCCATCAGCGTGTCCCACGCCTGGAAGGAAGTTCGATCGGCGGCCAGCAGGCCGCGGTCCTTGTCATCGGAAATGAGCCGCTCATAATCCTTGAAGGCCGTCTCGAACACCGATCGGGCTTCGAGCATCTGTTGCCTCAACTTTGCGACTTCCGCCATGTCCGTCTGCGCCAAGCTTTGCCAGAATCTGAGTCGCTCGGTCGCCAGCGCGGCGGGTGCCCGGCCCAGCACCATCAGGGAGGGTACCGTATTGTCGTTGGCGTACGATGCAGCGCTGTACACCCGCCCGGTCTCGACTGCGGCAGTGGTCGCCAGCACGGCGATTCCGAGCGTCGCGACGGCGGCCAGGAGGACGAGTTTGGTTCTTACGCTCAGATTCATTTGTTTGGCTCTACTGCTGGGTGAACAGGCGGGATGTCGATTTGCCGACGGGTCATGGTCAAACGGGAGATCTTCCCGGGCAGTTCGTATGGCGGCGCCGCAGCGAAAAACTTGAGCGGTCAACCGCCGCAGTGGGTCTGCTCGGTCGCGACCGCGTCTTGCGAGCCGTAGCTCAGGAAAACCGCGCCTCGACGGCGCGCAATCAACTCAATCGCCGACCATGATCCAGGATTATGTCCAACCCGAGCGCATCGATCTCGCTCCGGTACGTCGCCAGGGCCGGCGCCTGAAACCCCGCGATCTTCGCCATGTCGTCCCAACGCCGCAGGCGCACCGCATCGGCGTGAAAGCGCTCTCGCTCGAACGCGTCGATCTCGCGGCGGCTCATCGGGCCGCCCTGCAGAGCCAGGGTCTGCACGGACGCCGCGCTCAGCCGCCCGGCGTAGGAGTCGTCAGTGGCGCAAAGGTAGCGTTTCGCCGCCACGTGCAATCGGACCGGATCGGCGACCGCCGCATCGAGTCGGGCCGCGACCCAGCGGCCGCCGAGTGCCTCGTGATGCGCATCCGCCTGCCACTCGGCAAGGTCGTCCGGCACCGGCTCGAGCAGGTGCCCGATGTCATGCAGCAGCGCCGCGACGATCAGCGCCGACGAGGCGCCGTCCGCGCGCGCGAAGCAGGCCGCCTGCGCCGCGTGCTCGCTCACCGAGATCGGTTCGCCGAGATAGGCATGGTCGCCGTGGCGCGAGTAAATCAGGAGAATTTCGTCGGCGACGCTCATGCCCGCGGCCTCTTCGACCCTCAGTTCGCGAGCAGTTTCTTGATCCGCGCAGCCGACAGGAGCCCGCGCAGCACCCGCGCGCCGTGCGCATCGCTCTCGACCACCGGAATATGCGTCACACGCGCTTCCGAGAACAGCCGCGCGACCGCGGCGACCGTGGTGCGCTCCAACTCCTCGTAGCCGACCACGGACCAGTCGGCGATGCGTTGCATGATGTCGCGCACGAGCACCTGGCTGCGCGGCGTATGCACGGACAGCAGCGGCTTCTCGCTGGTGATGTCGTAGGCGGTGATCAGGCCCACGACGACGTGGCGCTCTTCGTCGATCGCGAAGGCCGAACGCACGCCGGCGTGGCGCATGTGCACCAGAGCCGCGTCGATCGTCGCGGTCTCGGCAATCGTCACGGAGGCGCGCTCGCGGAAATCGGTCATGACGGTGACGGCCGGCGCCGACGGCTCCGCATGCCAGGGGTCGGTACCGGGCACGTGCAAGGTTTCGACAGGGAGTTTGTGCAACGACAAATGACTCATAGCATCTCGTTTGATTGACCTGGTGGGTCGCAGGGCCGCTGCCGGACCATACGCTTCTAAGAAGCTACACCAGGCGGCCGGGCGATGCCAGCGTCTCCGCCGCGCAGGTCCGCATGGCGCCCAGCGAGCCGGCGCGGCCGGCGGCTTCGCTCGGCGCGCGTGGAGCGCGCGCGTATAATCCCCGGTTTTGGCCAGCGGGGCGCGCGGAGATGGCATGTCGGTAGATTCCCCCCTGGGTGCGGACCGGCGCGCAGCGTCCACGGCGGGCACCGCGACCGCGGAGCACTCCGCGGCCCGTCGCCTCATGCCCGTGTTGTTCGTCGGCGTGTTCATGGCGGCCTTGGACACGGCCATCATCGGCCCGGCGATCCCGGTGCTGCGCGCCGCTTTTCGCGTCGACAATCGCGCGATCGGGCTGGTGATGAGCGTGTTCATCTTGTTCTCCTTGTGCAGCACCGCCTTGATGGCCAAGCTCAGCGATCGCTACGGCCGGCGGCCGATCTATCTCGCGAGCGTCGCGTGTTTCGCCCTGGGTTCGCTGTTGATCGCCTTGAGTCCCAGCTTTTGGTTGTTGGTCGCCAGCCGCGCAGTCCAAGGCATCGGCGCCGGCGGCATCACGCCGACGGCGAGCGCCGTGGTCGGCGACACGTTTCCGCCGGCGGATCGCGGCCGGGCCCTGGGTCTGATCGGTGCAACCTATGGCATGGCCTTCGTGCTCGGACCACCGCTCGCCGCCCTGCTGCTCGTCACGCTCAGTTGGCGCTGGATCTTCCTCATCAATTTACCGATCGCGGCACTCGTGCTCGTCATGGGAGCGCGCGTCTTGCCGAGTCTGCCCGCCTTCGGGGTGCAAGCGCCGCTCGACCGGCGCGGTATCCTCGTCACCTTCCTGTTGTTGACCGCCCTGGTGCTCGGCATCACGCATGTCGTCGACGAATTCTCGGGGGTCCTGCTCTGGCCCGGGTTCCTGGGCGCGGCGGTCGTGTTGCTGGCGCTGTTGATCGGTGTCGAGCGCCGCGCCGAACAGCCCTTGATCCCCTTGAATCTGTTCGCGAATCGCCAGCTTGCCGTGACCTATGCACTCGCGCTCGCCGCCGGCTTCGGCATGGGCTCGATCATCTTCGTGTCGTCGATCGCGACCACCGGCTACGGCGTCACGGCGAGTCATGTCGGCTTCGTGCTGCTGCCGCTCGTGCTCGGCTCGATGTTCGGCTCGATGGGGGCGGGCCGGCTGCTGAACCGCATCGGCGCCCGCGCGATCTTGGCTGCAGGCTTCAGCTTGTTGACTGGCGGCTACGCGGCGCTATCGATCACGAGCTTCGGCTTGGGGGCTTTCATCGCCGCGTCGATCCCCGTCGGCCTGGGGCTTGGGGTCGTGGTCGGCGGCGCCATGCGCTCGATCGCCATCGACGAGGCCCCGGCCGCCTTGCGCGGCTCGGCCCAGGGTCTGATCAACATCTGCAATGCGATCGGCACCCTGCTCGCGGCGGCGGTGATCAGTGCGATCGCGGATTTTTCCGGCAGCGGCATCGCCGGCTTCGCGCTCGCCTACCAATGCGTGGCGGCGCTGATGCTGCTCGCGCTGTTCGTCACGCTGGCCTTGCGGAACGATCGGGGGCTGCCGGGCCGCTCACTCGATTGAGCCAGGCATACAGACCGCCGACCGCGGCGATGAAAGCGATCCCGCCGATCCACAGAGCCGCGGTCGCGAAACCGGGCCCCACGACCGCGAGCGGGGCGTCTTTGCCGGAGAACACGACGATCGCCGCGAGCAAGACACCGATCAGACTTTCGCCGACGATCATGCCCGAGGCGAGCAGCACGCCCAGCTGCTTGGTCTGCGCGGGATCGCGCGTGCGGTCCGCGCGCCGATCGAAGGCCCAGCCGGCCACCGTCCCGACGACGATCATCAGCGTGGTCGACATCGGCAGATAAATTCCCATGCCGAGCGCCAGCGGGGGCAGGGAGGCGCGACTGCGGCTCTTCAGGACTTCGTCCACGATGATGCCGATCACCCCGAGCGTGATGCCGACGCCGATCAGGGTCCAATCGAGGTTGCCCTGGAGCACGCCCTGGGCGAGCGCGGAGATCAGCGCCGCCTGTGGCGCGGCGAGTGCATGCGCAGTCGCGCCGGGCGTGCCGGCGAAGCCGTAAGCCTGGTTCAGCAGCCCCAAAATCGGCGGAATGACGGCGGCGCCCGCGAGCACACCGAACAACAAGGCCACTTGCTGCCGCCAGGGCGTGGCGTCGACGAGTTGGCCCGTCTTGAGGTCCTGCAGATTGTCGTTCGAGATGGTCGCGGCCGCGAAGATCACGGCCGTCACGAACAGGGCGAATGCGACCAAGGCCGGCCCCGCCGTAGCGGGCAACAGCGGCTTGACCGCGAGCGCGAGCAGCACGGCCGCGCCGATCACGACCAGGATACCGACGCCCGACAGGGGACTGTTCGACGCGCCGATCAGGCCCGCCATGTAGCCGCAAGCGGCGGCGACGAAGAAACTCATCAGCACGATGTAGGCGACGCCGCCGCCGACCAGCAGCGGCAGCACCGAGCCGAGACCGGCCGATGCGGCGACGCTGGCGAGCAGCCACGCGATCGGCAGCATGCAGGCTGCCGTGATCGCCGCGACGATGCCGATCGGAATGTCTTGCTCGGTCCGCGGCAGGCTCGAGCTCAAACCCGCCTTGCGCGCGCGCGAGGCCGCGAGCGCCGCGCGCAGGCCGCCGAGCACGGGTTTGACGAGCTTGAACAAGCTCCACAGCGCGGCAATGCCGATCGTGCCGGCACCGATGAAACGTACCTGGTGGCTCCAGACACCGGTCGCGATGTGCTCGAGCGAACCCGTGCCGCTGAGCCCGGCGGTAAGGTACGGGACGGCGCCGACCCAGGCGACCAGCAACCCGGCGAGCATCGCAATCCCCGTCCACAAGCCGACGAGGTGGCCGACCGCGAACAGGGCGAATGACAGGCTGAAATCATAGCCCGTGATGGCATTGCGCGAGCCGACGCGAAAATAGCCGGCGACGTCGCTCGCAAACAGCCCGGTTGCGATCACGAGCGCGAACACCGCGGAGCAGATGCTGCCCCAGAGGATCGCGAGCAGGCCGGCACGACTCGCCGCCGCATCGCCCGTGCCGTCGGCGCCGCGTGCGCCCACCTTGAGCACTTCCGCACAGGCGACGCCTTCCGGATAGGGCAGATCGGAGTTCGTCACCAGGGCGCGGCGCAGTGGAATCGAGTACATGACCCCGAGGATGCCGCCCAGGGCGCAGATCGTGAACGAGATCCAGTACGGAAAGCCGGTCCACCAACCGACCATGACCAGGCCCGGCAGCACGAAGATGATCGACGACAGCGTCCCGGCCGAGGAGGCGACGGTCTGCACGATGTTGTTTTCCTGGATCGTCGCGCCGCGCACGCCGCGCAGGATCGCCATCGAGATGACCGCCGCCGGGATCGAGGTCGCAAACGTAAGGCCCGCCTTGAGTCCGAAATACACGTTGGCGGCCGTGAACACGAACGTGATCAAGACCCCGAGCACGATGCCGCGCAGGCTGAGCTCCTGACGTATCACGGGAATCACGCGATCGAGAATCATGGGCGCTCGGGGTCCTGGGCAGTGGCAGTCGCCGCAGCTTACCGGAGTTTCGCGGCGGTGCGCGTCTCAGCGGAGCACGAGCTTGCGACCGAACGGCTGCAAGGCTGCGGCATGCGCTTCCGTCACGGCCCAGATCACCGGAAAACGCGGCCGGATGCGCGCCGGACCCTGCAGGTCGGTGAGCACGAGCGCGATGTCCGGTCGGTGGCGGCCGGCTTCTTCGAGCAGCGGCGTGAAGTCGGTACCGCCTCCGCCGTGAAATTCGATGCCGCTCAATTCGGATCGACCGGCTGCGAACTCCTTGACGTGCCGGACACGATCATCGCCGATGACCAGGACGAGACTTGCCTCGAGCCGCCGCGTGATCGCTTCGATCTCGCGCGCAAAACGCTCCATGAGCGCCGCGTCGATCGAGCCGGAGACATCGACGACGACCACGAGCCGCGGCGCGGGCGTGTTGCCGCTGAAGCCCGGCTCCCAGGGCAGGCGTCGATGCTCGCCCATGCGCCCCTGATTCGCGATATAGGAGCGCGTCGGGCGCGACCAGGAGACCGAACGCCGCGGCGAGAGTGCGCGCGCGAGCAGCGTGCGCAACACCTGTTCCCAGGGCGTGCGTGTGCGCGGCAGATCGGCGACCAGGGCACGCAGCATCGAGAACTCGCCGTCGCCGGCGTGCGCGCGCACGACGCGCTCGCTCCATTCGCGCGCCTGTTCGGCCTCGAGTTCCGGCGCCGCTTGCGCGCCCGGCGCAGGGCGCAGATCCGCATCCACGGCGCTGCCGAGCGCCCGCAGCTGCGCTGCCCGCGAGCCGTCCTTGCTCTTGTCGGGCTCGACCTGGAGCGCCTGATAGAGCCGCTCGACGTCCCACTCGAGCAGCGACTTTTCCACGGGTTCGCCGCGACTCGTCGTCAAGGCGAGCAACTGCTCGAGATGGACGGCGGTCGGCGACAACTGCAGCCAGCTCAAGTGACCGAGCGTGCTGTTGACGATCGCGTCGGCGCAGAGATTGAACAGGCCGAGATCGACCGCGCCGAGTCGCTGCACGAGTTCGAGATAGCGTTGCGGATGGCGCAAGGCGATGTGCAGCACTTCATGGGCGACGAGCCCCACCTGCCGTGCGAGCGGCAGCCGCTCGAAAGCGGCTTCGTAGCGTATCGTATAGCCGTCGGTGTGGATGGGCGCGGAGCCGGGCGCGAAGGCAGCGACGGGCGCAACGGCCTGCGCGGCCACGTCCTCGTGGCGTACCCAGAGCGCGAGGCCGCCGGTCGACGGCGCGAATTCGACCATGCGCTGGATGGCGCGCGTGCCGCGATGCCCGTGGAACTCCCCGCCGTGCGCGCGGCCGGCAAGACTCACGCGGCCGCCGCGTCCTTGCGGCGCTGCTCGACATAGCGCCGGTAGACCGGGCTGTCGAGGATCGTCGCTTCGAGTCCGCGCTCGAGGGACTTTTGCATCAGCAACTCCATGGCGAGCGTCTGCGCCTCCCGGACGGGCAAGGCAACGGAAGAACGCACGTCGGGAAGTTGTTCGATGATCTCGAGCGCGCGCGCGAGGCTGCCCGCCTCGGTGCTCACGCCGAGCAGACCATAGATCAGGCCGTAGAGTCCGTCGAGCGTCTGCGGCAGGAGCGCAGCGGTGGCGGCGCCGCGCTCGGCGGCGAGCAGGCGCAGCACGTCGGCGCCGGCCTGGATCTCGCGCAGCACGCCGAAGAATTCCGCGGCATTGGCCGCGCCGATGCGCCCCTGCACGAACACGCGCTTCGCCTGGCTCGAGATCGTCGACTTGAGCACGTTGGAAATATCCTCCCAGCCGCGCGGACTCGCGCCGATCAAATGATCGTTGCTGACCTGGGCCTGGGTGTCGTCGAGCTTGTCCGGACGCACCTTGAGGTAGGCCATGACCTCGGGCGCAAAGTCCCGGGCGAGCGCATGGCTCAAGAAGGCTTCGATCGTCGTCTGCACGTTGAAATGGAACATCCGGTCGGCGAGCGCCGTGCCCATGTCGTGGGAGACGGCACCGTGAAAGCTGGCATTACCGGCGGCGATCACCGCCCAACCGTCGGGCAGCCGGTAATGTCCGACGCGCCGGTCGAGGATCAGCGAATAGGCCGAGATTTGCAGGCGTTGCTCGGCGGCCGTGAGTTCGTCCAAGAAGAGGATCCCGTCGCTCTGCTCGGCGCCCGGCAGGAACTCCGGCGGAAACCAAACCGTCTTGGCGAGCACGTCGTCGGCATAGATCGCGCCGCGCAGATCGACGGGTTCGATGGTCGTGAGCCGCAGGTCGATCAAGGGTACGTCGAAATGTTCGGCGACCTGCCGGACGATCGAGGACTTGCCGACCCCGCGCGTGCCCCAGAGCATGGACGCGCGACGGCGCAACGTGGGGTCCGAGAATTGCTCGATCAGCGCGGTCTTCGCGGCGGCGATCGAAATCGGCGGGATGTTCATCGGATTGCCGAGCATGCGTCAGTTCGCCGGCGAGAGGGGCCGCCACTCGGCGCTGCGGCTGCGGCGTGGCAGCGGCGGCACCTCGATGCGCGGCAACTCACGCAGACAGAAGAACAGCATCATCAGGATCGGTGGCGCATTGAAGATCAGCATGCGCAGGCCGGAATTCTCGGCGAGATGCAAACGCGGTACGGCCGCCGCGGCGCCGATCAGGCCGAAGCAGCCGAGCAGCGGCGTCGCACGCCGCAAGACCACGACCCAGCGCGCCGCGAGGCGCCGCTCATGAAAGCGGACCGGCGGCTCGGCGAACGTCGCCGCAAGGTGCACGGCACCCCGGGTCAAGGCGTCCTCGGCGCGGCGGCTGCGCAGCGGCTCCTTGCCGTGCAGACGCAAGCTCCCCTTCCAGGTATCGGCATCGTGCCGGAGCGGCGACCAATCGCGGCCGAGCACCGCCAGGAGATCGTCCGGGATCGGGAAATCGCCGCCTGCGGCCGCGCGCAAGTCGAACCCGACACGCACTGCGAGACGCGTCGGCTCGGCGAGCACGAGCCGCAAGTCGCCGAGCAGCACTTCGGCTCCGCTCAGGATCAGCTGGCTGCAAGGGTCGGGCGCGGGCGTGAGCGGCGGCATGCGCAGCGCCTCGGGAGCGAGCCGATGGCTCTGCGCGATCGAGTAACCCGGCCCCGTCAAGAAGGCGCGCTCGGCGGGCACGGCGTCGATCGCCGCAAGCAGCGCCGCGGGATCGGGTCCTTCGGCCTCCAGTTGCGCGACGAGTCCCGTCGGATGGGTCAAGGCACGCGTCAGTCGGTAGCGGTCCGGGTCCGGATTCTCGAGCCGCAAGACTTCGTTGAATTCGCTTGCCGCGTCCGACCCCGCGTCGGGCGCAGTACCTGCGTCGGTGGCAGCAGGTCGCTGCCGGGGTTTGAACCGCAGGCAGCGTGCGGCGCGATCGCTCGCGCCCAAGTCGAGTTGCCGGCCGCTGCGCGTGAACGGCGCAACGATCGTGAGAATCTCATGGTGTGTCAGCGGCGGCTGCGACATGGGGTGGTGCCAAGATAGAAGAGCCGGCGCGACTTGCCAATGGGCTCATTCGAGCCGCGGTCACAAAAGTTTCACCCTTTTCGCTTGGCCCGGCTGCACCGCGTATCCTATACTCCCCTATAGTATAAGACCGGGCCCACGGGGATGACCATGAAACACGCGCGCAAGCCACGGACGCTCCGCGGCCGGGCGACCGCCGCCTTGCTGCTGCTGCCGCTGTGCGCGCTCGGCGAAACGCCGGCGGCCGATGAATCCTGGGCGATCCACGGCCAGGCCACCTATGTCGAGCAGGAGACCGACGGCTTTGCCTCCCCCTATGCCGGTGCCAACAGCCTCACGCCCGGCCGCGGCGCCGAAACGACCGATGCGACGCTCTACCTCGGCGTGCGCCCCTGGGTCTCGGCCGAGCTCTGGCTCGCGCCCGAAGTCGATCAGGGATTCGGGCTCGACAATACCTTAGGTTTGGCCGGCTTTCCGAGCGCCGAGGCGTACAAGATCGGACACAACCAACCGTATCTGCGTCTGCCGCGCGCATTCGTGCGCGAGACCCTCGACCTCGGCGGCGAGAGCGTAGCCGTGGAGCCCGACCTCCTGCAACTCGGCGGCACGCACACGGCGAACCGCTGGGTGTTCACGGTCGGCAAGTTCAGCGTACCCGACGTATTCGATACGAATCAGTATGCGCACGACGCGCGCAACGACTTCCTCAACTGGACCGCGATCGAAGCGGCGACGTTCGACTACGCGGCCGATTCCTGGGGTTACTCGATCGGCGCCACGGCGGAATGGTACACGTGCCCTTGGACGCTGCGCGGCGGCCTCTTCGATTTGTCCAACATCCCGAACAGCGAGCATTTGGACCCGGGCTTGCACGAGTTCCAGCTCGTCGGCGAAGTCGAACACCGCCACGAGATCGCGGGTGCGCCGGGGCGGCTGCTCGCGACCGTTTACGACAGCCGGGGGCGCATGGGTCTGTACAGCGATGCGCTGGCGTTTGCGGCGGCGACCGATACCCTGCCGAGCACGGCCGCCGTGCGCGCGTATCGCAGCCGTCTTGGGTTCAGCCTCGATCTTGAACAGACCGTCACCGCCGATCTCGGTGTGTTCGCGCGCTTCGGCAAGGCCGCGGGTAATGTCGAGACCTATGAATTCACGGATGCCGATCGCACGGTGTCCGCCGGCCTCGCACTGAACGGCACGCCCTGGCGGCGCCCGGGTGATAGGATCGGGGTTGCCGGCATCGTCAACGGGATCTCGGGTGAGTTCGAACGCTATTTGAATGCGGGCGGACTGGGACCGCTGATCGGCGACGGCAAGCTGCCGCATCCCGGTGCGGAACAGATCGTCGAAACCTATTACAGCGTCGCGGTGCAAGCGTGGGCGCATCTGACGCTCGACTATCAATGGGCCAAGAATCCGGCTTACAACAGCGACCGCGGGCCCGTCTCGATCGTGGCGGTACGCCTGCACCTGCAGTTTTAGCGGCACGACACGGATGACGACCCTTCTGATTTTGCTCGCCTGTGCCGCGGTGATCTACGTCGCCTGCGAATACTTCGTGAACGGCATCGAATGGCTGGGTCTGCGGCTCGGCGTCAACGAGAATGCCGTCGGCACGGTGCTCGCAGCGTTCGGCACGGCCCTGCCCGAAAGCGTCGTGACCTTCGTCGCCGTGGTTTCGGGACCGGGCCCGGCGGAGCGCCAAATCGGCGTCGGCGCCGCACTCGGCGGGCCGCTGGTCCTGGCGACGATCGGTTATGCGGTCGTGGGAATTTCCTTCCTGGCGTTTCGCCGCAAGCCGGGTGCAGTCTTGTTGAGCGGCCGCGAACAGTCGCGACTCGCGCGCGATCAGGCCTGGTTTCTCGTCATCTTCGCGGTCAAGGTGGTCCTGGGTCTGATCGCGTTTCGCCTCAAACCCTGGCTCGGCTGGGTCTTCCTCGCAGCCTACGCCCTGTATACCTGGCGTGAGATCACCGCCGTGCCGACCGAGGCGGCGGCGCCCCCCGACGGGACATCGCCCGATGCTTCCCTCGAACTAGAGCCCCTGAAGCTGCGGCCGCGGGACTCGAACCCGCCCATGCACTGGATCCTGCTGCAAACGCTGCTCGCGCTCGCGGTGATTTTTCTCGGCTCGGAATGGTTCGTACGCCAGCTGGCGCAAGCGAGCGTCCTGCTCGGCATGACCACCCAGCTGACGGCGCTGCTGCTCAGCCCGGTGGCGACGGAATTGCCGGAAGCGCTCAACGCGATCATCTGGTTGCGTCAGGGCAAGGCGACGCTCGCCCTCGGCAACATCAGCGGCGCCATGCTGATCCAGGCCACCGTGCCCAGCGCCTTCGGCCTGTTCTTCACGCCCTGGCTGTTCGACCGCGCGTTGGTCGTCGCGGCCGGCGTGACCTTCGTATCGATCGCACTCATGTGGTGGCTGCTGGTGCGGCGTCGCTTGAGCGCCGGGAAACTCGCCTGGTTCGCAAGCCTCTATCTCGCCTTCGGTGCGCTCGTCTTGGTGGGCGGCGCCGGCTGACCGCAGCCGCGCTCTTATTGGACGCGCTCTTACTGGGCGCGCTCTTATTCGGCCGCGCTGCTATTCGCGGCGCTCGAGGTGCCGCATGCGCTCGGCGAGTGCCGGGTTTTCCTCGACCTGGCCTGCGATCACGCCCGCGAGATCCGCGTGCGTCTTGTTCTGACTGAGCTTGCGCACGCCGAGCAGGCGCGTGACGTGCAACACGACGGCGACGATGCCCTGTAACTGCCGTGCAATGTAGTCGCCCGGAGCATCGGTGACCTTCCAGGGATGCTTGCGGGCCGCTTCATGCAGGTCGGTCAGACAGGACACCACCTCGAGGATTCGCCCCGGATCCTCGATGACCTCCAAACGCCCGTACGCATGCACGGCCTCGTAATTCCAGGTGGGAACGACGCGGCCGGTTTCCCGCTTGG
>Ga0116226_10004719_pt1 | contig 12086 bp, 10 predicted proteins | sample S1TSphfallax_FD_89692 | JGI IMG/M metagenome (GOLD analysis project Ga0116226, IMG submission 89692) | Host-associated microbial communities from peat moss isolated from Minnesota, USA - S1T2_Fa - Sphagnum fallax MG | ecosystem: Host-associated > Plants > Peat moss > Unclassified | place: USA... | reverse complement strand
CAACTTGTGCGCGAAGCAGGCATTCAACCTTAATGACCACAAAAACGTCCGGCCCTGCGGGCTCTGCCACGAGGTTGCCGCCACCCCCAGGACCGAAAGTTTTTTGCTTCCCCGGGCGGGGCGCCTTTTTTTCAAAAAAGAAGCGCTTTCCTTGCCTTACACCATCAAACCTTGCGGATTTCGCCCTGCCGCCGCATTGTGCCGGGAGGAGACCGTTCATGCAGCAGCCAAAACCCAAACCCGAAATCCTCGCCCGGCGTGCGGAGATCCTTGCCGGGCTGCGCGCCATCCTCCCCGCGGGCGCCGTCATCGGCGATGAGACCTCGCTGAGACCTTATGAGACCGATGGGCTTTCCGCCTATCGGCAGCCGCCATTGGCGGTGGTGCTGCCGGAAGACGAGGCGCAGGTGGTTGCGGCGGTGAGGTTCTGCCATTTGCATGGCATTCGCATTATTCCGCGCGGGGCCGGGACGTCGCTTTCCGGGGGGGCGCTGCCGCTGGCGGATGCGGTGGTGATCGGCATGATGCGGATGAACCGGATTTTGGAGATCAACTATGCGGACCGGTATGCGGTGGTGCAGCCGGGGGTGACCAATATCGCCATCACGCAGGCGGTGGAGGACCGGAATTTTTTCTACGCGCCGGACCCGTCCAGCCAACTGGCGTGCATGATCGGCGGCAATGTGAGCATGAATTCCGGGGGCGCGCATTGCCTGAAATACGGGGTCACCGCCAATAATCTGCTCGGGCTGCGGCTGGTGACGATCGAGGGCGAGATATTGGAGATCGGCGGCACGCATATGGACAGCGCCGGGTATGACTGGCTGGGGCTGATCACGGGCAGCGAGGGGCAGCTTGGGATTCTCACGCAGGTCACCGTTCGCATCCTGCGCAGTCCGGAGGGGCAGCGGGCCATGCTGGCGGGTTTTGCGTCCAACGAGATCGCGGGGGCGTGCGTGGACGCCATTATTTCCTCGGGCATCATCCCGGTGGCGCTGGAGTTCATGGACCGGCCCGCGATTCATGCCTGCGAGGCGTTTGCCCATGCCGGGTATCCGCTGGATGCGGAGGCGCTGCTGATCATCGAGGTGGAGGGGAGCGAGGATGAGCAGACGGATATGCTGACGCGCATCCGCGACATCTGCGCGGCGTATCATCCCATTTCCATCCGGGTTTCCGCCACCGCGGAGGAGTCGGCGGCGATCTGGAAGGGGCGCAAGGGGGCGTTTGGCGCCATCGGGCGGATCAGCCCGGATTATTTGTGCATGGACGGGACCATTCCGACCAGCCAGCTTCCCGCCGTGCTGCAGCGGATGACGCAGATGAGCGAGGCGTACGGGCTGAAGGTTGCCAACATCTTTCATGCCGGGGATGGGAATTTGCACCCGCTGATCATGTTCGACGCCAATGACCAGGACAGTTTCCGCAAGGCGGAGGCGTTTGGCGCGGATATTTTGCGGCTTTGCGTGGAGGTTGGGGGCTGCCTGACGGGCGAGCATGGCGTGGGGATCGAGAAGCGCGATTTGATGAGCGCGCAGTTTTCGGCCTCCGAGCTCGACCAGATGCGGGCGGTGAAGTCGGCGTTCGACCCGGCCTGGCTGCTGAACCCGTCGAAGGTGTTTCCGTTGAGTGAGCACGCCCCCGCTTGATGGCGCCGGATACCGAAGAGGGCATCGCGGAGGCCGTGCGCGGGGCGGCGGGGCCTTTGCTTGTTCAGGGGAACGGGACGAAGGAGGCGATGCTGCGGCCTGTGCAGGCGGCGCAGACGCTGTCCACTTCCAGGTTGGCGGGCATTACCTTGTACGCGCCGAACGAGCTGGTGATGTCCGCGCGGGCCGGCACCAGGCTTGCGGATGTTGAGGCGGCGCTGGCGGAGCGGGGGCAGCAGATGATCGGCGAGCCGCCGCATATTCATGGACCGGACCAGACGATTGGCGGGATTTTCGCCACCAATCTGTCCGGGCCGCGGCGCGTCGCCGGCGGGGCGATGCGGGACCATGTGCTGGGGGTGCGCGCGGTTAATGGGAAAGGCGAGGCGCAGCGGTTCGGGGGGCGGGTGTTGAAGAACGTCACCGGGCTTGACCTTGCGAAGTTCCTGACCGGCAGCTTCGGGACGCTCGCCATTCTGACCGAAATTACGTTCAAGGTGCTGCCGGCTTGCGAGGCGACCGGGACCATCATGGTGCGCGGGCTGGATGCGGAGGCGGCGGTGAGGCTGATGTCGGCCGGGCTGGGCTCGCCGTTTTCGGTCTCCGCCGCGGCTTATCTGCCGGCGGCGCGGACGGCGTATCTGCGGATCGAGGATTTCAGCGCTTCGGTGACGTATCGTACTGAAAAACTTGGCGCGCAGTTGCGGGAATTTGGCGTGGCGGAAATTATAGGGACCGAGGACAGCAAAGCGCTCTGGCGCGACATCAGGGATTGCAAGCCCTTGGCGGCCGGCGACGCCACCTGGCGCATCTCGGCCCCGCCTTCGGCCGCGCCCCGGATTCTGCGCGCGCTGGAGCCGCATGGGATTGGCGGGTTCCTGGATTGGGGCGGGGGGCTGATCTGGCTTTCCGGCCCGGCGACGCAGGCGGCGCACAATGCCGTCACCCAGGCCGCCCGGGCGGGCGGCGGGGTGTGGTGGCTGATGCGCGCGCCCAACCCGTTGCGCGCCGCGGTGGACGTGGTGCCGGCGGAGCCGCCGGCGCTGGCGGCGATCGCGGCGCGTGTGCGGGCGCAGTTTGATCCGCGCGGTATTCTCAACCCTGGGCGGCTGCGCGCTGCGTAAGCGCTTCTTTTTTTGAAAAAAAAGAAGCAAAAAAACTTTCGCTAAATGCGGGCTGTGGCCGGGCTGGTGCCACAGCCCCCAAGGACCAAAAGTTTTTTGCTTCTTTTTTTCAAAAAAGAAGCGCTTTCTTACTTACTAAAATAAGGTCCCATGCAAACCAACTTCACCGCCGCGCAGCTCGCCAACCCGGAAATTCAGGTCGCCAACGACATTCTGCGCAGTTGCGTGCATTGCGGCATGTGCACCGCGACGTGCCCCACCTTCGTCACGCTTGGGGACGAGCTGGATTCGCCGCGCGGGCGCATCTACCTCATCAAGGACATGCTGGAGAATGACCGGCCGGCGGCCGAGGAGGAGGTGCTGCATATCGACCGCTGCCTCTCCTGCCTGTCCTGCATGACGACCTGTCCGTCAGGGGTGGACTATATGCATCTGGTCGATCATGCGCGGGTTCATATCAACGAGACGTATAGGCGGCCGTTGACCGACCGGCTGCTGCGGGATTTGCTGGCGCGGATTTTGCCGTATCCGAACCGGATGCGCTCGGCGCTGGCGCTGGCGAATCTGGGCAAGCCGTTCGCCGCGCTGCTGGGCGGCGAGAGCATGCTGGCCAAGCGCCTGCGGGCGATGCTCAGCCTGGCGCCGGCCAGGCTGCCGGCGGCGCAGAACCTGGCCGGCACGGTGCACCGGCCGGCGGGGGCGGTGAAGGGGAGGGTGGCTTTGCTTGCCGGCTGCGCGCAGCAGGCGATCGGGCCTTCCATCAATACCGCGACGATTGCGTTGCTCAACCGGCTGGGGGTTGAGGTGGTGGTGCCGGCGGCGGCGGGCTGCTGCGGCGCGCTGGTGCATCATATGGGGCGGCATGAGGAAGCCCTGGCGGCGGCCCGGCGCAACGTGGCCGCCTGGGCGGGCGATGACGTGGAGGCGGTGATCGTCAACACGTCCGGCTGCGGCACGGTGCTGAAGGATTACGGGTTTCTGCTTCGCAATGACCCGATGGCGGCGGATGCGGCGAAGGTCTCGGCCAAGAGCCTCGACATCTCAGAGTATCTGCTGAAGATATACGAGCCGACGCGGCCGCCGGAGGGGCTGGTGGTGGCGTATCACGCCGCGTGCTCGCTGCAGCACGGCCAGCGGGTGACGGGGGCGCCGAAGACTTTGCTGCGTAAGGCCGGGTTTGCGGTGGTGGAGCCGAAGGACCCGCATTTGTGCTGCGGCTCCGCCGGGACATACAATATTTTGCAGCCGGACATTGCGGCCAGTCTGCGGCGCCGCAAGCTGGACACGCTGAAGGTGAAAAACCCCGATATTATTGCGGCCGGCAATATCGGCTGCCTGACGCAGCTCGCCGGCGATGGCGTGCCGACGGTGCATATGGTGGAGCTGCTGGATTGGATGGCGGGCGGCGCCGAGCCGGCCGGGCTGGCCTTGCTATCAGCGCGTCACGCCACCTCGTTCGGAACCCCGTAAGTCGGCGTTCGCTGCACGAACTCGTCCAGCACGCGGTTGAATGCCTCCGGGTGCTCCCAGAACATCATGTGGCCGCCGAACACCACATATTTGCTCTCCGGCAGCAGCGCCTTGACATGCGCCACCGCCTTTGCCGCCCAATGCTGCGCGATGAAGAACATCGTCGGCCGCTTGCGCGCCACCGCCAAAGCCGAGGCCGTGCTGTCCGAAAACATGCAGGACGCGAACAACTGGGCCGCCACCAGCGGCTTGCACTTCGCCGATTGCCCGACGATCCAGGCCAGCTCCTCCGGCAGCAGATTGCGCTGCACCATCACCGTTTCGGCATAGAGCCTGATATATTCCAACAGCCCCCGCGAATCCCGCAGATAGATCGTGTGCACGGCGGAGACTTCCTCCAGCGTCCCCTCCACCCAGGCGTCCTTGTCGATGGACAGGCATTTCGGCGGCATGTCGATGCAGACATGCGCGGCCACCGCCTCCGGCCCGCGCAATTTCACGAAACCCCAGGTTGCATGCGCGCCGGCCGACCAGCCCACCAGCACCGGGTTGCGCACCTGCAGCGCGTCCAGCAGCGCCGCCAGGTCCTGGGCATGGGTCAGGTAGTCGTTCCCTTCCGCGGTGGTGGCGGAGGCCCCCTGGCTGCGCGGGTCGTAGGCGATCACCCGGTACTTGCGGGACAGGTCGCTGATCTGCTTCTCGAACACCTCTTTGGTAAAAGTCCAGCCAGGAACAAAGACAATCGGCGGACCGCGGCCGCGGTCAACGTAGGAAAGCTTCACCCCGGGCGCCACCGTGATGCGCCCGTCATTCATTTCAGGAGAGAGATGCGGGAACTTCGTGACCGGCATGACACCACAAACAAGGTAACGGTTTCTTAATGTGTAACAAATCCGCCGCGCAACTTCCACTGTTTTTTTGTTACCGCTGATACCTGCCCGTTATGATTTCCAGACGACCTATCTCTGATTGCAATTTTGGCCCCGGCCGCCCGAAAGCAACCCCCGCAACCCTTGGAGCCGCCGGAAAAACCGGCCAGAACAGCCAAATGCAGCCGCGCTTCATCGGGTCGGAGATCTACCGACTGCCCGTCTTCAAACCGCCGCACCCGCTGGCCGTGCCGCGCGCCATGCTCGCGCACGACCTCTGCGTGGCTCTCGGCTGGCTTGGCGACGGGCAGTACGAGGACAGCCCGCTTGCCTCGGCCGCCGAGCTTTGCCGCTTCCACCAGCCGGACTACATCGCCGCCTTGCAGGCGGCCGAGGCGGCGCAGGACCTGCCGGCTGAACTGCGCCAGGCCACCCGCATCGGCGCCGACGCGAATATCATCCACCCGGCCGTGTTCCGGCGGCCCGCCACCTCCGCCGGCGGCGCGCTGCGCGCCGCCAGCCTCACGGCCGATGGCGGCACCGTTCATGCGCCTGGCGTGGGCAACCATCACGGCCAGCCGGCCCGCGCCAGCGGCTTCTGCTTCGTCAACGACATCGCGCTCGCGATCCATCGCTGGCGCGATTTCGGCGTCCGCCGCATCGCCTATCTGGACCTCGACGCCCATCACGGCGACGGCGTCGAGGCCGCCTTCGCCGATGACCCGGACGTGCTGACCATCTCCGTCCACGAAGCCGGCCGCTGGCCGCGCACCGGCACGGCCAGCGACGCCGCCCGCGCGATCTGGAATTTTCCTGTCCCGCCGGGGTTCAACGACACCGAACTCGCCGCGCTGATGAACGGCGCCATCCTGCCTTTGATCGACGCCCACCGGCCGGAGGCCATCATGCTGCTCCCCGGCGCCGACGCGCTGGAGGACGACCCGATGGCGAAACTCAGCCTATCCAACGGCGCGCTCTGGTCCGCCGCCGCCGCCCTGATCGGCCGCGCGGAGAGACTGGTCGTCTGCGGCGGCGGCGGCTACAACCCGTTCGCGCTCGCGCGCTGCTGGGCCGGCATCTGGGCAACCCTGAACGGGTTCGACATCCCGGCCGTTCTGCCGGAACCGGCCCAGGCATTGCTGCGGGCGCAAAGCTATTTCCGCGCCGCCGGCCGCAACCCGCCGGCGCACTGGCTCACCACGCTGCGCGACCCGCCCAAACCCGGGCCGGTCCGTGGCGAGATTTTGAGGATGATTGAATGAAGCGACTTGGACTTGCCGCCGCCCTGCTCCTCGCCCCCATCGCCCAGGCGCAGGCCCAGGACGACCCCACCGGCCCGCAGCCCAAATTGCCCACCGAGCAGCTCACCATCATCGGCGACGACGGCAAAAGCCACGCCTTCACCGTCGAACTCCCGGTCACCCAGCAGCAGCAGGACACCGGCGAGATGTTCCGCACCTTCATACCGCCCGATGCCGGCATGCTGTTCGTCTGGCCGCAGCCCCAGGTCTCCGAAATGTGGATGAAAAACTGCCCGGTGCCGGAAGATATGCTGTTCATCAACCCGGACGGGACCATCGCCTCGATCGCGGAAATGACGGTGCCGTACAGCCTGGCGAATATCTCCTCCAACACGCCGGTGCTCGCCACCCTGGAACTGCAAGGCGGGATCACCGCGAAAGACGACATCTCGGTCGGCGACAAGGTGATTGCCAAGCAGTTTAGCGGCGGCTAAGCCCAGGCCGGCCGGGGCGTGGCGCAGCCTGGTAGCGCGCTTGTTTTGGGTACAAGAGGCCCCCGGTTCGAATCCGGGCGCCCCGACCAGGGACGTATACCGATGGGGTTGGATTTGATGCATAAGCAAGCAAGACCAGGGGGGCTTTGCCCCCCTGGACCCCCCACTAAGGGCACAGCCCTTAGAACCCGATTCCGGCCTCTGAAACGAGGGGCCTGCACCGTTCGTTTCAACGCCCGTGATCGTGAAGGCCCCTCGTTTCAGAGGCCGGGACCAGGTTCCAAGGGCTTAGCCCTTGGCGGGGGTCCAGGGGGCAGAGCCCCCTGGCCTTGCTTACTTACTCATCAACCCCAACCCCCATCGGTATAGTCCCATGCGCGCACGGATATTTTTGCCTCCTCGGTCGGCCATGCAGTCTGGCACTGCGAAGACGCATCGGTGGGTTTTGGAGTTCGAGCCTAGTGCTGCCAAGATTCGCGATCCTTTGATGGGGTGGACGGGGAGCGATGACATGCAGTCGCAGGTTCGTTTGTCGTTCGATACCAAGGAGGCGGCGGTGGCGTATGCGGAGGCGCATGGGATACCGTTCGATCTGGAGCTGCCGCCGGCGCATTTCAGAAAGCCGAAATCTTACGCCGATAATTTCCGTTTCGACCGGAAGCAGAACTGGACGCATTAGGGGGCAGGGCAGGGCGGCATGATCATCGGGATCGATCTTGGGACCACCAACAGCCTGGCCGGCGTGTGGCGCAACGGGATTGCTTCGCTGATTCCCAACGCCATCGGCCAGGTGTTGACGCCGTCTTGTGTGAGTCTGGGCGAAAATGGCGACATTCTGGTGGGGCAGGCGGCGCGTGACCGGCTGGCGACCCATCCGTTGCGCACCGCCGCCAATTTCAAGCGTTCGATGGGCAGCCCGAAGACTTTCGACCTCGGCAACCAGAGTTTCCGGCCGGAGGAGCTTTCCGCGATCGTTCTGCGCGCGCTGAAGGCGGATGCCGAGACCTATCTGGGCGAGCCGGTGCGCGAGGCGATCATCACCGTCCCCGCGTATTTCAATGATTTGCAGCGCAAGGCGACGCAGTCCGCCGGCGCCATCGCCGGACTGGAGGTGTTGCGTTTGCTGACCGAGCCGACGGCCGCCGCGCTGGCCTATGGCGTTCTGGAGTCCGAGCGGGAGCAGACGATTCTGGTGGTGGATATCGGCGGCGGCACGTTCGACGTTTCCTTGCTGCAGAGTTTCGAGGGCGTGATGGAAGTGCGCGCCACCGCCGGGGATATCTGGCTGGGCGGCGAGGATTTTGTGGATGTCATCGTCAATGGCTTCATGGAGGCGGTGGGGACCAAGGCCGGCTTGCCGCCGGTTTCCGCCGCCGCGGCCGTTCATGGCGCGCTGCGGCATGAGGCGGAATTGGCCAAGCGCGCCCTTTCGGAGGCGCAGGAGGCGCGGATTGCCGTGATCTATCGCGACCAGGAAGTGGCCTGGACGCTGACACGCGACAATTTCGAGGCGTTGTCGGAGCCTGTGCTGTCGCGTATTCGCCGGCCGATCGAGCGCGCTTTGGGCGATGCGCGGATGCATCCGGACGAGATCAGCCAGGTGATCCTGGCCGGCGGGGCGTCGCGCATGCCGATGTTCCGGCGGCTGATAGGCCGGCTGTTCCGCCGCCTGCCCAGCCAGTCGATCAATCCGGACGAGGTTGTGGCGCGCGGCGCCGCGGTGCGGGCGGGGATGCAGATGCGCGCCGCCGGCCTGGAAGAGCTGGTGATGACCGATGTCTGCCCGTTCACTTTGGGCATCGATACGTCTTCGGCGATGCCGGATGGCAGCCGCATCACCGGGTTGTTCTCGCCGATCATCGAGCGGAACACCGTTATCCCGGTTAGCCGCGTGTCCCGCTACACCACGATTTCCGACAACCAGACGAAGATCACCTTCGGCATCTACCAGGGCGAGTCGCGGCTGGTGAAGGATAATCTGAAGCTCGGCGAACTCGTCGTTCATGTGCCGCGGCTGCCGGCCGGGGAGGCGCAGGTGGATGTGCGGTTCACGCACGACGCCTCCGGCCTGCTGGAGGTGGAAACCACCGTTGAGCAGACGGGCGCCACGGACCGGCTGGTGATCGAGGGCCAGGCCGGCCGCCTGACCCCGGCGGAGGTGGAGGAGCGGCTGGCCCGGCTGGCCAAGCTGAAGGTCGCGCCGCGCGACGAGGCCGAGAACATCGCCCTGATCGCCCGCGCCGACCGGCTGTACCAGCAATGTTTGGGCGCCGAGCGCGAGCAGATCGGCATCGCGCTCGCGCATTTCATCGCGGCGCTGGAGACGCAGGACGCGACCAATATCCGCCTCACCGCGAAATCCCTGACGCGCCTGTTGGACGCCCGCGAGTCGCCCGGAGCCTCGTGAATAATGTCTGGGCCGAACTCGGCATCGCGCCGACGGCCGATCCGGCCTCGATCCGCAAGGCCTATGCCGCCAGGCTGAGGGATATTGACCAGGACCGGGACGCGCCGGCTTTCATGGCGCTGCGTGACGCGTTCACCCAGGCGCTGCGGCTGACCCAGTCCGCGCCGCCGCCGGTGTTTCTGCCGCCGGAGCCGAAACCGCCGCCTGACCCGGCGGCGCTGCAGGACGAAGCGCGGATTGCGGCGTTGCTGCGGCAGTTTGCCGCGGCTGAGCTTGCCGGCGCGCCGCAGGGGGCGTTGGTTGCGTACAAGCAGTTGCACGCGCTGGGCGCCGGGGATGCGCCGGCCGGCGGGGCGCCTGGTATTTCGGCCCTGGCGCTGCGGATGGCGACTTTGGCCGCCAATGATCCAGACACTCCGACCGCCGACGTCAACCGCATCCTGCAGGAGCTTGGGCTCGACGCGATGGCGCTGGACCGGTTCAAGGCGCTGCGGCCGGTTGCCGTGCTGATCGCGCTGTGCAACCGGCGCCTCGCGGCGGATTTATGGCTGACCGGACTGGAGACCCGGGCCAAGGGGAATGCCTGGACGCGGCACCGGTCCGGCATCGAGGTTGCGCGCTTCATGCTCGGCCGGCGCAAACGGGCGTTTGGGCTGCATGCCGCCACGCTGAACCGCGAGTTGGACAGGTTCGACCAGCACCGCCGGTTTGTTGGGCTGGACGGCCCCCGGCTGGACCGCGCCCGCGCTTTGTTCAACCGCCCGCTCTATCGCGCCAGCCACCGGCTTCAGAAAATCGCCCTCTACCTCGCGCTTGTCGCCGCCGGCATCCTCCGCGGCGTCTTCGCCTCGAACTGAACCGAGAACTCGAAAAGTTAAGCAAGAAGGGGTTCTTTTTTGAAAAAAAGAACCAAAAAACTTTCGGTCCTGCGGGCCGTGGCGCCCGCGTGCCAACGCCCCCAAGGACCAAAAGTTTTTTTGGTTACCCCGGGCGGGGCGCCTTTTTTTTCAAAAAAAGTAACTCCTTACTTGCCTTCCCCTCATCCAATCCAAAACGCCTCCCACTCAAACGGCGTGTCCCGGTCGCACGTCACGCCGCCTTCCGGCTGGGTGCTCAAATAGCGGCCTTCATGGTTGAGGTTGACGTTGTTGTTGGCGCGGGGGGTGACTTCGAACCGGGCCAAAGCGGGGCTGGCGATGTCCGTGATGTGGCCGGCTTCGTTGATGTAGAGCGCGACCTCCATCCCGGCCAGCGTGGTCGAGAGGGTGAGCGTCAGACCTTCGACGCGCAGGAAGATCGGGCTGCGGAACCCGCCATCGATGGCCGCGGCATGGGTGCAGCGGCGCTGGGCGTGGTCGAACACCAAGGCGGTGTTGTGGAAGGTGAGCAGGCGGGCGGGTCGGCCCTTGAGATGGGCGAGCAGCGCGCCGGCCCTGACGATTTCCTGCGGGTCGCGCAGTTCGTGCCGGTAGGCTTCGATATAGCTGATGGCGGCTTTGCGGTCGGAGATGCTGCCGAAATAGGCGACGGCGCGCGCCATGTGGCGGCCGCCGAGATGGACCAGGCTGAAATCATCCTGCGGCCGCGCCGCCATGATTTTGTAGACGGTGCGGGGCATCTGGTCGATGCCCTTCTGGATGCAGGCGTTGATGCGGCGGGGGCTGTCCTTGCGGACCGCGCGGCTGAGCCGGATGAGACCCTTGACGTCGCCGGCGCGGCAGAGCGCGATGAGGGATTCGAGGTTGCGGGTGCCGGCGAATACCGGCGTCACATGGTGTTCGACCATCGGCACGTTGATGACCTTGGCCTGCGGGTAGATGCGCAGCAGCAGCTCGGTCTGAAACTTGTCGACGACGTCGAGCTGGTCGGCGAAGATGTACACGTCGCCGGCGACCTGTTCGGGCAGGGTGCCGTGGCCGCGCAGGCGTTCGGAGAAGAGTTGCGGCCAGCCGGGATTGCGGCCTTCGGTCTGCGCCGGGTCCACCGACCATTGCGGGCAGAGGGCGATGACGGTGGTGGCGCCGAGTTGGGCGGAGTGGCGGATGCAGCCATAGCCGCCCATCGAGGCGCCGTAGATGATACGCTCGCGGAAATGGCCGATGCGGGCGTTGACGGCGGGCATGGCGGCGGTGACGGAGGCCGGGGCGTACCAGTTGGCGTTTTTGACCAGGAAGCTGACGCAGGTGAGGCCGAGCTTGCGGACCGGGGCTTCGGCGAAGAATTTCGCGCCGTCGGGGACGGTGAGGAGGTCGCCGAAGGTGATGAGGACGTAGGAACTGGCGCCCGGGTGGTACAGGACGCGGATATCGTCGTCGTCATAGATGATTTCGGCCGGCATGGTGGTCATGTCGGCCACCTTGTCGCGCATGTGGGGGGCGGGGGGAAGCAAGCAGGGCAGGGATTTTTGAGCGAAAGGAAGAAGTTACTTTTTTGAAAAAAAGTAACCAAAAAACTTTCGGTTCCTGTGGGATTTGACGCTGTCTTTGTTACAAACCTCGGGATCGGCGGTGTTACCTGGCTTTCTGGCGCCGCCTTGCGACAGCCTCCTCATGCGGCTACCAAGCGATGTTGCGTCCGCCGTCCGGCGCACCAGGACGCGCCCTTAGCTCAGTTGGATAGAGCACGAGACTTCTAATCTTGAGGCCGGTGGTTCGACTCCACCAGGGCGCGCCAGACTTTTCGTTGAGCGCCAAGGAATTCTCGACCGCCCGCTGGCGCCGTGCCGGTGGCGCGTTCCTCACGCCCCCCGAAATCCCCCCGAATCACCACCGAACGGCCCCGCGCGGGGTTCACGATCAGGTTGCGCGGACCCGCTTTCGCCCGCTTGGAAGT
>Ga0116226_10004718_pt1 | contig 12087 bp, 7 predicted proteins | sample S1TSphfallax_FD_89692 | JGI IMG/M metagenome (GOLD analysis project Ga0116226, IMG submission 89692) | Host-associated microbial communities from peat moss isolated from Minnesota, USA - S1T2_Fa - Sphagnum fallax MG | ecosystem: Host-associated > Plants > Peat moss > Unclassified | place: USA... | reverse complement strand
CTTAAGTGCTTGCGCACGGAAATGGCAGCCCGTGACGCCACGAAAACCAACGTCCCGGGGGAACCAGTTAGCCCGCCGGTACTCGATAACTTGCTCCACCTCCTCCTCTTTGACGCCGCACCCGATGCGATGGTGGTGGTGAACGGCGCGGGCGAAATTCGCCTTGTGAACCTTCAGGCCGAGAAGGAGTTCGGCTATTCCAGCCATGAACTCCTTGGCCAGCCCGTTGACATGCTCATCCCCGAACGGTTTCGGCACAAACACTCGCTTAGCCGGCAGCAACATGCCGCCGACCCTCGGATTGGGATGACCGCCGGCGGAATTGAACCGTTTGCGCGCCGCAAGGATGGCGGCGAATTCCCCGTTGAAATCGTGTTAAGTGACTTTGCAACGACCGAGGGCCTGCTTGTCACCGCGGCGATTCGCAATATCAGTGTGCGCAAGAATGCCGAGAAGCAATTGGCGCGAATCGACCGGCAGAATCGCGACCTGCTAGAAGCATCGCCGGATGCGATGGTGATGTTCAAGCCGAACGGCGAAATTGTCTTGCTAAACCTTCAGGCCGCGGCGCAATTCGGCTATCGGCGCCATGAGCTGACAGGGCGGAATATTGAAACGATTATGCCGCACGGCCTTATGCCCCATGCGGATAATGTTGCCGCGCGCGCTAAGGCAAACGGACCCTTAACCCCCTTTGCCGTGCCAGTTGAGCTTGTGGGCCTGCGTAAAAATCGAACCGAATTTCCGGCGGAAATCACCCTGGGCTTGGCCGCCACCGGCGAAGATTCGTTCTTCACCGCCGCTATCCGCGACATCACGATCCGCAAGGAGCTGGAATCTTATACACTTTGGAATCTCGATGAGCTGAAAAGGTCAAATGAAGAGTTGGAGCAGTTTGCACTTGTCGCCTCACATGATTTGCAGGAGCCTCTGCGGATGGTGATCAGCTATACCCAATTGCTAGGCCGCCGTTACAAGGGAAAACTTGATGCCGATGCGGATGAATTCATTGCATTTGCAGTCGACGGCGCGCTGCGGATGCAGAAATTGATCCGCGATCTATTGTCGTATTGCAAGGTGGAAACAGAAGGCGCGCCACTTGTTGCGGCGTCAAGCGCGGACGCGTTGCAGGTGGCTTTGAGCAACCTTGGAAAGCTGATTGAAACGTCGGGCGCCAAAATAACGTCCGGGCCGCTTCCCATGGTGCTGGCTGACCTGCCGCGCATCAGCCGTGTTTTTCAAAACCTCATTTCGAACGCTATCAAATACCAAAAATCAGACGCTCCAGAAGTGCATATTTCGGCTGAACGAAATGCCTCCGGCAAGTGGTTGTTTTCAGTCCGCGATAACGGGATCGGAATAGAACCACAATACTTTGACAAAATTTTCGGGATGTTCAAGCGACTGCATAATCGCGATGAGTTTGCCGGCACGGGGATTGGCCTGGCAATCTGCAAGAAAATCATCGAACATCACCAGGGAACAATTTCCGTGCAGTCCCGGCTTGGTGAAGGTTCGATTTTCCAGTTTACTCTGTTGCCTGCCGGAGCACGGACGTGAAAAGCTAGTTGACCGCTCCAGAACCCTTGATCGACATTCGCCGCATCGGTGGTTTGCCTTGATATCCCCTTGCAAACGGCGGGTCGAGACGTTTGCGATCACCCAGTGGATCGCAAAACGCAGTCATCCAGGTGCCGCGCTAGCCGCAAGGTCAGCGCCAATAGCGTATGAGTAGGATTCGCGAACCCGGACGATGGAAATACCGCTGTGCTGCAAACAAAACCGTTGGTTATGCCATGCAGCCGAAGCGATGGATCAACAATGCCTTCGCGCGGGTTCGCGGACATTCGGCACCCGCCCATGTGGTGGTAGCTATCCTCACAGCCGGACCGGATAAAGGCATCGTCTTCAAAAAAGGACGGGGGCGGCAAAATAACTGCGATGCCAGCAGCGGCAAGGCGCGTCATCGCGAGCTGCGTGAAAGTTCTTATCGTATGAACTTCCTGGTCTGAAATCTTCCACGCCAGTTTGGTGTGGAAGAGACCAAACTGGTCCCGCGTTTCCGCTAAAGTGATTTGACTTTCAGACTGCGGCGCCTGTTCGCAGTAAAGGGATAGCATGGTCTTGCGCCACGATGTGTCCGGGAGCCCAAGCCGTGATCTCAACCTGTTGGCGGCGATGGCGGGGAGTTGCGGCAATGATCGGAAGCCTTCCGCGAGACCGGGCCATTCTCCGTTACGAACCAACCGCTTGACAGTCCGGTAAGCTGCGTCCGGCGCACGCGTGGCGCGCCGCAAGGGACTCACGACGGCGGCGATGTTAAGCATTTCGTTTGCCGCCTGCGCTGCTGCGCTGGGCCGGAGCTTAGGGTGCAGCCAGATGCTGTTGCGTATTTTGTAACCAAAACGCGCCTGTGGCGGCGGCGATGCCGGGAGGTTGATGGGTATGCCATGGAAAGTGATGTGATCCTGATAATGCCGTCCGAGCTTTCGATTTATTTGCCATGGCGCCTGTCCTCCATTCAGCGGCTGCAAGAGCAGCCGGGTGCTCTCGATGCCGCCCATGCACAGCACGAAATGCCGCGCTCTGACAGTTGCGGTGCGGCCGCGAAAGCCGCGCAGGGTGACAGCCGAAATCGCCGTTCGTTCGTCGTTAAGACAGATACTGGAAACATTGGCATGGAGATGCGCGGAAATGAGCTTTGAGTTCCGCAGCGTGTCAGAATGCCAAGCGGCAAAATTGAGGCGCGGCGTAAACCGTGAATGCGTGATGAACAAATCATCGCCGAGCCATTCTTGTCCATCATCGCCTTCGGCGCCGAGGCCAAGCTCATTCATTGCCTGCTTATAGAAGGGCTGTAACGCCGTTTTCTCAAATGGCCAGGCACCGCCGGGCACATGCGGGCGTGGTAAAAAATCCGCGTGGTCAAGCTCCAGAATCTGACCGTCCCATCTTGTGGTTGTGCCGCCAAAGCGCCGGACTCGGCCCAAGCGCGCGCCGGCATAGGCCTGGCCAACAAGTTGCGCGCTATAAAGCGCTTGTGAACGCCTTTCCTGCCGCACCCCCCCGCCCTCCAGCAGAGTTACGCTGCGGCCTGCCGCCGAGAGCGAAACCGCGAGGAGGATACCCGCAGCACCGGCACCGATGATACACACATCCGCGTCTGGCGGCGGCGGCGTTGCGTCGTGTTCGAAGTCGAGAATCACGGCGGCTTGCTAAGCTGCGCGAAATTGAACGACCTGCTCCAGCGCGCCCTTATGGAACGCATGGGACATGAAGCGCGGAAGCCACATCCTGGCTGGCAGCCAGGGCTTGCTGGCGGCTAACAGAAAGCGGTTTGCCAGCCTCGCGATGAAATGCCGTATTAGGCGCTGCAGGTACGAATTATCTTCGGCCGTTAACGAGCCATGCGCCACCGTGCGGCCCAGTCGGACGAAGTAGTCTTCAACGTGAGCCAAAGATTGCCGGGCCAGGATGATCCGGTGCATGACAGCCGCCTCCGGCACCCAATAGCCGGATGCACCGGCGAGAAGAAGTTGCTTGATCAATACGGTTTCTTCTCCCAGGCGGGCATTGTTGGAACCGGCGCCCAGGACGGGGTCGTAAAGATATCGTTTCTGTTCGATCGTGCGGATGGCGAAATTTGCACCAAACGGTACCAGATCATCCTCCACGGAAAGCTGGCGCATAGAAGGCCCGAACTGCCGGGTTGCTAAAAGTAGGTGCAGCAGGTCTAAGTTATCCGCGAACCATGCAGGTGATGGCGCCTCTAGCAGCGGGCTGATCGGGCCGCCGAACACGGCCGCGTCCGGCCAAGCTCTAAACGCCTGCTGATAAGCCGCTAACCATTGCGAACCGACATCAACATCATCATCAGTCCAGATGATATACGCCCCCGTTGCTGCGGCGACGCCGGCGTTTCGGGCGTTGGAAAGACCGGCTAACGGCTCAAATACCATTTGGACCGGAAGTAGACCGGCGAATGATTCAATGACTTCCGTCGTGTCATCCGTGCTACCGTTATCAACGATTATGAGCTCCCAAGCTGTTTCTGGTGGCGCCGTGGCCAGGACCAATGTTTCAAGGGTCCGCCGCAGCGAGGATGAACGGTTCCTTGTGCAGATGATAACGCTTAAATCCATGCGGGCGTTCCGTTGGGCACCTTAATTGCTGTCATCGCGCGCCGAGCAGGCGATCACGCAGGTCCGCCCAGGCTTTGGCGGACCGGCTCTCTGCCGCGCCGTAAGCGTACCCGTACATTCCACCATAGCCATAACCATAGCCACCACTGGCAACGGCGTTGATGACCATTCCATGTGGCCGCTCCAGAAGGTTCAGCATCTCGTGATGAAGGTGAAACCCGCGGCGTGGGGTATGACGCACCCTGGCAATCGAAAGTAGAAAATCAGCATGCTTGCCCAGGGTTAGGCTATCTGAGATCAGCGGCAGGGGAGGTGATTCAACAACGATATAGTCGAACTCTTCACGCAACATGTTAAAAATTTCTCCGACACATGGCATGTTCAACGATTCCGAAGGATTGGGCAGCGCGCTGCCTGCGGCCAGAACCATGAAGCGGCTATTTCCAAATGACTTGAAGGACGGACGCTCGCCGGTGACGACCCATTCAGTCAAACCTGGCACGTCCCCAATGTTCAGAGCCTTGAACACACGGCCGCGGTGAAGATCGGCATCCACCAGCAGCACGCGCTTGCCATCATCGCTTAGAACTTTTGCCAGGTTCACAGCGACGGTTGTTTTGCCGTCACCAATTGTTGGCGACGTGATCAGAATGACCTGCATTTTCTGTTGCGCCCCAGCACGGTAGATGTTGCTGCGCAGCATTCGAAACGACTCGGTAAATGGACCAAACTGCACGGCTGGTAAAATGCCCCCTTGCGATTCAGCGAGCGGCCGCCGTGGTATGAGCCCAAATACCGGACAGTACATGGTCCTTCTAATTTCGTCCTCATTCTGAAAGCGGTCGGAAAGGGAACGTTGGATCAGAACGAAACTGGCCCCGGCCAGTAAACCAAACATCAGGCCCACGGTCATTAGGATGCCAGCTCTCGGACTTGCGGCACCAAGCGGCAATTCCGGCTCAGACACGATTCGCGTATTGGCAATGACGGCCGCTTTCGATACCGCGGCTTCCTCCGCTTTCTGCATCAGCAGCACATAAAGCTGCCCAAAAACATCGCTGGAGCGGTTCAACGCCACGACCTGCAAGGATTCAGCGGGTACGGATTTCATTTTAGTGTTATATAGCGCAATCAGCGTATCGATGTTTTTGAGTGCGTTGGTCGCCTGGGCCGTGTCGTTACTAATCAGCGACTTTATGGCGCTTTTCACGTTCGCAATCGTCGCCTGCTGCTGACTTACTTCCGGCGCATTGCCGGTGTATTGCGTGAGCAGCGTTTGCAACTGCACCTCATCGGTCGCCAGGCTGGTTACCAAACCCGCCATGACCGGGTCGTTGACTTGAGAGAACAAATATGGGTCGATGCCGGACGGCGATTCATTCAACGCGGCGGCGAGTTGTGACAGTGCCTGCTGCTGCAGAATCAACGTTGAGCGCTGCACTTCATAGCTTGAAAGTTGATTGATCAGTGCCGTTGCTTCGCTCGGAACATCCAGTATTCCCGTCTTGCTTTGGTAACTGGCAAGCTTATCGTCCGCGGCTTGGAGAGATGCCTGCACATGGCTCAACTGGCTGGCAATGAATCGTTCAGTGCTGGAGGCGGATTCGGTTTTCCAGGATATTTGTGTTGCGATGAAGTCTTGCATCAATTGATTTAGAAAAGCGCGCCCCTGGTACGGATGAGTGCAGTTCAGTTGAAGATTGGCCACCTTCGTCGGAGACTCCACCGTGCCGCCAGCCGCGACGGTTAAAGAGCCCGCAAGCAGATTTCCGGCGAGAGCTTTCGCGGGGCTTACCGAAATTTCATAAACCGCGCCGGCATCTGGGATGAACCCGTCTACCGCCGGCTGGAGCAGCAGGCTCAGCCCGCCCCCGGCGGCGGGCTTGTTAAGTGTTCCTGTCAAGATCATTGTGGGTTTTCTCAGCCAGCCGCCCGGCGAGGATATTTGGTAAACGCCCGCAGCACTGAAAGTGAGTGTATAGGAGACCGTGTTGGATACGGCCTCGTCCAGCGTCGCGAAGCGGGCTACGAGGTCCGTCGGTTTCGGGGCGAAAGCGCTGATGGCGGAGTGGTTTAGGTAATGCCAGCGCCAGTAAGGCAGTTTATCGCCGCCGGTTTGCGTCACCGTTGCGTTCAGCCCGGTCTCCTCGATTGCTTGTTCTACAAGCGCGCGTGAGCGGAGAAGGTCGATATCCGTTTCAACATCCGTGTTAATTGCAAATCCATCTATGAAATTCGCGGTCGATGCGGGGTCGTCCACGCCGCCGGGGTTGCCCTGAGTATCGCCCAGATACATCGTACCGTTGACGACAAAGCCTGGCTGGCTGAACATCGTGCTGCCGGTGGCAAGGCTAGTGGTCACCAAGGCGACCATGGCTATTGTGCGCCAACGCTGGACAATTGTCCGGCCAGCGTCGAACAAATCTATTCCGCCGTCGCCGAACTGAGACGTATTTTGCAATGAAGCCAAGGTTTAACCCGATCACCGTTTTGTAATGTGTAACGATTAGGATTGGCCGCTTGCTGCCGAGAGGCACCGGCAGGAAACAGCCGCGAGGACGCTATCTTCGAGACGGTCGTGCATGTACTTTGACACTGAAATTCCTCTGCAGAGACATTGCCGGCATAGTCGAACAATATCATTTATAAATGCTTAAAGTCGTGGTGAACGAAGCATAACATCACTCGACCGTGACGACTTTGCCAAGTCATAAGGTCCCTGTTAACAAATTCACTTTATTTTCTCGAAGCCATCATTCGGAAGGCCGGCATGAAAGTTTCAGTTATTTTCGCAACCGTTAATCGCGCTCAGGAACTTGGCCAGGCTCTGCGCTTTTTGGAACGTCAAACGCTCTTGCCAGCAGAGGTTATAATTTCGGTATCTTCCGCCCAAGACCTTTGCCCAGATCTGCCGGCCGATGCCCGAGTCGTCACGGGTGCGGCAGGTGCGTGCATGCAGCGCAACCGTGGATTGGATATTGCGCTGCCGAACAGCGACATAGTTCTGTTTCTTGATGACGACTATTTGCCCACCCGTGATTCCCTGCGGGGAATCGTAGAGTTGTTTTCAGAGAATCCAGACATCGTCGGCGCCACCGGTCTGGTTCTCATGGATGGCGTGGGCACCGGTGGCGTTTCTTACGAAACGGCTATCGAAATCATAGAAGCGCATGAAGCGGCAGAAAAGGCGCCTATCGAAGTGCACACCATTCTTGGCACTTATGGTTGTAACATGGCATTTCGCAGCGCGGCAATTGGGGATACGCGATTCGATGAGAACCTGCCGCTTTACGGTTGGCAAGAGGATATCGACTTTTCCGTTCGCCTGGCGACCCGCGGACGCGTTGTTAGAACGAACGCTTTCGCGGGCGTTCATCGTGGCGTTTCGAAAGGCCGTTCGTCAGGAGTCAGGCTAGGTTTTTCACAAGTTGTCAATCCGGTCTATCTAACACGGAAGGGCACGATGCCGCCGCTGAAGGCACTCACTTTGATCGGCAGAAATTTGCTTGCGAACCATGTCAAATCCCTGCGCCCGGAACCGTATATTGACCGGCGCGGCAGGTTATACGGTAATTGGATGGGCATCATGCACTTAGCAAGCGGGCGGGCCGATCCGGGAAAGATACTGCGCTATTAGCCCGATAAACTCAACAAACAAGGACCCGGCGGAATGAACTTTGTACAGAGGCTCGACGTCGTTTTCGTCGCTAGAAGGCGGTGCCCTTTGAGAAGAAAGACGGCGCTGCTCTGTGCGGAGAGTGCGGGAGAGATCGGGTTTGGTTGAGCCCCCTCATCCGCCCCGGACCGTTCTTTTTCTGCTCCGTAAGGTCGATTGCAACGATGGGATCGCGGCCTATTGCGATACACTGATCGCTGGCTTGCGGAACAGTGGTGATGAGGTGTTGATTGTGTCCGGTCCGGTTGGGTACACGGATGCGACCGTGAACCGGCGGGACAGGCTGCTCGCGGCTGCGAGCTTCTGGCGGGTGTTGGAGAAGCTCGACCCAATTCCTCGAATGTCACAGTTATTGGAGGTGCTGCGCATCATCCGAACGCGGCAGGTAAGGATTATCCACGCGCATGGTCTGTCGCTGCTTCTTTGGGGCCGGGCGCTGGCATTATTGTCTGGCGGGATCATTGTCGTTTCCTATCACCCCTCCGCGCATGGCAGCCTCGAAAACGTTCGCAAGATGGCGCAACAAAAATTCAGCCGGTTGCGGCGGCTTTATTTGAAGTTGTTCTACCCGGATGCGTTGATCGTATTATCCGAGGAGAATCAGCAATTATTCACCGCTACACTACCGAAAGCGAAGCCAAGAACCTTTAAGATCCATGGCGGCATCGATCACGCCCACTTCCGGCCCCCGAACCAGGCGGAGCGCGAAGCGGCACGTACCGCCTTCGGATATCAGCCGACAGATTTCGTGTGTCTTTTGTCTGGGCGGCTTTCCTGGGTCAAGGGACACGACGTTCTTCTCGAAGCTTATGGAATCATCCGCGGCGAGCGCCCCGATTTGCCCATGAAATGTTTATTTGCGGGCTCGGGAGATCATGAAAACGCGCTTCGCACGCTCGCGGCGGAGCAAGATGTCAGCGGCCAATCCATCCGTTTCGCTGGATTTTTGGAGGATCCTCTTCAGGCGATATGGGCGGCGGATGTTCTAGTGCTGCCGAGCCGGGTCGAAGGTTTTGCGCTTGTAGTGGCGGAGGCGATGGCGGCCGGGCTGGTGCCGGTTCGTACCCCCGCCGGTGGGGCTGCCGATCAGATCATCGATGGCAAAACAGGATTTCTGGTTCCGTTTGAGGATGCCAATGCTCTGGCAGAAAAGATCTTGCTCCTTGCCGATGAGGGCCGGCGGCGCGAAATGGCGCAGAATGCTGTAAGCCATGCCCGCGGCCGCTTTTCAGCCGAAACAATGGTCTCGCGCATCAGCTCTCTTTACGATCAGTTGTTAAGTGAAAAAACCTAAGCGGAGCGTGGCGCCCGCATAATCTGCGCAAGACTATTTATGTCGTGGCGTATTTGTTTTCCGTCGATCAGGAGGAAAGTGGCGATAAACGCGGCAAATCCAAGAATCAGCGCTGCAATCAGCGTTTCCCATCCCACCGGTCCGGCAGCGATGATTGCGCCGCATGCGGCGCATCCGGTCAAGGCGGCGGCGAGCGGGGCCGCCAGGCTGCGCAAAATCCGCCATGCCCGGCATCCTGTTGCTTCGGCCAGCAAAAACAGCATGGCAAGCGAATAAGCCAAGTTCACAATTGCGACCACCCAGGCGACACCGATCAGCCCCACCCACGGTCCGACCAGTATCGCTGCAATGCGTCCAACGCTCAGCCCGACCCCGCAGTAAAACGCTAACTTGTATTGGCCATACGCCAGAAGCTGAGCGCTGCCCTGGTTGCTTATCATATTCAACGCATAAACCGGCACCAGAATCCGCAGCAGCGGAACGGCCGGAAGCCATTTTGGACCCAAAAGTAGGTCTATCAAGTCCGGCGCCGCCGTCGCGATCATCAATGTCGCCGGGATCAGAATTATGCCCAACAGCCGCGCCAGCCGGTACCGAACCTCGACAAGTTGGCCCTGGTCGCCGCGCAGCGCGCGGATATACATCGCCGACCAGAAACTATTGCCGGCCGATTCATTCACAAAACGCTGAACCTGCGTGGCAAACGCGTAAACGCCGAGTTGCGAGGTGCCGAGAAGTTGGCTGAACAACACATTTTCAGCAATCCGCCCGCCAAACTCGACAGCTCGGCTCGCGACAAGTAGCCCGCCCAGGGCGAAATGACCGCGTAAAAGGCCTGGATGAAATTCGAGCCTTGGCCGGCGGGGAGCGCTGAGATTAAGCCAGGCGGCCCGGACCACGAAGATTGAGACGAACTGAACCGCCAGGCTCATGGCGCCGAGTCCGCGCAATGCGCAGAGCAGCCCCAGCCCGGCGCCGGCGAGGTTGCCCGCAAGATCAGCCGCCGCACCGATCCCAAGGCGGCCCTGCCGGGAGAGCCGAGCCAATGGAATGACTGTCAGGGCAATCAGCACAAGGCTGACCGACAACAGGCCCAGCAGCGGCGCCAGCTGCTTCTCTCCCAGAACGTCGCTGGCAACCATCCCCCAGGCCGAGAGGGTGCCGGCCAGAACCACCCCGATGGCGAGCAGCAACCAGAATGCGGTTGACCAAATCGGAGAGTTATCTGGTTCCCGGGCTAACGATAACCCCAGCCCGCCATCCGCCAGCATGCTGACGAAGTTGACGGCGGGTAGCGCCAGCGCGTACAGGCCGAAAGCGGCGGGGCCAAGCAGCCTGGCCATAACCGGCAAAAGCACGAGTTGCAGAATTGCCTTGAAAACGCTCACGACGCCAGCGGCGCTAGCGCCAAACATCAAATGTCTCGTGGGGATTTTCAATACGGGCTTGCCAATGCCAGCACGCTTCAAATGCCTAGCCTAGCCAAGGTGCGGGCGCAGATTGCGCAACATCGGCAATAGGCAGCGGCGTTTCGGCTGGTAGGCGCAGCGCGGCAATCAGGCCTAGGGTTGCCATGTTCCATACGCCGGGGTCGGGCGTGGTGGTCGCAAGGGCCATCATAACCGCGCCGGGGATTAGGGAGACTTTCAGACCCGTCTCGAGCTCCGGCATGGTGCCCCGCCTACCCGTAGGCAATATTAACAGCGCCGTCCCGGCTAAAAAGAGACATGCGCCCACAACGCCAGTGCATGCCAGAATATTGGCATACCAGCTCGACGATCTTACGGAGCCGATGCCGACGCCGATGCCGTTACTTGCCTGAAACGCGCCGAACGCGGCATGGGTCCACGATGATCTCTCAATATACGAGCCGGAGCCGATCTTCTGGAACAGAACGAGGTCAATGAGGTGGGTATATTGGCCGACCAGGGCCGCTGGAGCGGCCGCCCAAACGGCCATGAGCAGCAAGGGCAGACCAGTCAGCAGCACCGCTTTGCCGCCCCGCCTGGCAGCGCCGCGCTGGCGTGCATGGGGCGTCGTTCCTTGCCGGGCCAGCAGGAGCCGCAACAGTGACCTTGCCAATAATGTGGCCATCAGCGTGCCGAGACCAGCGTAGGCGGTTGAAGACGTAGACAGAAAGGTCATGACTGCCGTAACCGCAATGAGCACCACCACTAATTTACGCAATTTCGGCTCAAACCCGTTCATCCAGAAGATCAGAAAGCTCAAGCACTGACAGGCAACCGACCCATAGGCGGAAGCCTCACTCATGAATCCTACGACCCGCTTCTGGGATCCGACCTCGTCCGAGATGAGAAGGGCATAGGTGTTGTTATGAAACGGAAGCAGCAGGTCCGACTGCCCAACCGCGCTAAGGCCAAGATCGATGCAGCCCGAAAGATCGAGCAGGAAGGCCGTGAGGAGGACGGAATTCAGAAAATGCTTCCGGAACACCATGTCGCGGCCGGCAACCGCCAGCGTGAACAGCATGCCGACCGTAATGGTAAGGTAGACTGTCTGTGTAAAATTGGCGGAAGTCGGGCGCAAGGGTTCAAGCCCGCCGGTGACCTCGTTCAACGGATAGACCATCACGCAGCCTGCAAATAGTCGCGGAAAGATCCATGCGGTCAGGTCGGCGTAAATGATAAATATCGTGAACAGCCCGAGCCTGCGAACATCGAAGGCCATTTTGCCAAGCGGCTCGATATTGTTCGGCCGCAGCAATATCTTGCCAAGCAGCAATGCCGCGCAAACGGTTTGAGCGGGCAGGTTGAGATTGCCGGTCAACCCACCCGGCAACATTGTCAAACTGCCGAATATGGCGCTCACGCTGGTGAGGTACAGCAATAGCGGCCCGCGGGAGACGGCTCCCGCCAGGATAAACACCCACAATACCGCCGCCGGCCAGGTCAACGCCGCGGCTCTGGCGCTGAAGCGCAGCAAGCAAGCCAAGGGGGGCAAAGCCCCCTGGCCTT
>Ga0116226_10004717_pt1 | contig 12088 bp, 13 predicted proteins | sample S1TSphfallax_FD_89692 | JGI IMG/M metagenome (GOLD analysis project Ga0116226, IMG submission 89692) | Host-associated microbial communities from peat moss isolated from Minnesota, USA - S1T2_Fa - Sphagnum fallax MG | ecosystem: Host-associated > Plants > Peat moss > Unclassified | place: USA... | reverse complement strand
GGACGGCGGCGCCCTCATGGCATTTCAAATTCGCGGCGCCGACGGCGCCGCCCGCTGGTCGGGAGGGAGCCTGCGCAACGCGGATGGTCGACTGCAAATCCTGGGTCCCGACGACGTGGCCTTCACCCCGCAGCGCCGCTGGAAGTCGCCGCGCACGGGCATCGACTATCCGGTCGTCTGGGACGTGCGCGCCGGCGCCCAGCACTACACGCTCGAACCGCTGCTCGACGATCAGGAGAACGACACGCGCCTGTCGACCGGGGCGATCTATTGGGAAGGTGCCGTACGCGCGCTCACGAACGGGAAGACGGCGGGTCGCGGTTACCTGGAGCTGACCGGTTACGGAGAGAAACTGCGCCTGCGATAGGAGTTGCTCAGACCGGCCCCTGGCAGTTTTCGATGATCGCCGCGATGCCCTGGCCACCGCCGATGCACATGGTCACGAGACCATAGCGGCCACCGATGCGGCGCAGCTCGTAGATCAATTTGGTGAGGATGATTGCGCCGGTCGCCCCGATCGGATGACCGAGCGAGATACCGCTGCCGTTGGGGTTGACCTTCGCAGGATCGAACCCCAGTTCGCGCGTGACCGCGCAGGCCTGCGCCGCGAACGCCTCGTTGGCTTCGACCACATCGATGTCCTGCACCGAGAGCCTCGCCCGTTGCAAGGCCAGACGCGTCGCGGGTACGGGTCCCATCCCCATGATCGCCGGATCGACGCCGGCGTGCGCGTAGGCGACGAGGCGTGCGAGCGGTCGCTGTGGCAGGCGGTCGAGCACGTGCTGCCCGGCTAGCACCAGAGCTGCGGCACCGTCGTTGATCCCGGAGGAATTGCCCGCCGTCACGGTACCCTCTTCCTTCCGGAAGATGGTCGGGAGTTTGCCGAGTTCCTCGAGCGTCGTCTCGCCGCGCACGTGCTCGTCGACCGCGAAATTCGTGGTCTTGCCGCGCCGCTTGCTCTCGACGCCCATGATTTGTTCGACGAATCGTCCGCTCGCAATGGCCCCCGCCGCACGCCGCTGACTCTCGAGCGCCGTCGCATCCTGGCTGGCGCGATCGACATGATAGCGGGAAGCAATGTTCTCGGCGGTCACGCCCATCAGACCGTGGCCGAAAGGATCCGTCAAAGCGCCATTGACCATGTCGAACAGCACCGCATCACCCAGCTTCTTGCCCCAGCGCATCGAGGGGGCGAGGAAGGGTGCGCGACTCATGACCTCCACGCCGCCGCCGATCGCAAAGTCCGCGTCGCCGAGGAGGATCGTCTGCGCCGCCGAGACGACCGCCTGCAGTCCCGAACCGCAGAGCCGGTTGACCGTCATCGCCGGGGTTTCGTGCGGAATACCCGCCTCGACGGCGGCAACGCGCGCGACGTACGCGTCGCGCGGCTCGGTGGTGATCACCTGACCGAACACGACGTGCCCCACCAGGGCCGGATCGATTCCCGCGCGCCGTATCGCTTCGCGGGTCACGCGCGCGGCGAGATCGGTGGGCGGGAAATCCTTCAACGCGCCACCGAACGTGCCGATGGCAGTGCGCGCAGCCGACAGAAAGTAGACATCGTTCATGGCCGAACTCCCGGCATCGACTGCCGCAGTGATATACAGCCACAAATTATCGCACGTCAGGAGCCGATGGCAGAACCGCCGTTCTCAGTTATAGTGCGATCAAGCAAGGAGTATGGCATGCGCGTCGTTCCGAACCTCGAAGAACTCAGCAGCTTGGCGGGCCAGGAAGTGGCCGTGGGCGACTGGTTCGAGATCGACCAGGCGCGCATCAACGGCTTTGCCGAGGCGACGAACGACCGCCAGTGGATACACGTCGACGCGGAGCGCGCGGAGCGCGAATCGCCATTCAAGACGACGATTGCGCATGGATTCTTGACCTTGTCGCTGTTGCCTTTCCTGCTCGACCGTGCCTTGCGCATCGAGGGCCTGCGGCTCGTGGTCAACTACGGAATGACTCGCGTTCGCTTTCCTGGCGCGGTCAAGGTCGGCACGCGGATTCGCGCGCGGGTCACGTTGGCCGAGTTCAAGGCGAGTGCGGCGGGCGCACACGTCGAGTGGCTGGTCACCGTCGAACGCGAAGGGGAAATCAAGCCCGCCTGCGTCGCGGGACTCTTGATCCGTCTCTATACCTAGGCCGGCAGATATTTCCCCGCGGCCACGAGCCCGGTCGACCGCGCGGCGGGGCCTCCGAGCGGCAGGCGCACGCTGAAGCAGGCGCCGCCACCCAAGCCTGGGCTTTCGGCGTGCAAGATAGCGCCGATATCGCGCGCCGCTTTGGCGCTCGCATGCAATCCGAAACCATGGCCGTTGCGCTTCGTAGTGAAGCCGAACTCCCACAGGTGCGAGAGCGTCTCCTGCGACATGCCGGGACCCGTATCCTGAATCGAGAACACGGCATGCTCGCCGTCGCGCTGGAGCCGTAAGACGATGCGCGGCGGCGCCGCACCGCCGAGCAGCATCGCATCACGGGCGTTGCTGACGTAGCAGACGATGATTTGCAATAATTTGTGGCGATCGGTCAGCACGAGGGGCAGATCCTCGAAGATGCGCTGGGTCTCGATTTCCGCGAAGTCAGGGGCTTGCACGAGCAAGGCGACTTCGATCAAGTCGCGCAGATCGGTCGGCTCCCAGGTACCCCCCATGGGGATCAACGACTGCTGTGCACTGATGATGTCGCGCAGATGTCGCACGTGCCGATTGATCTCGCCGAGTTCCGATTCGAGACTGCTGCTGTTGGCCGTCAATTGCTGGGCGATCGCGAGCAGGTAGTCCGGCAAATACTTGCCGCGGACGTCCTCGGTCAGGAAAGCCGCGATGTCGACCCGATGACTCGCGATCAGTGAGGCGACCTGCTCTACCCGCTCCGGGCGCAGTGCGGTGAGATCGCGGCGCATCACCGAAGCGGCGACTCCGACACCGCTGAGCGCCTGTTCGACGCTTTGCAGCACCCCGTTGGCGGTTTCGGCGATGCCGGCCTGATGAAAACTCTCCCGGAGTTGCACCTCGAGCGCGCGTTCGCGCCGTTCCGACTCGATCCGGTCCGTGACGTCGAGCAGCACGCCGATGCGCCGACGAGATCGTAAGGAGTCGCCCGCGACCAAGGACAACGTCGTTTGCAGGTGACGGATGCTGCCATCCGGCCGCACCCCGCGGAAGCGCAGATCCAAGGATTCCTGGGTCCTCTCCGACTCGCCGAGGAGTCTCTGCACGAGCGGCAGGTCCTCCGCATGGATCAGGCCGCGCCATGCCGCCACGCTCGGCGCGAAGTCCTGCTTGGTGCGCCCGAAGATGTCGTACATGACGTCGTTCCACCAAACGACGTCACCGTCGAGGTCGAATTCATAGACGCCCACACCAGCCGCTCGCGTCGCCAGATCGAACCGCGCGCCCACCTGCGCCAACGTGGGATCGTGGGCGCTGGCACCGTCCCGGGTGAGCCGGCGTTTCAGCGCATCATAGGCACCGGCGCGAGAGGCTGCCGTGAGCACCATAATCCCGAAGATCGTCAGGCCGGGCCCCACCGGCACGGTCTCCGCAACGCCGGGCAAGCCCGCCGCGAGGCCGGCGACCACGGCACAACCAAGAAGGCCCAGCAAAACCCAATCAAGGGCGGTGGAAATCAGGCAGGCATCGGAGAGCAGACTGAAGCGCGCGAGCAGTTCGCAAAACGCGGTCGGCGTCGCCACGGGCGGACCGGCATACCAGGTTGCCGCCAGAACGAGACTCGCGCCCAAGACCAGGCTGGATCCGAGTGCCGTGACGGCCATGCGCATGACGATACCCGCTTCGGCAAGACCGGCTCCAGACAATTCGGCGTCCATGGGCGGGCGATCTTGAGGGTCGGTCGCTCAGGCTCCGGCCGTCGCGTCGACGTACGGCTGCCACTTGTCGGTCGGCGCCAGCGCCGACTCGATTGCATCCGCGAGTTCGGTCGCGTGGAAGGGCTTTTGCAGAAACGCCACGGCGCCGAGCCGCATGGCGCGTTCGCGCAAGTCGGGACGCTGACTCGCCGTGATGAAGATAATGGGCGTCGCCGAGGTCTCGACCAGATGGCTCAAGCGTTGAGCAACCAGGAACCCGTCGCCGCCGGGCAGGGAGATGTCGAGCAACACGACATCGGGCTTGCATTTGCGCACCTGCGACACGGCAGCGACGGCGTCGCCCGCGGTGACCACGGTGTAGCCCATTGCTTTCAAGCGCACGCCGAAAGCCAGCGCAATCTTCGGATCGTCCTCGACCATCAGAACCGTCTTCATGTCGTAACTTCCTTTGTTTCCGTGCTGGGTTGTCGGCCACTTCGCAGCGGACCTGTAGCTGTTCAGGCGAGAGCTTGCGCACACTTTTCACATTCTCGGATGCGAGGGGAAAACTGTGGTGCGGGTCAAGGTTTCCGCAGGACTTATGACGCATGGTCCTCGATATAGGACTCAACGCCCCAGGCCAACGCATGCTCGAATCGGTCAAGACCGCACAGGACACCCAGGAAATGATGCGGCCTTTCCGCCTCTTGATCATCGACGACGATCTGATCGACCGCCAGTCGTATCTGCGGTTCCTGACCGGCGACAAGACCAATTCCTACATCGTCATCGAGGCATCCTCGGCGCTCGAGGGGGCGCAACTCCTCGCCGAGGGCCCCTACGACTGCGTCGTGCTCGACTACCAGCTCCCCGGAACCGACGGACTGAGCCTGCTGCAGTCGTTTCGCGACAACGCGGGCACGACGCCGGCGTCCCCGGTCGTCATGATGACCGGCCAGGGCAACGAGAGCGTCGCCGTGGAGGCGATGAAGCTCGGGATCGCCGATTACCTCGTCAAGGACGGACTGACCGCGGAAGCCTTCCGGCGCGCAATCAAGAATGCCGTGTGCCGCTGGCGCCTGCACGTCGCCGTCGGGGAAAAGAGCCGCCGCCTGGAGAATGCGAATACCGAATTGAAGCAACGCGCCGAGGAAATGCAGCGCCTCTACCACGTCGTTTCACACGAATTGAAGACCCCTTTGACGGCGGTTCGGGAGTTCATCGCGCTGGTTCTCGACGGCATCGCAGGACCGCTGCAATCGGAGGATCAAAAGACCTTCCTCGAACATGCGCTCGACGGCTGCGACCAGATCGCCAGGCACGTCAATGATCTGTCGGATTCCTCGCGCCTGGAAAATACGAAGCTGCGCTTGAACCTCGCCCCGGTCCGGCCCGAGCGCATCATCAGTTTCGCACTCGCCTCCATTCGCAACATCGCCGTGGCCAAGGGCTTGCAACTGAAGACGGAGATCACTCCGAATCTGCCGCCGGTGCTCGCGGACGAAGTACGCCTGTCGCAGATCCTCGGCAACCTGCTGGGCAACGCCGCGAAGTTCACTCCACCCCACGGCGAGATCGCCTTGTTGGCGCAATTCAAACCGGGATCGACTTCCGAGATCGAGATCACGGTGCGCGACAGCGGCTGCGGCATCGCGCCGGAGCATCTCGACAAGATCTTCAACCGGCTCTACCAGGTCCCGCACGCGGGGGACGACCTCATGGGCAGCGGCTTAGGATTGGGCTTGTCGATCGCCCGCGAACTGGTCAACCTGCACGGCGGCGAGTTGCGGGTCGAAAGCACGCTGGGCCTCGGCAGCACGTTCCGCTTCGACCTGCCCACGACCAACATCGAACCGAAGACCGCGAGGAACCGCCTCAGCGCCTGAGCCTTGGGGTCTAGGCCGCAAGCTCCGGCGGCGCAATGACGATCAACAGGTAATATTCCAGCATCTTGGCGAGCGAGAGAATCTCGTCATGGGTGTTCGACTTCAGAATGTAGCCGGCCACGTGCGCATCGTAGGCTGCCATCCGGTCGCGGTCGCTGTCCGATGTGGTCAACACGAAGATCACAGTCCGGTGCAGCGTCGCATCCGCGCGGATCGCCTGGATCAGTCCGATGCCGTCCATCCGCGGCATGCGGATGTCGACGAGCAGGAGCACCGGTCCCGGGATCTTCTCGACGCCATTCGTGCCGCGCAATAGGTCGAGCGCCTCGATGCCGTCGTGCGCCCGGCGCAGGGGGTTCGCAATCTTGCTGCGTTTGATGCAACGAAGGATCGTCTCTGCGTCAACCTCGTCGTCCTCGACGAGCAAGAGCGTCAATGCACCAGTGCCTGGCATGGTAAGTCCCCTTGTACCTAGGCCCGTGGTGCTAGGTCAATTTCGGCCAATCGAACCAGAGGCAGGTGCCGCGACCGGCGCTGGCCTGGATCCCGCATTCACCACCGAGGCCGGTGACGACCTTGCGCACCAATGCCAGCCCCATGCCGCTGCCTTCCACTTCGTCACGGGGCTTCAAGGTAGTGAACATCTCGAACACCGATTCGCGATACGGCTCGGGAATACCGGGTCCGTCGTCGGCCACGAACAAGCGGTGCCTTGCTCCGTTATCGACAGCCCAGATCCTAACTGAACCCTGATTGCGGTCGTGATGCTTGATCGCATTGCCGAGCAAGTTGTGAATCACTTGTTCGAGCGGAGCGCGCTGCACCATGACCGATTCCAAGGATCGGTCGGTGAGAATGCGGTAGCCGTTAGGCACCTGCAGCGTCACGGCAATTTCCGCGGTCAATGCCGCGGCGCTCATGACGGCGGCCGATGCCGGCCTCTTGCCGGCGCGCGCATAGGTCATGACGTCATCGAGCAGCTGTGCCATGCGCTGCGCGCGGCCCTGGATCAGTTGCAGACGTTCTTTCGTCTGCGCATCGACGGATGGATCATCGTCGATGATCCATTGCGCCAGCGTCTTGATTGCCCTCAGCGGCGAGCGCAGATCGTGGGAGGCCACGTAGACGAAGTCATCGAGTTCCTTGTTGATGCGCTCGAGTTCCTGCACTTGCTGTCGAGTCTCGCGATCGACGCGCTTACGCTCGCTCAAATCGCGGGCCGAGCGGTAAACGTAGCGCACACCGTTCAAATCGACGCTTCGGGCGCCGATTTCGACGTCGACGAGGCTCCCGTCGCGGCGCCGTAACTGCGTCTCCACGACCTGCGGTGTCTCGATCAGGCTGGGGATGGTCGCGGCCAGGTCCGTGCCGTCCTCGTCCGGCGACCAGGCCGAGACGTGCAGACGCGTCATCTCGTCCGGCGTGAATCCGAGCAGGCGCGCGAACGAGCGACTGCAGTAAACCAATTCCCCGCGCTCATCAAGGACATGGATGCCGTCGGTGACGGTTTCCAACAACATCCGCAATTGCGCCCGCTCGCGCTCGGCCAGGATCTGAGTTTCTTCGAGAACCTCCGGTTCGATCGCCGCGGCCAGCTGTCGTTCCAGATCCTCGTTACGCTCGAGCAGCTGGCGCAAACGGCGAGCCCCGCGCCGTTGCCAGGTCCAAAGACCGAGCCCGCAGAGCAAAGCGATGATCGACACGGCAATCAGAAACGAGTTCGTCATGTGTAGGCAACATCCTACACCCCCGGCCCCGCCGCACGCGGACTTGAATCCAGGCTGCGTGCTAAAGTTGCTGTATGAAAATCGGATTCATAGGCCTGGGCCACATGGGCTCGGCGATCGCCGCGAACCTCGTGCGGGCGTCGCACGAAGTCGCCGTCTGGAACCGTTCGGCGAACAAGGCGGGGCCACTCATCGAACTGGGAGCGACGCTCGCCGCCTCCCCGCGCGCGGCAGCCGAGGGCCGGGACATGGTCTTCACCATGCTCGGTGACGACGGCGCCTTGCAGGCGGTGTTGAGCGGAGAGCAGGGACTGTATGCGGGTCTGGCGCGCGGCGCCGTGCACGTGTCGATGAGCACGATCGGCGTGCATACCGCGGACGAGGTTGCCGCCGGCCATGCGGAACGCGGCCAGGGATTCGTGAGCGCCCCGGTCTTCGGCCGACCCGAAGCCGCCATCGCCGCGAAACTGTTCATCGTCACGGCCGGCGATCAGGCCGCGCTGCAACAGGCCAGCGGCCCGTTCGAGAACATCAGTCAGCGCGTGTTTCACGTCGGCGCCAAGCCCTCCAACGCGAACCTCGTAAAGCTCTGCGGCAACTTCATGATACTCGCGGCGATCGAGTCGCTGGCCGAAGCGATGACCCTGGCGGACGCGGGCGGCGTGCCCAAGCGCCAATTGCTCGAGGTGCTCACCGGCACCTTGTTCGATGCGCCCGTGTATCGGAACTACGGGGCGATCCTCATCGAGGAGCGGTTTCGCCCGGCCGGATTTGCCGCTCCCTGGGGTCTCAAGGACATGCGCTTGGCCGGCGACGCGGCGGCGGATCAGGGCATCGCCATGCCCTTTCTCGAGATCCTCAAACAGCATCTGATCGAGACGATCGCCAGAGAAGGCGGCGACATCGACTGGTCCGGGATTGCCAAGACCGTCGCCGCGAAGAAAATCGCCTGACGGCTTTGCTCGGCGAGACGGCCATCCGCGTCTTGCGCGACTCGCTGCGCACCGGCGCCGGCAGCGGATTCAAGACCGCCGTCGCTGCCTGGCTGAGCTACGTGTCGGCCCAGGCCGTTGGTTTGCACGAGGGCTATTGGGCGGCGATCTCCGCGGTCGTGGTCTTGCAGAGCGACCTGCCGAGCACACGCATCTCCGGGCGCGACCGGTTCGTGGGAACCGCGATCGGCGGGGTCATCGGCTGGGCCGGCGCATCCCTGTGGCACGAGCATCCGTCGATCTATGCCGTGAGCGTCGGACTGGCCGTGCTGGTGTGCGCACTGTTTCGCGTCGGCACGGCCGGACGCCTGGCTGCGGTCACGGTCTCCATCATCATTTTGATCCCGCATCCGCCGCCGCTCTGGAAGATCGCGCTCCTGCGCTTCTCGGAGGTGTCCTGGGGCATCGTCGTCGCCCTGTTCGTCGCCTATCTCGGTGCGCGATATTCGGGTTGGTCCCAGGCACGCGCGACGCCGACACAGAGCGGTCCCGCCGAGTGATTTTACTTAACACGCGATTCTCTCAAAAAGCTGGCGCGCGCGGTCCGCGCCCACTACAGTGATGTGAATTCGGTCATAGACACTCTGGGGAGAATGAGCGATGAGAGCGATGTCGAAATGGATTCTGGCGCTAGCCTGTTCCGCGCCCGCAGTCGCGGCGAACGCGCAAATCGTCACCTATGATTTCACCGCCACGGTCACCAAGTCATCGGGCCTCCTGTACGGACTGATCGCGCCAGGCACTGACATCACCGGCACCTACACGATCGATTTGTCGGCCGCGAATCCCGCCCTGACCATCGATCTCGGCTCCACGACCACCCTCGGGATCGCGGCCGCGGCAGGCGGCACGAAATTCGGAACGTCCGCCCCTGCAGCGCCCGTGTTCGCCTCGACTGCGAGCACCGATGTACTGCCGTTTTCCAGCGGCTCGCAGGCTGCGTATTTCTCCGGATCTTACGTTGAGACCACGCCGCCCAAGAAGCACGGCGCCGAAAGCTACTCTGCGCTCGAAGTCAACGAGTACGGCGGTGGAGTGTCATCTAAATCGTTCTTTACTCTCAAGGGTTCCGATCTGTTCGCGAGCGACGGACTGTTGAACCTCGGCGGCTCGACCCAGCACGACACAGGCGGCTTCGAAGAGACGGGTTTCGGCAGCAAGAACATCGTGAAATACGACATCACGTCCTTGACGCTTGCCCCGACCGCGGCGCCGGAGATCGATGGGCGCGGCCTGAGTTCAGCGGCAAGCTTGCTGCTAGGCGGCTTGTTGGTATTGCGCGGTCGCCGCCGCATTGGGGCCGCCACGCCGGCTTGACCGACAGCTCCGCGACTGCAGCGCTGACTTGCTGGCTGTGTCGCGAACGGCCGGTCATCAGCGGCGCGTCAGGAGCCGCGGCCTCGCTGTGTGCGGATTGCGAACTCGAGTTCGGGCACGACGGTGCGTGCGCCTGGGAGTCACTGGTCGGGTACCTGCTCGCGCACTGGGAGACGATCCGCAAGCTGGGTCGCTTCGATCTCACCAAGGCCTTTCCGAGCGATCCGCGCGCCGGCGCCTTGAGCGTCCATCTACATTTTCTCAAATTGCTGGCCTGCAAGCTGCGCAGCAGCGGCGTGCCCCTGGACCTGGAATCCTTCGCCAGCGCCCTGAGGACACGCCGCGCACATCCCGACGTGACGCTGCTGGTCGCCGATGCACGCGTCGCTGCCCGAACGCTGTTGTTGCACGATGCGGAGGTGCGTCTGCTGCGCAACCAAGACGGCGCCGTCCAGAGCGCGCGATGGACCGAGTTGCGCCATCCCGTCGCGATCAAGGTGAGCTATTTGCAGCCGGGCGCCCCGCTGCGGCCCGCTCCCGGTGAACCCTGGCATCCCGATCGTCAGCGTAAACTCGTCCGCTTGAGCCCCTATGTCGGGGAGGCGACGCCCGTGGCCGGCATCCAGGGACTGCGGATCTGAGCACGCCCACCAGGTTGATTGTCCTGCCGGGTCTCGACGGCACGGGCAAGCGCCTAACCGAATTCACGCGATGCCTGGCGCCCACGGTGCAAACCGCTATCGTGCCCTACCCGGTGGATCAGTGCCTCGGCTATTCCGAGTTGGAGATGCTGGTGCGCGCGGCACTACCGACGACCACGCCCTATGTGCTCCTGGGGGAATCGTTCTCCGGTCCCTTGGCGATCCGTATCGCCGCCGCTCCCCCGGCGGGTTTGATCGGCCTGATCTTGTGCGCGAGCTTCGCCAAGAACCCCTATCCCTACCTGCGCTGGGCGCATCCTCTGGCGCGGCGCTTGCCGATGAAATCCTTGCCCCGCTGGTTGCGCGCCCCCTTGCTCTGGGGTTCCCTCTCCGCAAGCGCTGCGCCCAGTCGCGGGGAACGCGCATCTGCCGGGGTCGACGAAGCCGTGCTGCGCCACCGCCTGGCGGCCGTGTTGCACGTGGATGAGACCGAGGCTCTACGTCGCATCCGGCTGCCCGTCGGCGTCATGCAAGCGGACCACGATCGCTTGGTGCCCGCAACGGCAACGCGGCACCTGCTGCAGCATCTGCCGCGCGCGCAGCACTGGCGCTTCGATGCTCCTCACGTGCTGCTGCAGACGCGGCCGCAGGAATGTGCCCTCGCCGTCCAGGATTTTCTCGCCAGGAGGACAGCGACCGGCGTTGCGCTAGACTGAGGACATTCCCAGCGACTGGAGTCACCGGATGTCGAAACCCAACCCCGATTGGCGCAGCGATGGCGTCAAAGTCATCAAGAGCGACCGCCTCGACAGCAACACGCCACAGACGCCCGGCATGTTGCGCGCCGCGGCCGTCAATGCGGCGCGCGGCTCGCAGAAGCTCTGGGCGGGCACCGTGATCATCCATCCGAATGCAAAAACCGGCGCGCATCACCACGGCGCGCTCGAGAGCGTCATTTACGTCGTCCGCGGCATCGCCAGGATGCGCTGGGGCGACAGTCTCGAGTTCGTCGCCGAGGCCGACGCCGGCGACTTCATTTTCGTCCCGCCCTACGTGCCGCACCAGGAGATCAATCGCTCGAGCGATACGCCGCTCGAGTGTGTGCTGGTGCGCAGTGACAATGAATCGGTCGTCGTGAACCTGCAGATCGATGCCGCCGAGCGCGTCGAGGAAGTCTATTGGGTCGATCCGATCCACCGTGACGGGGCCCGCTAGCATGAACGAGCCGCTGCCGGTCCTGTTGGTGCCGGGTTTGCTGTGCTCTCCGCGTCTCTACGCGGCGCAGATTCCTGAACTCTGGCGCTTCGGTCCCGTGAGCATCGCCGATCACACGCGCGACGACAACCTCGTCGGGCTTGCCCGGCGCATACTCGCGACCGCGCCGGCCCGCTTCGCGCTCATCGGGCTGTCGATGGGCGGCTATATTTCATTCGAAATACTGCGTCAGGCGCCGGAGCGGGTCGCCAAACTCGCCCTGCTCGACACGAGCGCCCGCCCCGACACCGCCGAGCAAACCGCGAACCGACGCGCTCAAATAGCGCTTGCCACGAGCGGGCGGCTCGCCGAAGTCGTCAGCAACGCGTTTCCCAATTCCGTGCATCCCGCGCATCGCGGCGACGAAGCCTTGCGCCAAGTCTTCGTCGACATGGCCACGGAGGTCGGCGTCGAGGCCTTCGTCCGCCAGCAATTGACCAACATCGGTCGCCCCGATTCGCGT
>Ga0116226_10004716_pt1 | contig 12090 bp, 5 predicted proteins | sample S1TSphfallax_FD_89692 | JGI IMG/M metagenome (GOLD analysis project Ga0116226, IMG submission 89692) | Host-associated microbial communities from peat moss isolated from Minnesota, USA - S1T2_Fa - Sphagnum fallax MG | ecosystem: Host-associated > Plants > Peat moss > Unclassified | place: USA... | reverse complement strand
GATGACAGCTTTGTGGGGGTTGGTTGTTCAGGATGACAGCTTTGAGGGGGTTGGTTGTTCGGGATGACAGGTTTGAGGGGGCGTCTCCCATTTCGGCTGCTCTCATCATGCGGGTGGAGCGCGCCGATATCTAGACTGGAAGCGGGTTTTCAGATGCATATCGATCCTGAGCGCGAGACGCTCCCCTGGATCCACGAAGTGGATGGGAACCAAGAGAACCGAGCAAACCGAGAGAACCAAGCAAACGGAGAGATCGGAGCGAACCATGATTCGCCAGACTGGAGCGATTGCGCTCGCGAGCCAATTCATACTCCTTCGGCGATCCAGCCGGGGAGCGCGTTGATCGCGGGACGGCTGGATGACCTGCGGGTTTTGTACGTGAGCGAAAATGTGGCGGAGTTTCTGGAGATCGCGCCGGCCGAGGTCTTCCGCCAGTCGATGGCGGAGCTGCTGGGACCGAGCCAGATGGCGACGGTGTTGGCGGTGCTGCAGCGGGAGCCGTACAGCCCATCGAACATTGTGGCGCTGACGGTTCCGTTTGGGGGGACGCGGGTGTTCGACGCGACCGCGCACCTTCACAACGGGATCTTCTGCCTGGAGCTGGAGCCGGTGGGCGAGGGGCGGCGCCGGGACGAGATGTTGAACGACCTGCAGATGGCGATCGGGGCGTTGCGGAACCAGGGCACGGCGCAAGGGCTGTGCGACATGGCGGCCGCGCAGATCCGGAGCTTGACGGGCTACGACCGGGTGATGGTTTACCGGTTCAACCGGGACGGGCATGGCGAGGTGGTTTCGGAGAGCAGGGCGGAGGAGATGGAGTCGTTCCTCGGGCTGCATTACCCTGCTAGCGATGTGCCGGCGCAAGCGAGGAGGCTCTACGCGCTGCAGCGGCAGCGGGCGATCGTCACGGTGGGCTACGTTCCGGTGAAGGTGCTGGCGAACCCGGAGGTGGAGGCCGCCCCGATGGACATGACGTATTGCGCTTCGCGGAGCGTGTCGTCGAGCCATCTGGAATATTTGCGGAAGATGGGGGTGGAGGCTTCGTTTTCGATTTCTCTGATGGACGAGCGGGGTCTTTGGGGGCTGATCGCCTGCCACCACCGGACGGCGAAGCGGCCGAGCGCGGCGATGCGGTCGCTGGCGGATTTGCTGGGCCAGCTGGTATCGATGCTGATCGGGATTGTTGCGAGATATAAGGAGTACGCGGAGCGGCTGGCGGCGCAAAAATGCTTCAACCTGCTGGGGGCGGCGCTGACCGCGGACAGTGGTTTCGTCGAGGCCCTTGGAGAAAACGACAACCTGTTGGACTGCGTGGGGGCGGACGGGGTGTGCGTACGGCTGGGAGGCCGTCATCGGCTGCTGGGCGCGACGCCGGAGATCGACCGGGTGGAGGCGCTGATTGCCGCGCTGTATCCCAGGCTGGCGAAGGGGATGCTGGTCTCGGACAACCTGGGGAAGCTGCTGCCGGAGTTCGCGCCATTGTTCCGGGTGGCGAGCGGGGTGTTGATGGCGTCGATCGGGAACGACCCGGGCGACGCGGTGCTATGGTTCCGGGGGGAGGTGGCGCAGACGGTGCGTTGGGCGGGGGATCCGGACGGGGCGGCAGAAATCTCTCGGGAGACGGGCCGGCTGACGCCGCGGAACTCGTTCGCGGAGTGGAAGGTGATCCACCGCGGGCGGTCGCTTCGGTGGAAGAAGAGCGCGCGGTCGGCGGCGCGGACGGTGAAGCGGGCGATCACGGCGGCGGCGCAACGCGCGGACGGGGAGCAGGCGAAACAGAGCCGTCTGGACTCGCTGACGGGGCTGCCGAACCGGCGGGTGCTGCTGGAGGAGCTGGCCGAGTGGCAGCAGACCCATTCTGAAGATTCGGCTGCGCTGTTTTTTCTGGACGTGGACAACTTCAAGACGGTGAACGACTCGCTGGGCCATGCGCAGGGCGACCAGTTGCTGGCGCAGGTGAGCGAGCGGCTGCGGGAGTGCGCGGAGGCGAGGCACCTGGTGGCGCGGCTGGGCGGGGACGAATTCGTAATTTTCTGCAAGCATATGGAGGTCGCCGAGGCGACAAAGCTTGGGGAGGCGATCATCGGTAGGTTCGCGGAGCCGTTTCAACTGGACGGCAAGCCGTTTCGGACGACGACGAGCGTGGGGATCACGGCGGTCGGTTCGGCTTTGGCGGGTCATGAGGATCCGCTGCGGGCGGCGGACTCGGCGATGTACGTCTCGAAACAGGCGGGCGGCAACCAGGCGACGCTGTACAAGCCGCTGCATCACGACGAGGCGCTGCGTCGGCTGCAGCTGGAGCAGGCGCTATTTCAGGCGCTTGGGAACGGCGAGCTGTCGGTATACTACCAGTCGCAGGTCGATTTGCGGACGCGGAAGCTGACCGGCTTCGAAGCGCTGTTGCGCTGGAAGCATCCGGTGTACGGGGCGATCGCGCCGCTGGAGTTTATCCCGATGGCGGAGCGGCTGGGTCTGATTCCGGCGATCGGCGAGTGGGTGCTGCGGGAGGCGCTTGGCCAGATCAAGGTATGGCGGGAGCAGTTCAACAGGGAACTGACGATTTCGGTGAATGTGTCGGTGAGGCAGGTGTTCGCGGAGGATTTCGCGGAGACGGTGCGGGAGGCGCTGGAGGCGACGGGGGTGGCGGCGTCGACGTTGTGCCTGGAGGTGACCGAATCGATTATGGTGCGGGAGCAGTCGGTGGCGTGCCTGGAGGAGGTGCGGTCGCTAGGGGTGCAGATTTCGGTTGACGATTTCGGGACGGGTTACTCGTCGCTGGCGTATCTGCAGAGCTTGCCGATCGACGAGGTGAAGCTGGACAAGTCGTTTTTGCGGGGTGTGGGCGAGGACGCGCGGAAGACGGCATTGATGGGCGCGATTATTTACATGGCGCATGCGCTGGATCTGAAGGTGATCGCGGAGGGGATCGAGAGCGCTCCGGAAGAGCAAGGGCTGCTGGACCTGCTGTGCGACGGGGCGCAGGGATATTTATTTTCGCGGCCGATGTCGGCGGCGGATGTCGAGGCGGGCGTGATTTTCTCGGCTCCTCCCTTGGAACGCACGCTCGACTTGCTTGCCCGACAGGTGCAGCAGACGTACCCGGTGTTTATGCGGATGCTGGTGGCATCGATGGAGAACGCGCCGGACGCGGTGGTGATCACGGAGGCCGAGCCGGTGGGCGAGGCGGGTCCGCGGATCGTTTACGTGAACAAGGCGTTCGAGGCGATGACGGGGTATGCGCGCGAAGAGATGATCGGCCAGACGCCGCGGACATTGCAGGGGCCGGCGAGCGACCCGGGGACGCTGGAGCGGATCCGGGAGGCGCTGCACTCGTGGCAGCCGGTGCGCGAGGAGCTGGTCAACTACCGCAAAGACGGAAGCCTGTTCAATGTGGACCTGTCGATCTTTCCGATTTGCAACGCGAGCGGGTGGTATACGCATTGGGTTTCTGTGCAGCGGGAGATGGCGATGGCGGGTGAAGTTGGCAGGGAGGTTGTCGGGGAGCCGGCGCATTGAAATAGGGGGTCCATTGGTGCATCGGCTGCGCGCAGGATGTCAGTGTGAGGCGCGTCGCGCAGGATGACAAATTCTTGGTGGCGGGTTTTGGCGTGTTCGAAGCTGCGCGGCTTCGAGGCGGTGGTCCGATTCAAGCCGATGAAGCTGGCTTGAATGGGGCGGCGTCCGAAGACAGGATGCTGGGATAGGCGCGGGCGGGAGTGGCGTTGATCGCCGCGAGCGGTGGATGTTACCTTTACTTTAGCGCTTTCGGGATTGCCTGGCAGACTCGCCGGGACAGGCCTTTTCGGGGTGCGACATTCTCTCCCTGGGAGATCGAGATGGGTCGCAGGAACCGTGTTTGGGTGGTTGAGGCGGCCATCGCGGCCGCTGTTGCGTTGGCATCCTCAAATCTGCAAGGCCAGCAGCCGACGCATTATGAGCCGACGCTCGCGTCTACACATTATGAGCCGACGCTCGCGTCTTTGGACCGGCATCCGGTGCCACAGTGGTTTTCGGACGCGAAGCTGGGGATTTTTGTGGTGTGGGGTGCGTACTCGGTGCCGGGTTGGGCTCCGCTGGCGCATCCGGACCACGATTTCACGTCGGAGGAGTTCATCCGCAACAATCCATACGCGGAGTGGTACTACAACATGATGCGCATTCCGGGGTCGCCGACCGAGGCGTATCATCGCGAGCACTACGGGGCGCACTACGATTATTACGACTTCACGAAGGTCTTCGACAAGCAGATCGAGAAGTGGGACCCGGAGGCGTGGGCGGGGATTTTTCACGACACGGGGGCGGAGTATATCGTGCTGACGGCGAAGTTCCACGACGGATTCGCGCTGTGGCCGAGCAAGATCGCCAACCCGACGCTGCCCGCCGATGAGCAACATGCGACGCGGGACATTGTCGGCGAGCTGGCGGAGGCGGTGCGGAAAAAGGACATCCGGATGGGGATTTATTACTCCGGCGGGTACGATTGGACGTTCAACGCGGGGCCGATCACGAAGAAGGAAGATTACGAGACGGTGAAGCCGCAGACTGCGGCGTATGGCGCGTATGCGGACGCGCAGCTGCGCGAGCTGATCGCGCGGTACAAGCCTTCGGAGCTGTGGAACGATATCGACTGGCCGAAGTCGGGCAGGCCGCTGGAGGACATGGCGTATTACTACAACACGGTGCCGGATGGGGTGATCGACGACCGGTTCGGTGTGGCACACTCGGACTTCACGACGCCGGAGTATTCGACGTTGAGCCAGATCAGCGCGAAGAAGTGGGAGGAATGCCGGGGTCTGGGGGCTTCGTTCGGGTATAACCGGGCGGAGGGCGAGGCGCAGACGATCGCGCCGGACAAGCTGATCTATCTGCTGGCGGACATTGTGAGCAAGAACGGGAACCTGCTGCTGGACGTGGGTCCGGAGGCGGACGGGACGATTCCCGAGGTGCAGATGGAGCGGCTTCGGGCGCTGGGGACGTGGCTGAAGCAGAACGGCGAATCGATTTATGGGACGCGGCCGTGGGTTCGCGCGGAAGGCAAGACGGCCGAGGGAATTCCGGTGCGGTTCACGGCGAAGGACGGGTTTCTGTATGCGATCGTGATGGGCAAGCCGGGGGGGCGATCGATTTCGATCGAGGGTTTGCGGGCTCCTGCGGGGAGCGAGATTTCGCTGCTTGGCGGCGGAAAGCTGGCGTGGTCGCAGGAGGGGGCGAGCGTGAAGGCGAACTTGCCAGCTTCGCTGCCGGGCGAGTATGCGTGGGTGTTGAAGATGAAGCTTCCGGAGTGAGCTGGCTGGGTCTATTTCAAGAGGCCCAGGGCTTTGACGGTGTCGGGATCTTTGGGGTTGAGTTTGAGGGCGGTTAGCAGCTCTTGTTTGCCGGAGGCGAGATCGCCGGTTCGGCAGAGGGCGAGTCCGAGGTCTTTGTGGAGGCCGGCGGCGATTTCGCAGTCTCCGCATTGGTCGATGGCTTGGTGGAAGAGCTGGATGGCCTCGGCGTCTTTGTGGTCGCCCATGGCGAGGTAGGCCTGGTTGCCGAGGGACTTGACGGCATCGATTTTCTTTTGCTCTTGCTGGATGGCCGCGAACCGGTTGCGGAGGCGGTTGGCCTCGGCGGGGTCGGTGGTACGCAAGGCGCGCGAGAGGCTGTAGAGGGCGGCGGTCGCGTCGGGGTCGATGGCGAGGGCGCTGCGCCAGGCGGCGATGGCTTCGGGTTGCTTGGATTGGGCGGCGAGGCTGTCGCCGAGGAGCTGGTAGGCTTTGCTGTTCTCGGGCTGGAGCTTGACGACCTTTCTCAACAGGGACGACTCCTTGGCGAAGTCGGATGCGTCGCGTTCGACCAAGGCCCAATAGTAGAAGCAGTCAGGATCGCTGGGCGCGAGACGGGCGGCGAGGGTGAATTCGGCCTGGGCCTCGGGGCCGCGATGGAGGTCGGCGAGCAGACGGGCCCGGTTGAGATGGGCGGGGGCGAGCTGGGGGGCGAGCGCGAGCGCTTTGCCGGTTTCGTCGAGCGCCTGTTGCAGTTCGCCCTGATCGGCCAACGCGACTGCGAGATTGACGTGGGCGTCGGGGGATCTAGGAAGCGACTGGGCGACCTGGCGCAGGAGTTGGACCGCGCCGGGAAGGTCGCCGGTGCGGCCTTTGACCTTGGCGAGGGCGGTGAGGATCTGGGTGTTCGCGGGATCGAGGGCCTGGGCTTGCTGGAGAAGGCTGCCGGCCTCGGCGAGTCGGCCCTGGCGGGCGAGGGCGAGTCCGTCCTGGAGGAGATGTTCGGCGTCTTGTGCGGCGGCTAGAGAGCCAGACCATGCGGAGGACAGCAGGAGGAGGAGGATCGGGATGATCCGCGTCGAGCGATGAAGGGTCGGCGAATTGCGTGGTTGGGATTGCATCTCGCTGATGGAATTGTAGAGGGCGCGGTGGTTGGAGGAAAAGATTCCGGGAAAGCGAAGGCGCGGCCGGAGCCGCGCCTTCGGGAAACGGCTAGATTCGAGGCTGCTCAGAAGACGAACTTGGCGCCTAGTTGAATGGAGCGGGGCGAGTTGTTGGTGCTCGTGATCGTCCCGAAGTTCGACGCGCCGAGTGTGGAGCTGGGCTGCCCGAAGACGTGAGTGTTGAAGAGGTTGAAGGCCTCGCCGCGTATCTGGACGGTGTAGCGCTCGGCGAAGGGAAACTCGCGGAAGAGCGAGGTGTCCAGGTTGTTGGAGAACTGGGTGCGCAGAGCGTTCCTGCCCATGTCGCCGTAGGTGTATTGGGCAGGCTCGGCGAAGGCGGCAGGATTGAGCCACGCCAGCGGGCTGCGGTTCGACGGGTTGGGGTTGCCGACCAGGTTGGGCCGCTCGTAGCCATTGCCGCCGATGTTGGCCGGGTCGCCGGGGATGTTGATCGAGTAGGGGGTTCCGCTGTGGAACTGGGTGATGCCGTTCCACTGCCAGTTGCCGAGGATGTAGTTGAGCGCGGGGTGGCCGGTGTCGAGCAGCTTCCCAGTTCCGATCGGGAGCGCGTAGATCCAGCTGACCGCCAGGTTCTGCGGCACATCGAAGGCGGAGACGCTGCGCTCGGCGGAAAGCTTGTAGATCTGCTGGACATTGCAGCCCTCGGAGCCGAAGAAGCCGGAGCAGCCCTCGTCGATCGACTTCGACCAGGTATAGGCGGCGGTAAGGGCGAGCCCCTGGGTGAAACGCCGATTCAGTTGCAGTTCGAGCGCGTTGTAGTTGCCGGCTCCGTTGCTTCTTGAATAGAAGGTCGGCGAGATATAGGGGTAGGGGTAGCGGAGGCTGGGGTCGCCGGGGCCGGGGACGGTGGCGACGTTGTAGAAGCCGCCGACGTTGAGCCGCCTGTTGGCCGAGCCGACATAGGTCGCCGAGACGACGGTGGCGGAGTTCAACTGCCGCTGGGCGCCGAAGTTCCACTGCATCGAGTAGGCGTTCTTGATCTTGGGATCGACGTACCAATTCTCCAGCGCGAAGGGTGTCGGGGCGGGCAGAGCTTGAAGTCCCGGCAGATTCTGGGTGGTGTAGCCGGGGAACGGGTCGGCGCTCGTCGGGTTGTTGATGTTCTCCTTTTGAATCTGCCCGACCGAGGGCCAGTTGCCGCTGACGCCGCGGTCGTTCTGCACCATCGCGGCGTAGTTGTCGAAGGCGATGCCGAAGCCGGCGCGGATGACGGTGGTGGGGGTGATGCGATAGGCCGCGCCTAGCCTGGGTTGCAGGTTGAGCGGCGTGTTTTCCATCACCTTGCCATCGGAGCTGGCGACCACATGGTCGGGCAGCGAGCCGTCGGGCGTGGGGATACAGGGGGCATTGCCGAGCGAGGCGCAGGAGCCGGGGACTTTGTAGACGACGTAGGTTCCGTTGTTGAAGTCGAAGTTGCCAACGTACTGGTTGCCGTCGCCCGGCGTGCCGTACTTGGGAATCAGGGTGAGGTCGTAGCGCAGCCCGGCGTTGAGGGTGAGCTTGGGCGAGACCTGGAACTGGTCTTGGAAGTAGGTGCCAAAGACGCCGCCGAAGCCGAGGCTCTCGACCAGGCTGCGCTTGGTGATTTGGTTCGGAATCCCGATCATGAACGAAGCCAGCGCGTCGCCGGTGGTGCCGGGGCTGACAATGTTGCTGGTCTCGTTGGCGGTCATGTTGTAGTTCGAGTACTCGATGTCCTGCCCTTCGCCGATTTTGTTGAACTCGGCGCCCATCTTCAGTGTGTGCTTGCCCTTAAGCAGGGTGTAGTCGCCCTTGAGCGACCAGCCGTCCGCGGTGGTTTGCGGGCCTCCGTTCTCGCCGGTGTCGCTGAAATAGTTGGCGACCGAGAATCCCGGGATCAGCGTCTTGAGGGTCGGATATCCGCTGGTGATCGCCGTGGGATAGCCGACCTGGGTGTCGAAGTCCGAGGAGACCCCCTTGAAGCGGGCGAGGCTGGGGCGGGACAGGTAAGTCTTGCCCGCCTCGATATGGAGGACGCTGTCGGCGCCGAAGATATGCGCCCAACTGCCTACATATTGGCGCCCGTTGGTGTTGATCGAGGTGGGTATTTGACTACGGCCGCTCAAGTTGGAGCCGGCTTCGGTCGAGATGCGAAAGAAGACCGAGTCCTTGCTGTTGATGGTCTCGTCCATGCGCCCGTTGTACGAGCTCATGTTCTGGGTGTTGACGTAGCTGGTGATCGCATTGCCCTGCGGATTGCCGGTGATCGTGGCCGCCGGCAGCACATGCTGGGCGTAGTAGATGTCCCCGGCGTTCAAGTCGGCTGCGGGAATCTGGTTGCCGGGGAACTGCTTGCGCGTGCAGTTGCCGGAGGCGTCGCAGGTCGTCGACGCCGGATCGTAGATCGGCAGCGAGGTGGAGAAGTCCCCGGCGTATTGCGCGGCCGTCGGCACGATCAGATATTCCTCGCTGGGGCTGGAGAAGCGGAAGCCCTCATAGGCGAAATAGAAGAAGGTCTTGTTGCGGCCGTTGTAGAGCTTGGGGATGATCACGGGTCCGCCGACCGCGCCGCCATACTGGTTCTGGCTGAGGGGAGTGAGCGGGGTGCCGGGCGCGGTGAAGTAGGGCAGCGCCTGCAGCGAGCTGGTCTTGTTGAACTCCCAGCCCGCGCCGTGCAGCTGGTTGGTGCCGGCCTTGGTGGCGATGTTGATGGTGCCGCCGGTGCTGCCGCCGAACTCGGCGGAGTCGTTGTGGGACTGGAGCTTTATGTCCTGGATGGTGTCGAGGACGGGCTGCACCGCGTAGGCGTTGCCGAAGGTTTCGATGTCGAGGACGCCGTCGAGATAGAAGAGGTCGCTGCGATTGGTTTGGCCGTTGAACGAGGGGATGGAGATGGGGCCGATCGAGGTGGTATAGCTGGCGACCTGGCTTCCGCTGGGCGTGATGGGGGAGACGCCGGGGTTGGTGACGAAGAGGCTGGTGAAGTTGCGGCTGTTGAGGGGAAGATCGCCGACCTGTTTGCTCTCAAGCGTGGTGCTGACCTCGGAGCTGGAGGCCTGGAGGCCTTCGCCGATGGCCTGGACGCTGACGACCTGGCTGACCGCGCCGACGGCGAGGGTGAAGTCGAGGGTGGTGGCCTGGTTGACCTGGAGGACGAAGGAGCTGAGCTTCTGGGTGTTGAAACCGGGGGCCGAGGCTTCGAGAGTGTAGGTGCCGGGCGTGAGGTTGAGATAGAGGTAGTCGCCGCTTTCGTTGGCGGTTTTGGTGGCGCCGACCTGGGTGTCGACGTTGACGAGGCGGAGGAGGGCTCCGGCGACGACGGCGCCTTGCTGGTCGCGGACGGTTCCGCGGATCGAGGCGCTGGAGACCTGGGCGCGGAGGACGGGGGCGGCGAGGAGGAGCAGCAGAAGGGCGAGCGCCGCGCCGGCGAGGCGGGCGATACGCGGATGCCAGGGCGCGGTGTCGGCCGCCTGGCGTCGATTGTCGATTGGGCGCAGGATTGCTGCACCGCGGTTCCGCAGTTGTTGCGTCGTCATGTTGAGGTCTCCCAAGAATTAAGCCAAGGGCCGCCCGCCTTGATTTGGCGTCGTAAATGAAGGGGCCTTCGCCACAGTGCGAAAATATAAGACGCGGGCGAAACATCTGTCAAGGGAAAATCTCTTTACTTTAGCGGTTTCGATAACAGCGCAGCTTTACGCGCCTGTGGCGGGGGAACTGTTTGGAAGGCCATCGCGGCGGAAGGCGGAAGCGCGACGACGAGGAGCGGAAAACGATTGCTCAGGCGGGGCCGCTGTGGTTCGCGGTGGACGCGCGGACGATGAGGCGGGGCTCGACGAGGATCGATTTGGGCGCGGCGGGTTTTCGGGCGGCCATGAGCTTGAGGGCGAGTTCGGCGGCCCTTTCGCCGAGGGTTTTGCTGGAGACGTCGACGGAGGTGAGGGGGACGCGGAAGGACTCGGCGTAGCGGATGTTTCCGGCTCCGACGATGGCGATGTCGTCGGGGACGCGGAGGCCGGCGTTGATGATGGCGTTCATGGCTCCGATGGCGGCGGGGTCATTGTAGCAGAAGACGGCGTCGGGTCGGGGATCGAGGCGGAGGAGTTTTTCCATGGCCTGGCGTCCGGTGATGTCGCCGGACTCGTCGCCTCGGGCGCGGGCGACGACGTAGTCGGAGGGGACGCGCAGCTTGTGTCGTTCGAGTGCGTTGCGGTAGCCATGGAGGCGGTCGATGGAGGTGCTGACCGCCTGGCCGCCGATGTGGGCGATTCGGCGTCGCCCGAGCTGGATGAGATGCTCGGTGGCCATTTCGCCGACGAGGACGTCGTCGGTGCCGATGAAGCTGCACTTGTGGCGGGGAAATTTGCGGTCGAGAAGAATGTGGGGGATTTTCTGCTCGACGAGACGGAGGAGGCTATCGGGATTCGGCTGGCAGGACGATAAGAGGAGGGCGTCGACGCGGCGGCGGATCATCTGGTCGATTTCCTGGCGCTCGGTCTCGGGATCTTCGTCAGAGGAGGAGATGACCAGCCCGTATCCCTTGGCCCTGAGGACGCTCGAAAGGCTCTTGGCGATCTCGGAGAAGAAGGCGTGCACCAGGTCGGGGACGATGAAGCCGACAATATAGCTGCGACCGGAGGCGAGCCCCTGGGCGTGGAGGCTAGGCTGGTAGTTCAGCTCCTTCATGCGGCGAAGGACGCGCTCTTTGGTCTCCGCGCTGACGTCGGAATGGTTGTTGAAGGCTTTGGAGACGGTAACCAGGGAGACGCCCAGATCCTCGGCTATGTCTTTCATCCGAATGGGCATGTTTGACCACCTTTGCTCCCAGCATACTTCAGGATGTCGGCCGGACTGAAGTCGGGCCGACGGCGCGCCTTTGCGGCACTCGCCTTGGGAGCTCCTGGATAAGTCCCCAGCATTCCCTCCGCGGCTGAAGCCGTCCTGATTTCATGCCATTTGAGGCACGGTCGAAAACTGCGATGAGAAGGCGAATCTCGTGACTCGCTTCGAGTAACAAGACCGGGGTTAGGGTTCAAGGACTAGGGATTCGTTTTCATCCCCCTGGGTGGGCCGAAGGTCCATGGGGACACGGCTGAAGCCGTGCCCCTTCGAGAATAGGATCTTCCTTATGCCGCTCCTTCGAGGCGAAGCGCGTAGGCGTGGTCGCCGCGCTTGGCGGGCGGCAGCTTGATGCTGACTCCGTCGGCGACGCGGCTCCATTTGAGCGGATCTCCGCCCCCATCTCCGCCTTGGAGGAGCTTGACGGTCTGGATATTCGCTCCGGCGAGGGAATGGATGAGCAGCTCGCCGGAGTCGGGCCAGCCGAGGGCGATCGCGTAGAGCGTGCCGCCTTTGGTGGTGAAGCGGATGTCCTGCGCGGTGTATTGCAGCTTGTCCTCGTTGAACTTGCCCCCCGCGACCGTGTTGCCGCCCTCGCCGAAGACCTTCCACGGCCGGGTGTCGTAGATGGCTTCGGAGTTGACCGACATCCACTCGGCGAGCGAGGCGAGGATCCGCTCCTCCCGCGCGTCGAGGGTGCCGTCGGCGCGGAGGGGGAAGTTCAGCAGCAGGTTGCCGTTCTTGCTGACGATGTCGACGAGCATCTGGACGACGGTGGTTGGAGTCTTGTAGACGATGTCGCGCTTGTAGTACCAGTCGCCGACGCAGGTGTCGGTCTGCCAGGG
>Ga0116226_10004715_pt1 | contig 12095 bp, 11 predicted proteins | sample S1TSphfallax_FD_89692 | JGI IMG/M metagenome (GOLD analysis project Ga0116226, IMG submission 89692) | Host-associated microbial communities from peat moss isolated from Minnesota, USA - S1T2_Fa - Sphagnum fallax MG | ecosystem: Host-associated > Plants > Peat moss > Unclassified | place: USA... | reverse complement strand
TTTGTAATGTTGTATTTAAGTGGGGAGAGAGTTTTATGAAAGCCCATGTAGTTTGTAGATTTGAAAAGTTGGAGGCTAGATTTTATAAACATTATCGAAAAGTACAAATGGATGAACAAGTGTACATAACATTACGAATGATAAAGTACGGTGGAAACGAGAAGGTCGAAGCATATTATATGAATGTATATTGAAACTAGAAAATTGCCTTTAACATTAAGCAAACAATAGTTTGTTGACCATTCTCTTTCGAACATATTTACAACCATATCTTCGGATAACCATAGTAGGGATGAAGAAGAACACTTTTTTTGAACTCAAGGAAACTAAAGCCACTTGTGAAGAAAGTATGGGAGACACTAGTGAATATTGGAAATTGTTGGAACCATCAACCAAGTAGGAGAAGGCCAATGAAGGAAGGAGAACATATGTGATATGTAGTCTATGCAATAAACTAGGACATACAAAGAATGTTGCCATTGGAATCCAAAAAACTTGAACAACAAACTTAACGACAAAAAGGAGGACACACGATTTTGTATGCTTACTGCAAAACATTCAAGGTAACCACCAAACACACACCATTTCAACTAGTTTATGGCTTTTACCCTTTGATGCCAATAGAATACCTATTGCCCATGAACAATTCACATCCCGATCGAGATTTATTTCCTACTCGTCTTTTGATTAGTTACATGGTTTGGAACACTTGGATGAAACTCACCAAGAGACAGCAAATCGGATAGGTACAAGGCAATGAAACATGGTGTTATGGGCTCAACAAAACCACAAAATTAAGACTTTCTTTATGGGGATCATAGTTCTTTGGTTTCTAAAGGGTAGAAAAACCACACTAGAAAGTTCAAAAAATGATGGTTTGGTTTGTATAAAATATAATTTTGTTTCCCCAATAATACTATACTATTCATCAACATTGAAAAGTTTGAACCAAATCCCATTTTGGGGTCATCAATAAGTTCAAACCTTATAGATATTTGGGAAAAGCTCTTAGAGGATTAGAAGTTACCATTGAAGGGGAGGAGAGCACAAGGAGGATTTAGAGCACAAAAATGACTCACAATTTTTTTTCAATATGGTTCTATTGAAAATTAGATTACACCAAAAACTAGAGTCAATCAAAAAAATCTGGTTATTAACATTGGAAGACCAATATATGGAACTACGAAACTGATTTATTTTTTTTCGTTCATTGGATTTTGGTAGAAACCAACTTAAAAGTTGGAATTCCATTGAATGACGCCTTTTCAACAAAATGGTTGGAAATTTTAGTTTAATGATAATATTCAACCTGGAATAAGCTAAAAATAATTTTGGTTTGGCATACTTGATTGAAGATTCCACCCTCGAATTGATTGAAGGAGATTATTCACTCTTTGGTTTGTAATTGACATGAACTAATTCTGATACAGAATTCGCACAAGAATATTCAATCCTAGAATTGTTAGTGGTAAATTTTGTAATCGAGGTAATCATGATTGGTTGTGTTTTCATCTAAACCAATGAAACGACACTAGAAGAACAAGAATTGATCTATAATTTTGAAATGGTTTTTGCAACCGATGCTAGGTTTAAGCACCCAAACTTCAATACAAAAAGGAGGAACTGTTCATTCAATTATTCCTCTTTCCTCCTAGTATTGTTATCCTACAAAAATTTGTACCAATTTTTTACTAGTGAAAATGGAAGGAAACATCAACAAGGAGATGGCATAAAAGATGAAGAGGAGGGAAAAAATTTAATCAAAATCAGGTGCTAGCCAACTTGCACTAGAATTAGATCGTGATGACAAAAATAAAGAGAAAATGGTAATGATTTTTTTCCAATAAGGGAAAGATCATTTTTTTGGAGATGGACAAGCTCCGGCAATGGATTGTTGGAAGAAATGTAGAATGGGCTTGGCACGTCAATGTTTTTGGTTTGTTCAACATGTAGTTGAATTTGATTCGAATGTTGGTGAAGGAGTTTCTACATGCCATCACACATTCTAATCCAAAAATTATAAAATTGATTGTGTAGGGAGTTTTGATTTTCATGATAAAAAAGACAGTGGCCAAGATGCTCAACCTACTAAAAATAAGCATCACCAAATTGCTAGCCAAGTCGACTAAGGAGAAGGAAAAAGAAAAGGAGGTGGCCATTTATTGGAAAATCGCTCTGCCAAAAACATTTGTTGATTAGGAAGGATGGAAGCTGGTTTCCCTTCTCAAGGGAATTTATGTAGCCAAAGTATCGACATTAATCCAAATAATTTGGTTGAAGGGTAGCCAACTCACCTTTGTGGCAAAAAAACTAATGAGTTTTGTAATGTTGGTTAAGCAGGGGGTGAAGGTGAATTAGTTTGTTATAATCTTCAACAACCTTTACAACAAGTTGCGAGATTTGTCAACATTGACAAAACTTGGTGCAAGTAGGGTTAACATTGAATTTAGAGCTGCCCAACTCATAGACATCTTGTTTTGGAATTGGTTTTCAATAAATTCGACACTCATCCTACCATAATCAGATAAGCAGGATGTATAGTTGTTAGATTAACACCACAAACTTAGGCTACAAGAAACAATAGAGTTCCAAGAACTTGTTTTTGGCATGCACCCATTGATCTTGACAATGAGGTGGAGGATGTCAAGGAAATCGATGGTATGAGTACCTAATTGGAAACCTCAAGGAAACCAAACATCTCGCCCACATTTTTATCAACATGGAGATCTTGGAACTTGGGACAGCTTCTCCCTTGGAATCCCATATTGTTGCCATGCAAGTGCACTTCAACTTATAGATCACCAAAAATGCCAAGTCCACACAAGAAGGGCATAACATGGAATTCGAATCCAATTCGTATTGATCAAATTTTCAGTGCAAGACTTCAATCAAAATTGCATCCGATACTTGCAAGTATTAAAACTCTTGCAAATTTCTCTAGCTAGTTACATTGGTGCCTAGAAGGAGAGGCAATTTCAGTTAGAGATATACCAAAATTAAACATTCCACTATAATATTTTTCCAGTGGAACCATTGCACAAAGCTTAGAAGAGGCAATTAAAGACTGTTGCCCCCTTGATACATCATTTTCAATATGGGGTGGACTTTTCTTTCCCCCTATCATAATCGAAAATGTTATCATTCCTTTGGGTGCATCTTCATTGAAGTTGCTGGAGGACCACCTTCTTCATTTAAAGGACTTTGCTTAGATGGTGGGCAACATTTCCAATGTTTTTTAGTTAGCCATAATAAAAAAGGCTTTTGCAAAGGAGATGTTGCAAAAAAGTTTATAGGAGGTAGCCGAGTTGAAAGGTTTGCTCCAATCCTTGTAGGCTGCCAATTGACAAGACTTTTTGACCATCCAATATCTTCAAATTGAAATGTAGGATTTGGAAGGAATGAAGAAAAAGGTTCATGAATTAGAAACCGAAAATTCCAACTATCGTAATGAACTACCATATTTCCATAAACAATTTATCGAAATTAGTAAAACATTGGGCTCCATTGATTTGCAACATGTTAAACTTAAAGAAGACTTTAGAGCAAGAGCATGCCAACCAAAAGGTGGTGGAGCAATCATTGACCCTTATTGAAAAATTACTCATTTTGGCAAAAAGGAAGGTAGAGTAGTTGGAAGGCCATAATGAGATGCTTATTGAAACAACATAAAAGTGACAACTAAAGTTGCGGTAATCAACTGAAAAAATCTAGTTGTTATAATAAAATTTGGAAGAGCTATGGTACAATCCGAGCATTATTTAGGAAGAGTTGGATTCCTTAGAAGAGGAAATGAAGGTGTTGAGGTAGAAGGTGGAACTTGCAGACCTCTACCACCACTAGATGGAAGGAATTTGACAATTTAAAAATGGAGTTTGCCTTTATGAAGGTGTAATTCCCAATTTAACATAAAAATAATAAGAGAAGTCAAGTCAAACAATGGGAACTTTAGAAAGAACAAATCAGTAAAATGATTTGGGAGGCATTTGAGTCCTACCAGAAAAACAAGGAGTTGTACCAGTTGGACCTAGAGACCACCAACGAATGATGCCGCATCTGGTGATGTCACCTTTCGATTTCGGTAAAGCACAAGTCCAATTTGGATTTGCATCTAAACCCGATATGCATAGGAGTGAGGAACAAAATGAAGGTGAAAAAATGGAAGTGGATTTGGTCGTTGCATTGGAATTGCAACCTATCAAATGTGAAGTAATTTTTGGCACTGGAATTCGTGTGTTGTAAATGTTTTCAGTGAAGCAAAAGGTTTTGCACCCGTTCAAGCCTTTGCCTTTGTAAAAGCTACAACACATTTTGATGGCAGAATTTATTTGATGTTTTTCAGCATGACTATTAAGGATGATTGTGCAAATTCAACCATTGAAATTGATATGGAGGGTGTGATTTTGATTTCGATACAACTAAAAATAAATTTTGTCCCTATTGCCACTACACCAAGTCTTGTTGTTGCAAAAAAAGGTTTAGGGGTAGATGTTAGGATAGAGGAAATAGAGGTTGCGGTTATGGAAGAATAATATAAACAATGTATTTACAACAACGTAATCCCAATTAGGTAGGGGGATGACGTTGAAGGTAAATTTTACTAAAATTGGTATTTTATCAAAATTTTACCAAAATCGAAATTTTCCGTACATAAATTTCCTTATTGAATTTCCTCTACTAAAATCAATTTTTATTATCGATTTACATTGTGTATATTTACCAATTTTTTTAGGATTAGGTTAATTGCATGTTCCACTATTTTTAGCTTATTTCTTGGAGGTACTTAAAGCTTTATCTTTTTGTGGACTGTATAAGAGAATATTTTTTGGAATAAAATTATCTTTTTCTTGCCATACTTTTGTACATAAAGTTCTATGTGCAGTGTTTGGTATATTTGCAATATTTTGGTTTTATATATGGAAATATTTTTCTTTGCATGTTTACTTCATGTTTGTTTTTATATAAAGTTTATGAGGTTGCTTGACTGAGATTGGACAATCTTCTTTGTGTTGAAGCTTTTTGCTTACTTAAGAAGAGTAATAATATTTTATCTTTTACTTTCTTATTTTATTTCTTTCAAAATTTGGTAATTCATTGGGTGGCCTTAATAATTTTCTTTTTTAAGGTTAATGTTTTTTTATAATTATTTGATCCCTTGAATGCCATTTGTACTTTGAATGCAATTATCGTACCTCATTATAATTTCACACAAAAAAAATGGAAGATAAAAAAATAGGTTAAACACTTTAGTTGTAATGTGACCAACTTAATCACAAACCATTTGCAATTAATTTTTATCATTTATTTTGCATTAGCCTATTTTTCTTTTAAACTATATTAACTGTCATAAGTAATGATAGTTAAAGGAAATAATAATATTTTATAATTTTATAAATAATATTATCAATAGTAATATTACATATCTAGTGTTATTATATTTAATTTTAACTAATAATATTATAAATATTATTGGTTATTATCCTAGGCTACATATTTTATTGTATTGATAATTAAAAAAATAATTAAAAAAATTGTCATTACTTGTACCTTATTTAAGCTGTTATTTTAGGAAATTATTATTTTATAATTTCACTTATTATAGCTATTGTTAATTAAAATAATGAATATTTAGTAATAATAATTATATTCTAAAAAAGATTAATTTCATAAGCATAATAGTTTTATAATAATAACTCTTGTTATAACATATTTTTATTCCAGTATTTAATTATTTTTTACTAATTATTTACTTATTACTAAATCATTATTGTAGTTAGTAGCTACCATCCTCCCCAAATTTATTATTATTATTATTATCTTGCTTCTTATCATTCTTATTAATTATAATTATAAATATTTAATAATAATAATAATTCTAATGGTGGAATAAATATCGATGAATTTAGTTTTTACAAAAAAATTAGATAAATTAATATTTTAAAATAATAGTAATAATATATCAATTATATTATTTTAGTTGGTAATTAGTCTAGGCTAGCCATATTATTATTATTATTATATCTCACTAGTTATAGGTAATATTAACTATAATAATCAATATGTAATACTAATAATAATAAGAAAAAACAATTAAAAAAAATATGTATATATATATATATATATATATGTATGTATAGTATGGCTCTAAAATGTTCTATATATATTTTAAATACAACTTGAATATGTTCAAAATATACATATATACATATAAATTATGATTGATATCATTTAATATGTTCTAAATACAAGTTACATAAAATCTAATACACCCATTATACATATTCACATTATACATTCATACATCCTAGGATGCCCCCATTATTTCAAAAAACAATTATTGGACCTTAAGGCACCCCTAGTGGTTTAGGAACACCTTAATGTATTATAACCTAAATGTTTCACTAATGAGTACATAATATATCATATTAAACATATGAAAGGAATGAATTTTTGGTTATTTCTACAACCAATGGGCCATACATTGGCTTTCTAGGATGAAAATAATGTTAGAAATCATTCTTTGGTAAATCATTAAACCATTAGTTGTAGAGTAGTTGCAAAGGCAACCAAAAATTAGAAAATTTAAAAAACAATTGCAAAACTTACCAAGGTTAGTTGCATGTGACAATTACTCACACATAGTCACAAATCAAGTTGTTACATTTTGGCCTTTTATTGTGAATGAAAGAGAAAAAAACAAAGAAATTAGAAAAAATGGTATTAGGGGCAATAATTCTACCTTGCAATATTATTACCACCTTGATTTCATCAAATAGAAAAAGTACCTAGAAAGAAAACTTAAAAAACAAGGAAAAAAGATTCTAAAGGAACCTCTAGTTCATTAGCCCCTTGTTGGCCTTCTCTTAACTATCTTCATGGTGGAATTTTCTTTCCACACCTTTATTTTACTAACACATGTGCATGCACCCAAGACATGTATATGAAAATCTTTATATATATATTTTGTCTATTATGTTTTCATTGCAAAAAGAAATATCAAATGTTACCCTTCCTATGGTAATATGTTAGAAGAAGATTGAAGAGAAAAGTCAATAAGGAGAAAGGAGAGAGAGAATGAGATATATTAAAAAGTAAAAAAAAAATCTAACTAGAGAGAGAGAGCAAAGAGGGCCACATCCCTCTCCTTAAATACTTCAAGTCCTCCCTTGTTCCCTTCCCTCCAAATTTGCCCCCTAAATTAGCTCCTAGTAATGGGGCAACTAATTAGCCAACTACAATTTCTAAATGACTAGGTTAGCTTTTTACCTACTCTTGCTAGGGACTAGCAAGACTAGTAAGTGTCATTTGCACCATTAATGGAGACAATGGATAAATCCATTACCGGTAATTTTCAAAGTTATCAAGCTACCCTTCTAGCTAAAAGTAAAAACTTAACCACCCTTCACAAAAGGAATCATGATAATGAAAAGTGGTGCTCTGTAGATGTGTTTGAGTTGAATCGAGGGGAGACATCTTGTGGAGTCCATGTCCTGATGTTTTAGGAAAATTGTGGTTTGCAATGAATTGGAAAAGGGGTGAACATGTGCAATTGGATAGTCCTTTTAGTGTTTCATCGACACTAAAAATCATGCAGGCAATTGAAGTGCACAACATGTTAGGTGAGTGTTTTAAAAACATCAATTTGAAAGTCTCTTGGACTCTAAAGGGGGGAGGAGAAGAAGTTGTTTGAAAATGAGATTGCAATGAAACTCAACATCAACTACCTTGAAGGTGGCACCAAAAGCTTCTATGCAAGATTTTATGATTGAAGGTGAATGTGAATAAGTGTTGAATCATGAAATCAAGTTGTTATAATAGAAGCATAGTCAATTTTAGACATTATCATTGTGTTTTTGTGGGGTTTGATTTTGAGGTGTGGCATCTGAGTTAAAAGAAAAAAGGGTAAATGTGATTTAAACCTTAAAATTTGTTTGTTATATTCATTAAATGGGGTGCATCTTAAGTTCTTTTTTTTTTTCCCTCTCTTGTAATTAGCCAATTCGATTGACCGAAGAAAAAAAATTAAAAAATTTAGAAGTTCCCCAAAATATAAGTTTCTATGTGAAGATGTCTGAAGCCTTCCCTTTGGCGTAAGTATACAGGTGAGAGCGAATCATGGGTGATAAATTCAAGGATTGTTAACATGTGGTAAAAGTGTGCACATGTTAGGAGTGGTAGGAAGATATATTTCGAATGGAAAATGTCACCCCTATTTTGGAGGGCCATAACCCCCATGTTACTCAATATAATTAAATGATGCAAAGGCCTATTAAATTGTCCAAAGATGAGTTACAAATTACCTTTAGACCATTATCTTTTGATATAGTTAAGTGTTCACTTGAAGGCATGTTTATCCTAATCAAGGATGAATCAAACACTTTGATTCTTACATTTTGATATTGGATTAGGCGTTTGAAAATTATTTAAATTATCTCAAAGCGTGAACATTTTCCTTCATTTTTAATTAATTAAAAAAACCCGTATTTTACCCCAGAAATGGATATATGGTAGGAGGGTACCTGAATGTTATCCATCTACTAAAAAAATTGTATACTCAGAAATTAACCTGATGAAAACTTTTGACCATTAATGTACATTACTCAATGGGTAAATAAAATTTTAAAAATTTATATACCCTTATGCAAGTATATATCAAAAACAATATACCCACACAACACTGGTACAGACCACACCAAAAAAAAAGAGAGCTAGGAACCTACTCTATTACAAAGAGCACAATATTTGTATAAATTTCAAATATAAGCTGAAAATTTGGAGACCAATTAAGGCTTCATTATATACCCAAATTAAGTTATCCTCACCTTGCCAAATGCAAAACATGATCAACCCACATTATTGAAGTTCAAATAAAAAAGGTGGATTCCTTGTAAAAGCATTTGAGAAGCTGAATTGAGCCTATGAAAAGGATGACACTATCTGAGTATTTCTCACTGGTTGAGGAAGAGGTTTTCTGACTGTGGATTAGTTAAATCAATGAGAATTAATGATTCTTGGTCATTGCAAGTGCAACACACTTTATTTGTGACACATATCAAAATCAGAAAGTTTAGAGAAGCAAAATTGTTTCAAGGTTTCAAAAACCAATGCTGTGTAAAAGAATGTACCTGTCCAAGTGTTTGCCAGTTACCAAGGAAGTTGGACAATCCATGCTGACCACATGCTCCAAGCAAAACAAGAAGTGACCTCCAAGTCAGGCTGCAGAGATCCTGCAAACAAAAGGACTTTCCCGAGGATTCCTATTGAACCCTTCTTCCACCCTGGGCTATTCTTGATGAGCTCAGATCTTGCCAAAATCTAGTCATGATGACAACTTCATAGCCAATGAAACAATTCACAACTTTCCCCGTTGTGTATTTTCAAAAGCATACAAATCACCAGACAATTGGCAGGAACTTGTAATGGAAATCCTTGAACTTGCAATCCGTTGACTCCAAAAATAGAATCTAATTCAATCTTGACTTGTTCTGAGCATCAAATTTGGTTTAATTTCTGTTTTGGTTTATCAGACCCTTTTATGTTCTCTATGGTTGCACCTGGAGTAAAAGCATAATCAGGTTTGTTACTTCCTTCCAGAGCTTAAGGATCAGCAGACTCCTTCCACTTCTGCACTGCAAAAATCACTTGTGCAGTGCAGAAGTAGAAAACATGTGAATATAAGTGGTGCTCAGAATTGGCTCTGCAGTAAAGGATTTTCATTTAGGGATGAGCCTCAAAGAATCAAGCTGGTTATTGCACTGTTCAGGATTATCAGCAGTCCAGCTATGCAGGTGCTGGTCTGTAAATTCTGGCCAAACGACATAAAGAAGACATCATTGCTATACAAAACTTGATTGGATATGTCAGATCAACACAAGTTTTGAAGCTATATACCACTTGGAATTTGAAAATATAGAACAAGAGTGATATATGTCTTGGTGATGGAGTGAATTCTTGTTCAGCTGTCAAATTACTCCTCTTGGACGAGCTTGAGAGCGTTTCTTGGGTGGAGAAAGCAGTAAATTGTGGAATGAGTTTGAAGGATGGCCTCCTGCAACTGGTGTGTACAAAGGTGATGGCTTGAAAGGATTTGGAGGAGATGATGACCTGGGGTGAATTCCTGCAGCTGGTCGTCGACTGAGCCGTGGACCCAACAAATCAAATGGATCTGACCAGCCTCTGGCCATGCAGGTGACCAGAAGTCAACAAATGTAATAGGACTAATGTGGGGTCCACCTGTCATCTCCCCCTATTGAGGGAAGATCAATAGATTCTGAGCAAGGAGGAATCAGAAATTAGAATAAGGATGTGCAGCTAGTAGGCCAGCGTAGATTTCTGACCTGAGGTCGGTTGGGTCTTGTGAGTCTCCTCAAAACCACTTTGCATGGGCACATTGAAGGAGTATAGATTTGACTGCTTTATCATTGCTTGCTCCTTACCACCAGATTGCTTTAACTGCTCATATTCATTCCGCAAAGCATCATACATCTCTTCCAGCTTCCTCTTTTGCCTGCAGAACAGAAGTAATGCAAATTAATGAGTTGCTGCAGAGTATTTGCTGGATTGTATATTGAGTTGAAAGGTACAGTCATCATCATGGTTTTGTGCAACTGTTGATTATGAAAGAGAAACCCTAAACTCCCCAACATTCTCTTGGGGAAGACCTTAATCACCATATGAAATCAGCTTCTTGCAAATACCAAATTAGTACTAGTAGACATTGATGTGAGAAGGATAATCAGTGTGCCTTGATTTTTCTGTGTACTTCTCCTGCAGCTCATTTTTGTCATTGATGAAATTTTGCCTCTCTTCTTCCAGTGCTTGGATCTTCTGCATGCTGGCTCTTTGCACTTGTTGGAGTTTCCCAGTGTAGGCAGCCTCCACTTGTTTCATCTTCTCCAAGTACTTTGCTTGCATTTGTTCACATTTCTCTTGAAGTTGGACAGCCTTTCTAACTGTGACCTGGAATTCCACATCCTTTTGGCCTATCCAGAAGACAACGCCCTTAAATGCACTCTTCATAACTGAAGAGTGGTTAAGCAAATCAAACTTTGCATATCCTGGTAATACATTGCTTTGAGAATGTCAGGCAGAGAAAGAAGGCATGAATCTCATACACATGTTGACCTGAATGATTGTAAGGAAAAGCATGAGATTATAGGAGGCTCTTTTCAGGATACTAGCCTGTGGAGGCACACCAACCATCACCATCTGCAACATTTGTGATCAGGTGTCAGAATTCATGCAACAACCAAGCTAGGAACTGGGGAGTAATTCCAGAGATTTAATGAGCTATTTTTTCTGCCACCTTTGACTGATATTCAACCACATTGAATGAGATGGTTACTGCCTACTTTTTTCTGCAAACTCCCATGTAGTTTGCAAGCTGTCAGGAAAGATCCAAAGTCCAATTGTTGAACAGCAACAGCTCATAAGGTTCCAATCCCCAGAAGAGACCACGCTTGAATACAAAATGAATAATGTTCTCTGGCCATGGAGCAACTACTTGGTGATTCTAGGAAGAGTGATACAACAAAGTGCAGACTGGGAAGACCTTACGTTGATCCATTCATCAGTAGGAGCCAAGTCCACGGACTTCATTTTACTGTTTCCACATCATCCAACACAGAGCCAATGACGTGACAAGGAAGCTTTCAAACTGCTCTTGTTTATCACAGCATGTAGAGCTTCACACTTGGATACAGTGTAGAATAAATTATCTTCTCCCTCATTGGAAACCTAATCTGCTGCAGCCTGCAAAAGTCTGCCGTTCAGGCGGGCTCGTGACAACGGTACCTCTTGTTCAGGATCTCCTCGCACACTGGACATGTAGAATCATCAGAGCCGAGAACTTTGCTTGCATCTTCCGTGCCTGTTTTACAAGAAGTTAAGGAGAGACATATATGGAAGGGAAGAACGGAAACAACCAGCAATGACACAATATATGCTCTGATTTTTCATAGAGCTCAACCCTTAAAAGATACAGAAAATGTGGCCACACGTTGTTGCAACTGCGCGACCGTCCAATTTCTGCCAACAGGAATTGCACTTCATGGTCGGACTCTGTTCTTCATGGATTCAAGAAGCGAACATTAATGGCG
>Ga0116226_10004714_pt1 | contig 12095 bp, 11 predicted proteins | sample S1TSphfallax_FD_89692 | JGI IMG/M metagenome (GOLD analysis project Ga0116226, IMG submission 89692) | Host-associated microbial communities from peat moss isolated from Minnesota, USA - S1T2_Fa - Sphagnum fallax MG | ecosystem: Host-associated > Plants > Peat moss > Unclassified | place: USA... | reverse complement strand
TAGGGTAATTATAATGCCTATCTTAGCGAATTCTGAAGGTTGGACATTGAAGCCTAAAATACTAATCCAGCGTTGCGCCCCCTTGGCGCTTGTACCTGCAAATAATACAGCCAGCAAACTGAAGTTAGTCAATCCGTAAGTAAACCAATGCAAATAAAGCAGGTTTTCATACCGACTACGAGCTATAAGGAGTCCAAGGAACATACCAATAGCAGTGACTAACCAATGCCACCACCAGTCAGTTACTGGCTGTTTTTGTTCTGCACTCAAGATCATTATGCCGCCAAAAATACTCACAGCTATAGGCAATAAAAATAACAGCAGATCGATTTGTTGCCACGGCTTAACCCAATTTTGCCAACGAATTTTGGGTAGCGAAGATTTTAACAGCATTTTGTGTGTGGGTTAAATTCAGTCGATTAGAATATTCAGGATATGCCAGTTTCTCTAACGAGTAAACTAGCAAAAATGGAGTTCCATCTCATGTCAGAGCAGCAACGGATACCTTACCAGCAATAGCGCGAGCAATGGACGAGAGTGCTTTAGCTGAAGCTGAATCTGGGTCAGCTATAACTATTGGGATACCAGTATCACCGCCAATTCTAGTACAGATTTCTAGAGGTACGCATCCTAGAAGAGGTATACCTAATTCGGTAGCAGTTTTTGACCCACCACCAGAACCAAAAATGTCATACTGCACATCTGGGCGATCAGGAGGAATAAAGTAGCTCATATTTTCCACAATTCCTAATATGGGAACGTTCATCTGCTGAAACATCCGTAATCCCTTGCGGGAATCTAGCAGAGCTACTGTCTGGGGTGTTGTCACAATTACCACACCTGCCATAGGTACGGATTGGGCTAAAGTTAACTGTGCGTCTCCAGTCCCCGGTGGCAAATCCACAATTAAATAATCTAAATCTCCCCAAACAACCTGATAGAGAAATTGGCGGATGATACCGTTCAACATTGGTCCTCGCCAGACAACCGGCTGATCTCGGTCAATGAGAAAGCCCATAGAAACTAACTTGACTCCATAATTAAAAGCTGGCTCTAATACTTCGCCTTTCTCTGTAGAATGGACAGTAATTTCAGCGCTGCTTAAACCCAACATAGTAGGGTCATTGGGTCCATAAATATCAGCATCCAGCAAACCAACTTTGGCTCCTGCTTGTGCTAAAGCAACTGCAACATTTACCGCTACTGTACTTTTACCAACACCACCTTTACCACTAGAAACGGCCAAAATATTTCTCACACCTGAAATTCCATGACGCTCTGGTAGACCTTTTTGTTGGGGAGTTTCTGCTGTTACTGTAATCCTGACATCAGTTACGTCAGGTAGTTTTCTCACAGCTGTTTCGCAATCTGCAACAATAAATTCCCTCAAAGGACAAGCAGGCGTAGTTAAAACCAAAGTCAGACTCACCGTACCCTGGTCAATTCTGACATCACGAATCATATTCAGTTCTACCAGGCTTTTGCCCAATTCTGGGTCTTGAACTGGTCGCAACACTTCCAAAACTGATTGGGAATCCAAAACATTGAGCATAGTGTCTCACCTTACTGCAGTAAAAAATTAAAAAATAACAAAAAAATTTTCCTTTGTTTCTAATTGCATCTTAACTGTCTTGGGACATTGCTAAAAGTCAAAACAACTGTCATTTAAGTTTTTTTTCTGGACTGATACCGCTGTTAGTGCTGTGGTTTCTACAGCTTTGACTAAAGAACTAGCTACTCGATCTGCGTAAGGACGCGATAGAGACCAGATTAGCGGTGATAACCACCCCCGGAGCGTGACTGAATAAAATAAGCATGTACCTAGAACTGTCGATTCGACTCTGTAGGTAATTCTTTCTTCTAAACCGGGAATAGCTAATACTCGTATGCTCAACATTTGTTTGGGATTGACTCCTTCGACAAAAATTTGCACTGGAATTGGCCAAAAGCGGGTGACTGCTTGATAAATTAGCCCTGGTTTAGGCATTAATCCATAGGGTACGTTAGTACTCTTGAATACGGGATGCCAAGAAACATCTGTTAAGTCAACCACTTTATGCCAGAGTTGATCTACAGAAGCAAAACTAAGCTCTCGATATGTTCTCACGAGCGAGATGCAGAACCGACACCGATAGCGATGGATGAACTGGGATAAACAACCTTGCACTTTCCTCATTTTGCTCAAATAAGCGAATAAAACACGCTCGCAGATCCTGTTGTTTGCTAATATTGTTCAGGTGTCTACTAGGAAAATAACGTTCCTAGTCAGAACTCTCAAAAACTCATTGACTATCTTCAGCCTATACATATTTGAGGGACAATATCTTTGGAGATTTTTTAACTCAGGTGTGTAAGCACTAGGTGTAAGGAAATTTGTCACTATAAATCAGAAATTGTAATTTTAGGTTCGGGAATCTATGTTGACTAACTCGCAAACCTCCACTTTCACAGAATCACCTAATTTTCCAGTAGCTTCCAGCAACAAAATCAGAGTCCGTCAGTTTATGCAAAGCTTGCAAGATGAGATATCTCAAGCTTTAGAGCAACTAGATGGTGTAGGAAAATTTCGTGAAGATAGCTGGGTACGGGAAGAAGGTGGTGGTGGAAGATCGCGTGTTTTAACTGACGGACACATCTTTGAACAAGCAGGGGTAAACTTTTCTGAAGTTTGGGGTTCTGGCCTACCCCACTCCATTCTAGCTCAACGTCCAGAGGCTAATGGATATGGTTTTTATGCTACAGGCACTTCACTGGTTTTACATCCACGTAATCCTTATGTACCTACAGTACACTTGAATTATCGTTATTTTGAAGCAGGTCCAGTTTGGTGGTTCGGTGGTGGTGCCGATATGACACCTTATTATCCTTTTGCTGAGGATGCTATACATTTTCATAAAACTTTAAAAGCAGCTTGCGATCAACACCATCCAGAATATTATCCAGTTTATAAACGTTGGTGCGATGAGTATTTTCACCTGAAACATCGGGGAGAAGCACGGGGTATAGGTGGTATTTTCTTGGATTATCAAGATGGCAAAGGAGCTATATATCGCGGGGCTAATGCTAATGGCGAAGCGGCTCTTTACAGTAATCAGTTAGGATCAATCCCTCCCCGCTCCTGGGATGATCTATTTGCGTTAGTACAAGATTGTGGTCAGGCTTTTCTCCCGGCTTATGTGCCTATTGTCCAGAAGCGTCATGCTATACCCTATGGCGATCGCCAGCGGAATTTCCAACTTTATCGCCGGGGAAGATATGTGGAATTTAATCTGGTTTATGACCGAGGTACAATTTTTGGGTTACAAACCAATGGACGCACAGAATCAATTCTCATGTCTTTACCTCCTTTAGTTCGCTGGGAATATGGTTATCAACCAGAACCAGAATCTCCAGAGGCTGAACTATACAACATTTTTCTGAAACCTCAGGATTGGGTAAATTATACCCTGAGTCATGTCTAGGTTAAGCAGATGGAAAGTTAATTATAAAACCTGATGATACTAAACGCAAAAGGTGATATTTTTAGCCAAGGAGGTAGAAGGTAGGGAGCAGGGGGAGATCAAGTTGATCAGGTTAAATTGATAAGTAAGTTATGTCAGTGAGGTATTATTAGGAATGTTGCCAAGACAGTTAAGATCTGAATGGCGATGTTGCAAACCTCTATACGTATACTATTTATCATTCAAGCTAAGATTAAGTGGAGGAGTAGTGATTAATATAGATCAAAAGACACATATCACCGAGGACGAGAATACTGTAATTATTTTGACACCATCAGGTCGTCTAGACATCACTACTGCTTGGCAGTTTCGCTTGAAGCTACAGGAGTGCATTTCCAAACTCAGCCCTTATGTAGTAGTAAATCTAGGACAAGTAAATTTCATTGATAGTTCTGGACTCACTTCTTTGGTGGCTGGGATGCGAGATGCTGATAAAGTTAAAGGTATCTTCCGTATTTGTAATGTACATCAAGAGGCGAAGCTTGTATTTGAAGTGACAATGATGGATTCAGTATTTGAAATATTTGAAACAGAGGAGGAAGCTTTAGAAGGTGTTCCTCCCAGCATTGCTAGTAGCTAAGTTGGGGATTTGAGATTTTGGCAGCAATCTGAGATCTCAAATCCTGACTAGCGCGATATCACCCTATTCCGTTCCTCGAGATAAATAACTTGGCAAACTCACCTTTAAACGAGAGAATAGGAATACGTCGCTGAATAATATTCTGTGTTGTGAATAACGCCCGTACCGTCTCTGATACAAAGCGAACTTTTTATAGCCTTCATACCCGTCCGATCAATACTATTTACCGTCGGGTGGTGGAAGAATTGCTAGTAGAAATGCATCTACTATCAGTTAATGCTGATTTTACCTATAATCTAATTTATGCATTGGGCGTTGTGACAACTTTCCATCAATTCATGGAAGGTTATCAGCCAGAACAAGATCAAGAATCTATTTTTCAAGCCTTATGTCAGGCTGTAAAACAAGATTCACAACGCTTGCGACAAGATGCAGATAGATTACAAACTTTAGCCCAAAGCCTACCAGCTAAAGATTTGATCGCTTGGTTGCATCAAGTTAATCCTCTAGACATAGATGCAGATTTTCAAGCACAATTAGCAGCGATCGCCAGTAACCCTCATTTTAAATACAGTCGATTATTTGCGATTGGGTTATTTCGTTTATTGGAATTAGCTGACCCAGAAATGGTCAAAGATGATAAACAGCGCCGGGAAACGCTCAAGGCGATCGCTCAAGGGCTAAATTTATCCGAGGATAAACTCAACAAAGACCTAGAACAATATCGCTCAAACCTAGAGAAAATAGCCCAGGCTTTGGTAGTGATGACAGATATACTCTCAGCCGAAAGGAAAAAACGCGATCGGCGGCGAAAAGAATCCAACACTGCTGCGACTCCTACCAACAGCAATGAGTGATCGATCAAGACATATAAAATAGGGAAATTATCAACTTCCCTAGTTTCTACCACAAGCGGAGCATCCCGGCTCCGCTAACTATATACTCCCAATAATTGGTAAAGTAAATTATTGATCAATGTCAGGGAAAATGCTCCTAAAACCGCGCTCCAAATTCCATAGCGCAAACGGAATCCCTCAACTAACCAAGCTGCAATACTGAAACAAGCAACAGCTAGCATGAATGTGAAAATACCAGATAATAAGTCAACAGTGACAAGATTTGGTATTTTAAACAGAAATATGAGAATTGGTCTCACTAATGTAGTAACAATACCTAAAACAGCAGCGGAAACAAAAGCTTTTCCTGGGGTATCGATTTCTACTCCCAAAGGTAATTTGCTAATGATCCACAAGCTGATAGAAGTAACTATCCAAACAATTAACAGTGTTCCTATATTCATTGCCACAATCCCAGCAAAAGTGAATGGCGGTCAGCGGAAAACTATTTGGTCTATTGATGGGAAAATCTGTGAAGCTTAACCAAATTACCTTTAAATTAGCAGAGTTTCTTAATCAGGCTGGGATTTATTTCAGATATCTTTAGGTTTGATGGCTATCAACTTAAAACTGTCTAAACTAGCAGATCTAAATGGGGATAAATTAATCAGAGGTGCTTTATTGGTCGTTCACTCTCATCAATACGGTACTACTTATTATTTTTTAATTCTGGGAAAATCCAATCAGATAGCTTGAAATCTGACTTAGCTAAATGTTCAGCGACTAAAAATTTCTTTGTGCTCTCTAATAATTGCACTCCTTTTGCAGGAATTGCTTGTTCTGAAAATTGGTCTAAAGGATAGGAAGCTTTGATAATAGCCAAGGGATATCCAGAAATATCCGCATGAAATTTGTAATAAGCTTCTGAATTAGCTTTCATGTCCCTGACTGATGCTTCTTTTAGCTCATTCCACCTTTTGGGTAGATCGGGATGTTCAGCCAGGTAAGTTTCTGTGATGACGGTAACGTTAGTTCCTAGCAAGTCTGGATGGGCGATCGCCTCGTCAAGAACTGAATATCCCTGTGCTTTTAATAAAGGTCCGTTACCAATAGAAGCTGCGATCGCATCCACATCACCCTTTTCCAAAGCTGCTTTAGCTTCACTAGTCAGTAAATGAACAACAGTAACTTGATGGTTAATCCCATATTTTTGTAATAACCCAACCAAGTATCTATACATATAAGAACCTTTCGCTGTCGCCACCTTTTTTCCCTTCAAATCAATCACAGAGTGAGGACCATTTTTCTTAGCTAACAGCCAACTATTCAACCCCACCTGATCTTGACTAATTAAGCGAGTAGGAGTACCATTAGCCTTTGCTACTATGGCGGGAGTATCGCCATAAATACCAATATCTATTTTTCCTGCTACTAGAGCTTCATTTAAGTCCGGACCATTGGGAAATGAAACATTTTGAACCTCTGTAATTCCCAATGATCGCAATTCAGGGAGAAACTTACCTCGCTTGACCGCCCATCCAATTGGACCAGTGAGCGCACTAACTTTAGATGTACTGATGAAACCCAATCTTAAAACAGAATTAGCAGAGTTAACCTCTCCTTGTTTTGGCGAATCAGGTTGAGAAATGCTGGAATTAGAAGTACAAGCAGAAATCAGAGTTAAGAGACTTAAGATAATGGGAGATAATCTACGAAAAGCAAAATCAGACATAATTTAATAGGGAACCGATAACTCTATGATTTAATAGTACGGTAAACCTGTAGATTTTTAGTACTTTCGAGGTATAGGTTATCATAGAGATTCATCAGAAATCAAGCATTTGATGGAGATTTTCCCGCACGAAATATTACCAGCGATTTAGCGTAGAGAATCTCCTTTGCGGTACTCAGCGGTCAAATCATCCAACTTTTGCTTTAAAGTATCATCAATTGTTAGATCTAAAGCTTTCAGCGTATCAACAAGTTGTTCTGGACGACTAGCCCCAATAATAGGCGCAGTGATTACAGGATTAGATAGAACCCAAGCTATTGCTAAAGAAGTCAGTGAATATCCCGCAAAATCTGCTATTTTCTGCAATTCCTGTACAGTATTGAACTCTCGTTCATGCCAATAACGCTTTTGATAATTTTCTGCAGCAGTACCGAGAGTAAAACGACTACCTGATGTCGGACCTTGAGCCAGATTATGTTTACCAGTCAGCAAACCACCTGCTAAGGGATTATAAGGAATTACACCCAAACCTTCTTCTTCTGCTAAAGGCAATAGTTCTCGCTCAATTTCCCGATATAATAGATTGTATCTGGGTTGAACAGAAACAAAGCGGGTGAAATTACGAACATCAGCACGACCTAATGCACGACTAAGCCGGTAAGCCAAGAAGTTGGAAACTCCTATATAGCGAGCTTTACCAGATTGAACAACTGTATCTAATGCTGCCAGAGTCTCATCTAGTGGTGTTGTTCTATTATCAGAGTGTAATTGATATAAATCAACATAGTCCGTGCCTAATCGTCGCAGAGAAGCATCAATAGCATCTAAAATATGTTTGCGCGAAGCACCCTGATCCCAAGGAGCCGAGCCAACCTTCCCCACGCACTTAGTAGCGAGGATAAAATTCTGGCGTTTTCCTTTTAGCCAACGCCCAATGATTTCTTCTGTAGTACCAGCAGTGACCAAACCACCTCCTAGTGGATAAACATCAGCTGTATCCAGAAAGTTAATCCCAGCATCAGCCGATGTATCGAGAATTCTTCTAGAAGTTTCTTCATCTGTTTGAAATCCAAAGGTCATAGTACCCAAACAAAGACGGGAAACAATTAATCCGGTTTTACCTAAGTTAGTAAATGGTAGTGTCATTGAATTGTTGTTGATTTAGATAGGTTTTATCCCATGCACAAAATCAATACATGGGGAGCAAGTATTGCCATTAAATCTGATGATACACTAATAATTAGGTTTTCAAATATTAAGTATTACTAAGTGCTTGGTTGAATGATACCTGATTATCATTTTATGTGGACTATTACTCACAATAGCTAAGGTTAATCAAGGTGAATATTGTCTAGAAGAGAAAGCATCGTCTGACAATTCGTATTAGCGACTTAATTGGCGTTATTTTTTCAATCTGACTTCCGTTATTTTTTCAAGCTCATCAGCTAAAACAGTTGATCTTCCGTAATTTTTATTCAGAGTGAGCTTGTAATGGCTGAATTCGCTTCCCTTATTTTTTGAAACTGATGCCCTTATTTTAAACTAATTGTCTATCCATTCCGGAGTTAATGTATAAATACAGACTCTCGCCCCCAGAACTATTTTTTACAGGAATGATAAATCCATCTTCAGTACACTTTTTCAGCTTTCACTATGAGTATGATATGATACTTATGTCAGGATTCTATATCTAAGTGATTTATTGTCAAATGACTTTCAACACCACCTGATGTGATACCTAAATCATAGAACACCTGATAAAATTCCCCTAATGATGAAAAAATTTTACAAGTGGAGAGACTGAATACTTATATAACCATCTATTCCTTTTTGGCAAATCCACGATTATAATCTCTATCTCTAGAAGGAGGAAAACTAGTCAAGTCTAGAATTACTATTAAAGCATCTTCCAATAATCTTTACTCCTCAAGTTGCTATCCAACCGAGAGGAGAGATTGTTTGGATGCATATTCTCTCCCTTTGGACCCGTGCGGGTCTGGGGGGAGAGAATTTGGCTTTTTTAGCTGAGAGCAATAAACTCTTTAAGTAGAATAGCAAAATAAATCTCTTAGCTCGTAGTTGCGCTTCAGCGCAATCAAATCTTTAACACAAGCGAGTTCTGTTTATTTTACAAAACTTCACATAGTTATAATTATTTTGATCCATCTACTTATATAATTCTGAAACGACAATAGCAAACAGATAGCATTGACTAAAGTAGCGATTAAATTAAGTAAAAGCTTGAGTATTCTTATTCAGCCATGCAACATAAATATTTATACACGATACTGACAATCGATTGAATCTATGTTTCTACCTCGGTATGCATGACGTTCTTTGTCAATTTCCGCAAATATTTCGATTAATTCAGGTTGATTTTGCCAAGTACCGAATAATTCATGCAATTTTGCTAATCTCTCCTGCTCTGTTAACAGCTTACATGATTCTTTAGTTTGACTATCGATAAATTCTAGGTCAACTATGATTTCTGCTCCATCTGGAATATGGTCTAGTTGCTCCAATATCTCAATATACTGCCCACTTTTTATACCTCTATATCTCAATGTTTAATTATCTCCCGAATTCTCTAAATTTAAGCTCAAGAGTATCTACCTATTGTATCCAGAAAGTTAATCCCAGCATCTGTCTTCCGTCATTTTTTCAAGTTCATCAGTCAAAACAGTTGATATCACGTAATTTTAATTCATAATGGCTTTATTAACTTCCGCTATTTTCTGGAACTGATGTCCTTATTTTAAAACAAGTGTCAATCCATTCCGGAGCTAATGTATAAATACGGACTCTCGATCCAGAACCTTTTTTTACAGGAATGATAAATCCATCTTCAGTCCAAGTTTTCAGCCATTCACGGGCAGTATGGTCTGATACCCCAAACCAGGATTCTATATCTGAAGGATTGATCGTGAAAGGACTTTCAACACCATCCAGAACCCGTGCTAGAAGTCTTGTCAAAAGTTGTTGTGAAGTTCGCGCTAACTTTTCCCAAGGAGGAGCCTTAGCCTCTTCTACCTGATAGAGTGATTTAGCTTTGGATTGCAATTCGTTGGCTGCATATGCCATTATCTCCACAAAATATAGCAGCCAGGGAGTGAGATCTGGGTCATGACGACCTTCGTAAAAATTTACTGGTAAGCCCATTTGCAAGTTGCGGTAGTAGCGATCGCGGTCAGCATTGAAGTACTCATCAAAAGAGAAAAAGCCTCGCATCTCGTAGCCAGAACGCCATAGTTCAGCAATAGCAAGAAGTCTCCCAGTCCGACCATTGCCATCATTAAATGGGTGAATGCTGAGAAAGCGGTGTGTAAGAATAGCTGCACGAATAGGCGATGGCAATTCAGCAGAGGCATCCGTTGATAGCCAATCAACTAATTCACGCATTAGTACAGGTACATCTCCTGGCTCAGGTGGTTCATAATCAATAGTTCGTGTTAGGGTATCAACTACAGGACATTCTGTAATTCGATACTCGCTTTTGTTCCCCCTTCGTCCACGACCCCGCACAATGACAATTCTGTGCAGTTCTTGAATAAATGCTTCTGTAATATCGGTTTTAGTTTCGGCAAATTCTTCAACTCGGTCAAGCGCCCGCCAATAATTATGAACTTCTTGTTCTGCATCACTCCCAGTACGGTCACTGCGAGCGATCGCTCGTCGAACAGCAGCTTCATCCAAGGGATTACCTTCAATTTGAGTTGAACTACGTGTACTTCTTTGTAAAGCATCATGACGTAACCGCAGAGTGGTATCGGGTGGAAGGGGTACATCAATGACAGCACGCGCTCCCTCAATCACTCCTAAATACCTTACCAGAGAATTACTATATGTGAAGCGTGGGACAAAACTCATAAAATAATTAATAATTCTTACCGTGATATTAAATTCCTATCTTGATCATTTTAATGATAAATGATGTATTTGATCTGGTACAACAGCTATTTAACATTAATGCCTTTTTGTTTTGAGGAGTTTCAAAGAATAAGTGCTGCCGCCATAGGTAATGGGCTAGGCTCCATCGTAGGCGATCGCTATTATACTTATAAGTTTTGTTACCAGAAACAAACGAAATTCCATAAACATGTTTCACTTATTTAAGGGAGTTGCAGCAGTCTGAAGTGAATGTAATGAGACGTTCCGGTGAGAATTATTCTCACAAGGAAAATTGCTGTATTCAGCCCTAACTTTATTAGTGTTAGAAGATTTTTGCTAAAGTAAAAAAACTATGTCTAATATAAACATGCTGAAACACAAGATAAAGGTTATAGTCAAACTACTGCTATAATATTTTCAGCAGTAAGAGTTCCGAAAACCTTGCTCTAAAGCCCTTGTTCTACTTGAATACTGGATTTTTTTGCTTAAATCAAGCCTTAGCTATATCCTCTTATCTTAAATCTAATCACAGGAAGCTTAACAAATGAAATAAGTAATTTTATCCATTTGATTAAACTCTAAGTAGAGGAATCAAAATAATTATAACTGTGTGAAGTTTTGTAAGATCGACAGAACTCGCTTGTGTTAAGACTTTGATTGCGCTGAAGCGCGACTACGAACTGAGGGTTTTATTTTGCTATCCTACTTAATAGAAAACTGTTACACCAATGAAAAACGACTCAGGTATACTTATTCCAACAAATGTAATTCAAGAATGGCAAAATGGAATTCAAGGCGGATTATTGACTAATGAATGGTGGAGCTTATTGACAGAAGAACAGCAGAAACAAATGATGGAATTTTGTTTTACTTTCTTAAGAAATCAAAAAATAGAGAAGGCTTGTTCAAAAAATGCCTCACTTATCAGCAATCTTGTGGAAAACCGAAGTGCTGGATGCCTAAAATTATCTCAGAGTGGCGATAGTTTTTTACTTTCAGGTAAAATCAACCAAGATTCTCATAGTGTAATAGGCGAATGCTATTCTCAACATGCTGATTTCATTGGGGATATGTGTAAAAGAGATCTGGGAAATTATTTTCAAGAAACCAATGATCATAAATATGGACAGCAAACAGTAGATATTATCTGTTGTGCTATAAATGCCCTTCCTGGAATAACTGCGGCTCCAACTCCAAGTTGTAGTGTTGCAGATGTGGGATTAAAATGGGATGTAATTATTGAATGGAATAGTTGCTACTTTCCGTTACAGGTTAAAAGTAGCTTTCAAGGAGTACAAAAAGCTATGCAAAAAGAGAGTTTAAGTCTTTATGCCAAAAGAATGATAGGAGTTGCTTCTATTCCACTCCATAAATTGCAAGAAATGAAATCTAAACAAAAAAATATAGATAATCATTTATGTCAAATAGAGAGAGATATTAAAATCTTACATCAAAGCGAAGATATTGAAACTACAATTAATTATTATCGAAAAAGTAACCCTATTTATATATGGGCTAATCATGACACACAAACCCTGCGTTTATTAGTCAAGTTATTT
>Ga0116226_10004713_pt1 | contig 12096 bp, 12 predicted proteins | sample S1TSphfallax_FD_89692 | JGI IMG/M metagenome (GOLD analysis project Ga0116226, IMG submission 89692) | Host-associated microbial communities from peat moss isolated from Minnesota, USA - S1T2_Fa - Sphagnum fallax MG | ecosystem: Host-associated > Plants > Peat moss > Unclassified | place: USA... | reverse complement strand
GAGTTCTAGTGTGATGAGTTCTAGTTCGAAGGGTTCTAGTTCAAGGAGTTCTAGGGCGCAACACATTGGGATCAAAACGAGGTGAAGGCAATGGACGCCAGCCAGACAAATGAGCCGCAGCAGTTCCTGACTTTCTTGCTCGACGACCAGGAGTACGGTCTAGAACTGTTCAAGATCCGCGAGATTCGCGGTTATGCCCCGGTCACGCCGATCCCGAATGTCCCTCCCCACATCTGCGGCGTCATGAATCTGCGAGGGACCGTGTTGCCGGTGGTCGATCTGCGCGTGAAGTTTCACCTGAACGCGGTAGAGTACAGCAAGTTCACGGTCATCGTGATCGCCACGGTTGCCGAGAAGACGGTGGGCCTTCTGGTGGATGCGGTGTCGGATGTCCTGATGGTCAGCCAGGAAGCCATGCGCAAGTCTCCGGACTTCGGCACGGCCGTCGACACCCGCTTCATCAATGGCGTCTTCCAGACCCGCGAACGGCTCGCGGTGGCCCTGAATCTCGAAGAACTGCTCGCAGAGAACGAGATCGCGGTCCCCCTCGAAGTGGCGGCGTAGAGCGGTTTGGTCCCTTCTGCCGCGCAGAGCACACGAGAGAGATGAGGAGGACCGAGTGCTGAGCACGCACCAGGAAGTATCTGCTGGAAATGGGCTCGTCAGCATGGGGGACCGGGAGTTCCGGACCTTCCGCGAACTGGTGCATGAGCATACCGGCATCTGGCTGCGCGATGGCAAGCAGACCATGCTGGCCTCGCGGTTGTCGAAGCCGGTGCGGCGGCTCGGTCTGCCCGGCTTCGAGGCCTACTACGCGTTCCTTCGCACCTGCCCTCGAAACAGCCCGGAGTTCGTCGAGTTCATCAACTGCGTCACCACCAACAAGACCTCGTTCTTTCGCGAGAACCACCACTTCGATTTTCTCCGCAACACGCTGGTGCCGGAGGTGAAGGCCGCGGCGCTGCGCAACGGGCCGCGGAGGACACGCATCTGGAGCGCCGCGTCCTCGACCGGCGAGGAGGTGTACTCGATCGCCATCACACTGCTCGAAGCGCTTCCCAGTGCGTGGACGATCGAGGTCGTGGGCTCGGACATTGACACCGGCGTGCTGGCCACGGCGGAGCGGGCCATCTATCCCGCCAACAGCCTGAGCAGTGTCGACCGAGCACTGCATCGCCGTTACTTCCTGCGCGGCAAGGACGAGATGAAGGGCCAGGTGAAGGTAAAGCCCGAGGTGACCCGGCTGGTCGACCTGCGACGCATCAATCTGATGGACAGGCAATGGCCGATCGAGGGACCGCTCGACGCAATCTTCTTCCGCAACGCACTCATCTACTTCCAGCAGGACGTTCAGGATGTCTTTCTGCGCCGGATGGCGCGTCTGCTGAAACCGGGAGGGTATCTTTTCCTGGGCAATTCGGAGCATATCCCCTGGCTGCGCGACGTCCTAGAGCCGCTCAACCAGACGGTCTACCGTCTGCGCTCGCCTGGTCGTGTCACCGACGACCGGGGAATTCCCGCATGACGCCCCATCGAACATCGCCGAGGGTAGCTGCGACGCGACACAGCGAGAGGCACCGGTTGCACCATGCGTCTCACCGCGTCGTGATCTATACCGGGGATGTTGCGACCAGCGCCTCTCCGGCGGTGCTGGAGACGCTGCTGGGCTCATGCGTCGCCGTCTGCCTCTTTGACCCGAGGCGGCGGATCGGCGGCATGAACCACATTCTTCTGCCGGAAGGCTCTGACGACGTTCGCAGCGCGCGCTTCGGAATCCACGCGATGGAACTGCTGATCAACCAGTTGATGCAGCAGGGAGCGGACCGCGCAAGTCTCGTAGCCAAAGCATTTGGCGGGGCGTGCGTCTTCGCGGGTATGAGCACGGTAAAGATCGGAACGATGAATGCCGAGTTTGTCCGGGAGTTTCTGCATATCGAGCAGATCCCGCTGGTGGCCCAGCGCCTGGGTGGAACGCACGCGGTGCATGTGTACTTCCACACCGACACAGGCAAGGCGATCGTGCGTACGGTCGACGGCTCGACGCTGCCCAAGATCGTTCACGACGAAGACACATACCGGCGTCAGCGGGCCGTCGACGCACAGGAAGACGAGGTCACATTCTTCTAGCCGAGCGGGGAAGGGCATGAAGGCAGGCTCTTGAGGACGGGACGCGGTTGCCGATGTAGGAAGTGGAGGTTGTTGGGCCATGGCTGGACCGTACAAAGTTCTGATCGTCGATGACTCGTCGCTGATGCGCCAGTTGCTCACCAAAATCCTGGGCTCGGACGAGGAGCTGCGGGTGGTAGGAACGGCCTCGGACCCCTTCGTCGCGCGGGAGAAGATCAAGGCCCTGAACCCGGATGTCCTGACGCTCGACATCGAGATGCCGCGCATGGACGGACTTACTTTCCTCGAGAAGCTGATGCGCGGCCATCCCATGCCGGTGGTGATGATCTCCTCGCTGACCAGCAAGGGTGCGGACACGACGCTGCGCGCCCTCAGCCTGGGAGCGGTCGACTTCATCGCCAAGCCGAAGCTCGATGTGTCGAGCGGGACCATCGAACAGGCCGAGGAGATCCTCGCGAAGGTCAAGAGCGCCGCGCGCGCCAGGATAAGGAGGCCGAGCGTACCTGAGGCTGCGCCGTCGGCGACCGTCGATAGAAAGATACAGTTTTCGGCAACCCACAAGGTCGTCGCTGTCGGCTCATCGACCGGCGGCACCGAGGCGCTGAAGGAGCTGCTGGCCCCGCTGCCGGCGGACTTCCCGGGCATCGTGATTGTGCAGCATATGCCGGAGGCCTTCACCCGACCCTTTTCTGAGCGCCTCAACTCTCTCTGTCGGATCCGGGTGCAGGAGGCCAAGGACATGGACCGCATCCTGCCGGGGCTGGCGCTCCTGGCACCGGGCGGACACCATATGTCGGTGATTCGGCGCGGCATGGAGTACGGCGTCCGCGTCTATCGCGGGGAACGTGTGAACCGCCACCTGCCCTCGGTGGATGTGCTCTTCTCCTCCTGCGCGCGGGAGCTGGGCCGCAACTGCCTAGGCGTGATTCTGACCGGCATGGGAGACGATGGCGCGCGCGGCATGTTGGAGATGAAGCAGGCCCACGCCTTCAACATCGCCCAGGACGAGGCCACCTCGGTGGTCTTTGGGATGCCGCGCGAGGCGATCGCACTCCATGCGGTGGACGAGGTGCTTCCGCTCAGTCGCATCCCCAATGCGCTGTTGCACCGACTCGCAGCCTGAATAAATGAAATGATTTCGTACCTGCCTTCATCAATCGCACTGACAGGCAAGGCCGGTGTAGCGCCCCGGCGGAAGTTAGCCGCCAAGTCGTTCAGGCTTTGTTGGTTCATACGCCAGCGCGGACGTGAAGGTCGCGCAGGAGCTGATGCGGCACGCCACGGTCAGCACGACGATGGAGATTTACACGCACGCTCGGATGCAAGAGAAGCGGGAGGCACAGAGCAAGGTTGTCGATGTGCTGTTTGGCCGTAAACCGGCGGTTGCCTAATGCCCTGCGACCAGGAAATGGGTTTCGTGCGCATTTTGTGACCGCTATGCGCCTTTGAGAACGATTGGTCAACTGTAAGTCATTGATTCTATGGTGGGCACAGCAGGATTCGAACCTACGACTTCCACCGTGTGAAGGTGGCACTCTACCGCTGAGTTATGCGCCCGTGTCAAAGAAGACTTCGGGGTGAGAAAAGAATCTTGTCACGCAACGGTGCGTGTGCGGACTCGGAGATCGATTCACCTGACGCAATCATATCATTTTGCGCCGAGGACAAAGAGGTGTGTTTCCCTGACCAGTTTTTTATGACCGGTCTCCTGAGCAGTTGGCACGTCGAGACGCTTCGCGCCTGATCCGCGACACACGCCGCCTTCAACGCTATGGATTCAGGTATGCGGGCCCCGGGGGTGCCAGGCGGGGCGAAGTACAATCGAATGGCGCCATGGCTGTGCCATCTTCCCATTTCGAATCGAAGCGCAGGGGGTCCGCTGATGCGATGGACCCCCGGGCCTCCCTCGACGAACTTCGTGGAGCGCGCGGAGAGATGGATGGGGATTTCGATGGATTGGCGCAACCTGAGGAAGGTTCCGGGGTTACAGAAGATGAGCCGGCGGAGGATCCCGCCGGCGAAGACGAACCAGGGGACGATATGGCGACACTGGCGGTCAACCCGAACTTAATTACAGGTGTCTGCACGACCGGCCCGTCGACGGCCTCCGCACCGCGCAATGCTACGGGTTTCGCGGGGATGGAAGACGCCGAGATCATGCAGCAGTTGAGTGCTGGAAACATGGCCGCGTTCGACTTTCTGCTGGCGAAGTACCGTCGGCCTATCATCCATTTCATGTACCGCATGGTGCGGAACGAGGCAGTCGCCGAGGAACTTGCGCAGGAGGTCTTTCTGCGGGTCTACCGGTCGCGGGAGACCTATCGCGCGGAGGCCCGATTCAGCACCTGGCTCTACCGGATTGCAACAAACCTGGGCGTGAACCATGCGCGGGACACGCGGCACGAGCGGACTGCATCGACGGTGTACCTCGACGAGCCGGACTCCGAGAGCGGCAGCACGCCGGACGTCGCAGACCAGACGCCGGGTGCGGAGGCGAACATCCTAAGACGGGAGCGCATGGCCGCAATCCGGGAGCATGTCATGGCACTGCCGGAACGGCAGCGGATGGCAGTACTGATGCACAAGTACGAAGGCATGGACTACAAGCAGATTGGCGATGTGTTGAAGTTGAGCGAATCAGCCACGAAGTCCCTGCTGTTTCGCGCGTACCAGACGCTACGGGAGAAGCTGAAGGGTTTTATTTGAGGTTTTCTTTGACGGTTTATGCGATGGGGCAGTGAACCGACCCGGGCAAGCTGATTGAAAGGCGAGCGGAGTGGAAGAGGGGCGGGTTGAGAGAAAGTTCGGGCCGGAGCGGGTTTCAAGAGCGCTTTCCCAGAGCCAGTTCCAGTAGCCGGGAGAGTTGGGAGTCACGATGATGAACTGCAAGAGTTGTCAAAATGAATTCGAGAGCCTTCTGCTCGATGCCCCCGGTGCGGGCATTGCGAAGTCGGCGGCGCAAGAGCACCTGGCTGAGTGCCCGGTGTGCCGCGAGGAACTGGCAGGCCTTCGCAAGACGATAGGTCTGCTGGACTTTTGGGAGGTGCCTGAGCCTTCGGCATACTTCGATCAAAAGCTGGCAGTGATGTTGCGCGAAGAGCACGCCAGGGCGCCGGCGGGTTGGATGGAGCGGCTGCGCGAGCACCTGCTGCTGAATACCGGGCGGCAGTTCCGTCCGGCGCTGGTTGGAGCGTTGGCCCTCCTGATGTTGCTGGGCGGCGGTTCCTTCGCTGGGTTCAATGCCTATTCTCATCCGGGCGGCGAGGTGCAGGCGTCGGCGGCGGTGAACGATCTACAGATTATCGACAAGAACGACCAAGCGATCCAGCAGATGGACCAACTGGTCCAGGAGGATGGTGATAGCGATCAGGGCACCGCGGAGCAGCCAGCCAGCTAATTAGGTCAGGCGGCGTTCTCCGGTGATGGCGTATGGGAGTGCGCGTCGCCAAAACGACAGAAGCCTCTCGAATTTGGGCAACTCAGTCGTGTTTCTGACGTAAGCTTGACGAGGAAAGAAGCGCATGGTTCGACGCGCCATAGCTCGTACAGCCACTGGCAGCACCTATGAATCCAAGAGTCACATCTCGATGGCATGTGGGAGCCCGGCGCGCGGCGTTGGCTGTGATCCTGGGTTCATCCTTGGCACCATCGGTGCTATCGGGAGTTCTGTCGGCAATCCCGTTCGGTGGCGGAGCGGGGAGCGCGGGGATCTGTGCCGCCGAACAGCAGCGTGCGGCGCGTCCCGCGGCGCCTCCCCGGGTTGGGCCGAAGCCCAATCAGGAGCATCTGGCGCAGTGGATGGAGCGCCATCAGAACCTGAGTCCTGCCGAGCAGCAGCGTGCGCTTGAAAACGAGCCTGGTTTCCGCCAGCTTCCCCCGCAGACGCAGCAACGGTATCTTGACCGTCTGGCACAGTTGAACGCGATGCCTCCCGAACAGCGCAGCCGGATGCTGGAGCATGCGGAGCAGATGGAGCACCTTACACCGCAACAGCGGCAGCAGGTGCGTGGTGCGATGGCGCAGCTTGGCAGTCTGCCGATCGACCGACGCCGGATCGTGGCGAGGGCGTTTCGCGATCTGCGGGCGATGCCTGGGCCGCAGCGTCAGGCTTACCTGAGTTCCGATTATCTCCAGCGGCAGCTCTCGCCGCCGGAGCGCGAGACGCTGTTGAACCTGATGATGGTTGAGCCGCTGCTTCCGCCGCAGCGCCCGCCGGAAGGTCCTCCGCCCCCGCCGCCGTAATGACTCGACGCCAGCGACGGAAACCGTATCACGAGAGTTCCAGCGACCAAAGGTCGTGCAGGTGAACGACGCCCAGAACCGCCCCGCCATCGACTGCCGATTCGACGACCACGAGCGTGGTGATCTTTCTCAGTTCCATCAGGGCGAGGGCGGCTGGTGCAAGCGTCTCCGCGCCGATGGTTACGGGATGGGGGTTCATGATGTCGCCGGCGGTGTGTTCGAGGGAGTGCGGACCTTCGCGCTCCAGCAGACGGCGGAGGTCGCCGTCGCTGATGATACCCAGCAGCGCGCGTCCCGGCGACGCGAGAACAACGGTCATGCCCAGTTTCTTGCGTGACATCTCATAGATGACCTGGGGCATCGGCGTCTCCGCCGCTACGTGGGGCAGTGCATCGCCGGAGTGCATCAGTTCGCGGACGGGAGTGAGACGCCGCCCGAGGTGGCCCCCGGGGTGAAGATCGGCAAAGTCTTTCGCCTGGAAGTTGCGTCGGCGGCTGACCTCGATCGCCAGCGAGTCGCCGAGTGCAAGCATGACCGTGGTCGAGGCGGTGGGCGCGAGGTTGAGCGCGCAGGCCTCCTCGGTGATGCTGCAATCCAGGGCGATCTGACTGGCCTTGCCAAGGGAAGAGTTGCACGCGCCGGTGAAGCTGATGAGCGGGACACCGAGACGGTTGAGGACCGGTACGATGCGAAGGAGTTCCTCGGTCTCGCCGCTGGCAGAGAGGGCGATGGCCACGTCGCCGGGGGAGACGATGCCGATATCTCCGTGCAGGGCCTCGGTGGGATGCAGGAAGTGGGAGGGCGTTCCGGTGGAGGTGAGTGTCGCGGCAATCTTGCGGCCGATGAGACCGCTCTTGCCGATACCGACCAGGAGCACCTGGTGGCGGCCCTCCGCGCAGGCAGTGACGAGTTCGGCAGCGCGATGGAAGGCTTCGAGCATGGCGCCACTTTCGAGCCGACCGGCGAGCGCGAGCAGAGCGCGAGCCTCGACGCGGATGAGATCGGCTGGGCTTGAGGGCGGGATGGTCATCGGGCGACGCTCTCGATGCTAGCAGAGTTGAAGCGAGTGGCTGGCGAAGCCGGACTCGTACATCCCACCCATCGCGAAAGACAAAGGCGCGATGGCTGGGTCACTCCATGCATGGATGCGGTACCCGGGCGACGCAACCGGAGTCTCGGCGGAAGCGTTAGACTTATCGAGATGGCGGCGCGTGCATCCGCGCCCGCTGGAGGGATCTTCCGTGAAGAGGACAGCAGGGTTTGTCGTGGTGATGGTGGCGGGCATCAGCCTGATGCTCTGGGCTGGTTGGCACAACCTGCGGGAGCGTCGGCTCGCGGTGGAGAAAGCGCAGGAGAACCATGTGGTCCTCGTTCCGGATAACGGGACCGCCAATGGATCTTCGGCAGGGAGCGCAGGGCAGGGCGACCAGGCTGGCGGGATGACTACAGCGCAGGACGAGCCGCTAAAGGGCAAACCGGCCCCGGCGTTTACGCTGGTGAACCTTGAAGGCAAGAAGGTCTCGCTGAGCGACTACAAGGGTCGGCCGGTGATTGTGAACTTCTGGGCGACCTGGTGCGCGCCATGCAAACTGGAGATGCCGTGGTTCGAGGAGTTCCGCGAAAAGTATGCGTCCCAGGGCTTCGAGATCCTCGGTATCGCCGAGGATGACGCGCCGAAGGATGAGATCGCGAAGACCGCCAAGCGGGTGAATGTGAGCTACCCGATCCTGCTTACGGACGGCAAGGTCGCGCCCGCCTATGGCGGGGTGGACCAACTTCCTATGTCGTTCTACATCGACCGCAAGGGCGTCGTCGAGACGGAGACCATCGGCCTCGCCTCGAAGGACGAGGTTGAGGCCAACATCAAGCGGCTGGTCGGAAGCGGCGCACACGGACCGACGACGGCCAGTGTCGCTCTGCCACTAGGTTCGGTCCGATGAAGTTGCTCGTGGGTGCATTCCTAGTCTCCTCGCTCGTATCCCCGCGTGTGCCTGCGCAGGACTTCAGCTCTGACTCAGACGTAAGACCGAGGGCGCACATCGTCTACGCCGCGGAGACCCATACCGGTGCGGCAGGGAAGCCGAGCGTGATCGAACTGCACTTTCGCGTGCTTGAGGGCTACCATGTGAACAGCCACACGCCGAAGTCGGAGTTCCAGATTCCGACCAGCCTGAAGCTCGATCCGGCAGCGGGAGTCAAAGCGGGAGCGATGCAGTACCCTGCCGGGACGGCCTACAGCTTCAGCTTCGATCCGAACGAGAAGCTGGACGTGTACTCCGGACCGTTCACGGTGAAGGTGCCCGTCGTTGCCGCTCCAGGCGAACATCACCTGACTGGCTCGCTGCACTACCAGGCCTGCGATCATGCGGCGTGTTACCCGCCGAAGACGCTGCAATTGGATGTTTTCTTTACGGCGAAGTAGCTTCCTGTTGACAAGTCATGTTTGGCGATGCAGACGCCGACCTGTTCACCCGTTGTGATGATCGTATAAGACACCCGTTTCAAGAGTGGAGATATGGAAGAGTTCAGAAGGCTGACGCGGCTGCCCGCGTATGTGTTCAATATCACGAGCGAGCTGAAGGCCGCGGCACGCAAGCGTGGCGAGGACATCATCGATTTCGGCATGGGCAATCCCGATGGCGCTACGCCGAAGCACATCGTAGACAAGCTGATCGAAGCGGCGCAGAAGACGGCGACACACCGTTACTCGCTCTCGCGTGGCCTTCCGAGACTGCGGAGGGCGATCTGCAACTGGTATAAGCGGAGATACAACGTCGATCTCGACCCGGAGACGGAGGCCATCGTCACCATCGGCTCGAAGGAGGGCATCGCGCACCTATGCCTCGCCGTGCTCGACGATGCCGATACGGTGGCGGTGCCGAACCCCAGCTACCCCATTCACATCTTTGGCCCGGTGATCGCGGGGTCGCAGATTCAGAGCATCCCGCTTGATGGCGCGGATGGCGACGCGCTCTACGAGCGGCTTGCCTATGAGTTGCCGCGTATGAATCCGCGTCCCAAGCTGCTGATCCTGAACTTTCCCGCCAACCCGACGACGCAGTGCGTCGACCTCAGCTTCTTTGAGAAGCTCGTGCCGTTGTGCACGGAGCTAGGCATCTACCTGGTGCATGACCTTGCATACGCCGATCTGACCTTCGATGGCTATCGCGCGCCGAGCGTGCTTGAAGTGCCCGGCGCAAAGGAGATCGCGGTCGAGTTCTTTACCCTCTCCAAGAGCTACAACATGCCCGGCTGGCGCGTCGGCTTCATGGTCGGCAACAGGAAGCTGGTCGCCGCGCTCGGGCGAATCAAGAGCTACTTCGACTACGGCACATTTACGCCAATCCAGGTGGCTTCCATTGCCGCACTCGAAGGCCCGCAGGCGTGCGTGCGGGAGATCGTCGAGATATACAAGTGCCGCCGCGATGTTCTGGTACCGGGGCTTAACAAACTCGGCTGGGCGGTCGATCTGCCGAAGGCGACGATGTTCGCCTGGGCGCGGATTCCGGAGCAGTACCGGTCTCTCGGTTCGATCGAATTTTCCAAGAAGCTGCTGCTGGAGGCGAAGGTCGCCGTCAGCCCCGGCGTCGGCTTCGGCGACCACGGCGACGGCCATGTCCGCTTCTCGCTAATCGAGAACGAGGAGCGCACACGGCAGGCACTGCGCGGCATCAAGGCGATGTTCAAGGCGGGGTAGTATCGAGTCTCTCGACTCCGCCGTGATACCTGGAGTGTCATCCTGAGAGGAGTTTGGCGCTCTTGCGCCAAACGGAGTCGAAGGATCTGCGGTCTCTCCGCACACACGGGAGCCTAGGCGGCTACGAGCTTCGGCTCCGGTTTGCGGAGCCGAACGACGCTGGCCGCAGACGCCACGCGCCGACCGATTCCGGCCCGGCGAAGCGTGATCCAGAGCAGCGCACACAGGAGAAACGGGCCAGTTTGAATGTGAGTCGCCTCCGCGATGGGTGCCATCACCAGGGGCAGCCACCAGACGGTGATGAGGGTCTCACGCTCGAACGGCAGCCAGCCATGCCGCAGACCATCGATGACGAGCCAGGCTATGGGAAATGCCAGCCATGCGAGGTCGTAGTCGAAGGCATACGGGCTGATCAGGAAGGTCGCGGTCATCAGCGCAGCTCCGCGCAACTCACAGTTCTCGCAGCGACGCCAGACCCGCCAGATGGCAAACGCAGCGGCGATAGCCACGATGCCGTGCAAGACATAGGCGGCGGCGACCGGCGCACCCAGCATCCGCATGAAGGCGAAGACCGTCGGCATCTTCGCCCAGGGCAACGCGCCGGTCTCCAGGAAGAAGCGTGCGAACGTCAGGCTGCCGAGGCAGGCCTTGAGCGTCGCCGTGCCGAGCACGGCGGTGCCCGCGGCGGTAAACGCGACGGCGGTGATCGCCGCCGTGACGATGGTCCGCCAGGCCCCAATTGCGATCAAGGCGACGGGGAAGAGCAGCGCGAGGTGCGGCTTTACCGCCAGCAGTCCGATGAAGACTCCGGCCAGCGCCGGCCGGCGCTTCAGGCAGAGGATGCCCGCGGCGGCGAGGGGCGCGGTAAGGAAGGCGTTCTGCCCATGGAAGAGGTTCATCCACACGCCGGAGAACGCGGCGAGGCACCACATGGCCATGCTGCCGCGGAGTACCTGCCGAAAGACGGCGACATAGCCCGCGAGGGTTGAGAGGATGAAGACCCAGTAGGCCGTGAAGTATGGCAACAGCGCCAGTGGCGCGACCAGCAGGAAGAAGGATGGCGGGTAGTACCAAACGAAGACGGCGTTCGACGCGGGCACGGCGAGCTTCTCAGCTGCGAAGATGCGGCTGATGTTGTAGGCGTCAGCGGCGTGCCCGGCCAGCGCGAGGTGCGACGCCGCCCAGAACGTGATGAAGTCGTAGCCGAGCGGCTTGCCCTTCAGGTCGATGTGCTGCTTCGCGACGAGGACCCAGGCGATGCCGATGACGCCCATGACAACCAGTACCATGCGCGGATAGACAGTAAGGCGCTGGCGGTTCAGCCAGTGCGCCTCGCGGTCTGTGCCATTTGCTGTGACCATCGCCTATCTCGTTCCCGCGCCGCAGTTCTAAGCTTCAATCAATGCTACAAGCGGCGTAACGCGACGCCGATACAACTATTGGGCTGCATCGGAACGGCACAGATTTGAGTTGCGGCGCGGCTTGGCACGCGCTATTGTGGCGGCCATGAGCTATCTGGATGACTACTGCGCTGTAGTGCCGCGGTGGGAGGGCAACGTCCTCTACCTCTACTTAGACACAGACAAGCCGGCCAACCCGACGACGGGCAACGGCTATCTGGTTCCGACCCTGGCCGTCTCGCAGACTCTCCCATGGCTGGCTCCCGATGGCAGCGCCGCGACCGCCAGCCAGATCGCCGCGGACTGGGCGCGGGTGGGCGCGCTTCCGGGCGCTCAAAAAGCCCACTTCTACCAGTCCGCTGAGAGCCTTGTGCTGGCGCAGGCGACCGTCGATGCTCTGACTTTGGGCAAAGTGCAGGGATTCGACAACGACCTTCGCACGATACTTCCCGCGTACGACAGCTTTCCCGACGCGGCGAAGATGGGCCTGCTGGACATGGCGCTGAACCTCGGCATCGGCCGCCCGGCCCAGAACGGCCATCCCGCCACCGGACTGCACCAGTACCCGCACTTTCTAGCCGCGGTGAACTCGACTCCGCCGGACTGGCAGACGGCCGCCGCGCAGTGCGG
>Ga0116226_10004712_pt1 | contig 12097 bp, 12 predicted proteins | sample S1TSphfallax_FD_89692 | JGI IMG/M metagenome (GOLD analysis project Ga0116226, IMG submission 89692) | Host-associated microbial communities from peat moss isolated from Minnesota, USA - S1T2_Fa - Sphagnum fallax MG | ecosystem: Host-associated > Plants > Peat moss > Unclassified | place: USA... | reverse complement strand
GGAAATCCCTATGCCGAATCGAATCTGCTTCGTCGAATTGCCCGTGGGTGCCAAGGAACCGACCCAGTCTTTTTATGCCAAGGCGTTCGATTTTTCGATGACGGATTTTGGGCCGACCTATTCCTGCACGATGTCAGGCGACGTTGATCTGGGTCTTCAGGCTGACAGTGCCGAGGCGTCCCGCGCGCCGCTAAAGGCCGAGTCGATCGAGGATGGGTTTTTCGTAGACGTCATCCTCGGCCGGATAACGAAGGCCCGATACACCGTGTTGTTTGGCGAGTGCCCACAGGACACTTTCTCCCGCCGGCAAGGTGTCGGGATGCAGGGAGTAGACCGGGTCTTTGAACGCGGTTTCGGCGTCGATGAGCGTCCAACCCTTGTCCTGGAACATGTGGATGACATCGCGCAGAAACAACGCATTGATGAGATTGTGATGGAGCAGCAAAACGTGCGCGACGGAGCGGCCGAGGACTTCGTGAGAGAGTCCATCGTAATATTCCGCGCGGCTGTAGAGATGGCGTAGATACGCATCCCGGTAAGGACCGGTATCGGCGTGCGGGTTCTCTCTGATAGGGATGGCGAAATCGGCGGGTGAATCCGGGCATGTGGCGAATCGCCCGGTCGCAACGCAGCAGTTCACGCTCGTAATCGGCCCTACCGTGTCTGCCATGTCGGGGCCATCGTCGAATGTCAAGGCGATTGCCTGGGCGCGCGCCTGCGTCGGCCCTTGGGTTAGCAGGCCGCGCCGCCGTCCAGCGGCTCGTCCCGCGCGGTGAAACGCCAGGCGAAGATCACGCCGATGAGCAGCACGGGGATGAAGGCGGCGAACACCCAGATGCCGGCCCGCTCGGCGATCTCGGCGGTGGCGCCTTCGGCGAGACCGCTCATGTTGGCGGCGATCCCGACCGCCGCCGTACCCACCGCGTAGCCGATGCGTTGCATGGTGGATACCGAGGCGGAGGCGGTCGAGCGCTCGGCGGCGTGGCTGAAGCGGACGGTGCGCTGGACCACGGCCGGCCAACACATGCCGAAGCCGGCACCCTGCACCAGCGCGCAGGCCACCATGCCGAGCATGGAGCCCGTGGGCACGGCGATCGCGAAGCCGGCGGCGCCGACGGCGATGGCCAGCGCGCCGCCCCGTATCAACCTGCGATCGTGGATGGGTTTCGCCGTCGAGGCAGCCATGGTACCCAAGCTCCAGGCGATGGATTCACCGGCGAGGATGTAGCCGATCACCACCGGTCGGGTGTCAAACAGGATCTTGAGGATGAGCGGTCCATAGGCCCAGAACCCGGTGGTGGCCGTGGCCAACGCGAACACCATCATGAGGCCGGCTCCCACGGGGTGGCGCGTATCCAGCAACTGCACGGGCAACAGGCGCACGGGTCCGCGTCGGTCGATACGCGCCGCCACGTAGAGAAGGACCGTGCCGAGCAGGATGCCGATGATGGATGTGGCGACGCCGCCGCTGCGGCCGCTGAGCGCACCGGCCTCGGCGATGATGAAGGTCGCGGCCGCCAGTACCAACAGCGGCAGCACGGGCCAGCGCTGGGTGGGATGCAAGATCGGCGAGACGTGTGCGGCCGCCTTCGCCGTTTCGGCGGGAGACTTAGGCGCCTCGTCCTTGGCCGGCATGATGCGCCAGGCGAGCAGTCCGACGATGGCGGCCTGAATTGCAAATGCCCAGAAGGCGTTTCGCCAGACGGTCCGACCGGCAAAGGCGGCGCCCACCAGCGGGCCCAACATCGATCCGCCGCCCCAGATGGTGGCGACGAAGGCAAACAGTCGCGCCCACACGGCCGGCTCGAACCAGGCCTCGACGGCGACGTAACAGATCGACAGCAACATGCCGCCGCCCAGTCCCTGCACGAGTCGCCCTGCGAGCAAAGTCGCCATGCTGTTGGCCGCGGCACCCATGACGCAGCCGATGGCGTACATGACCGTCGCGCCGATGAAGACCCGCTTGATACCCCACTCCAGGCAGAACACCGCCGCGCCGGCACCGGCAATGATGGCGCCCACTTGGTAGAGGGAGATCGTCCAGTTGATGTAGGCCACGCCGCCCAGATCGAGGATGATGCTCGGCGCAATGGTCGCCGTCACCAGCGAGTCGGCGGCGTGCAGCCAGACACCGATGCCGATCAGCGCGAACCAGCTCACTCTGCCCGAGCTCCACAGATCCCCCGAGCTGCGGATCCGCGACGATGAGTTCAACTCGTGCCGACGCTGCCGATCGGCAGCGTACCTAAAAGTTCGGACAGACCATTCCAGAGGATTTGTATGCCGATGCAGAACAGCAGGAATGCCGACAGCCGCACGACGATCGAGGTGCCGGTGGAACCAATGATGTCGGCGAGGCGACCCGAATGCCGATAGGCGACATAGACAAGGGATACCAGCAAGCCGACTGCCGCCATGGTTTCGAGAAAAAACTCGAGCAGGTTGGCGTTGAAGCCATGCGGCCGACCGGCACCCAGGGAGACGGCCACCGAAATGGTGCCAGGCCCGGTGGTGAGCGGCATGGTGAGGGGATAGAAGGCGAGCTTGCTCGGTGCGACCACGTTCCAACGCGGATTCGGGGTCTCGTTACGCCGTTGCTCGGTCGCATCGGGCGCGTTCAGCATGCGCCAACCGGACATGGCGACGATGATACCGCCGGCCACGCGCAGCACGGGAATGGAAATGCCGAAAAAGCTGAGCACATAGGCGCCGATGTAGAGCGAGGCGGCGACGATGGAAAAAGCGTAAATAGCCACCCAGCGCGCCAGCACAGCGCGGGTCTTGCCGTCGAATCCGAGGGTCGCGCCGAAGAAGATGAAGGCTCCGGAAAGCGGGTTGACGATCGAAATCAGCGCTCCGAAGGCGAGTAGGAACGTAGCCAATTGAAATCCTTCGATTCAGGCTCGCCTCTAGGGCGGGGCGCGCATTCTAGCGTAGCCACAGGCGGCGCGGAGCGTCGCCGCCGACGCGCCCCGAGGGTCGCTTCGCGCGGCGCCTCGCGGCGGGAAGGTGGGCCATGGCTTGGCCCGCCGGCAGTTCGGCCGAGTCTAGAACTTGCCGTAGGTGAGATAAGCTTCCGTCGGCGACACGCCGGAAAGGATCGCCTTGCGCACCAGATTTTCAGTGTTCATGACGCGTTCGACTTCCTCGAGAACCTCGACGACGAGCGCGCCGGGAATAATCACCGCGCCATCACGATCCGCGACGAGATAGTCCCCGGGACTGACCGTGACCTTGCCAATGGTGACTGGCACTTCATAGGACTCCGGCAGCCAGGCACCGACCACATCGAGCGGCGTCAAGAAACGCGAAAATACCGGGAATCCGATGCGTCGGATGAAATTGGCGTCGCGACAGCCGCCGTCAGTCAGGTAGCCCGCGACACCACGCAGGTGCAATGTCTCCGCGGACAATTCACCCATCAGCGCGCAATCGGCTTGGCCTCCCTCGCACACGACCACATGACCCTTAGGGGCTCTGTCGAGAAAGCCGGTCCATGCGAGCAGCGTCTGGTGAGGATCGGAGCCCAGCGCCTGGCGCCCGCGCATCGTGAAAACCGGGCCGACCATTTTCCGGTCGCGATCGAGCGCAACGATATCGCTCGGTAGAACACAATCACGATGCCCTTTGGCGCGCAGTACGTCGAAGACGGCGCCGGTGTATGCGGCGGCGAAACGCTCGGCCAAGTGTAGAGTCGACTGCGTCATTTTGATCCTTTGGTTAAAGCGGGTTGGCAGGCTAGATCCACACCACTTTTATATTTGACAAATGATTTCATATTTGATGAACTGGGTCAACTCAAAGAGGCACCTAAGATGTCCGTTCATGGGAGTCGTCGTCGACAGTACTATCTTCCGATTGGGCTGATCGTCAGTCTGTTTTTTTTATGGGGCGTTGCGAACAACCTCAATGACGTATTGATCGCCCAGTTCCGCAAAGCATTTGAGTTGGCGGATTGGCAGTCCGGTCTGGTGCAATCCGCCTTTTATCTGGCCTATTTCCTGTTTGCCATTCCCGCATCGTTATTCGTCCGTAAGTTCGGCTACAAGGGCGCCATCGTGTTCGGCCTCACTGTGTACGGAGCCGGCGCGCTGCTGTTTTATCCCGCGGCCGAGTTGCGATCGTATGCAGCGTTCCTGGGAGCGTTGTTCGTCATCGCAAGCGGCCTTACTTTTCTCGAGACCTCCGCCAACCCGCTGGTCACGATCCTGGGGAGTGCGGCCGGTGCTGAACGGCGACTCAATCTGGCGCAGGCTTTCAATCCACTGGGGTCGATCACCGGCGTATTGATCGGGCGCCAGTTCATTCTCTCGGACAGCGGGCCGACTGCGCGCGAGTTGGCCGCGATGTCGCCGGATCAGATTCTGCAACTGCACGCCAGCCAGGCGCTGTCCGTGCAGTCCTCGTACTTGGTGCTGGGCATCATCATCCTGCTGTGGGCGCTGGCCGTCGCACTGGTGCGATTTCCTCCTTTGCAAGAGGGTGAGGAGGTCACCGGAAACGGAAACCCGACGCACGGTGTGGCCGCCGTGACGGGCTCGGGGAGTTGGCGCGGCCTGCTGCAGCATCGATATTTTCTCTTCGGCGTGCTTGCCCAATTTGCCTACGTCGGCGCGCAGGTCGGGATTTGGAGCTTTCTGATTCGCTACGCTCAACATGCGGTCCCCGGCATGACCGAGCAAGCGGCAGCGTCCTGCCTGATGGCGGCGTTGGTGGCTTTCATGGTCGGCCGGTTCGTCGGCACCGCCCTGATGGGCTGGGTCAGGCCGATCGTGCTGACGTCGATTTTTGCTGGAATCAACATCGCTCTCTGTGCCGCAGGCGCGACCCTCTCAGGCTGGCCGGCCATCGTTACGGTGATTGCCTCGAGTTTTTTCATGTCGATCATGTATCCGACGATTTTTGCGGCGTCGCTCAAGGGTTTGGGGCCGTTGACCAAGACGGGTTCGTCGGTGCTCGTAATGTCGATCATCGGCGGAGCGGTGATGCCGGTGGTGATGGGGAGGCTCTCTGATCTGACCTCGATTGCGAGCGCCATGCTGGTTCCCGGCGTGTGCTTCCTGGTCGTAGGGGCGTTTGCGTTGAGCGGTTATCGGAACCCGACGCTCAAAGCAGTCGGGATGTCGGTCGAGGCCTGACGGTGAGTCCAAGCGTGACGGTGAGATGACAAGGAATCCGTTGCGCGGCGAGGCGCTTGGCCGTCATTGCTCCGAGAGCGCGAAGATCCGCTCCATCGCGATCCATTTTTCGTTGGCTTTCGCCCAGGGCAGCGCTCGTTGGAAGGTCCACATGAGCTCCTCCCACGCTTGAACATCGGCGTTCGCGGCGTTTGCATCCGACAGCTTCGCGAATGAGAACTCATCATCTGCCAGAAGAATCATCACCAGTCGGTTGCCGGCCAGAAAAATTTCCATCTCGGTGATGCCCGCCGTGCGCAGCGATTTCATCACCGCGGGCGGCGGTCCACCGGGTCGGTGCCAGGCCCGGTATTGGGCGATCAAACCGGGATCGTCGCGTAAGTCGAGCGCCAGCACGTGACGTTGCGCCACTCAGGGTTCCCGATCATCGACAATGACGCGTTGGCGCTGCTCACCCAGCCCTTCGATGCCGAGCCACATCTCGTCGCCGGGATTGAGGTAAAACGGCGGTTTCTGGCCGAGACCGACGCCCGGCGGCGTACCCGTTGAAATGATATCGCCCGGTTGTAGGCTCATGAATCTGCTGATGTAGGCGATCAGAAAATCGGGCTTGAACACCATGGTACGGGTACTCCCGTTTTGGAAACGCCGCCCATTGACCTCGAGAAACATCGATAGATTGTTGATGTCACCCGCGCTATCCGGGGTCACCAGATAGGGCCCGACGGGGCCGAACGTGTCGCATCCCTTGCCCTTGTCCCAGGTGCCGGTGCCATCGAGCTGGAATGCGCGTTCCGATACGTCATTGATGACGCAGAAGCCGGCGACATGGTCGAGCGCCTTGTCCTGAGACACATAGCGAGCGGTGCGACCGATCACGACGCCGAGTTCGACCTCCCAGTCGAGCTTCGTGGAGTCGCGCGGCTTGATGACGGGATCGTTCGGACCGCACAAAGCGCTGGTTGCCTTCAGGAATAGTACGGGTTCCGCAGGCACGGCCGCGCCGGTTTCGGCGGCGTGGTCGGCATAGTTCAAGCCGACGCAAATGAATTTACCCACCCCGGCGACACAGGGGCCGATACGCTCGGCGGCGTCGATGACGGGCAGGGTGCCGAGATCGATGCTGGCGAGTTTCGCCAGCGAGTCACGTGCAAGTGCGGCACCGGCCAGGTCACCGACCAGCGACGAAATATCATGATACCGTCCGTCGCCGGCAACGATGACGGGGCGTTCGTGGCCGACGGGGCCAATGCGTGCTAGTTTCATCAGTTAGCCCATCCGCCATCAATGACATGCGCGACGCCGGTGGTGAAGCTGGATGCATCGCTGGCCAGGTACAGCACCAACTCCGCGATCTCCTCCGGTCGGCCCAACCGTCCCATCGGCTGACGGGCGATGAACGCCGCCTGCGCTGCCTGATAGTCGCCGGTTGCCTCCAGGCGTTGGTCGAGCGATGGGGTCTGGATCGTGCCGGGACATATGACGTTACAGCGAATACCGCGCCCGACGAAATCGGCGGCGATCGACTTGGTCATGCCGATGACGGCCGCCTTGGAGGCACAGTAGGCGAAGCGATTGGGAACGCCTTTGACGCTGCTCGCGACCGAGGCCATGTTGATGATGCTGCCGCGGCCGGCCTGCAGCATGCCGGGCAGGAAGGCGCGGATGGTGCGGTACATGGCGGTGACATTGAGGTCGAACGAAAAGTCCCATGCGCGCTCGTCGCACTCGAGAATCGTGCCAGCATGCACATAACCGGCGCAATTGAAGAGGATGTCGATGGGGCCCAGGCTACCGGCCAGCCGGGTCACCGCTTCGCCGTCGAGGACGTCGAGTCGCAGCGGTTCGCAGCCCACCACCCCTTTCAACAAATCCTCATTAATGTCGGTGGCGATCACGCGCGCCCCCGCTCGGGCGAGCAGTTCTGCCGAGGATCTGCCGATCCCTTGAGCGGCGGCAGTGACGAGCGCCGTTTTGCCGGTCAGTGTTCCCATTGAATTTCTCCTAGGCGCGACGAGCCTGAACGGGCAGGCAGGCAGGGCCCACCGGTTCAAACGATTTGTAGGTCAGTATGAATTCCTGATGGCCGAGCAATTCGGAGACGCTGCGCGCACCCCCGGCCACCGCGATGATCTCGGCCAAGATTTCGCCGCCGACTTCGTCCAGCGTCGCGTCCCCATTCAAGATCCGTCCGGCGTCGATATCCATGTCGTCCGGCATGCGCTTGTAGGTATCCGGGTTGGCGCAGATCTTGATGACCGGCGAGATGGCGGAGCCGACCACCGAGCCGCGACCCGTGGTGAACAGGGTGATGTGTGCGCCACAGGCGATCAATTCGGCGATCTCGGCATTGTCGTTGATGTTGGGGAAACCGAATCGGGGCTCGCCATCGGGAACGACGTCGAGCAGATAGAGACCGTTCGACGGGGGGATGTCCCCCGGTTTGATGACGCCGGAGATCGGCGAGTCGCCCGACTTGGCATAGGCGCCCATGGATTTCTCTTCCTGGGTGGTCAGTCCGCCATCCGCATTGCCGGGCGCAAAACTGCCGTAACCCATGACGGTGTAGTAGTGCGCCGCCTTCGCCACACAGGCTTGGATCGCCTCACCCAACGCCGGCGTGACGGCGCGTCCGGCCATGATCTGCTCGCAGCCGATCAACTCGCCGGTTTCCTCGAAGATGCAGGTGGAGCCGAGGGCGACGAGCCGGTCGAAGCATTTTCCGACCGCCGGATTGGCCGTCAGGCCGCTGGTGCCGTCAGAGCCGCCGCAGACGGTGGCGATGATCAAGTCCTCGAGCCCGATGGGGACGCGGGGAACTTCAGCAAGGGAGGCTTTCATGGCGGCGACGGCTTGCGCGCCCGCCGCTATGGTCGAGGCGGTCCCGCCGCGTTCTTGAATCACCAAGGTGTCGACGGGCCGTCCGGTAACGGCGACGGCGGCCTGCAGTCCCTCGCGATTGAACCCTTCACATCCCAGCGAGACGATCAAGACGCCGCCCACATTCGGGTGGACGCAGAGGCTTTTCATCATGCGCAACGAATATTCGTTGGGATAGCAGCCGGGAAAGCCGATGAGGTGAACGTCCATGTCGGCGCTGACATCGACGATGCGCCGCGCCACGTGATGCGCACACTCGACCAGATAGGCGACGACGATGACGTTGCGGATGCCTTTGCGGCCGTCGGATCGTTGATAGCCGAGCATCATGATTTCGCCCCTTCCCCGGTGGATTGCCGGGTGGTAATGGCCATGTAATCACTTTTCATGTTGTGCGTGTGGACATGCTCGCCGATGCGTGTCGGCCGGGTAATGGAGCCGATGGGCGCGCCGTATTTCAGCACGACATCGCCTGCTGCAAGATCGATCCGTGCCAGCTTGTGGCCGACATCGATATCGCTGCTCACGGCAATGGGTACGCCGTCGATCAGCAGGGTCTCGCCGGCATGAACCCGGCGGCGGCAGGCGAGGACATTATCCTTGTCATGCAGCAAGATCAGCGGGTTGGGCTCGTTCGCTGTCACGACGCCACTCCGGCCATCGGTACGATCGGCGCTATCGGCGCTATCGGCAACGGAGCGGACAGGGGCAGGAGCCCGCGCGCGCGCAGGAGCTGCCAGAATCGCGCAGGTATGGGGAAGCGCATGAATTCAACGGTCGCGTCGACCTGCTCGCCACCCGCCATGCCCGGAATCACACTCACCACTTGCGGATGGGCGAGAGGAAATTGCAGCGCGGCGGCGGCGAGTGGAACGGCAAATTCCGCGCACAGCGATTCGAGTTGTTGCAGCCGTTTGATGACCCAGCCAGGAGCGGGCTCATAGTTGAAATAGATCGGACGTGTGCCGCGGGTGCCGGTGATGAGCGCACCGGAATTGAACGGGGCGCCGATGATGACCGGGATGTCTCGTGCTTCACAGAGAGGTAGAAAGCTCAGCAGCGACGTTTGATCGAGCAATGTGTAGCAACCCGCCAACAGTAACACATCAAAGTCCGCGTCCCGCAGGGCCTCCTCGCAAATCTCCCACTCGTTCACGCCGAGACCGATGGCGGAAACGCGGCCGGCGTCCTTCAATTCCCGCATGGCGCGGTAGCCGCCTTCCATGAACTGGCGATAGTAGGTCGGATGCAGGTCACCGTGCGTCACGCGGCCCAGATCGTGGGCGAAGAGCAGGTCGACGCGCGACCGGCCCAAGCGCTCGAGACTTTGCTCGAAGGACTCCATGACGCCGTCGTAGCTGTAATCGAACACCGGTTCGAATGGCTCGGCATCGACGAAGCCATGCCGCACGCCCTGCGCCTCGTGCTGACTTGAGGCCACCAGTCGGCGCCCGACTTTGGTGGACAACAGCACGTCGTCAGCGACAGCGGACTGCGCCAACGCCGCCCCCAACCGCCGCTCGCTCAGTCCGAATCCGTACAAAGGCGCGGTGTCGAAGTAACGGATGCCGGCGTTCAGCGCGGCACGAATGGTCTCGATGGCGGCCTCCTCGGAGACCGCTGCATAAAGATTACCGATCGCCGCTGCGCCGAACCCGAGAGTCGGCAGCCGCGAGCGCCAGCCCGGTTGAATCGCCCCTGTCATCATTGTGCTTGCGTGCGTACGCCGTATGATTTATTAATAAAAATACAAATCATCCTTAAGGTATTTGGCTGCGTGGCAACTGTCAAGCTAACTGCCGGGGATCCGCCTAATTCTGCTATAAAATGCGAGGGAATCGAGTTCTGAGTGACCCCCTACACCCTGTTGACCCCGATTTAAAGCGAGCGACGGCAATGGCGAGAGCCTCGACATCGATAAATACGGATAAAAATACCTTTCAGGCCGCTGACAAAGAACTCGAGGGGCAGCCACGCTACCGCGCTCCTGCCCTCGACAAGGGATTGGATATTCTGGAGATGATGGCTCGCGAAGGGGTGGCCATGACCCCATCGCAGATTGCGGCCAAGCTCAATCGATCGGTCAGCGAATTGTTTCGGATGATCTTGACGCTGGAAGCCAGGGGCTATATCGCCCAATCCGCCGACGCGCAGGGCTTCGATCTGACCAACAAGCTGTTTGCGCTCGGTTCCGCGCGCAGCCAGGTCAAGGCGCTGCTGGAAACGGCGTTGCCGGTCATGCATCAACTGACCCAGGAAATCGACCAATCCTGTCATCTGGTGGTCGCCTCCGATGATCAGATCGTGGTGATCGCGCGCGTCGAGAATCCCGGCCTATTGGGATTTTCGGTGCGTCCCGGGTTTCGTAAGAACCTGATCGACGCGGTCTCCGGACTGACGCTGTTCTCGTTTCAGTCGACCACCATTCGCGACGCGTGGGTAGCGCGTTTTCGGCAAACCAATGACGCCGACAAAGTCGAACGGTTTGCGCGCCAGGCCGATGCGGTGCGGGCGCTCGGATTTACCCAGGCGGGCAGCGACTTCGTCCAAGGCGTCACCGATTTGTCGGCGCCGATCATGGCCGGAACGGGCTGTATCGCTGCGTTGACCGTACCGTTCGTGCAGCGCTTGGAGTTGCCGCGCTCCATGGCTGAATCGCTCAATCTGGTTTGCGCATCTGCCCGGCGGATTTCCAAGCAGCTGATCGAGAACGCCTGAATCTGAACGTGAACCTAAGCTAATCGTCGCCCCACCCGTCGAGCCGACGGTGATCCCTCCAGCGAGCGGGCGCCGAACATTTTCTCCTTGACGATTTATATACAAACGGTATTATTACCCGTGAAAAATAAGAAGGGGGCTGGCACGGTTTACGGATAGCCCTCGTAATTAACTTGGGGGCAATCGTGAATACAAAGCTACTTCTCGTCACCACCACCGTGTTGGGTTTCTCAACCGTGGCCGCATCCGCCGCAGATCTGACCACGGCATCGCCGACGACGTCGGCGCACGTCGATTCGATTACTTCGACGGATGTCGATGCGGCTGGCTCGGCGGCCCCGGATTCACAGATGGAGGAGATCCAAGTGACCGGGTACCGCGCCTCGCTGGACGCCGCCCAGTCGATGAAGAAAGAATCCGCCGAAGTGATCGAAGCGATCGCGCCGGAGGATCTCGGCAAATTCACCGACAACAGCATTGCGGGCGCGCTGCAGCGCTTGCCCGGTGTGGAAGTCGATCAAAACACGGACGGGCGCACGGGCGATCACGTGTCCATTCGAGGCATCGGTTCGGAGTATGTCACCACGACCGTGAACGGTCGTACTCCCTTGGGTTACGGCTACGAGGGAATGACGGAGTTACGCGAGTTCCCCATCGATATCTTCCCGACCGAGGTGTTGAGCGGCGCCGTCGTTTACAAGACTCCCTCGGCGGAACAGATCGAATCCGGTCTCGCCGGCACGGTCGACTTGCAGACCCTCAAGCCGCTGGACGCGAAGACCAAGGACGGCGGTAACTATTTTGGCGAACTGACCCTCAAGACGGACAATAACAGCGGCGATTCCGGCTGGGGCCGAGGCGTGAGCGGCATCGCCGGCGGGAAGTTCTTTGATGGCACCTTGGGCGTGTACGCCGCGGGTGTCGTGAGCTCGGATTATTTGGTCGAGAATTTCGAAGAGACGCGGCCGACCTACGTGAATCTGAATGTGGCCAATGCCGGCGGCGGCGTCACCACGCTCAACAACATCGAGTTTCCGTCAGCCGAATTGCTCGGTCAGATCAACAAGAAAACCTCACGCGATGCGGTCAGCACCGGCTTGCAGTGGAAGCCCTCCGACGCCTTCGAACTGAGCGCGGATTACACCTTCAGCCGATTCGACAAGCCCGCCAACTGGCTGATCGAGTATCTGGCGCCGCCCACGGGCGGGACCTTCGGGCCGGGTGGTCTCACCATTCAAAACGGCGCGGTGACGGGCTACAACTATGCCAACTACACGCCTGCCACCGGTCAACCGGCCACGTTCGGTTTGGCGTACTACCCGTATGATTACGACAACGTCGATACCATGCATGTCGGCGGT
>Ga0116226_10004711_pt1 | contig 12098 bp, 12 predicted proteins | sample S1TSphfallax_FD_89692 | JGI IMG/M metagenome (GOLD analysis project Ga0116226, IMG submission 89692) | Host-associated microbial communities from peat moss isolated from Minnesota, USA - S1T2_Fa - Sphagnum fallax MG | ecosystem: Host-associated > Plants > Peat moss > Unclassified | place: USA... | reverse complement strand
TCGTCGCTGGACGTGGAGACCGAGGCCAAGGTCCAGGCGGCGACGGAAGAGCTGATGGCGGGGCGGACGACCATCGTCATCGCTCATCGCCTGTCGACGATCCGCGGCGCCGACCGCATCCTGGTGTTCGACCACGGGCGGATCGTCGAGCAGGGCCGGCATGGCGATCTGGTGGCCGCGGGCGGCGCCTATGCCCGGCTCCACGCGGTGACGCGGGGGGCGTGAAGCCATCCGGCGGCGGATGAACCCACGGGGCCGCGCCCATGGGGAAAGCCATTATTATTCCAGGTGGAAAGCGCCGCGCCCTCGGGCCCCATGCTGTGGCTTTTTCGACACGCTCCGAAGCCGAATGCGTGGAAAGCGCGAACCGGCCTTGCTCAATGTGTCGGTTTCGAAAAAAGTGGCCCGGCGAAGAGGTTACTCCGCCGGGCCCAGTCACGCCGCGAGAACGGGGGGGATACCCGCGGACAACACATGATGTGTTGTCCGCGGGCCGTCGCGTCAATATCCCGTATGATTATTTTTTCGTCATGATGCCGCATGGCGCATGCGCCGTCGTCAGCGCCGGGCAAGGGCGCGGATCAGGTTCTCGTTGAAGCGCTGGAAGGCCGGGTTCGCGAACCCCTCCTTGCCCAGGCCCCAGGCCCACCGAACCGATCCGGCGTTGAACACCGTCGCCCCGGCGGCCGAGCGAAACAGCGTCGCCTCGGCGAGGCCAGGGCTCCCGTCGTCGGCGATCGCCTCGCCGCGGAACAGCACGGTGATCCCGCCGGCGTCGATCGCCGGGTCCAGGGAGGCGGCGGCGTCCCACAGCCGCCGGCCGTCGCCCTCCGGATCGCGGTTGTCCCACTCATAGCCGACCACCTCGGCGGCGACGTCGCCCACCGCCCAGCCGGTCCCGGCGAAGAACGGATGGTCGATCCGCGCGACGCGGTAGGCCGGCCGCTGGGGGCCGGCCGGCTCGAACCAGTTCTGATAGGCGCCGCCCATCAGCATGGTCTCCGGCCGGCGCGCCCCGGTCCGGAAATTGTTGGTGGTCAGGCGCCGCGGATCGCCCTGGCCGGCGCGCCGGGCGATCGGATCCGACGCGGTCTTGTAGCAGACGATCTGCCGGCCCAGGTCCGGCGCGCCGGGCCCGCGGTTCAGGTCGCCATAGCGCACCTGGCAGTAGGCGGCGTCGGCGCCCAGGAACGCGGTGTTACGACCCAGGGTGAAGATCCGCCGGTGAAACGCGTCGAACTCCTCGCCGCTCCAGTATTCATCGTGCGCGCTGGTCACCACCAGCGGATAGCGCTCGATCAGGGTTGGGTCGGCATGGACGTCGAAATTGGCCGCGTAGTCGACGCCGCCCAGGCTCGCCGCGAAACCTTCCAGCCAGGTCGCCAGATAGACGTCATATTCGAAAAAACTGGGCGGCGTGGGCCGGTCGAACGAGACCAGCAGGCCCCGCGCCTCGTCGTCATCATTGGGGTACAGGCTGTGGCCGCCCCAGGGATTGTAGGCCTGATAGGTGTTGGTTCCCAGGCGAACCAGCACGGCGCCGGACCGCGCCGGGTTGGTGACGATCCAGAACGCGGCCTTGACGTCCCGGGTCGCGGTCGTCTGCTCGACGATGTCGGCGTAGTAGCATCCAGGCGGCCAGGCGGTGGTGTCGATATCGGCCCAGCTGGGCGGCCAGCCCGGCCCGATCGCGGCGGCCGAGGCGGTGGCGCCGCGATAGCCGACCTGGACGAAATCGCTGGTCCAGATCGGGGTCGGCGCCGCGCCCGAGATGCGGAACACCTCCAGCCGGACCCGCCGGGGGCCCTCGCCCGGCCCGCCGGCGGCCATCACGTTCAGCCGCTCCCCGGGGCGCAGGCTCTGGCGGTCGGCGTAGGCCCAGATCCGCTGGCCCTTGAAGAATTCAGTCCAGACCGACGCGGCCGGGGGCGCCGCCGTGGTCGGACCTCCTTCGCCGTTCGCCCGCGTCGTTGTCGGGGCGATCGCCAGGCCGGCGCCGGCGAGGCCCAGCAGCAGGCGGCGGGGCAGGGAGGGCCACATGGACATCAGCTTCAAGACCGGCCGCGCCCCGGACGCGGGACGGCCGCGATATGGGGCGCCGGGCGACGGATCCCAACCGCGCGGCGCTTGAGGCGCGGCGGCGGCGATGCGCAGGGTCCAGGCGATGGAGACACCGATCGCAGCCCGGCAGACCCCGCGTCCGCGCGCCCCGGCGGTGCTGCTGTCGATCCAGGCCCTGCGCGCCGCGGCGGCCCTGGCCGTGGTCGCCTACCACGCGCTGCAATGGGGGGACGGCGGCTTTGACGTCGGACGGGCCGGCGTCGATGTGTTCTTCGTGATCAGCGGCTTCATCCTGTGGCATGTGACCGCCGGCGCCGATGCCTCGCCCCGCGCCTTTCTCTGGCGACGCCTGATCCGGGTGGCGCCGCTTTATTGGCTGACGACGCTCGCCGTCGCGGCCGCGGCGCCGATCTGGCCGGGGTTCCTGCCGGAAGTGCGGCCGGGATGGGCGCATCTGGCCCTGTCCCTGGCCTTCATTCCGCATCTGGACCCCCGGGGCCTGCCTTTCCCCACCCTGCCGCCCGGATGGACGCTGGACTACGAGGCGGTGTTCTATCTGATCTTCGCCGCCGCCCTGGCCGGACCCAGGGGCCGGCGGGCCGTGGTCGTGATCGGCGCCCTGGCGGCGGTGACCGCCTTCGGGTTCCTGGATCCGGAGCCGTTCTATTTTCTCGGCGCCAACCCGATGCTGCTTCAATTCGCGGCCGGCGTGGGGATCGGCATGCTGGTGGAGCGTCGGCGGATCCCGCCCCGCGGATGGGGCTGGGCGATGCTGCTGGCCGCCGCCGGCCTCTGGGTCTGGGTGGAGACCGGCCGGCGCTTCACTGAACTCTGGCGACCGCTGCTGTGGGGCGTCCCGGCGGTCCTGACCGTCGCGGGCGCCCTGACGCTGGAGCTGGGCGACGAAGGCCGCCCGGCGCCGTCCGTTATGGCCCGGCCGATCCGGGTCCTGGGCGACGCCTCCTATGCGATCTACATCCTGCACCTGCCGGCCACCGCCCTGATCGCCCACACGCTCGGCTGGCAGCGGCCGTGGCTGTTCCTGCCGGCGGCCCTGGCCGCCTCGGTCGCCGCGGGCCTGGCCGGGCGGGCCCTCGTGGAGCGGCCCCTGCGGTCGATCCTGCGGGGGCGGGTCGGGAACGGGCGGGTCAGGGCCATTTGACCTCCGGCGGCATCGAGGAGAGGATCGATTCGATGTTGCCGCCGGTCTTCAGGCCGAACATCGTGCCCCGGTCGTAGAGCAGGTTGAACTCCACATAGCGGCCCCGCCGGATCAGCTGTTCCTCGCGCTCCTCGGCGGTCCAGGCCTCGTGCATGTGGCCGCGCACGATCCGGGGATAGACATCCAGAAGCGCCCGCCCGACATCCTGGGTGAAGGCGAAGTCGCGCTCCCAGTCGCCGGAATCGTGGCGGTCATAGAAGATGCCGCCGATCCCCCTGGGCTCGTTTCGGTGCGGCAGGAAGAAATAGTGGTCGCATTCTTCCTTGTATTTCGCGTGCCAGGCGGGGTGGTGGGCGTCGCAGGCCGCCTTCATCGCCGCGTGGAAGGCGATCGCGTCCGGCGCGTCCTGGCGGCGCTGGACATCCAGCAGCGGCGTGAGATCGCCGCCGCCGCCGAACCAGCCCTCCGTGGTGGCCAGATAGCGGGTGTTCATGTGCACCGCCGGCACGCGCGGATTGACCGGATGGGCGATCAGGCTGATCCCGGTGGCGACGAAGCGGGGATCCTCGGCCGCGCCGGGCATGGTGGCGGCCATTTCCGGGGTGAAGGTCCCATGCACCTCGCTGATGTGCAGGCCGCATTTCTCGAAGAACCGGCCATGCAGGAAGCCCATCACCCCGCCCCCGCCCGCCTCGCGCACCCAAGGCTTCAGGACGAAGCGGCCAGGCTCGCCCGGATAAAGATCGGACGGCGCCTCATCCTCGATCGCCTCGAAGGCCGCGACCAGCGAATCCCGCAGGCTGTCGAACCAGGCTCTCGCCCGGCGGGGGCGGTCGTCGCCGGCTCTGGCGTCAAGGGGCTGCGCGTCAAGGGTAGAGGCGTCCAGGGTAAGGGCCTGCGGGATCATGGGCGCGAAACTCCAGCTCGCGGGAAACGAGAAATTTTCCCTGTCTAGCTCAAGATGAGCCGCGCGGCGCGCCCCCTCCGTCACGACGCTTCGCGCCGCGCCACCTCCCCCTCCGCGAAGGGGAGGCGCCAGGGTTCGATAGCCCAGGCTCCTCCCCCGCGAGGCGGGGGAGGTGGCCGACCGAAGGTCGGACGGAGGGGGCGTCAGGCTTCCAACGGCCGGGGAAAGGCGTCGTTCTGGCGCAGGGCCTCGCCCAGCGCCAGGGTGGCGGCGGTGACCACGTTCAGCGATCGCGCGGCGGGCGCGATCGGGATCCGCAGCCGCGCGTCGGCGGCGGCGTGCACCTCCGGCGGGACCCCGGCGCTTTCGCGGCCCATCAGCAGGATGTCATCCGGGCGGAAGGCGAAATGGGTCAGCAGGCTCTCGCCCCTCGTGGTCAGCAGCACCAGCCGCGCGGGACCGGGCCTCGCGGCGATAAACGCCGCCCAGGACGCATGGCGCGTCAGGTGGGCCAGGGGGCCATAGTCCAGCGCCGCCCGCTTCAGAGACCGGTCGTCCAGGGCGAACGCGCAGGGCTCGATGACGTCCAGCCCAACATTCAGGCACGCCGACAGGCGGATCGCCGCGCCGACGTTTTGCGGAATGTCCGGTTGAAAAAGCGCGAGCCGCATTCTAAGCGGTACCCTATAGACGGACCGTCGTCGTGGTCCATGGGCGCCCGCTATGGTGCGGCGTCCGACCCCTCGAATCAAAAGAGCATCAAGGTGGCCGACATCCTGGCGCATCCAACCTCTCCCCGGGACGGCCCCGCCGATCCTGGCCGGAGGGACTTCATCCACATCGCCACGACCGCGGTCGCGGTCGGCGGCGTCGCCGCGGTGGCCTGGCCGCTGATCGACCAGCTCAATCCGGCGGCCGACACCCTGGCCCTGGCCTCGCTGGAATATGACATCAGCAAGGTGGCCCTGGGCTCGGAGGTGACGATTTCCTGGCGCAAGCAGCCGGTGTTTATTCGCCACCGGACGCCCAAGGAGATCGCCATGGCCAAGGCCGACGATCACGCGCCGATGAAGGATCCCGCCACCGACGCCCAGCGCGTCAAGCCGGGGCACGAGGAATGGCTGATCGTCCTGGCCAGTTGCACCCACCTGGGGTGCGTCCCGACCTTCGGCCAGGGCGACTACGGCGGCTGGATGTGCCCCTGCCACGGCTCGCAGTACGACACCGCCGCGCGCATCCGAAAGGGTCCGGCGCCGCTCAATCTCGTGCTGCCGGAGTATACGTTCCTGAGCGACACCAAAGTGAAGATCGGGTAGAGGGCGATGAGCGAGCATCCCAGCACCTATAATCCCGGCTCCGCCTTCGAGCGGTGGCTGGACACCCGCTTGCCGATCGTCCGCTTCGGCGCCGATCTGATGACGTTTCCGACGCCCCGGAACCTGATCTACTGGTACACCTTCGGGGGCATCCTGGCGTTCTGCCTCGCCGTGCAGATCGTCACCGGGATCGTCCTGGCCATGCACTATGACGCCAGCGGGACCGGCGCCTTCATCTCGGTCCAGCGCGGCATCATGCGCGACGTCAACTATGGCTGGCTGATCCGGGGCCTGCACGCAAACGGGGCCTCGATGTTCTTCATCGCGGTCTATCTGCACATCCTGCGCGGCCTCTATTACGGCTCCTACAAGGCCCCGCGCGAGGTGCTGTGGCTGCTGGGCTGCGTCATTTACGTGTTGATGATGGCGACCGCCTTCATGGGCTATGTGCTGCCCTGGGGACAGATGAGCTTCTGGGGCGCCAAGGTGATCACCAGCCTGCTCGGCGCCTTCCCGGTGATCGGAAAGCCGCTGACGACGCTGCTGTGGGGCGGGTTCGCGGTGGACGACCCGACGCTGAACCGCTTCTTCTCCCTGCATTACCTGCTGCCGTTCGTCATCGCCGCGGTGGTGGCGCTGCACGTCTGGGCGCTGCACGTGCCGGGCAACAACAACCCGACCGGCGTCAATGTGAAGAGCAACAGCGACACGCTGCCGTTCCATCCGTTCTACACGGTGAAGGATCTGTTCGCGATCTCGGTGTTCATGATCCTCTTCGCCGTGTTCGTGTTCTATCTGCCGGACGCCATGGGAAAGGTCGACAACAACATCGCCGCAGATCCGCTGAAGACCCCGGCCCACATCGTTCCGGAATGGTATCTGCTGCCCTTCTACGCGATCCTGCGGGCGGTGCCGGACAAGCTGACCGGGGTCCTGGCCCTGGCCGGCGCGCTGGCGGTGCTGTTCGTCCTGCCCTGGCTGGACACCTCCAAGGTGCGTTCGATGCGCTATCGGCCGACGGCGCGGATCTACTTCTTCATTTGGGTGTTCTTCAGCCTGGTCCTGGGCTGGTGCGGCTCGCAGGAGCCGGATGGGCAGATCGTCAGCGGGTTCGCCGGACCGGTGTTCATCGACTATGACATCAACAGCGTCACCTGGCTCAGCCGTATCTCGGCGCTCTACTACTTCGCCTATTTCCTGGTCATACTGCCGATCCTGGGAATGACGGAGACGACCCTGCCGGTTCCCGACTCCCTGTACACGCCCGTGCTGTCTCATCCCGCCGGCCTGCCGGTGGGCGCGGCGGCGGCGCCCGAAACGAAGGGTTGACCCAAGATGCTTCGCAAGCTTTTCGCCGCGACGGCGTTCGCGGGCGTCGTCGCCGTGCTTGGGGCCCAACCGGCCCTGGCGTCCAGCAGCCAGGCGCCGCTGAAGGAAGACGTGCACTGGTCGTTCGAAAGCCCCTTGGGGATGTACGATCAGGCGCAACTCCAGCGCGGTTACAAGGTGTATAAAGAGGTCTGCTCGGCCTGCCATTCGATGAACCTGGTGGCGTTCCGCAACCTGGGGGATCCGGGCGGGCCGTTCTGGAATCCCAAATACCCGAACCCGAATGACAATCCGGTCGTGAAGACGATCGCCAAGGACTACCAGGTCAACGACATCGACCCCGACAGCGGCGATCCGATCAAGCGGCCGGCGACCAGCGCCGACTATTTCGTCGCGCCCTTCCCCAATGTTCCCGCCGCCCGGGCCGCCAATGGTGGCGCCTTGCCGCCGGACATGTCGCTGCTGGCCGCCGCCCGCGAAGGCGGACCGAGGTACATCTATTCGCTGGTGACCGGCGACGGCACCGATCCGCCCCCGGGCCTGACGATCCCGGACGGCAAGTATTACGATCCCTGGATGTCCGGCGATGTCAGCTCCTATTACAAGGGCGACCCGCACAAGATCCCGGTCGGCGGTTTCATCGCCATGCCGCCGCCGCTGATCGACGATCGGGTCACCTTTGACGACGGCACCAAGGCGACCCTGAAGCAGGAAGCCACCGATGTGGCCGCGTTCCTGGCCTGGGCGTCGGACCCGAAGATGGAGGAGCGCAAGTCATTGGGCGTTTCGGTGCTGATCTTCCTGGTGATCTTCTCCGGCCTGCTCTACGCGAGCTATCGGCAGATCTGGCGCAACGTCGGCCACTGACCAGAGGTCGATCAGGGGTCGCTATCGGGCTGGCGCAAGCTCCAGCCAGCCCGATTGGATATTCAGGCGCAGGCGGAAATTCGACCATATGGCCATGCCGATGGCCTCCGGCGCGTCCGGGCCGGCGATGTCGGCGGGGACCTGCTCGAACAGGCGCCCCGCGACCTCCAGCGCGCGCAGCCGGATCGGCGGGGCGTCGGTCTCGCTGGCGGACCCCGGAGGGGTGGGCGGCGAGGACGGGGCGCGTGAGAGCCTGGCCCCGTCGATGCGGCTGATCCAATGGGCGGTGTCGATGGCCAGGGCGTCGGTCCTGACCCTGGTCCCGTCGGCGACCAGCGCCGAAACGCGCGGCGCGCCGCCCGGGTCCAGCAGCGGCAGGCGAACGCGACGGGCGAGCCGCGGGGCCCGCGTTCGGAACAGGCGAAGCCGGCAGGGCGCGGGCTCGATCTCCACCGTGAACCGCCGCAGCAGGTCGACGCCGATCACGCCGTTGATCACCGTATCGAAGTGGCCGGTCCGCGCGTCGAGATCGTCGATGGCCATGGTGAAGCCGGCCGTGCGCTGACCGGCGAGGATCAGCGTCCGGGTGGCGGCGGGACCGTCCAGGCCGTCCATCTGGGCGCGGGTGACGTGAAGCTGGCTGACCGGCGCGGACAGATCGATCACGAAATCTCCGGCGATGTCGCCGAACGACGCCGAGGCCACCAGCGCGCCCTTGTCGATCCAGCAGCGCGCCTCGCCCGCCAGAGCCGGCGCCGCCGCCGCCGCCAGCCAGAGATGCGCCGCCAGCAGCCCGGCCCGCGCCACGAGGCCACGCGGCTGGACAGCATGGCTGACCATCGATGAAGCCTGCCTTGGACCTCTCTTCCCCCTTTGGGGGAAGTACCGGCGAAGCCGGGGATGGGGGCTGTCCGGACGGAAAGACGCGGCCGCGCCCCCTCCACCCCTCCGGGGTCCCCCTCCCCCAGAGGGTGAGGAGAAAAGAGTTGTGAACCTGGCTTCCCATCCGTGCGCGAGGCCTGGGCCGCGATGGCCAAGGGCGCCGATCGTGGTCATAAGGGGCTTCTCGCGGAGGGGTGGTGAATGACGGCCTGGGTGCTCGGCGTGATCGGCGGTTCGGGCGTCTATGACATCGAGGGCCTGGAGGGCGCGCGGTGGACCGGCGTCGAGGGACCGTTCGGCGCGCCCTCCGACCAGCTGCTGATCGGCCGGCTCGGCGCGGTGACTCTGGTGTTCCTGCCCAGGCACGGGCGCGGTCACCGCCTGCCGCCGACCGGCGTCAACGCCAGGGCCAATATCGATGCGCTGAAGCGCGCGGGCTGCACCGATGTGCTTTCGATCTCCGCCGTCGGCTCGCTGCGGGAATCCCTGGCGCCGGGCGACTTCGTCGTGGTGGACCAGTTCATCGATCGCACCGTCGCCCGGGAGAAGAGCTTCTTCGGCCCAGGCCTCGCCGCCCATGTGTCGATGGCCCAGCCGGTCTGTCGGCGCCTGTCGGCCCTGGCCGCCCAGGCGGCCCGCGCCGCCGGCGCCCGGGTGGTCGAGGGCGGCTGCTACCTGGCGATGGAGGGACCACAATTCTCCACCGCCGCCGAAAGCGCGCTCTATCGGTCGTGGGGATGCGATGTGATCGGCATGACCAACATGCCCGAGGCGGGGCTCGCGCGGGAGGCGGAGCTGCCCTACGCCTCGGTCGCCATGGTCACCGACTATGACTGCTGGCGGGACGCCGTCGCGCCGGTCGAGGTCGCCCATATCCAGGCTGTGCTGGCGGCCAACGCCGGCAAGGCCCGGGACCTGATCGGCGCCCTGGCCCGCGCCCTTCCCGAGGTTCGCGCGCCCTCGCCGATCGACACCTGCCTCGACGGCGCCCTGATCACCGCGCCCGCCGCCCGGGATCCGGAAATGGTGGCGCGGCTGTCGGCGGTGGCCGGCCGGGCGCTGGGCCTGGCCCGGGCCTGACCCTTCAATCCCCATACCAGTCCTGGAGCCCGCATGGACCTTCGCCAGACGATCCGCACGATCCCCGACTATCCCAAGCCCGGGATCCTGTTTCGCGACATCACCACACTCTTGGGCGACGCCCGGGCGTTCCGCCAGGCGATCGACGAACTGGTCCAGCCGTTCGCCGGCCAGAAGCTGGACAAGGTCGCGGGAATCGAGGCGCGGGGCTTCATCCTGGGCGGGGCGGCGGCGCATCAACTGTCGGCCGGCTTCGTTCCGCTGCGCAAGCGGGGCAAGCTGCCGCACGCGACCCGCTCGGCGGAATATGCGCTGGAGTATGGGACCGACGTGATCGAGATGCACCTGGACGCGGTGGCGCCGGGCGAGCGGGTACTGCTGGTCGATGATCTGATCGCCACCGGCGGGACGGCCCTGGCGGCGGCGGACCTGCTGGTCCAGGCGGGGGCGGTGATCGTCGGGGCGGCCTTCGTGATCGATCTGCCCGATCTGGGCGGCGCGGAGCGGCTGCGCGCCGCCGGCGTGCCTGTCTGTGTGCTGACCGGTTTCGACGGCCACTGATCGGCGCCGGGCGCCTTCCCTTGGCGGCCGGTCGGCCTAAGCTGCGCCCCATGATCCCGAAGGAGTCCTGGCGACTGTTCCGCCGCATGCAATACAGCGTGCTGGCCGTCGGCGTGCTGGTCTATGCCGCCGCGGCGATCGACGCCTGGGGCGTGGTTCCGGGCCAGGCCCTGTTCAAATGGCGCCTGACCACCCTCTTTCCCGGCGTCTATCTGGTCGTGACGCTGGGCGCCGTCCTCTGGATCCCGCCGCTGCGCCGGGCCATCCGCCGCCATCTTTGGGTCAGCTACCAGACCGGTTTCGGCCAAAGCCCGATCTCGGTGATCGTCGGCATGGGCCTCTTGGTGGCCGTCGCCGGCCTGATGGTGTGGGAGGCGCATGGCCTGGCGCGCGGCGGCCCGTCGCCCGGCGGCGCCTTCTCCGGCTATGGCGCGGGGCTGGGGCTGCTGGTCGCCCAGGCGGCGCTCAGCCGGTCGATCGAGAGCGATCCGAAGCTGCGCGCCCAGATCGAGACCTCGGACGGGCCCTAGGCGCGCGCTCATGCCTCTCCGCGGCCGCCGCCCCGCGCGAAGAGTTTGAGCGTGCGCAGTCGCGCCAGGCGGGCGGCGTCCGGATGGTGGTCGGCGCGGCGGTCGGAGACGAAACCATGGCCGGCGTCATACAGGTGGATGGGAATGTCCGGATGCGCGGCGCCGATCGCCTCGACGATGGCGGGCGGGATCGACGAGTCGGTTCGGCCGAAGTGCAGGATGATCGGGACTTTCGGCGTCTCGGCCATCAGCTCGGGGATCCGCCGGCCATAGAAGCTGGACGCGGCGGTGAGCCCGGCGCAGCGGCACGCCGCCAGCCAGGCGCCCGTTCCGCCCCAGCAATAGCCGACCGCGAACACCGGCGGGGCCAGGGCGTCGATCGCCGCCTGGAGGTCGGCGGCGACCTCGTCCCAGGGTGTCGCCTCCGACAGCGCCCGCCCCCGGGCGATCCCCTCGGCGTCGTAACCGGCCTCGAAGCCCTTCGAGCGGCGGTCGAAGAACGCGGGCGCGAGGGTCTCATAGCCGTCGGCGGCGAAGCCCGCCGCCAGGTCGCGGATATGGTCGGTGACGCCGAAGATTTCCTGGATCAGCACCAGGCCGCCCCGGCGCGCATCGCCCGGCGCCTCCCGCCAGGCGTCGAAGGCGAAGCCGTCCAGCGGACTGGTCAGGCGGATCGTCTCGCCCATGATCGGGGGCCTTTCGTCTCGGCTTGGGCTCAGACGTTGAAGCGGAAGTTCATCACATCGCCGTCGCGAACGACATAGTCCCTGCCCTCGGAGCGAAGCTTGCCGGCGTCCCGGGCGCCCGCCTCGCCGCCCAGGCGGACGTAGTCGTCAAAGGCGATGGTCTCGGCGCGGATGAAGCCCCGCTCGAAATCGGTGTGGATGACGCCGGCGGCCTGGGGCCCGGTGGCGCCGACGGGTATCGTCCAGGCGCGGGTCTCCTTCGGCCCGGCGGTGAAATAGGTGCGCAGGCCCAACAAGGCATAGGCCTCGCGGATCAGGCGGTTCAGGCCCGGCTCCTCCAGCCCCAGGGTCTCCAGGAACTCCGTCCGTTCGGCGGCGTCCAGCATCGCGATCTCGCTCTCGATCTGGGCGGAGATCACCACCGTCTTGGCCCCGTCGCGGGCCGCCCGCGCCGCCACCAGATCGGAATAGGCGTTGCCGGTTCCCGCGGAGGCTTCCTCCACATTGCAGACATAGAGCGCCGGCTTGGTGGTCAGCAGCTGCAGCGCGCGCCACGCCTTCTGGTCGTCCTCCGCCACCGTGGCCAGGCGCGCCGGACGCCCGGCGCTCAAGGGCTCCAGCGCCAGCTTCGCCAGCCGCAGGTTGGCGAGGGCGTCCTTATCGCCGCCCTTGGCGCGTTTCTCCAGCGCCGGCAGACGCCGCTCCAGGCTGTCCAGG
>Ga0116226_10004710_pt1 | contig 12099 bp, 9 predicted proteins | sample S1TSphfallax_FD_89692 | JGI IMG/M metagenome (GOLD analysis project Ga0116226, IMG submission 89692) | Host-associated microbial communities from peat moss isolated from Minnesota, USA - S1T2_Fa - Sphagnum fallax MG | ecosystem: Host-associated > Plants > Peat moss > Unclassified | place: USA... | reverse complement strand
TATCAGGGCGGGACCGTCTTCAATCACGGCCCGCTCACCGCCGACGCCGACATCTACCGCATCTATGTGACCGACCAGGAAATCGCCAACGCCGCCTGCCAGTGCTACGTGAATGGCGGAAACGCGCTTTATTCAGGCGTGGAGGGCGAGGTGGCCTATCTGCTTCCCTTCGGCCTGACCGTGTTCGCCAACGGCTCGATCAATACGGCGAAAAACACCACGGCCGATTCCACCGAACCCAACGCGCCCAAATGGACGGACGCTTTCGGCCTTCTCTATAACCACAGAGGTATCGAGGCGTCCGTGACCTGGAAGCAGGTCGGCAGGCAGGTGGTTTACACCAACCCCAACGCGACGGCGGAAACCACCCCGGACGGCGTGGTGCTGGCCGCCGGACAGGAACGCGAGATCGGCGCCTACAGCACCATCAACGGGACAGTCGCCTATGATTTCGGCCACTACAAGGTGAAGCTTGGCGTGTTCAACATCGCCGACAAGCGTTCGATCACCAGCATCTCGGGTACGGGCGCCGCGAGCGATTTCTACACCTTCGAGGCCGGCCGGGAAATCCTCCTCACACTGGAGGCCAAGCTGCGGTAAGGGTACCGCGGGCCACTTCAGACGCCTGTATCGCTAACGGCGCGCGCACGGGCCGCGCGCCGATCCGCTGGGGCGAAGGAGACAATGTGGCCGTCGAAGAGTCCGCTCTAACAGAGTTGAAGGCGCAACCGCTCAGCGCCGTCGCGCCAAAAATCCAGAATGGCGACATCCTCCTCTGTTCGGCGGACGATCCCTTCTCGCGCCTGATCGCCTGGAGCACGAAGAGCCCCTGGACGCATGTCGCCCTCGCCTGGCGCTGGCCGGGCGTCGAGCGGATTCTGGCCGTGGAGTGCGTGCAGCAACTGGGCGTGCGCGCGGTGCCCATCGAACGGTTTATCAGCGAAACCAGCGGGGGGACGCACCCCTATCCCGGCAAGATCGTCCTGGCCCGCAACCAGGCCGTCGCCGAGGCGAAGGATATCGAGCCTATCCTGGCCTTCGCCCTGACCAGTTTGGGAGACCGGTTTTCACCGGGCGAGATCGCCAAAATCGCCATGCGGATCGCCTTCGGACGGCTAGCGCGGGCGATGCCGAAACCGCTTCGGGCGAAGAATGAATTCATCTGTTCCGAGTTTATCGACCGCTGCTATCGCAAGGCCGGGGTCAAGATCCCCTGGGACGGCCTCGGATTCATCGCGCCCGCCGACGTCGCCCGAGACCCCAGGCTGAACGCCGTGGCGCGCTTCAAGACGCGCTGACCGTGAGGTCCTTTCCATAAAGGCGGTAGGTCTTGTAGATGCGCGCGCCGATCCCTTCGAGGATGTGGCGCATGGGGCGGTTGTCTTCCAGGATCCAGGAATATTCCGCCTCGACATATTTCGCCGCCAGCGCCTGGGTGCGGAGCTGGTCGATGAGGACGAAGGGGGCCAGGGCGCCGCGCACCGTGCCTGAGAACTTCTTCTTCACGCCCATGAGCGGCACCCGACCGCGTTTCACGCCGCGGATCTTCAGCCGCCAGAGCAGTTTGGCCCAACCGAATGGAAGCAGTTTGCCCTTTAGGTCGTAAGTGGCGTCATTGAGATTGGGCAACAGGGCGGCGAAGGCGGCGACCTCGCCATCGATCTCCAGAAACCAGACGAACTTTGGATTGAGGATAAGTTTGAGGGATTGCCCGAGATACTTGGTCTCCGCCTCGGTGATCGGCGCGGCGCCCCAGTTTTCGCTCCAGGCGTCGTTCCAGATCTCCACAAGGGTGTTCACTTCCTCGTCGAACTTGTTCATCCGCACCTGCCGCAGATGCATGCCCTTCGGGCGCTCCCCATCGAGTCTGGCCTGCACGCGCCGGCTGAAATAGGGGGGCACATTGGAGATATAGGCGTAGACATCCTTGACCTTGGCGTAACCCTGAGCCTCGATCCGGGCAGCGACGTAAGGTGCGTCGTGCCCCATCATCAGCATCGCAGGCCGGTCGAAGCCATCGATGAGCAGGCCCACCTCCTCATTGATCGACAGGTTCATCGGCCCAACCGCGCTGGCGCGGCCCCGAGCGCGCAGCCAATCCTCGGCGGTCTTGAACAGGGCGGCGAAGATCGCGTCATCATCCTCGGCCGCGATCATTCCGAAATAGCCCGCCGGCGCGGCCGGGTCGGTGCGGGCTATGTGGTCGATCTGGGCGCTGATCCGCCCCACGTCCACGCCGCCCCGCACCGCCAGCCAGAATTGCACATCGGCGTGTTCAAAGAAGGGATTGTGCTTGGCCGAAAGGGCCTCTCGACGCTCGAACATCAGGGGCGCGATATAGTTCGGATCGTCGGCCTGAAGACGCATCGGAACCTTGATAAAGCGCTCCAGAAGCGCCGATCCCTCAACGGGTACGATCTCGATTTCGCCAGCCATCGATTCTGTCATCCCTCCGCATAAAGCAGGACGCTGACCGCCCCGGCGGTGAAGCCGATCGGCGCCCCCCAGGCGGCCGCCAAGGGTGGGAGCACGCCCGTCTGTCCCATGGCGGTCAGCAGTCCGTCCACCACCAGATAAAGCAGGCCGCAGCCAAGGCCAAAGATCACCGGCGCGGTGCGATTACTGCGGGTATGGCCAAGCGCCGTGGGCAGGGCGAGCAGCAACATGACGATCGGCGCCAGGCCTTCGGGCAGCGTCCGATAGAGCCGGGTCAGGAACTGACTTGGGCTTTTGTTCACGGGCGCCTTGCCAAACAACGCCCGAAAGGCGGCGCCAGAGGTGATCTCATAGGAATCGCTGAACACCAGAGCGGCGTCGGCAGGCCGCAGGGTGGTTCGCCAGTCCATCGAGCCCACGGTCATCAGGTTGGCTCGGGTGGGTCCCAGATCGGTCAGCGTGGCCTGCTCGAGGCTCCAGTGTCCTTGCGAAAACACCGCTGATCGGGCCGACAGGCGGCGGGTGAGGGTCTTGTTGGCGTCACGTTCATAGATCGAGACGTCTTTAAGCACCCGTCCATCGGAGGCGGCCGATCGAGCGGTCACCACGTCGCCGTCGATCCGAAACCAGCGCGGTTCCGGCGCCTTGGCGGGGCCGCCCGGAGCACTGGCGGTCCACCAGCGGGCCAGCGCCTGCTGTGCGCGAGGGGTGATCTGATCGGCGACCACCAGGTCGAGAGCCGCCACGGCCAGAGCCACGGGCAGGGTGCGGCGGAAAATCTGCAGCAGCGAGAGGCCGCTGATGCGCATCACCACCAGCTCACTGTTGCGGGCCAGCTGGCTGAAGGTGAAGATCGCCCCGGCCAGCACGGCGAAAGGCGCCACCTCCACAAACATATAGGGCATGCGGTAGGCGAGATAGCGGAAGATCTGCAGGATGCCGCCCCGGGCGAGGATGTCGCTTGTCCGCTCGAGCAGATCGATCAGCTGCAAAAGTCCCACCAGGGCCGCCGCCGCCGCGGCCGTGCGCACCGCCATCATTCGGGTGAGGTAGGCTGAAAGACTGAAGGCCCCCCGGGCGCGAATGGCGGTGGGCGCGGCTTTGACCTTGCGCTGGAAGAGCGAGCCCAGGCGGATCAACAGGAAGGAGATGGGCGTCTCTCCAGGACGCGTTCGGCTGGAGAGAAACAGCCAGAAGGCCGCCGCGGTGATCGCCACGAACAACCCCCCGATCGAGAGCAGGGGATCGACCACACCCTTGTCGGCGAAACTCTTGGCCAGCGTCACCCCGTGGTGAAACAGCACCAGGATCACCGAGCCGACGATCATTCCGGGCGCCCGGCGGCCGCGCTTGGCGGCCAGCGCCAGGGGCAGGGCGAGCAACGGAAGCAGGGGGATGGCGAAGGAGCGGGCCAGGCGGGCGTAGAGCTCCGCCAGCAGCACCCGCTTGGGGATCAGGGCGTCTGGCCGGCCCGCCTCGCTGATCAGTTCCGGGATCGTGAGCTCCTGCTCATCGCCGCCGCGAGGTTGCAGGACGGCGCCGGTGTCGAGCATTTCGTGGTCGGTGAAGTCGTTGAAGCGCAGAAGTTTCGGGCCGCCTGGCGTATCGTGCAGGAGGGCCCCCGAGCCGAGGTGCAGGTTGGTGGTTTTCCGGTCCCCGCGCATCCCCAGCTCCCCGCTGCTGGCGGTGACCACGGTCTCGTCGCCATTGGCGTCGGTCTTTCGGATGAAGACGCCGCGCAGTTCGCGGCCGGTGGCGTCGACATCGTCTGCGGAGATCGTGAAATCAGAGCCCGCATGCAGGAACACCTGCGGGTCCAGCCGCGCGGTCCATCCCGCCTCGGTCGCCGCGTTCATTACGGCCCGATAGCCGAAGCGGCTGTAGGGCTGGAGAAACCCGAGCAGGATCAGGCTGAACAGACCGATCAGAATGCCGGCGAACACCAGCGGGGCGACGATGCGCTCAAAGGAAATGCCCCCCGCCAGGGCCGCGTCGATTTCGCTTTCTTCATCCAGCCGGGCGATCACGATGAACATGGCCACGAAGAAGGCGGCCGGGAGGGCCAGTCCCAGTTGATAGGGCACCATGTTGGTGATCAGGCCGAAGAGATAGCCGAGCTTGGCGCCGTTGGCCGCCAACTGGTCGATCAGTCGCAGTGTCTGTTCCAGCAGGAAAGCGACCAGGGTCACACCCAGAACGGCGGCCGCGGGCATGGCCAGCATACGCAGTAGGTAGCCATCCAGAATCGAAGGGCGCCAGCGGGCGCGAGCCTGGAACGGGGCGCTGAGCGCGACGAGACTCACTGGGCTAGACGACGCCACCCGCGCGGCGGCGATCCGATTCCATGAACCCGAGTTTGCGTCCGACATCAGCGAAGATCGCCAGGGCCGTGTCGATCTGCTGCACGGTATGGGCTGCGCTTATGCTGGTGCGCAGCAGGGGCGTATTGGTCGGCGTCGCCGGCGGGAGGGCCAGATTGAGATACAGGCCTGATTCCATGAGGAGTTTCCAGAACGCCACCGCCGTTTCCGTGTCTGGCATGCTCACCGCCACGATGGGGTTGGCTTCCGGTCCGGTTTCGAAGCCCATGGCCACGAGGCCGTTGTAAAAGCGGTGAGCGTTGCGGATCAGGTCGGCGCGCCGCTTGGGCTCCGCCTGTAGTTTGACCAGGGCTTCCAGAGTTGATGCGATGATCCCGGGGGGCAGGGATGCGGTGAACATGTAGGGCCGACATACGATCCGCATGACGTCGAAATCGGGGCTGTTGGAGACGCAGAATCCGCCGACGCTGCCCAGGCTTTTCGAGAACGTGCCGACGATGAAATCCACATCGTCTTCCACGCCCGCCGCTTCGGCCAGTCCCCGGCCCGTGGGACCCAGGACACCCAGGGAGTGGGCTTCGTCCACAAGCAGATAGGCGCCGGTCTCGCGCTTAACCGCCGCGATCTCCTTCAGCGGCGCGGTGTCGCCGATCATGGAATAGATGCCCTCAACGACGATCAGCCGGTCGCCGGGCATGCCCTCCAGGCGCTTGAGCCGCTTGTAGAGATCATCGGGGTTATTGTGTCGAAAGCGGATCACTTCCGCGTGGCCCAGCCGAGAACCGTCGTAGATGCTGGCGTGGCTGTCGGCATCGAGCATCAGGTGGTCGCCGCGCCCCACCAGGGTCGATAAAACGCCGAGGTTGGCTTGGTAACCCGTGCTGAACACCATCGCGTGGTCACGCCCGTAGAAATCAGCAAGGGCCTGCTCGAGACGCAGATGACCGTCATAGTTGCCATTGGCCACCCGCGAGCCGGTGGTGCCCGTGCCCTGGCTGCGCGTGGCCTCGACGGCCTTCTCGATACAGTCGGGGTCGAAGGTCAGGCCCAGGTAGTTATGGGTGCCGATGAGGATGGTGCGCTTGCCATTGAGGATGCCCTCGGTTGGCGACAGCACCTTGTCGAATCGCACGTTCAGCGGATCGACCCCTTGCTTTCGCAAGCCCTCGTAGGCCGTCCGGTAGGCTGAATGTTTGGCGAGAATGGTCATGCCGCCGCCCCACTCCTCAGATCATCCACCGCGTGGATCAGGTCCGCCACCGTCTGTATTTGGGCGACCCGATCGAGGGGGATGGAGATGTCGTAAAAATCCTCGATCGCCATGACGAAATTCATGACGCCCAGGGAGTCCATGTCGAGATCCTCGACGATGTTCGTCTTGTCGGTGATTTGCACGGGACGACCGAGGACCTGCTCGAAGATCGTCGCGATCTCACCTCGGATTGAAGCGTTTGCATCGGCGCCGTCTGCGCCGGAATGAGCGGTTTCGACTAATGCTAATTGGTGGTTTGATCGCATGCCGAGGAAAAGCCCCTGTATCGCGAAGGGACGCTAGGCAAGGCCCCGAAAACTTATCGTAACAGGTTTGAGCGCGCCGCTTCAACCGCGCTACGCTCACCAACGCCCCTTGTGGCGTGGCCAAACCAAGGCTGCGCCCTCCGCCAGCCGCAATGCACGCAGCCCAAATTGGCCTCCGTTCGGTCGCATAGAAGCCGCGCCGAGGGTTCGAGCGGCTCAGAGCCAGCCGTGATTGCGATACCAGGCGACGGTGCTGGAAAATCCTTCCGCCAGGGACGTCGCTCCTTCGCGGAAGGCGCCTACGGCCTCGTTCGCCGAGACTGACCAGTCTTCATGCAGGAGTTCCCGCGCCTTGCCCGGAGTGAAGATTGCCGGCGTTCCTGATAGGCTCGCCCACGCTCCCGACAGAGTGGCCGCGCCGGTCAGAATGGGTCGCGGTATCGAAACCAAATGTGATCCCCGCCCAACGGCCCGGGACGCTTCAGTCATGATTTCGCGCCAATCGTAGCCGGCCGGCTTGGCCCCGCCGAAGGTCAAAACCGGCGGGGGCGATTCGCGGGCCGCCAGATCCAGAATGACTCCGATCACATCGTCTACGTGGGCCAGGGCCAGCCGGGCGCCCGGCCCTCCGGGAAGGGGCAAAACCGGCGAGCGCGCCGCGAGCCGAAAGAGGCCAAGGGTCTCGCGGTCGCCCGGGCCATAAATAGCAGGCGGCCGAAATACGGTCAGGCGGGGTCCCAGCACCCGCAGGGCGGCGGTTTCGCCGGCGCGTTTGCTGGCCGCATAGTCCGATAGCGCCGGCTCGCGAGCGGCGAGGCTCGAGACCAGGATCATGCGGCCGGAGACCAGGTGCGCGATCCGTTCGGCGCCGGCGGCGTTGACCGCGAAAAAATCCCGGCGATGGAGCGCCTTGATCAGGCCGGCGGCGTGAATCACCACCGCCGCGCCCTCCACCAGCCGGGACAAGGCTTCGCCATTATCCAGATCGCCGATGACCAGTTCCGGGTCCGCGGGACCCCATAGGCCGCTGGGGGGGCTGACCCGAACGAGCACCCGCACGTTCCAACCTGCCCGGCAAAGGGCCGGAACGAGCCGCCGCCCCAGAAATCCCGTCGCCCCGGTGACGGCGACCCGTCCGTTTGTCCCCCCGCCGGGGGGCGCGGTCACGCTATCCCCTTGCCGGGTTTAGAGTCGAAGGCGCCGGAGAGATACAGGCCGCGGGCGCGAGTCCGGCTGAGCTTGCCGGAGGACGTCTGGGGGAGGCTGTGGGGCGGGGTCGCGGTGACCTGCACCTCAAGGCCGTGCCGACTTCGCAGCAGGCTCGCGACCTCGGCGCGCAGCGATTCTTTAGCGGCGCTGTCGCTGGTCCGGCATTGCACCAGGGCGACCACGCGCTCCTGGGCATCGTCGCCATGAACCGAGAACACGGCCACATCCCCACTTCGCAGGGCGGGGATCTCGGCCTCGGCGGTCCACTCCAGATCCTGAGGCCAAATGTTGCGGCCATTGACGATGATCAGATCCTTCGCCCGACCGGTGATCACGATCTGGCCGTCCAGAAAATAACCAAGGTCGCCCGTATCGAGCCAGCCATCGTCGGACAGGGCTTCCGCCGTTTCCTCGGGCCGGTCGAAATAGGCCTTCATCAGGCTGGGGCCCAAGGCGAAAATCCGGCCCACCTGGCGTTCGGCGAGAGGCGCTCCACCCGGCGCGCGCACTTCCAGCCGGTGGCCCTCCAGCACCCGCCCGCAAAGCGCGAACTCCCGGGTGCGGGCGTCGTCCGAGGCGGGCGGCCCGGCCCGGCCCTCGTTCTCCAACCGTTCGGTCTCGGCGATGTCCGTGCGCAGCCCCTGGTTCAACGGGGCGAGACTGAGGGCGAGGGTCGCCTCGGCCATGCCATAGCTGGCCACGAAGGCGCGAGAGTCGAAGCCGAAGGGCGCATAGGCGGCGGCGAAGGCGCGCAGGGGCTCGGCCCGGATCATGTCCCCGCCCAGCCCCGCGACCCGCCAGGACGAAAGATCGAGGTCGGCCGGCGCCGAGGCGGCCGCGCGGCGGGCGGCAAGATCGTAGCCGAAGGTGGGCGCGTAGGAGATCGTGCCCCGGTTCTTCGAGATCAGGCCAAGCCACAGGGCGGGGCGGCGGACGAAGGCCCCGGTGGGCAAAAGATCGATCGTCACCTGGAAGGCGAGGCTGTTGAGCAGCATCCCGACGAGGCCCATGTCATGGTATAGAGGGAGCCATGACACCGTGCGGTCGGAAGCCGCCACGTTCAGTCCGCCCGCCCGTCCTATCGCGCCGACATTGGCCAGCAAGGCGCTCTGGGTCACCGCCACGCCCAGGGGAAAGCGTGTGCTGCCTGACGAGAACTGCAGATAGCACAGGCCGCCGGGATCGGGGGCGGGGAGGGACGCGGGTTCAACCTCGGGAAGGTCTCCCACCGATCCGGTCAGGGCCAGGTTCAGGCCCTCGCACGCTTCGGCGAACCATGCCGTGAGGGCGGGGGGCGCGAAGGCCGCGCGGGCGCCCGCGGAGATGATCATCCGGCGCACGTGAGCGATATAGGCGTCCTTGCCGCCCAAGGGCGCCGGCAAGGGCAGGGGCGCCGGTACGAGGCCGGCATACTGGCAGGCGCAGAAGGCGCGGATAAAATCGCCATCGCTTTCCGCCGCAAGCGCCACCCGGTCGCCGGGATTCAGGCCAAGCGCCAGGAGCCGCCCGGCGAGCGCACGCGCCTGCCGCGCAAGCGCGGCATAAGGAAGCACCTCGACCAATTCACCGCGAACGGAGTGGATGTTGATTCCGGTGGCCTGGAGGGCCGCGAAATCCAGAGCCTCGGCGAGTGTAGCGAAGTTGGCCTTGCGAATCTGTCGTTCAGGCGCGGTTGGCGTCGGGGTCAAGGGCGCGGGGATCCGGTGAAACGTGGCTGGAGGATGGACATCGCCTTGGCCTGCGGCGGGGCGTCGTCATCGACAAAGCCCACGGACCTGATAGTCCAAGATCGCGACGTCCGTCGAGGGCGCTCGGCAAACACTTACGATCGCCGGGCGGTATGCAACGTCATCGCCCTGACCCCGTCAAGGGCGGGACGCCTTTACGGTGTGAACAGGACGAGGACAGGCTTGGGCGAGACGACAACCAAGGCGGCGGCCCCCAGCCTCGGGGCCATGATGAAGGACGAAATCCTGGCCGACGCCTTCACGGGTGAGAAGGGCCGCGATCTTCGACCCCTGATGCGGCTGTTGCCGTTCGTGCGCGCCCATCCTGTAGACGCCGTCCTGGGCCTCGGTTTCCTGCTGATCTCGGCGGTGGCCCTGCTGGTCCTCACCGAGGGTGCGCGCCAGGTCATCGACGGCGGGTTCGCCATGCACAGCCGTCAGGCGCTGGTGCGGATTTTCGGCTGGGGCGGCGCGGTGGCCGGGGTTCTCGCCCTGGCCACGGGGCTGAGGCTGTATTTTCTTTACAAGCTTGGTGAACGGGTGGTCGCCGATATGCGCCAGGCTGTGTTTCGCCACGTGCTGGGCCTCGATCTGGGCCATTTCGTCGAACTGCGCACCGGCGAGGTCCTGTCGCGCATGACCACCGACATGACCATGATCGAGGGCATCGTCGGCAATGTCGTCCCTGTCGCCCTGCGCAATGTTGTCACCCTTGCTGGCGCCCTGATCTGGATGGTGGCGATCAGCCCCAATCTCACCGGCTTTGTCCTGCTGCTGATCCCGGCTCTTCTGACGCCGCTTTTTCTGATGAGCCGGCGAATGCAGAAGCTGTCTGTCCACGCTCAGGACCGTTTCGCCGAGGCGGTGGGCTATGCCGGCGAGACCTTAAGCGCTCTCGAAACGGTCCAGGCTTTTGGCCAGGAGAACGCCGTCTCCGGCCGGTTTAACGCCTCGGTGGAGCAGGCCTTCGAGGCCTCCCGGGCTCAGCTTCGCGCCCGGGGTCTGCTGTCCGGGCTGATGATCACGGTGATTTTCCTGGGCATGCTCGCCCTGCTCTATCAGGCGGCGTTCGCGGTGATCGTGCATCACAGCCTCACCGCCGGAGCGCTCTTCCAACTGCTCGCCCTGGCCTTCTTCGCCGCCAACGCGGTGAAGGACCTGTCAGAGGTCTGGGGGCAGATCCAGAAGGCCTCGGGGGCGGCGGAACGCATCGCCCAGATGATGGACGCCCGGCCGGCCATTTTTCGGCCCGTTCACCCCGTCCCCCTTCCGGCGCCGGCGAAGGGCGAAGTCAGCTTCGAGGGCGTGCGGTTCGCCTACCCGGGTCGTCTCGGCCCGCCCGCGCTGGATGGCTTTTCGCTTCGCGCCAGGCCGGGAGAGCGCGTGGCTCTGGTGGGTCCGTCGGGAGCCGGCAAGAGCACCGTCCTTCGCCTGCTACTGCGCTTTTATGACCCGGACGGCGGCGTGGTGCGCCTCGATGGTGTTGATCTTTCCACCGCCGACCCCGAAGAGGTTCGCGCGCGCATGGCTCTGGTGGCCCAGGATGCGCCGCTGTTTTCCGGTTCGGTCTCCGAAAACATTCTGTTCGGGCGGCACAACGGAAGCCCGGATCAGATACGCGCCGCCGCCCTCGCCGCCCAGGCGGAGGGCTTTATCACGGCGCTCCCGCAGGGCTTCTCCACCCTGGTCGGCGAACACGCCAAGACGCTGTCGGGCGGCCAGCGCCAGCGCCTGGCCATCGCCCGGGCCTTGATCCGGCAATCGCCTGTCCTGCTCCTCGACGAGGCCACCAGCGCGCTGGATGCGGAAAACGAACGCCTCGTGCAGCACGCCCTGCATGAGGCCATGATCGGCCGCACCACCCTGGTCATCGCCCACCGCCTTGCCACGGTGCTGGAGGCGGACCGCATCGTTGTGATGGACGCCGGCCGCGTCGTGGAGGAGGGCCGCCATGGCGATCTCATCCTTCGCGGCGGCCTTTACGCCCGATTGGCCCGCCTCCAATTCGGGGCGGAGGCGGCTTAAAAGCGCGTTCGGAAGTCAAATGGCGCAAACGCTGACTGATCCTCGCCTGCTGACCGGACGGTGCCTTTGCGAACGGGTGCGGTACGCGGTGGCTGATGAATTTGAGTACGCGATGAACTGTCACTGTTCGCAGTGTCGGCGCGCGACGGGATCGGCCTTCAAAGCGCTGGCCGGCATAGAAAGAGACAAGCTGTCTGTTATCCAGGGTGAGGCCCTGATCCTCCAGCATGGCGACGCCGCCGGCCATGACGTCCACTGCGGCGCCTGTGGGTCGCTTCTCTATTCGGTGGTGCGGGAGGGGCGTTATGTGCACGTCGCCATGGGGACGCTCGTGGACGCCCCGACCATCCGGCCAGCCCTGCATATATTCGTGGGCTCGAAGGCGCCCTGGTTCGAGATCACCGACACCCTTCCGCAGTTCGAAGGCTTTCCAGAACCCTGAGTCGCGCCGGGGCGCTCCTCTATCCCTATCCAAGCGCTAAAAGTCTCTGTTTGCTGGACGGCCGCCGCCACCGGCGTTGTACAATGTTTCGGTGCATAAGGGTGCGAACCACCCTTGAACGCGCCCACATTCAGCGCGTTTGAAGCAAGCCTAACCAGACGGAGAACGGATATGACCGACCGGACCGATGCCGTTCCAACCATCGCCCAGCGCCGCTACAGCTTAGCCGCCATCTGGCTCCATTGGACGATCGCGACCCTCATTCTGCTTCAGATCGCGCTTGGCTGGATTATGAATGAGGTTCTGCCCGATCACTCGCCAAACCAGCAGGCGGTGGAAACGATCCACATTTCTCTGGGACTGACGATCCTGATACTGGTCGTCGCCCGCATCGTTGTCCGCTTAACCCACAGGCCTCCCG
>Ga0116226_10004708_pt1 | contig 12101 bp, 7 predicted proteins | sample S1TSphfallax_FD_89692 | JGI IMG/M metagenome (GOLD analysis project Ga0116226, IMG submission 89692) | Host-associated microbial communities from peat moss isolated from Minnesota, USA - S1T2_Fa - Sphagnum fallax MG | ecosystem: Host-associated > Plants > Peat moss > Unclassified | place: USA... | reverse complement strand
CCTCCAGCGCCGCGCGCAGGCGGGACCAGATGTCCCACGACCAGGCCTGCACCGTCTCGTGCGATATCATCCGGCGGAGCCCCCGCCCCAGCTCGGCCGCGCGCTGCGGGTCATGCTCCATGCGGGCGAGTTCGCGCTGCACCCATTCGTCGAACGCAAGACGCAGCTCGGAGCCATCCGGACCCATGCGGTCCATCTCCGCATTCACGCTGGCGAGCACGCGGGTGGCGATGCTGGCGCCCAGCGCCCAGCCGACGAGCCGGCCGCCCTGGTCGCGCACCCGCTCCTCGATCATGTGGCGCAGCTTTGCCTCCTGCTCCAGCATCCCCTCGCGCAGTTTTACCAGAACGAAGCCAAGGACCTCCTGATGCCGCCCGCCCTCGACCAGCCCGCGCAGGGCGCGTGTGACCACCCGCCCCGCCGCGGGCCCGCCGATCATGCGCGGCACCAGCCGCGCCAGCGTGCGCCGCGCGCGCCCGTCCTCCACGCTGGCCAAAATCCGCGGCAGCAGCGCTGTCAGGCCCCTTGCCAGCGGTTTGACCACGCTGTCGTCGGTCAGCAGAAGGCGCAAAAAATCTGCCACGTCGAAGCGCGCCAGCAGCCGGCTCACCTCCTCGCCGGTGACCACGTGGCGCGCCATGAACCGCCCCAGCGCCTGGCCGAGCCGCGCCTTCTCGCGGGGAATGATGGCGGTATGCGGAATCGGCAAACCCAGCGGATGACGGAACAGGGCGGTGACTGCAAACCAGTCCGCCACCCCGCCCACGAACCCGGCCTTGGCCGCCGCCTGCAGCAATGCGGTCCAGGGGCTGGCCGGCAGCCAGTAGCTGCCGATCGTCACCCCCGCCATGAGCAGCAAAAGCCCGCTCGCCACCACGCGGGCCCGCCGCAATGCGCGGCGGGCGTGAAAATCTGGGTCGGACTTATCCATCCTGGGTGTCGGTTTCCAGTTGCCAGTTGCCAGACGCTCAATTCCAGGCCGGCCGCTGCCGTCTGAAAACTGGCAACTGACAACAGTCAACCGTTCCCCTATGGGTTCGAACGCGATGCACAGCAACAGCCATACCGACATACCCCGAGTGACTGTCATCATGGCGGCGTACAACAGTGCGCGGTTCATCCGCCAGAGCATCAACAGCGTGCTCTCGCAGACGCTGCGCGATGTTGAGCTCATCGTGGCGGATGATTGCTCCACCGACGAGACGCAAGCGGTCCTGGCATCGATCACCGACCCCAGGCTGCGGGTGTTGCGCAACGCGCAAAACCTGGGCGTGGTCGAGTCCCGCAACCGCTGTTTTGCCCAGGCCCGCGGCGCCTACGTTGCCATGCTGGACTCCGACGACCTCAGCCGCCCGCGCCGGCTGGAGAAGCAGGCGGCGTATCTGGATGCGCACGCGGACACGGTGCTGATCGGCACCGCCGCGCATCTGTTGCAAACCGGCAAAATTCTGCCGCCGCGCCTGCCCGGCGCCACCAGCCCGGCGCTGATCGGCTGGCTGCTGCTGGTCGCCAACCCGCTGGTCTGCTCATCGGTCATGTTCCGCGCTGCCGCGGCCCGCCCCCTCGACCCATTCATGCGTCGCACCTACACCTATGCCGAGGATTTCGATCTCTATCACCGCCTGAAACCCTTCGGCGCCATCGCCCGGCTGGACGAGCCGCTCACCCTCTACCGGCTGCACGACAACAATCATTCCCGCAAGCATGAGGAGGTGATGACCGGCAACGCGGTGCGTGTGCTGGAACCGCTCTACGTACCCTGGTTCGGCGCCGAGGCCCCGGCGGCCGCCGCCCTGATTAGCGGCCATCTGGCGGCCGGCCGGCCGGTGACCTCGCTGCTCGCGCTCCGCCAGTTGCAGGATTACCTGCGCCGCCTGACGGAGCGGTTCCTGGCCGACGGCGTCGCCGAGCCGGACCGGCTCGCCATTCGCGCCCACGCGGAGGGGATGTGGGCGCGGATCCTCCGCCAGTCGGCGCGGCATGGGCGCTTTTCCATCGGCCGCGCCGAAAGCACACTCTTCGGTACCCGTGCCGCCTCCCCGGCCGAGGTGGCCGGGCGCCTGTTCGAACGCCTGCCGTTCCAGGAGCCCGCGCGGCTTTTTGTCCGCAGCCTGCTGACCCGCCGCGCATCTGCGCCCCTGCCTCCACCCTCGTTGCGCGTGCAGGACACAATGTTCGAGCCAGCGCTCGACAATCCCGCCGACCCGCCGACCCTCTACGTCGTGGTGGACACGGAAGCAGAATTCGACTGGACCCGGCCGTTCGAGCGCGGTTTGGTCAGCGTGCAGGCCATCGAGCAGGTCGAGCTTGGCCAGGCGGTGTTCGACCGCTACGGGCTGCGGCCGATCTATGTGGTGGATTACCCGATCGCCACCGAAACGCGCAGCATCGAACGCCTGCGCGCCATCCTGCACCGCGGCGGCTGCGAAATCGGCGCGCACCTGCACCCCTGGACCACACCCCCCTTCGCCGAGGAAGTGTCGAGCCGCAATTCCTACCCCGGCAATCTGCCCCCGTCGCTGGAGCGGGAAAAGCTGGCGCAGCTCATGGACGTCATCGAGACAAATTTCGGCGTGCGGCCACTCTTCTATAAAGCCGGCCGCTACGGGTTCGGCCCACATACCACGGCCATCCTGGCCGAGGCAGGCATCCGCGTGGACCTCAGCGTGCTGCCCGGCGCCGACCTGCGCCGCGACGGCGGCCCGGACTTCCGGGCGCTCAAACCGCGACCCTACCGGATCGGCGGGAGCCTGCTGACCATGCCGATGACCCGCAGCCCGGTCGGCCTGCTGCCGCCGCTCGGCGCGCTCACCGAACAATGGCACCGCACGCCCCTGCTTCGGCTGATCCCACTCCAGGCAGCATTTTCGCGCACCCGCCTCGTCGATACCATTACGCTGACACCCGAAGGCGTCACCGCCGCCGAGCAGATCCGCCTGCTGCGCGCCCTGCTCCGGCGCGGCACGCGCCAGTTCGTGCTGCACTACCACAGCCCCTCGCTGGAAGCCGGCCACACCTCCTACACACGCACCCATGCCGACGTGCTGGCCTTCGTGCGCCGGCTCGAAGCCGTGTGCGCGTATTTCTTCGAGACCGTCGGCGGCATGCCGGGGTTCCCGCGCGACCTCCTGGGTTGATTCGTCGTATGGGCTTTAACCCACGGACACGCGCCGAAGCGCCCGAAGAGGTGAGTTAAAAGCCACGCTACGACGACGATGTCGGTTTATCTCAAAAACCGATTTAGACTTTTCTTTATCCTGAAATTTAGTCTTGCTTAATTTTTAGATTCCCCCTAGACGGGCCTCCGGCGGCGGCAGGCGTGGTCCTGGCGTCATTTTTACTCGACGGAGTTTTCCATGCGTCTCATTTTTAGATCGAATTTGCTCATGGCAGCGGCCGTCGCCGCCACCGCGGCGCTTCCGGCGGCCGCCGGCGCAACGCCCATCGACAATGCCGATGTCAGCTTCTCCGACACCGGCCTGCCGGCGCAGACCGGCCCGGTCAGCACCTTCGACCTCTCCGGCGACGTCGGCCAGACCTCGGTCAGCCAGGGCGGCGTCAGCCTGTCGGTGGACAACGCGGCCAGCGGCATCGTGCAGGGCAGCCTGCTCTATTATTACGCGGCGCCGGTGATGGGCGGAAACGCCACCAACCCGGTACTCTGGACGGCCCCCTATATCCAGGCCGGCTGCCAGAACGTAGTCTGCGGCGCCAACAACCTGGGCTCGGTCACCCTGCATTTTGCGACCGCCCAGCAGTATTTCGGCCTGCTCTGGGGCTCGGTCGGCACCGGTGACGTGCTGAATTTCTACAACAACGGCACTCTGGTCGATAGCCTGACCGGCAGCGAAGTGATCGCCGCCGCCAACGTCAACCTGGCCAATGGCGCGCAGGGTTTCGATGGCAGCCAGTACACGCTGGTGAACATGCTGAACGGCATCACCTTCGATACCGTGCAGTTCGAGCAAACCACGCAGAACGCTTTTGAGGCGGCCGATTTCGAGTATGCCGCGCAAGACACGTTCGTGCCCGAGCCCGCCTCCTTCGCGGTCATGGGCATCGGCCTGCTCGGCCTTGGCTTTGCGCGGTACCGCCGCCAGGCCTAGGTTCGGCGAGGTGGGCTGCTGAGCAGCCCACCCTACGCGGCTCGTGTCGCGCCTAGCACTTCCTCGATCGTCGTCATCCCCGCCGCCGCCTTCGCCAGACCATGGGCGAGCATGGTGCGCATGCCGCCCGCGACCGCCGCCGCGCGGATGTCGCCGGCGGCGGCACGGTCCAGCACCAGCCGCCGGATCGCGTCCGTCATCGGCAAAATTTCTAAAATCGTCGTGCGGCCCCGAAAACCGGTGCCGGCGCAGGCCGCGCAAGCGCCGGCTGTGAACAAGCCGGGGCGGAAGAATACGCAAGGCGCATCCAGGCTGAGACCCAGGCGCGCACCGAGTTCGACCGAGACTTCGTACGGTTCGCGGCAGGCGGTGCACAAGGTCCGCACCAGCCGCTGCGCCAGGATCGCATTCACCGTCGATACGATGAGATAATCCTCCACCCCCATGTCGAGCAGCCGTGTGACGCCGGTGGCGGCATCGTTGGTATGCAAGGTCGAGAGAATCATGTGGCCGGTGAGTGCTACCTGCACCGCGACCTGCGCTGTCTCCAGGTCGCGGATTTCGCCGACCATGACGATATTCGGATTCTGCCGCAGAAAACTGCGCAGCGCCCAGGCGAAGGTCAGGCCGATCTGCGGCTGCACCTGCACCTGGTTCACGCCGTCGAGCTGATATTCGACCGGATCCTCGATCGTCATCAGTTTACGCGCAGGCGTGTTGAGTTTTTTGAGCGCGGCGTAAAGCGTGGTCGTCTTGCCGCTGCCGGTCGGCCCGGTGACCAGGAGGATACCGAAGGGCAACGCCAGAATACGGTTCAGTTCCGCGAGCGCAATATCGTCGAAACCCAACGCGCCAAAATCCAGCGCCACCTGGTCGCGGTCCAGCACGCGGATCACCACGCTTTCGCCATGCACGGTGGGCAGGGTGGAGACGCGGAAATCGATCTCCGTGCCGCGCACGCTGGCGGACATGCGGCCGTCCTGCGGCAGGCGCCGCTCGGCGATGTTCAGCCGCGCCATGATCTTGATGCGGCTGACCACCGCATCGCGCAGGCGCAGCGGCGGGGCTTCGACCTCCTGCATGGCGCCATCGATCCGGTAACGCAGCACCAGGCGGGAGGCGGCCGGTTCGATATGGATGTCGGAGGCGCGAGCATCGACGGCGCGCGCCAGAATCTGGTTCACCGCGCGGATCACCGGGGCGTCACTGGCGAGATCGCGCAGACGTTCGAGGTCGGTCGTCGTCGCTTCGGCGCCAGGCGGCGGAGCCGGCGCTTCGGCGTGGGTGAGCAGCCGGTCGAGGGCCGCTTCAATGTCGGTGGGCGTGGCGGCCAGGCGCTGCACGGTGCAGCCGGTGACCAGCGCCATGGCCTCGGCCGCGTAGCTATCCGGCGGATAGGCCATGGCCAGGCGCAGCACGCCACCGGCCCGCCCCAGCGGCAGGATTTTGGAGGCGCGCAGGAAGATGGCGCTCACCGAAGCGAGCAGGACCGCATCCGGCGCCGCCCCTTCCAGCGTCACGACATCGATGCCCAGGGCGTGGGCAAAAGCCTCGGCCATGTCGCGCTCGGAGACCAGGCCGAGCTTGGTCAGGATGGGCTCGACCGGATCGCCCGGGGAAGCGGCCAGGCGGCGCGCGCGGTCCAGCCCGTCCGACGAGAGTTTTCCATATCGGGTCAGCAGGTCGATGGCTGTCGCGGCCGGCGACCGGAGGGTGGTTACTGCCATGCGTAAATCACCATTGGTGCTGCCGGGATGCCGGTGAGGCGGACCAGCGCGTGGCGCTGCACCCCGGCGGTGCGGCCGGCGACCGCCGCGAAGATGGCAAAGGCGCGGCCCAGCGTGGGCGGCGCCTGCGTGTCGGTAACCGTGCCGTCCGGCGCTGTGACCAGGCGGGCGGCGCGCGCGGCCTCGATGCCTTCGATGCGCGCGTCGTCCTGGCCCGCGAGCGCGCGCAGCACGATCGGCGGCGCCACCGCCGGATCAGGCCAGGCGTTCTGGCTGACCACCGTCAGTGCCGGGGCCAGCGCGTCGAACATCTGTGTCGTCATGCCCATGATCAGCCTGAGTTCATCTACGCTCTGCATCCTGCCGCCGCGCGGGCCATAAGGGTAGCCGGCGCGGCGGTAATCCTCGGCCTTCGCGCCATTCAGGCGGCGGCCGGCGCCCGGCTCCCGCCAATCCTGAATTTTGTCCGCAAACCCCTGGGCCTGGTCGAAATCCATTCCCTGGGATTGCATCAGCGCGGTGAGCAACGGGCCGGGCGCCTGGTTGAGATCGATGACGCCGGACTCGTCCTGAACCGCCACCTGTCCCGTTTGCCCTGCGAAGCGGACGGGGCCAGCGGTGCCGTCGGTAGGCGGATGGCCGGGGGTGCCGAGGTCGAGCAGGCGCAAAATGGTGAGGTTGATCATGCCGTCGGCCGCGGCGGTGAGCTGGGCCTGTTCGAGGCGCGCCTGCGCGAGCGTGGCGTCACGCAAGCCCAGCACGCGGATACCGCCCACGATCAGCGCCATCGCCATCATGGCCCAAAGGGCAACAAGCAGTGCCGCCCCGCCATCACCCGGGGCGCGCGCCACGATCAAAAGTTTTTTGGTTCTTTTTTTCAAAAAAGAACTGCTTCCCTACTGTACCTTGCGGCACTCAATATCGCTGGAATCATAAAGACAAGCAGCGTTCCCATTGGCACGTGGCTCGACGATGAGTGGCGGCCAGCCGTCGCCCGCAAAGGTGACGGCGATAGCGCGCGGCAGGGTGGTCTGGCCGGTCCAGTCATCATGCCAGCCCGCCGCCTGATCCTGGTAGCTAAAGCGCACGCCGGCGACCTGCGGCGCGATGACGGTGATCATGTCGGGCAGCGGACCGCCGCCGTCGGCGCGCGGCAGGTCGGGGTGCCAGGCCAGGCTCAGCGCCTGGTCCCGGACCGAGAGAATTGCCGCCACACTGATCGGCGTCCCAAGCGATGGCGGCAGCCTCGTCACCAGCGCGATTTGCCCGGCCGTGCCGGCGAAGGCGATGCGCCGGTCGTCGAGCGACGGGCCAGCGAACGCCGGGATGGCGCCGGCGATCAGTTGGGTGATCAGGCGCCGCGTATCGCGCCCGCGCCCGGCTTGCGCGCTGTGCTGGCGGGCGCGGGTCCAGCCGTCGGCGCCCAGGTGCAGGCCGCGGGAAATCGACAGGGACAGCAGGGCGAGGACGCAGACAGCGACCAGCAGTTCCAGCAAGGTGAAGCCGGCGCTGCGGTTGGGGGCGTTCATGGGCTGCTTGGCCAAAGCATACCGGTAATCTTCCACCATTAAAGGCAGCAAGGAAGGCGTTCTTTTTTGGAAGAAAAAGAACCAAAAAACTTTTGATCATGTGGGCGCGCGCCAGTTGCACCGCACGCGCGTTGCCTCCGGCGGAGGTGACCCATGGGCATCAAACGCTACAACGGTGCAACCGGCGGCTGGGGCTCGCTGCGCGGGATCGCGAGCGTGTTCGGGCGCGAACGCGCCAGCCCCGCTGTGCTAGAAACCCTGGCGCGGCAGAACAAGCCGGGCGGCACCATGTGCACATCCTGCGCCTGGGGCAAACCGGCCCGCCCGCACCTGGTCGAATTCTGCGAGAATGGTGCCAAAGCCACGATATGGGACCTGACACGCGACCGCTGCACGCCGGCGTTCTTCGCCGCCCATACCGTCACGCAATTGCGCGCCTGGAGCGACTATGACCTGGAAATGCAAGGCCGGCTCACCAGCCCGCTGCGCTACGATGCGGCATCCGACCGCTACGTCGCCTGCGGCTGGGATGAGGCTTTCGCTGATATCGGCGCGGGACTGCAAGCGCTCGATCCCAAATCGGTCGTCTTCTATGCGTCCGGCAAGGCTTCGCTCGAGACGTCGTATTTATACGCGCTGTTCGCACGGCTCTATGGCCATAATAATTTGCCCGACAGTTCCAACATGTGCCACGAGACCACGTCCGTTGGCCTCAAGGCGGTCGTGGGCTCCCCGGTCGGCACCTGCGTGCTGGAAGATTTCGAGCATTGCGACGCCATCTTCTATTTCGGCCAGAACCCCGGCACCAACAGCCCGCGGTTTCTGCATCCGCTGCGCGACGCCGTGAAGCGTGGCTGCAAGATCATTACGTTCAACCCGGTGCGCGAACGGGGCCTGGAGCATTTCGTCGATCCGCAAAATCCGCTGGAAATGCTGACCGGCCATGGCACCGAGCTTTCGACCATGTATTTGCAGGTGGGACCGGGCGGCGACATCGCGGCGCTGATGGGCGTGTGCAAGCACGTGCTGGCGATCGATAGCGCCGGCGTTATCGACCGCGCCTTCATCGCTGATCATACAAAAGGTTTCGACGAGTTCGCCGAACACGCGCGTGCGGCGAGCTGGGATGAGATCGAGCGCGCCTCAGGGCTGGCGCGGGCGGAGCTGGAAAAGGCCGCGGAAATTTATGCGAAGGCGGAGCGGGTGATCGGCGTGTACGGCATGGGGCTGACCCAGCACGTGCACGGCACCCAGAGCATCGGCATGCTGGTGAATCTGCTGCTGCTGCGAGGCAACATCGGGCGGCAGGGTGCCGGCATCTGTCCGGTGCGCGGCCATTCGAACGTGCAGGGCCAGCGCAGCGTCGGCATATCGGAAAAGCCGGAGCTTGTTCCGCTCGGCAGGCTCGCCGAACTCTTCGATTTCGAACCGCCGCGCGAGCCCGGCCTGACCACGGTGGATGCGTGCGAGGCCATACGCGCCGGCACGGTCAAAGCTTTCGTCAGCCTGGGCGGCAATTTTGTGCGCGCCATCCCGGAACGCGAGGCGATGGAGGACGCCTGGTGCGACCTGGCGCTCACCGTCAGTATCGCGACCAAACTGAACCGCAGCCATCTGATACACGGGAAAACCTCCTACCTTCTCCCCTGCCTGGCGCGGCCGGAGGAGGATATGCAGGCCAGCGGCCGCCAGACCGTGACGATTGAGGACAGCTTTAGTCATATCCACGGCTCGATCGGAAAGCGCAGTCCGGCGGACGCTCGTCTGTTATCGGAGCTTGCTATTGTCGCCGGCATGGCAAAAGCGACGTTGCCGCCGCATCCGAAATGGCGCTGGGATGAGTGGACCGGCGATTACGCGCTGGTGCGCGATCTGATCGAAGCAACCTACCCAGAAGAATTCCGCGACTTCAACGCGCGCATGTTCCAGCCGGGCGGTTTCTACCGCGGCGTTCCGGCGCATGACCGCATCTGGAAAACCCAGAGCGGCCGCGCCGAGTTCACAACGCCCGACGTGATGTCCGCACTTGGCGTGGGCGATGCGCCGGGGCGCTATCACCTGATCACCATGCGCTCGAACGATCAGTTCAACACCACAATCTACGGTTTTGCCGACCGGCTGCGCGGATTGGCCGGTTCGCGCATGATCCTTCTGATCAATCCGGCCGACATGGCACGCGCCGGGCTGCGGGAGGGGGATCGTGTCGACCTGGTGAGCGACGCGGGGGATGGCGTGCACCGCGAAGTGCGCGGGCTTACCGTCACCCCATTTGATTTACCGGATGGTTGCGTGGGCGGTTATTATCCGGAGATGAACGTGCTTGTGCCACTCTGGTATCATGACAAAGCGTCCAAGACGCCGGCGTCCAAGGGGGTGCCTGTCATTATAAAGAAAGCAGTATAAAGAAAGCCGTTCTCTTTTGAAAAAAGGCGGCGCCCGCCCGGCCGGAACCAAAAAACTTTTGCACATTTGGCTTCGACGGCTCCGGATAAGCTCGGCCCAGGATTCAAAAGTTTTTTTGCTTCTTTTTTTCAAAAAAGAAGGCCTTGCTGACCTGCTCTCAGCGTTCTCGCGGCGAAACCACCCGCCACGAGAGCGAACACCGCAAGCCCAGCCCAGGCGGCGACGGGCGCAAATCCTTCCCCCACCAGAGCCAGTGGTGCGGGTGATCCGGTCGCGCCAATGATCGCCGCCATGGCGACACCCACCAAACTCTCGCCCACGATCAGGCCGGACGCGATCAGTACGCCGCGACGCCGTGCCTGCTCGGCGTCGGGACGGTGCCGCAAGCCGTGGTCGATGGCCCAGCCCAGGATGGCGCCCAAAGCCAGCGTCACGCCCACGGTCGGCGGCAAATAGATGCCGATTCCGACAGCCAGCACCGGCAGGCCGGCGCGGCCCATGCGCTTGCCCGCCAGATCGGCCAGGATCATGCCCAGGCCGAGCACCACGCCGATGCCTATAAAGGCCCAGTCGAGCGAATGCCCAAAGATGCCGCGCGCGATGGCCGCCATCAGCGTCGCTTGCGGCGCGGCCAGCACCTGGCTCGCGTCCATCCCCGCATGCGGCAGGGCGCCGGAAAAACCATAGGCATGGTAGAGAAGCCCGAGTACCGGCGGGATCACCAGCGCACCCACCACGCAACCCACCACCAGCGCCACCTGCTGGCGCCAGGGCGTGGCGCCCACCAGGTAGCCGGTTTTCAGATCCTGCAAATTGTCGTTCGAGACGGTCGCCGTTGCCAGCACCACCGAGACGGTAAAGAGCGCCAGCGCAATCCCTGCCTGCCGCCCGGCGTCATCGCCCAGCACCCCGCCGGCGCCGAGCATGGCGAGCAGGATGAGCGAGGTCAGGATGGTCGCGATGATCGCAATGCCGGAAATCGGGCTGCTGGACGAGCCGACCAGCCCCGCCATGTAGCCGCAGGCCGCCGCCACCAGAAATCCGAACACAGTACAAAATATGCAGCCATAGGCCACCAGGCCCCAGATGCCGAACGCAAGCGCCGGCGCGGAATCGGATAGAAATACATAAAACACAGCAGCCATTGCGAGCATCGAGACGGCGAAGACGGCGCCGATCCAGGGGAGAGACAAATCCTGCTCGGTACGCGGCAGGCTGGTGGCGTTCCCACCGCCGGCCCGCAGCGACTGACGGACGCCGGCGATCGTCGGCCCTAAGAGTCCGGCGAGCGCCCAAATGGCAGCGACGCCGATCACGCCGGCGCCCAGAAACCGCACTTTGGTGGCCCACAGCATGGTGGCGTAGGCGGCAACGGGTTGCGCGGCGGCCGCCGGATGCAGGGCCGTCAGCACCGGCACCGCAATGCCCCAGGAGATGAACGCGCCGAGCAGCATCGCCAGCCCGCCGGCAATGCCCACCAAATAGCCCGCCCCCAGCAGTGCCAGCGAAAACCCCGTGCTCAGCCGGAACACCGCGCCCCCCACGGCAAACCACTGGCTGATCCCTTCGCCCAGCACATGCAGCCCGGTGGAGGCAAAGCTCGCGGCCGCTGCAATCACCCCGCCGATGGCAATATCCGCCGCCCCCGGCTCGCCGGGCACCGAAGCCTCGTGCCCGACCCGCAAAATCTCCGCCGCGGCGACACCTTCGGGGTAGGGCAGCGAACTCTGCACCACCATGGCGCGGCGCAGCGGGATGGTGAACAGCACCCCCAGCACACCCCCTGCCCCGCAGATCCCCGCACTCTGCCAGAACGGAAACCCGTGCCAGTGCCCGACCATGACCAGCGCCGGCATGACGAAGATGACGGAGGAGAGGGTGCCCGCGGCCGAGGCCTGCGTCTGCACCATGTTATTCTCCAGGATCGTGCCGCCCCCCAGCACGCGCAGCGCCGCCATGGAAAACACCGCCGCCGGAATGCTCGACGCAAAGGTCAGCCCGACCTTGAGGCCCAGATAGACATTGGCCGCGGTGAAGACGACAGTGATCAGCGCCCCCAGCACCAGCCCGCGCGCCGTCAGCTCCCGCGTGACACCCTTGATGTTGCTCACGATAGCACCCGATTCCCCGCCGACGATCCGGCCGCCATCCACGCAGCGATTGCCGCCGCAAGCAACCCCGCAGCGCCTCCGCCCACGTAAAGATTGTGCGAAACTGTGAGAAATCGGGACGAACATCCGAGATGTTGTTTATTTTGGATTAACTTCGGCTTATGATGGCGCCACGCCCGCGCATCCCGCCGGGCGCTGTGCGCGGTAGTATGATTAGAGGCGTTT
>Ga0116226_10004707_pt1 | contig 12102 bp, 9 predicted proteins | sample S1TSphfallax_FD_89692 | JGI IMG/M metagenome (GOLD analysis project Ga0116226, IMG submission 89692) | Host-associated microbial communities from peat moss isolated from Minnesota, USA - S1T2_Fa - Sphagnum fallax MG | ecosystem: Host-associated > Plants > Peat moss > Unclassified | place: USA... | reverse complement strand
GCTCCGCAGTGGCCACGGGCGGCTATGCCAGCCGAGACATCTCTTGGCGCGCTGGCAAAGGTCGGCCATTGCGGGATCGAGCACCTGGAAGACGTGATTGCATGGATGGAGGACGGGCGCCAATTGGTGGCTATTCGAGTCCTTAACGTCGGCAAAGCTCCAAACCAATCATAGGGCTATGGCGTAGACGTAGTGCTCATCATCGTCGGTCGTGGCCCGCCAAGTCGGAACTTGTCCACGTGCATCGGCTGGTTCATAACGTCTCGGCACCCGGCTTGACCATCTCACAAATTCGTCTTTGCATCGATCTTGCACATCGGGCCATGGGCACTCCGGCTGGTTCAAGATTCTGTGCGGTACAGTCCAGGGAGGCTACATTCTTTCCGCACGGCGTGCCGGGCGAGCAGACATTCGGCACCCGCGACCTGGTCCTGGGAGATACCGCCTGCAGTCTGCAAGGCTATCATTCCGATATCACCCGCACCTACTCTTTCGGCACGCCTCTACCGGAGCAGACCAGGATCTGGGCCATCGAGCGCGAAGCGGAGTTGGCTGCCTTTGGGGCGGTAAGGCCTGGCCCAAGCGGCGAAGATGTCGATGCTGCCGCCCGCGGCGTTCTGCAGCGCCATGGGCTTGGTCCAGGCTACGCCCTTCCGAGTCTGCCGCATCTTACCGGGCACGGTATCGGCGTCTCGATCTATGAAGCCCTTTACATTGCGCCTGGAGATCGTTCCGAGCTCGCGCCCGGGATGTGCTTCTCGATCGAACCGATGATCGTGCTGCCCGAGCAATTTGGAATTCGGCTCGAAGATCAGATGATGGTCTTGGAGGAGGGCGCACGATGGTTTACCGAGCCCGCACGCTCGATCGGCACTCCATTCGCGTGAGGTGGCCTGGGATTTCACGGCGGGCGGTGTTGCGCTGTGGCTCGGCCGCCGCGTTTGCAGCTGGCGGAACCGGTCTGGCAGATGCTCACCTGGCAGGGAGCCCGGCGGACGTGCGCGTCGAGGCGGTGCCAATGCGCCATGTCCGCCTTACGCATTCAGTGTTCCGTGACGCGATGGTGGCCAATGCATCGTATATGATGCAGTTGGAGCCCGACCGGCTACTGCATAATTATCGTCTTCAAGCGGGGCTCGCGCCGAAAGGCGCAATTTATGGCGGCTGGGAATCCGACACCATTGCCGGCCACACGCTAGGGCATTACCTAAGCGCCCTTTCCCTATACCACGCACAGAGCGGGAACGAAGAAGCCCGCTTGCGGGTCGATTACATCATATCCGAATTGGTGGTCTGCCAGGCGAGCAGCCTGGATGGGTATGTCGGGGGCTTCACGCGCCGCGGCGCGGATGGCGTGATCGAGCCCGGTCGGGCGGCTTTCGACGAAATCGCGCAAGGGCACACCCATTCCACCGGTTTCGCCCTGAACGGCGCGTGGTCGCCGCTATATAATTGGCATAAGCTGATTGCCGGCTTACTGGATGCCGAGCTGCATTGCGGCAATTCGCACGCGCTCGGAATTTGCACCCGTCTCGGAGCCTATCTGTCCAATCTATTCGGCCACCTCACTTCGGCACAAATCCAGCAGGTGCTGGCCTGCGAGTATGGCGGGCTGAACGAAAGCTTTGCCGAGCTTTACGCGCGAACCGGTGAGCAGCGCTGGTTGTCACTCGCACACATTATCTATGACGATCGGACGCTCGACCCGCTGGCGCTTGGCCAGGATAATCTTGCCAATCTACATGCCAATACGCAGATCCCGAAAGTGATTGGTTTGGCACGGCTTTACGAATTGACCGGTCGCCGCGCGAATGAAGTGGCCAGCGAGACTTTTTGGACCGCGGTTACCGCGCATCATTGCTATGTAATCGGTGGCACCGGCGACCGGGAATATTTTTCGGCTGCCGACAGTACGCAAACCTATGTTACCGACCAGACCTGCGAGACCTGCGCCAGCTACAACATGCTCAAGCTGACACGGCAGATCTATGGTCGCCGCCCATCGGCCGCCATATTCGACTATTACGAGCGGACGCATCTTAACCATATCATGGCGCAACAAAATCCGCGCACCGGCATGTTCGCTTATATGACGCCGCTGATGTCCGGCTCGGCGCGTATTTACTCCACGCCGTTCGATGATTTCTGGTGCTGCGTCGGCACCGGCATGGAAAGTCATGCCAAGCACGGCGATAGCGTCTATTGGCATGCGGGCGCGGATACTCTGGTGATCAATCTGTTCGTGCCGTCGACGCTCGATTGGAACGGTATCGGCTTGGCGCTGGAAACCGATTATCCGCGTTGCGGCTTGGTGACGCTGCGTGTGACGAAGGTTGAGAACAACCGGCCTTTTATGCTGCGGGTCCGCCTGCCCGGGTGGTCGCACGACAACCGGATCACGCTGAATGGCCACGCGGAAAACGCCGTGGCGGACGCGCAGGGGTATTTCTCGCGGCGACGGCGCTGGCGGGTCGGCGATCGCCTCACGCTGGCGTTCGATATGCGCCTGCGCCTTGAGCGGCCGACGGGCGATGATTTGGGCCGGCTGGCATCTATTTTGCGTGGACCCAGCGTGTTGGCAGCAGATCTCGGACCGGCGGGGGCACCCTTCGATGGTGTGGCACCTGCACTGATCGCCCCCTCATGGAAAGGCGATGACGTGCTCCGGGCCCTGGTGCCTGCCTTTGATGTCGCGGGCGGCTTTCGTTCGCACGGAACCGGCCGGCCGACCGACGTCCTACTCACTGCATTCGCCAGCCAGCATGAACGGCGCAGCGCAGTCTATTTCCCGATTTTCACGCAAGCGGAATGGGCCGGCGAGCAGCAACGCTTTCGTGACGAGGAAGCGGCACGCAAGCGGTTGGCGACGCTAGCCTGCGATGCTCTGCATCCTGGTGAGATGCAATCCGAGCGGGATCATGATCTGCAATCGAACCTGTCGTTCCCGGTGGTCTATCGTGGACGTAATGGGCGCGATGCCAGGTCGGGCGGATTTATCTCCTTCAGGCTGCGTGTCGCAGCGGGACCGTTGCTGATCCGTGCGACATATTGGGGCGAGGAGCGTGATCATGCGTTTCGCATCCTCGTCGAGGGACACGAAATTGCCACCGAACATTTGTCCGCCCAGCATCCGGGTATATTTTTTGATCGGTATTATCCGATTCCGGAAGCACTGACAAAGATGCGGCAGACGGTTTTTGTACGGATCGAACCTCTGCCCGATAAAACGGCCGGCCCGATCTTCGGGCTTCTCTGTCTAAGTGCGAAAAACTAAATTTTTTGCCCTCTCCGTCCGCCCATTCATCATATAAGGCCAGAACCTTGATCGTCTCTCGCTACATCATCCCCGGCATGAGAATCCGGGACCATCTTGTCCGCGTACCGCTCGATTGGAGTAACAGCGAAGATGGGCGGACCATCGAGATCTTTGCGCGCGAGGTGGCGGACCCAATGCGCGACGGAGAAGCTCTGCCAAAACTTCTGTTCCTGCAGGGTGGTCCGGGCGGCAAGTCGCCTCGTCCCGGCAGCGGGCCTGTCTGGCTGAAAGAGGCGCTGAAGACCCATCGCGTGATACTGCTCGACCAACGTGGAACCGGCCGTTCCAACCGCGTCGAGGCAAGCCGCATAGGTGGTTTTGCGTCGCCGGAAAAACTCGCGGAAACGCTCTGTCTCTACCGTGCCGACAGCATCGTGCGGGATGCGGAGAATCTACGAAAAACGGTGTTCGGCGGGGAGAGGTGGGAAACACTCGGCCAGAGCTATGGCGGGTTCATCACCATGACCTACCTGTCCTTGGCACCCGAAGGCCTATCGGCCTGCTATATCACGGGTGGTCTGCCTGGCCTGAGCGCAACGGCCGAGGACGTTTATCGGCGGACGTTTCCACGGGCGCGCGAAAAGACCCTCCGATTTTACGAACGATTCCCAGATGACCGCCTGCGGATCGGTCGCGTTGCCGATATTCTCGAGCAGACCGACGTGCGATTGCCCGACGGTGACAAGCTTACGGCCCGCCGCCTGCAAATCGTGGGCGTCGACTTCGGAATGGCGCCAGGCTTCGATAACGTGCATTGGCTATTCGACGAAGCATTCCCGTTGTCTGGCGAGGATCGCTTGTCCGACCAGTTTCTCGCCGCCGTGCAAAATCTCACATCTTATGACGACAATCCCCTCTATGCTTTGCTCCAGGAGTGCATTTACGGGCAGGGTGAAGGTGCCACGAACTGGGCCGCCGAGCGAGTGCTCGCGGAGCATCCTGATTTTGGCGCCCACCAGAGGCCGCTACTATTCCCCGGCGAGATGATGTACTCGTGGATGTTCCGCGAAATCCGCTCGCTCCGTCCATTTGAGCCGGCGGCCGAGGCGCTCGCGGCGCATCAGAACTATGCACCGCTTGTCGATCCGGCAAGGCTTGCGGCGAACGAGGTGCCGTTGGCAGCGGTAATTTACTTCGATGACCTGTACGTCGATTCCGGATTGTCGCTTGAAACAATTGGCCGGATCGGCAATGCCCAGGGCTGGGTTACCAACGAATACGAGCATGACGGGCTTCGTGCCTCGGCAGCCGTTTTTGCGCGGCTTCGCGACATGGTGCGCGAACGTGGCGGCCCGCTCAGCGACCGCTCGGCATGAAGTGAATCGAGTGTTCCGATTCCGGATCTCGTTTTATTGAAGCGCGTGCCCGCTTCGTCTACTGCCCTAGCACGTGCCTTCGTACCAGCCGCCATCGGCCCATGGATGGAGGCCGTAGCCGTCAGTTTTGCATCACGGTTCTTGCCGTCGTGGCTGATCACGTGCGGGCAATACTGGAAATGCCCCCCCCTTCAAACCAGCCGCTCTAACCCCGCCTGCAACCCAACCCCTGCCTGGACCCCCAGCAAGCCAATCGCGCGCTCCGGCACCCCCACCGAGCGCCGAATGTCACCCGCCCGCGCGGGCCCATGGCCGATTGCGACACCCACACCAAAGACGCGCCCCAAAGCCTCGGCCAGCCCGGCCACGGATGTTTCCATGCCCGTGCATACATTGCACACATATGCCCCCGGCCGCGCGCTTAGCGCTACCATCGCAGCGCGCAGATGGGCCACCACATCGGCTACGAACACAAAATCCCTTGTCTGGTCGCCATCGCCATGTACGGTGACCCCCTCGCCCCGCCCGATCCTTGATGCAAAAATCGAAATCACCCCACTATACGGCGACGCCGGGTCCTGCCGCGGCCCATAAACATTGAAAAACCGCAGCCCAAAACTCGGCACCCCATGCACGCCCCAGCCCACGGCCGCGTGCAGTTCGCTCCCCAGCTTATCCGCCCCATAGGCCGTCTGCGGTCGGCAGGGCAGTCCCTCATGCGCCACCGCCCCGCCCGTATCACCATATACCGCCGCCGATGATGCATAGACCACCGGAACCCGCGCCACCCGACACGCATCGAATATGGCTACGCTGCCCGTCTGGTTCACCCGGTGCGTTCCCACCCAATCCTCATTGCCTCGTTGCACCGAGGCGATCGCCGCGAGATGAAAGCACCCGGCAGCGCCCTCTAGCGCCCCCCGCATCACCCCGGTTCCACAAATATCCGCCTCGAAAACCTCGACGCGGGCATCCAAATTCGCGCGCTTGCCCGTGGAAAAATCATCCACTACGCGAACCGAGTGGCCATCCGCCAAAATGGCATCCACGAGATGCGACCCAATGAAGCCGGCGCCGCCTGTCACTACATACACAGCCATGCCAAACCCCCATGCAACGCCGTGATTTTCTGCGAGGAAACCCCGGGACATCAATCGTGTACAGCGTTAGCTTTACCGGCACTTCCCCTGCCGCATAAGAAGGCCCATGGCCCACACACCCGACACTGCCATCATACTTGCAGCCGGCCTCGGCACGCGCATGAAATCTGCACTTCCAAAGGCCATCCACCCCATTGCCGGCCGCCCCATGCTCGGCCATCTGCTCGCCGCTGCCGAAAAAGTTTTTGGCCGGATCTCCGTGGTGGTCGGCCCGGATATGGCGCAGCTTCAAAAACTCGTCGCCCCCCATCCGACCGCCACCCAGCATGAGCGCCTAGGCACCGCCCACGCGGCGCTGGCCGCTGCCGACCATTTTGGCACCGGCGAAGTCGCCATCCTGTTCGCCGACAATCCCCTGATCCGTCCCGAAACCCTAAAAAACCTGATCGCTCAGCGCCGTACCCGAAAAGCCGGCCTCGCGCTGATGGCCATGCGCCCGCACAATCCCGCCCGCTACGGCCGCCTGATCGAGGCCAACGGCCAGATTACCCGTATCGTCGAATGGGCCGACGCCACAGAGGCCGAGCGCGCCATCCCCCTTTGCAACGCCGGTGCCCTCTGCGGCCCCGCCGACAAAATCCTGGCCTGGCTCCGCGCCATCCGCCCCGATAACGCAAAGGGCGAATACTATCTCACCGACCTCGTGAAGCTTGCCGTGCACGCCGGCGACAGCGTGATCGCGGTTGAAGCGCCCGAAGCAGAACTCCGCGGCATCAACTCCCGCGCCGAACTCGCCGAAGCCGAAGCGGCCCTGCAAACTCGCCTGCGTCAGGCTGCCATGGAGGGTGGCGCCACCCTAATCGCCCCCGAAACGGTATTTTTGGCCTACGACACCGCACTCGGGCCCGACACCACCATCCACCCCCATGTTGTCTTCGGCCCGGGCGTAACCGTGGAAGGCCCCGCGGAAATCCGCTCCTTCTCCCATCTGGAAGGTTGCCGGATCGCCCCCTGCGCCATCATCGGCCCGTTCGCCCGCCTGCGCCCCGGCACCGTGGTGGGCCCCTCCGCCCATGTCGGGAATTTCGTGGAATTGAAGGCGACGCATCTCGGCGCCGGCGCGAAAGCTAATCACCTCACCTATCTCGGCGATGCCAGCATCGGCGCCAAGACCAACATCGGCGCCGGCACCATCACCTGCAATTATGACGGTTACGAAAAACACCGGACCGACATCGGCGAGGCGGTGTTCGTCGGCTCCGATTCCGTGCTTGTGGCCCCTGTCACGCTAGGCGATGGCGCGTTCATTGCCGCCGGTAGCGTGATCACCAAGGATGTCACGCCTGATGCGATGGCGTTCGGCCGCCCGCGCCAATCCGAAATTCTGGGGGCCGCGGCAAAATTCCGCGCCGCCCGCAAGGAGAAACCATAATGTGCGGCATTGTCGGCGTCATTGGCCGGGCGGAGGCCGCGCCGCTTCTGCTCGATGCACTGCGCCGCCTGGAATATCGCGGCTACGACAGCGCCGGGATCGCTACCCTCGTGGGTGACCAGATCGACCGACGGCGCGCCGAGGGTAAATTGAAAAACCTGTGCGCCGTGCTGGAGGAATGCCCAATGCCCGGCACCACCGGCATCGGCCACACACGCTGGGCCACCCATGGCGCACCCACCGAAAGCAATGCCCATCCGCACAGCACCGCCCGCGTCTCCGTCGTGCATAACGGGATTATCGAGAACCACGCCGAGCTCCGTCACGAACTCGAAGCAAACGGCCAGGTTTTTCATACCGAAACCGATACGGAAACCGTGGTCCAGCTGCTCGATCACCTTCTAGCCGGCGGCGCGACGCCGCAGGAGGCCACGCGCACCGCCATTGCGCGCCTCGAAGGCGCCTACGCGCTCGCTATCCTGTTCGCCGGCCAGCCGGATCTGATCATCGCCGCCCGCCATGGCCCGCCGCTCGCCGTCGGCTACGGCGAAGGTGAAATGTATGTCGGCTCCGACGCGCTGGCGCTCGCACCGATGACCAGCAGGATTGCCTATCTGCGCGATGGGGATTGGGTGGTTGTCACCCGCGAAGGCGCCACTTTCTTCGACGCCGCCGGCAAGGATGTGCAGCGGGAGATCAAGCGCACCGCGCTCTCGGGTGCGGCCATCGGCCGGGGCGAATTCCGCCACTACATGGAAAAGGAGCTCCACGAGCACCCTGCGGTGATCGGCGACAGCTTGCGCCGCATGATCGATCCCGGCCGGCGCGCCGTCGCTTTGCCCGATCTGCCCTTCGATCCCGGCACCATTCCGCGCATCTGCATGACCGCCTGCGGATCAGCCTTTTATGCCGGCCTGGTCGGCCGCTTCTGGCTCGAATCGCTTGCGAGAATCCCCGTCGATGCAGATGTGGCGAGCGAATTCCGCTACCGCGATGCCCCGCTCACGTCGCACGGGCTCGGCCTGCTGATCAGCCAGTCAGGCGAGACCGCCGACACGCTCGCCGCCTTGCGCGCCATGAAGGCCGGCGGGCAGACCATCCTGTCGATCCTGAACGTGCCCGAAAGCACGATGGCGCGGGAGAGCGACGCGGTTCTCGACACAGTCGCCGGCCCCGAGATCGGCGTTGCCAGCACAAAAGCTTTTACCGCCCAATTGGCCGTGCTCGCCTGCCTCTCCATCGCCTTTGCCCGTGCGCGCAAAACTATCGACGCTGCGCAGGAAGCGGCGCTGACCGACGCACTGCTTAAAATCCCTGGCCACGCCTCCGAGATTCTCGCCGAAGGCGACGCAGCCATCCAGCGTGTGGCCGCCCTGGTCGCCGAGGCCCGCGACGTGCTCTATCTCGGCCGCGGTGCTTGCTTTCCCGTCGCCATGGAGGGCGCGCTCAAACTCAAGGAGATCAGCTACATTCATGCGGAGGGCTATGCAGCTGGCGAAATGAAACACGGCCCGATCGCGCTTATCGACAAATCCGTGCCGATCATCGGCATCGCCCCCTCCGGCCCGATATTTGATAAAACCGCGAGCAATCTGCAGGAGGCGCACGCGCGAGGCGGCCAGATTATTTTGCTCAGTGATGCAGCGGGCGCCGCCAAACTGCGCCACATCGCCGTCGACATCGTGGTGCTGCCCGACGCCCACCCCTTCGCCGCTCCCATCCTCTACAGCATCCCCGTGCAACTCCTGGCCTACCATGTCGCCGTGCTGCGCGGCACCGATGTCGACCAGCCGAGAAACCTTGCCAAATCTGTCACCGTGGAATAGCGCCGTAACCCTTTCGGTTGGGCTTCAACCCACCATGCGCCACGGTCAGCTTGCGCAATCTCGCCCACACCCCATGCTCCGTTAAGGTGTATTTGGGAATGCCGAGGTGAGTTTGCGACCAGACACGAAAATTTAGCCAGATGGCAGCCAAGGCTTTTAGAAACAAAAAGCTTCGTGAAGGCCTCCCTCCTTTGGCTCAATCGTGAGTAAAACCTGTCATACCACCCCCGCGGAACTCTCGCTTGTGCAAAAAGCATCCCTACCGCCCTTCCACCTCGCTTTCCGCGTTAACGACCTTGCCGCCGCTAGGCGCTTCTATGGTGGCCTGCTCGGCTGCCGGGAAGGCCGCAGTGCCGAAACCTGGATCGACTTCGATTTTTTTGGCCATCAGATCGTCGCCCACCTGGCCCCTCAAACTGCCTCGCCCCAGCCGCCGGTCCATGCCAACCCGGTCGACGGCCATGATGTGCCGGTGCCGCATTTCGGCGTGGTTCTCGAGATGGAGGAATGGACCGACTGCGCCGCCCGCCTGAGCGGCGCCGGCATCACCTTCATCATCGAACCGCATATCCGCTTCCAGGGCCAGCCCGGCGAGCAAGCCACGATGTTCTTCCTCGATCCCGCTGGCAATGCGTTGGAGATGAAAGCCTTCGCCGACAGGGCGAACCTGTTCGTGATGTAGCTCGCTTTGGCATGCCGCTTGCCCCGAAAACGCGCATTGCGCGTCGCAGCGAAGCCGTGCGACACATATATCGAATGCGAGACATGCGAAATCGGACATCTCTTGGGCAGTTCGAATGCCGCCTGCCACGCTTTCAGGCAACTACCTGCATACTTTTGGAGCACAGTGCTTGAGCCATAGCCAGAACGCCGTGCAGCCCACGCGCCGGCAACTCCTCACGCGCATCGGCATCACGGCGGGCAGTGTCGCGATGTATCAGGCGATGACCAAGATGGGCCATGCGGCCGGCACCGACTTCAAGGGCCCGCCCGATCTCGCAGGTGCCAGGCCCGGCACCTCCGTGCTAGTGCTCGGCGCCGGGCTCGCCGGGATGCTGGCCGCCTATGAATTGCGCCGCGCCGGCTACACAGTGCGCGTGCTCGAATTCCAAAACCGCTCGGGCGGCCGCAACATTACGCTTCGAGGCGGCGACACGCTAACCGAGCTGGGCGGCGCCAAGCAAACGGTAGGCTTCGCCCCTGGCAACTATATCAATCCCGGCCCATGGCGCATTCCGTATCACCACCGTGCGCTTCTGCATTACTGCAAGCTGTTCGGCGTGGAGTTGGAGCCGTTCACCCAGCTCAACCACAACACCTTCCTGCACAACAGCAACTCGTTTGGCGGCGTGCCGCAGCGCTACCGCGACGTGATGGTCGATTTCAACGGCTATACCGCCGAACTCCTCGCCAAGGCCACCAACCAGAACAAGCTGGATGAGCCCGTCACCGCCGACGAAAAGGCCGATCTGCTCCGCGCCATGCGCATCTGGGGCGAACTCGACAGCAACTACGCCTATAAGAAAAGCCTAGAGGTGTCGCGCCGGCGCGGTTTCGCCAAGGCGCGCGGCGGCGGGCCCGATGGTATGCCCACCGCCTCCGATCTGCTGTCGCGATCGGAGATCATGAAATCTGGCCTCTTTATGTGGATGGCCTTCTACACTGATTACGACATGCAAACCACTATGTTCCAGCCAGTCGGCGGCATGGATATGATCGGCAAAGGTTTCTCCAAACACGTCAACGATCTCGTTACCCACAATATCCAGGTGATGAAAATCGGCCAGGATATGAATGGCGTGACGGTCACCTACAAGGATAATAATTTCGCGGGCGCAGTGCACGAGGTGTCTGCCGATTACTGCGTCTGCACCATCCCCCTGCCCGTACTGAGCCAGCTCGAGGTGCAGGTGAGCACGGCCATGCAAACCGCGATCGCCGCCGTGCCCTACGCTTCCAGCGTAAAGCTTGGCCTCGAATTCAAGCGGCGTTTTTGGGAGCAGGACGACGATATCTACGGCGGCATCAGTTTTACGGATCAGCCGATCAGTCAGATCGCCTATCCCAGCCACGGGTTTTTCACCGACGGTCCGGCGGTGCTGCTGGGCGGCTACATGTTTGGCCCGGCCGCCTATGATTTCGCAGGGATGCTGCCTGAACAGCGTGTCGAGCAGGGGCTTTTGCAAGGCTCCAAACTTCACAAGAAATACTATTCGGAATTCCTGAACGGCGTCGGCGTAGCCTGGAGCCGCATGCCCTGGACCCTCGGCTGCTGTTCGATGTGGAGCGAGGAGGCGCGCAAAACCCATTATCGGGCCCTCACCGAGATCGACGGCCGGATCGTTCTCGCCGGCGAACACGCGTCGACCATTGGCTGCTGGCAGGAGGGGGCCATCCTGTCGTCACTCAGCGCCATCTCCCGTCTTCACCAGCGCGCCATCGGAGCCGCGTGATGACAGAAAAAAAGCAGGTCTTTTCTGAAGAAAAGAACCAAAAGACTTTTATTTTCCGGCCAGGGCCCGGATCGCGGGTGGCAATGCGCAAAACACAAAGGATTTTTGTTTCTTTTTTTCAGAAAAGAACATTGTTTCTTTTTTGTTGTCTGTCTAGCAGCCAAGCCTGGGCTGATGCCGCCACAACCAGCAGCGGTGGCGGCATCGATGCAGCCACCGGCAAGGCGGTATTCGAACATGTCTGCCAGGGGTGCCACCAGGCCAATGCGCGCGGCGCCATGGGCGCCGGTGCCGGTTTTCCGGCGCTGGCCGGCAACAGGAACCTCGAGAATGTCGGCTATCCGATCGGTATGGTAGAAAACGGCCATGGCGGCATGCCGTGGTTCAACGGCATGCTGAGCGACGCGCAGGTCGCCGCCGTCATCAACTACGTCCGCACCCATTTCGGCAATAACTACAAGGACATGATCACTGCCGCCGACGTCGCCGCTGCCCACGGCCCCGCCCCCATCACCGAACGTTAAAAACCCCTCTCAGCCCCCTCGCCTCATACAACCGTCCTAGACATTGACCGCCGCCCAATTGCGGGTTCCGATTGAGCGGATGCGCGGGGGATCGGCGATCAACCAGTTCCACGCGACTTTGCAGGCCTCGACTAT
>Ga0116226_10004706_pt1 | contig 12102 bp, 12 predicted proteins | sample S1TSphfallax_FD_89692 | JGI IMG/M metagenome (GOLD analysis project Ga0116226, IMG submission 89692) | Host-associated microbial communities from peat moss isolated from Minnesota, USA - S1T2_Fa - Sphagnum fallax MG | ecosystem: Host-associated > Plants > Peat moss > Unclassified | place: USA... | reverse complement strand
TCGACGTGATGTTGGTGTTGATCATCATGTTGATCATCACGATTCCGATCCAGAATCACTCGGTCAATTTGAACTTGCCGGTCAATCCATCGCCGCCGACGCAGGATAAGCCGATTGTGGTCACCATCGACATCGACTTCGACGGCACGCTGTCGTGGAATGGCGAGACAGTTGACAAGAACGCTGTCGATGCAAGATTGGCGCAGGTAGCTGCAACACCAGATCAACCGGAAGTGCATCTGCGTCCGAACAAGCTGGCTGAATACAAGTACGTTGCTGCTGTGATGGCTTCGGCTCAACGTCAAGGCGTCACCAAGATCGGCTTGGTTGGTAACGAGCAGTTCTTGTAAAAATACTGTACCTATCGATGATGGTGCTGCAATCAACGTTGTTGCACTATTATCGACGCGGCGATTTGGCAAGCCTCCAGTCAGATCGCCGTTCTCCACATCAATGAATGTCGCTTTTCTCCTCGGCAGATCGCTGAATTTCATCCCAATTCTGAAGTCATAAGCACAGAACCTGTATCATCTCGCTACGCAGGCGGGAATGACGCCAATTTCAATGCTGATTCATGACGTCATCTCTTGCCAAATTGCGCTGATGCGCTTGTAAGCGCACCGGCTCTTGATTAACTAACGGAAACTCTTTGCAATGAATCGCAAACCTTATCTCGCAATTGCAGTCTTGTTGGCTGCGCTCAGCTTTTCCGCCGTATCGTCGGCATATGCCGAAGACAAGCCTAATCCCGCTGAAACGGTGAGTCCAGAAGTTGGTGCACCACTGAAGGCCGCTCAAGATTTGTTCCAGCAAAAGAAGTACAAGGAAGCGCTGGACAAGCTCAACGAAATCAATACGCCTAACAAGACGCCATACGAGGTGTATGCGATTGCGCGTACCAAAGCAGCTATTGCTGCTGCTTCCGGCGACGAAGCATTGCAACTCGAAGCTTTCCCGGCTGTGATCGCAACCGGCAAACTGACTCCAGATGATCAATTGAAGTTTGAGCTCGCAATCAGCCAGATCAATTTCAACAAGCAGGATTACCCACAAGCGATTTCCTGGGCAGAACGCTACTTCAAGGAAGGTGGCACGGAAGCATCCGAGCATCGCATGCTGGTCAATGCCTATTACCTGAGCAATGACTACGCGCACGCAGGTCAATTGGTACAGGCTGATATCGACGCGGCGGAAAAAGCAGGTACCAAGCCAACAGACGAGCAAATCCGCTTGTTGTATAGCATTGCCGCCAAGCAGAACGATAAGGCAGCAACAGTGCGCGCTTTGGAGAAGTTTGTCACTTATTATCCAAAGAAAGAGTACTGGAACAATTTGCTGGTCGGTATCTCTTCGCAGCCAAACTTCTCGCAACGCCTGGTGCTCGATTGGTATCGCCTGAAGTTTGCTGCTGGGGTCATGTCGCGCCCAACCGAATACATGGACATGGCTGACATCGCAACACTCGCAGGTTTCCATTCTGAAGCGCAAAAAGTGCTGGAGGCTGGCTTCAAGGCGGGTATTCTGGGTACCGGTGCTGACGCAGGAAAGCAAAAGGCAGTGTTGAACACCGTATCCCAAAAGGCTGCATCTGACCAGAAAGCCAGTGCTCAAACCGAGGCTGAATTGCGCGGATCGAAGGAAGGTACCGGCTTGATCAACTTCGGTTATGGACTGGTCGCAACAGACCAATTCGATAAAGGTATCGCGCTGATGGAACAAGGCATCAAGATGCCAGGTCTGAAGCACGCCGAAGAAGCCAAGTTGCATATGGCTGAAGCTTACGCGCTGGCTGGCCGTAAAGATGATGCAATTCAGGCATTTAAGGAAATCCAAGGCAATGACGGCAGTGCCGAATTGGCTCATTACTGGATTTTGCTACTGTCCCACCCCTACCAATAATCGGTCATTTTCCGGCGTCATTCCCTCTGGATGGGTGATGCCGGAAATTTTTTTGATAATACCACTTAAATACCGATTGACATCCACTTTAAGCATCCCTAAAGTACGCATAGAGCGATGCAAAAAAGCGTCCGCGCAGGTTTGATGCGAAAGCAGAGACAGCGCTGTTCGACGCATGCCAAATTAGAATTGTTGGTCTTCAGGCAAAAGCCATAATCTCCGATAATATCGGGGGCGGACTCGCTTGCTATCGCAATCGGAATACAGAAAAAAGAGCATAACGCGAAAAATATGATCGATTACTTGATCGGAGTCGATGGGGGAGGAACAGGCACCAGGGTACGCATAGAGCGTGCCGATGGTGGCGAATTGGCGCGTGGAACAGCCGGGCCATCTGGCTTGTTGCATGGTGCTGACAAAGCGTGGGCAGCCGTGCTGGAAGCAGTTGATAGTGCATTTGCCAGCGTCGATATGGCAAGACCATCACTGAACCACATTGCCATTGGCCTGGGCTTGGCAGGCGTGCACAACAAGCAATGGGCTGCTGAATTCGAGCGCAAGAATCCCGGTTTTGCCAATGTTGCAGTCGCGACGGATGCATTTTGCACCTTGCTGGGGGCGCATCGTGGCCGGAGCGGCGCGATAGTTGCAATCGGCACTGGTAGTGTCGGCGAGGCTTTGCTACCGGACGGTACACGCCGCGAAGTCGGTGGCTGGGGCTTCCCGGCAGGCGACGAAGCCAGCGGCGCTTGGCTCGGTCTGCAAGCGATTAATCATGCGCAGCATGTGCTTGATGGGCGACGTCCTTCCAGCGCATTTGCGCGTGCTGTGATCGTCGAGGTTGGCGGTGATGTCAACGGCTTGTTCAACTGGCTCGCTGCGGCAAATCAGACCACTTATGCGCAACTGGCGCCGATCGTCATCCAATTCGCGCAGCAAGACGATATCGCACGCGCGATGATGATCAAGGCTGGCGCAGAAATCGCCGAAACCGCCCGCGCGCTTGATCCTGATGGCACACTACCGCTCGCATTATGCGGCGGCTTGGCTGCGCCGATGACCGAATATTTACCGCAGCAATTGAGAGTCCGTGTCGTTCCACCGCAAGCAGATGCTGCCACCGGCGCACTGCAATTGATACGCCAGAGTCTACAAGGAAAGCAACATGCTCATTCAGCTTAGCGAATTTAAACCTGACGTCGAAAGCGTCACTCCGCTGTATCTGCAACTGGCCAATAAGTTATCCGAAGGCATCCACAGCGGCTTGTGGCAGCCTGATGAAGCGTTGCCGTCGGAACGTATGCTGTCCGACTCTCTCGATATCTCCCGCGTCACTGCGCGCAAGGCCATCGATATCCTGTGCGATCGTGGCATGCTGACGCGCAAGCGCGGTTCCGGCACCTACATCACGCCAAAACTGGAACAACCGCTATCGCGTCTGACTAACTTCAGTGAAGAACTGCGCCAGCGTGGCTTTACACCGGGGTCGCAATGGCTATCGCGCGAAACCGGCATTGCGTCGGCAGAGGAAATTCTCGCGCTTGGCTTGTCGCCCAACACCGTCGTGTCGCGCTTGAAGCGTCTGCGTACCGCGGATAACGTCGTCATGGCGATTGAAAGCACAACGATCCCGGCGCAATACCTGCCTGATCCGAAAGTCATCAGCGACACCTTGTATGGCTATCTCGATGCACACAGCCTGTTACCGGCACGTGCATTGCAGCATATTCGCGCAGTCAATGCGACCGCTGAACAGGCACGCCTTGCCAACATCAAGCAGGGCGCGGCAATGCTCTATATTACCCGCGTCGGCTATCTGGAAAGCGGTGCGTCAATCGAGTTGACGCACTCCTACTGCCGCAGCGACTACTACGACTTCGTCGCGGAGCTCCGCAGATGAGTAGTGCCCAGCAAGTCCGCGGCAATGTCTTGACCGAGCACGGCTGGGTTCAAGGCGATCTTCGCTTTGAGGGACGTATCGTCGATATCAAAGGCGTCGATGCAGATCCCGAGAGCAATCGCGAAGATTACATCCTGCCGGGCTTTATCGACCTGCACGTCCATGGCGGCGGTGGCCGCGACATCATGGACGCAGGTGAGGCGGTGCATACCGTGGCGCGCATGCATGCTCGCCACGGCACCACCAGCATGCTGGCGACGACGATGACGTCGCCGATTTCCGATCTGGAAAAGGCATTGGAAGGAATTGGCCGCGCTTGCCAGTCACGTCGTGCCGGAACGGCGCGGGTACTCGGTGTGCATTTGGAAGGGCCATACATCAATCCCGGTAAACTTGGAGCGCAGCCCGACTTCGTGCAAGCTGCAAACCTGGCGGAAGTGGAGCGCTTGAGCACCTTTGCGCCACTGAAATTGATTACTGTCGCGCCGGAAATTCCCGGTCATCTCGAATTCGTCCGCGTGCTATCGAGCGCAGGTATCCGCGTACAAATCGGCCATACGCTCGGCACCTACGAAGACGGCTTGGCAGCGTTACAGCACGGCGCTGCCGGGTTCACGCATTTATTCAACGCGATGAGTAACTTCCATCATCGTGCACCCGGCATGGCAGGCGCAGCCCTGGCCCATGCCGAATATTCGGAACTGATTCCCGACTTGCTGCACGTGCATCCCGGCGCGATCAAGGCAGCCTTGCGCGCGATTCCACGCCTGTACTGCGTCACCGATTCCACCGCAGCCTCCGGCATGCCGGATGGCGAATACATGCTTGGGCGGCAGACGGTACACAAATGCCTCGGCGGTGTGCGCCTGGCTGATGGCACGCTTGCGGGCAGCACCTTGACCATGGATCAGGCGCTACGCAATCTGGTCGATCTGGGTCTTGATTTACGTGACGTGTCGCACCGCGTTTCGACTTATGCGGCGGACTATCTCGGCATACCTGAGCGCGGACGTTTGACAGTTGGTGCAATGGCCGACTTCGTCGTGCTCGACCGCAACCTGAATTTAAAAGCCGTCTATGTAGAAGGAGAACAGATTGACCTCACTGATGCTTAAGGAAGCGTGTTCGGCAGCCGAATTCGTGTCCCTGCAACTCGGACGTGATCGCGAACGCTATGCCGATCTGGGCCGTGCCCTGCGTTCCAAGCAGCACTCCACCGTATTGACCGTTGCACGCGGTAGTTCTGACCATGCGTCCAGCTATTGCGCCTACCTGATCATGGCACGCCTGGGGCGTATTGTCGCCTCTTTGCCGATGTCGCTGGTCACCTTGTACAAGTCGCCGCTGGCAACCCGTGATGCCTTGGCGATTGCGATTTCGCAATCCGGTCAAAGCCCGGATGTGGTCGAACCAATCCGTTATTTCCGCGACGGCGGTGCAACGACTGTCGCATTGGTCAATGACGCGAATTCGCCTTTGGGTGAAAGCGCAGAATGGACGATGCCACTGCACGCCGGTGCAGAGCTGAGCGTTGCTGCCACCAAGAGCTTCATCACCAGCCTCGTTGCTGGTGCACGCTTGACCGCGCAATGGCAGAACGATCCAGAACTGTTGACGGCCATCGACGCATTGCCTGATGCCCTGGAAGCGGCAACGCGCTATGACTGGTCGAAAGCCATCGATGTGCTGGCTCCAGCGTCGAACATTATGGTCGTAGGACGTGGCGTCAGCTTCCCGGTTGCATTGGAGGCGGCGTTGAAGTTCAAGGAAACCTCAGCAATTCAAGCGGAGGCGTTCAGCGGTGCAGAAATCAAGCACGGCCCCATGGCGTTGATCGATGAAGGTTATCCCTTGCTTATTTTTGCAACACGTGGCCCTACACAGGCTGGCTTGATCAAACTTGCAACCGAAATGCGCGGACGTGGCGCACGCGTTCTGCTGGTTGCGCCTGAAGATGTTGTTGAGCGCGATTTGACTTTGCCGGTTGCGGCGACACCTGACCTTGATCCTATCGTCGCGATTCAGGCGTTTTATGTGATGGCAGCAAATCTGTCGGTGGCTCGTGGCCTTGATCCAGATAAGCCGCGTCATTTGAGCAAGGTCACAAAGACTAACTAATTTCATGTCACGCTATCGGTTGCTGGCTGCATCGCTGGCTATTGCACTAAGCTTCAATGCCTATGCGGCGGCAACCGAACACATCGAATTTTGGACGATGAGCCTGAAGCCGAAATTCGTGCCTTACTTCGATGATCTTGTGAAGCGCTATCAAGCGCAACATCCTGGTGTCGAAATCGAGTGGGTTGATTTTCCTGCTGACCTGATACAAACCAAGCTCGTTACGCGCATCGTCGCCGGATCTCCTCCAGCACTGGTTAATCTCAATGTGCCATGGGCCGATGAGTATGCGCGTGACGGTTTGATCGTGCCGATTGATTCGTTGCTGGGTGATGGTAAATCAAGCTATGTAAAAGCTGCGTTGGATGACCTGACGTTTTCAGGCAAGACTTACGGCTTCCCGCTCTACAGCAACGTCACCGTCATCGCCTACAACACGCAATTGTTCAAACAAGCTGGTTTGACGCGTCCACCACAAAGCCTGGATGAGCAACTCGCGTATTCCGTGCAAATCTTCGAGAAAACCGGCAAGGCTGGTTTCTCGCCAAGTCTTGCGAAAGCCGATGGCTTCATGCTGCAGCAGGGTTTGCCCATCCTGACAGACGGCAAGGCCGCCTTCAATTCGCCGCAACATGTTGCGCTGATAGAGAAGCTGGCGAAGGCTTACAAGGCGGGTGGCATCCTGAAAGATAGTCTGTTTGCGGAAGATAATTTCCCCGCTGCGATCGCTGCCTACAACGGCGGCAGGTTGGCGATGTTGTCTGCGCCGCCGACAGCAGTAAAGCGTATTCAAAGTGACGCCAGCGATATATACGCAATCACCGACATTGCACCTGCACCACTGGGGCCGACAGGTATTGTCGATGGCGGTTGGCTGATTCATTTCGCGGTACCAGCAGGTGTCAATCCGAAGCTGATGCCGGAAGTCGCCAAGTTCGCACGCTTCATCACCGATGATGAAAACCAGCTCGCATTTGCCAAGCTTGCCAATGTATTCCCGACCACGATTGCTGCGGCGAACGATCCTTACTTTCAGCATTTACCGCCCAATGCAGGTGCATCGGAAAAAGCCGTCGCGATAGGCGCGGAATCGATGAAACGTTCACGTACCTTGTACGTGGCAGGTATTGAAGATTATGACGAATTGCGCCGGGCGCTGGTCAATGCGGTGGAGGCAGGCGTCACGGGCAAGCGAGATCCGAAAGCAGCGCTCGATGCAGCGGTTGTGATCTGGAACAAGAAACTCGCCAAGCAGGCGCATTGATATGAAACGCGCCCTCGGACATAGCTGGCAAGCTTATCTATTCCTAGCTCCCGCATTGATCCTGTTTGCGGTGTTTTCGTTCTGGCCGGTTGGTTACGGTTCTTATCTCGCGTTCACCGACTACAGCCTGATCAAGCCTGCGCATTGGGTTGGTTTGGACAACTTCCGCTACATCTTCGATAACGCCATGTTTGTCGCGGGGCTGAAGAACTCGTTGCTATTCCTATTGATTGTCCCTGCGATCCAGGTCGGCGCAATGGCGCTGGCTGTGCTCGTGAATAACAATCTGCCCGGTATCCGCCTGTTCCGTGCTGCTTTTTACGTACCCGTGGTCACTGCAATCTCGGTCGTCGGCATCATGTGGGGCTTCATGTTCCATGAGCAGGGGATGTTGAACTATGTGCTCATGCAATTGCGACTGGTGAATCAGCCTGTCGGTTGGTTGTCCGACGATGCAATTGCATTGTTCTCCGTGATGTTCGTCACCATCTGGCGTGGACTTGGCTGGTACATGGTGATGTATCTGGCAGCTTTGCAATCGGTGCCTGCAGAGATGCAGGAGGCCGCGATACTTGATGGCGCGAATCGCTGGCAACGCTTCTGGAAGATCACCGTGCCGATGCTGATGCCGACCATCATGGTCTGTACCATCATGTCCGTATTAGCGGCACTGAAGGCATATCAGGAAGTGCTGGTGTTGACGCAGGGCGGGCCGTTGAATGCGACCTTTACTGCGCTCTACTATGCCTATGATCAAGGCTTGAAGCATCTGAAGTTGCCACGCGGTCTGGCGGCAAGCTTCGTCGTGTCGCTATGCTGTATCGCGATCATGCTGCCTTGTTTGCGTTACTTCAGACCCAAGCATCGGTAGGCGATCATGCACGCGCAACGTCGATCTTTACCTCAACCTATATTGCAATATGTGCTGCTATGCGCAATCGCCTTGCTATGCCTGTTTCCGTTTTGGTGGACTGTCGTTACAGCCATATCGAGCGAAGGCAATATCTTTGCGTTCCCGCCGACCTTCTGGCCGAAGTCTCCGTCGCTGGAAAATTTCGCCGAAGTGTTTCGCGTGATTCCAATGCTCTCGTTCCTAAAGAACTCGGTATTGATCACCTTCCTGACTGTATTCTGGAAATTGATTCTCTGTTCGCTCGCTGCTTATCCACTGGCGCGCATGCAGTTCCGCGGTCGCAAGCTGGTGTTTGGCCTGATACTGGCGACGATGGTATTACCGTCCGAAGTCAACTTCCTCGTCAATTTCATCACGATCACCAAACTCAGCCTGGTTGATACCTATACAGGTGTGATACTGCCTAACGTGATCACGGCCGTATCCATCCTGCTATTGAAGCAGGCGTTCGAGGAAGTACCGCAGGATTTGATTGATGCAGCGCGTGTCGATGGTGCGTCGGAGTGGGTTATCTTCTGGAAGATCGTATTGCCGCTGATCGGCCCTTGGTTGGCAACCGTCGGTATTTTATCGACTGTGGAAGCATGGAACGACTATATATGGCCTTTCATCGTCATGAGCAAGCCGGAAAAGTTTCCGTTGTCGGTTGGCGTGCTGTATTTGTCGGGTACGTATGGCAGTAGTACGCGTGTGATCGCTGCGGGTACTGTGATGACGGTATTGCCAATGATTGCGGTTTTCCTCGGCGCACAACGCTTCTTCATGCGCGGCATTGATGGTGCGGTAAAGTAAAAGAGAACATTAAGACGAACAGCACATGGCCCAACTGACATTGAAGAATATCGTCAAGCAATACGATGCAAAGCATACGGTGATACACGGCATCGACCTCGATATCCGCGATGGCGAATTCGTCGTGTTTGTCGGCCCATCAGGTTGCGGTAAATCGACCTTGCTACGTATGATCGCTGGTTTGGAAAACATCACGGATGGCGAGTTGATCATCGACGGCCAACTCGCCAACGACGTGCCACCCGCGCAGCGAGGATTGGCGATGGTGTTTCAATCGTACGCGCTGTATCCGCATATGTCGGTCTATGAAAATATGGCATTTTCGCTGAAGATGGCAGGGCATAGACGTGCCGATATCGACGCTGCCGTGCAGCGTGCTGCGGATACACTGCAAATAGGTGCGCTGTTGCAACGCAAGCCCAAGGATTTGTCCGGCGGGCAGCGCCAGCGTGTTGCAATTGGTCGTGCGATTGTACGTAAACCGAAGTTATTTCTGTTCGACGAGCCCTTGTCGAATCTTGATGCCAGCTTGCGCGTGCAAATGCGTGTCGAGCTGGGTCGCCTGCATCAGACACTGAAGACGACCATGATTTACGTCACGCACGATCAGGTGGAAGCGATGACGCTCGGTGAGCGCATCGTCGTTTTCAATGGGGGGCGTATCGAGCAGATCGGCTCGCCGCTGGAGCTATATCAGCGACCCGCGAATCTATTTGTTGCTGGCTTTCTTGGTTCGCCGAAAATGAATTTCCTGCAAGGCGAGATTGTTGCTGGCGATGCGTTGCACATCTCGGTGCGTCTGGTGCAGGGCGCAGTCGTTTGCGTAGCGTTAGCAGAGTCCAAAGCGAAAATCGGCGATGCGGTCACACTGGGAGTGCGGGCTGAACATTTGCGGTTTGCAGAAGCGGGTGATGAGAATTGCATCTCGGTACGCATTGGTCACGTCGAACATCTGGGAGACGTCAGTGTCGCCTACGCAAACATCGAAGGATGTGCTGACTTGCTTGCGGTGAAGCAATCACATGGCGTTGCACAATGTAAGTCCGGCGACGAAGTGATGCTGCATATTCCTGCGGCCCATTGTCACCTATTTGATGCCAGCGGTTACACGCTGGCAACCGGCAAATAAATTACTGTCGGCGGTCAGCCTTGCTCCAGCATGCGCAATAAGCCTTTCAGCGCATGCGCTACGGTCTGCTCACGCACAGCATGACGGTCACCGGAAAAAACCAGGCGTTCTGTATGCGTGTGTTCGTGAATGCTCCAACCGAAGCAGACCGTGCCAACGGGCTTGCCTGGCACCGCACCGCCCGGCCCGGCGATGCCGGTGGTGGAAAGGCTTACATGTGCATTGCTGTTGGCAATTGCGCCAACTGCCATCGCTTCTGCAATCTCTTCGCTGACCGTACCATGTTGCGCAAAGAGTGCCGCAGGTACATCGAGCATTTCGGTTTTTGATGCATTGGAATAGGTGATGAAGCCGCAGTCGAACCACTCCGACGATCCGGCGATTTCCGTGACCGCTTGCGCTACGCCACCACCTGTGCAGGATTCGGCAGTGGTGAGCAACAAGCCCTTGGCTTTCAATACCTTACCTACGCGTTCCGACAATTCCAGAATGTTGTCCATGACTGTCATCCTCCAGCAATCGTTCTATTAGATATTATAGGTATTCTGCGTTTCTGTGGTGTGCGTTGCAAATAATCATCGCAGGCTTGTGCGATTGACTATTACCTGATCAAATCGCGTGCCACAACGCAAATACCAGGAGCGAATAAAACGCTGCGACGATGTCATCCCACATCACGCCGAAACCACCTTTCAAGTGACGATCGAAGTACCCGATAGGTGGTGGTTTGCTCATGTCGAAGATACGGAACCAGAGGAAAGCCCAGCATTGTGTTTTGAAATCTGCAGGCGACACAAATACCAGCACCAGCCAAAACGCGATGATTTCATCCCACACCATGCTGCCGTGATCCGACACACCGAGGTCACGTCCGGTCTTGTCGCATACCCAAACACCGAGTACAAAGCCGAGCACGATAATGATGCCCCAGTACAGAGGTGAAAAAACTGCAGGCCAGCGCATCATCAGTACGTCATAGGCGAGCCATGCGAATAGCGTACCGGCGGTGCCCGGCATGATGGGCGACAAGCCGCTACCGAAACCTTGCGCGATGATGTGTGCCGGGTGCGACAGCATGAAGCGCGCAGTAGGGCGTTTGATTTTTGCGGTTTGTCCCGCTTCCAGAGTTGTCATGAGCTGAAATGGTCGAAAGAGGGGGCGTCGATGACGACGACCTTGCTATCATCATCATGCAGGCGTAGACCGGGTTGTACTTCGATGTGTCCTATGCGCGTTACCGCGACACCAACTTTATTGGCGACATCACGAATGGTATCGCGTTGTTCGGCTGATGCCGTAAAGCAGAGTTCGTAGTCGTCGCCACCTGCGATGCAGAATTGTCGCCGTAAAGCTTGTGGATGTTTTTTCAGCATGGGGCCAGCGGGCAATGCATCCACATTCAATGCGGCACCGACGCCGGAACGATCAAGGATATGTTGCAGGTCGCCACGCAAGCCGTCGGATATATCAATCGCCGCATGTGCAATTCCGCGCAGGGCCAAGCCCAATTCAATACGCGGTGTCGGCATGTGCATGCGCTGGCCTGCTGCATGTTGATCGTCTTCGCTGAGTGCCAGTTCTTTACGATATCCCGCCAAGGCCAGCCGTGCATCGCCCAAGGTGCCGGATACCCAGATGTCATCGCCAACCTGCGCACGGTCGCGACGCAGGGCTTGTGCTGCCGACACTTCCCCGAATACGGTGATACAGATATTCAACGGCCCCTTGGTGGTGTCGCCGCCGATCAATTCACAATTGTGCTGATCGGCAAGCGCAAACATGCCGCGTGCGAATTGTTCCAGCCATACCGGATTGGCTTCCGGCAGCGAGAACGCCAGCGTGAATGCCAAGGGTTTCGCGCCCATCGCCGCCAGGTCGGACAGATTCACCGCCAGACATTTGTGGCCCAGCATGAAGGGATCAGCCAGCGGGAAGAAGTGACGGCTCTCGACCAGCATATCGGTCGAAATCGCCAGCTGCATGCCGGGAGCGGGGACGAGCAACGCGCAGTCGTCACCAACGCCGAGCGGCAATTGCTCGCTACGGTGTGGCTTGCGCGTGAAGTATTTTGCGATCAGATCGAATTC